>Ga0194035_1000581_pt1 | contig 20613 bp, 14 predicted proteins | sample JunL2320m_MetaG_FD_148680 | JGI IMG/M metagenome (GOLD analysis project Ga0194035, IMG submission 148680) | Anoxic zone freshwater microbial communities from boreal shield lake in IISD Experimental Lakes Area, Ontario, Canada - Jun2016-L239-20m | ecosystem: Environmental > Aquatic > Freshwater >...
CGCTCTACACATTGCTACAGATCCTGTCAGTGTCGGTGTTCGAGAAAACGCCCATTTTATGGGCTTTCCGGCCCGAAGATCACGGAATGGCGCAACCCACCAACGACAAGCAATTGAATTTATTCGGTTTTTAACCGGACACTAGTGAAGCAACAGAGAGTTTCTTAACATGAGGATTGCGCGAGTGAATAGTGCCGAATTGTGGAGTATCCACCCAAAGTTATTTCGTTCTAGATTCTTTCGTTATATGGGAGGGGCGCGTCCGCGAGCCTTTGGGGGCGTTAAAGCTGCAAACATTCAGGAACGGACAATTGCGCGGTGCAGCAGTCCGGGCATGTCGAAAAAAAGCCCGTGCTCTTTCAAAACGGCCGGGTTGGCTCTCACGAAAAAGTGTAAGGCGGGCAGCCGGGCTGCTTACGCGGAGCTCGATGCACCCCACGCAATCTACTGGCCGGGGACTACCGGCTCCTCGGCACCCTTGCCGGTCTTCTTCACCGGCTTCATCGGCTCGCAGCGGCTGCTGTATTCAAAGAACTTCCGCAGGAATCCGGGCGCCACCGCAGAGACCGGGTTCATCTGGAAGTCCGGCTTGTCTACCGTACCCCCCATGGCGAAGGTAACGCCAATGATGCCCTGCCCCTTGCCGCCGGTGATGATGTCGCCGAGCAGCGGGATGTCGCCCAGTGCGGCATTGAGCGCATAGGCAGGGGTGATCGTGCCGGCAATGTCGATGGCACCGTCCGACTTGCGGATGAGGCCAGCCGCGCTGGCGCCGAGCTCGGGCCCGCGCACCAAAGCCTCGCCGATGCAGATGAAGCGACTGTCGGAGGTGAAGGGCAAGGTGAGCTTCTTGAAACTCAGCGCATCGCGGCGTGGGCCGTCGCGCCGGGGGGCGTCGCGCTTCGGCTTGCCGCGGGCATCGAGCTCAGCCAGGGCGGCCTCGTTGCGCACCTCGAAGTCGCGCAAAATCAGCTTGCCGTTGCGCACCGAGGTGCCATCACGATTAAGCAGCGCATAGAACTCGATCTGGCCGCCCGCCACCTTGGAATAGAGATTGGCGGCACGGATCGCAGCGCCGCCGTCACGCCCGTTGATCCGCATCTCGCGACCGCCGTCAACCGGTGTTACCCGGAAGACGATGGGCTGGCCACTGAGGAAAGTGCCGTTGATTTCCGCCGCGGTGAGGCGGGAGGATTGCGAGGTGAGGTTGCCGGTAACGCTGGTGATGATCTCGCCCAAGTTGGCATAGATGCGGCCGATCGAGAGGACGATCTTTACAGTGCGGCCAGAATTGGCCTTGGCCTCTTCCGCCGCCTGGGCGGCTTCGTCCCGGTTCTGGTTGCCGAACAGGCCGCGGATGAGCGGACGCGCGTCGAAGCTGTCACCCGTGACCTGCACATCCATCACGCTGTCGGTGACCGTCACCTTGGCAGCGAAGCGGTTCTCATCGGAGAGCTTCATTTCGGTGAAGGTGGCCGAGCGCAGGCCCTGGCGCTTGGGAGCAAGCAGCATGCTGCCCTTGATCGACAGGCCCTTGCCCTTGATCTCAAGGTCCTCGACGCGCGGTCCCTTGTCGCCCTTGCTGTAGAAGGTCATCTTGGCCGTCGTCTTGGGGATTGCCGGCCGCGACCAGCCGATCTGCTGGATGCGCATGTCAACCTCACCAAGATCAGCCGTGAGGTCCACCCTGCCCTGCGGGTCGGCGAGATTGTCAATCGTGGCTGTGACGGCGACGGGGCCCCTGACGAAGGTTCCGAGGTCAATCCCCAGCTTACGGCGCTGCTCGCCATCGAGCCTAGTTTTCAGCACGGCCGACTGGAGGAACTCCGGTGCCGGACCTCGCTGCCAGGCAATCTCGGAGGGGATGCCCGCAATCTTGGCGGGTCCCTTGGCGGTGAGCATGCCATTCTCCATCGCCACATCGATCTTGCCGTCGGTCACGTCGACGCCTGGCAGCGCATCCTTGAGCGAGGCGTTGACGAGCCTTGCCACGGCAGCGACCTTCACACGCTCCGGCGGGAGCGGCTTGATCATGGGGAAGGACAGATGGACCTTCATCGTCGCGTCGCCCTGGAGATTCGAGGTGTCGAGGCCAGTGTGGCGGATGAGGTTGAGGTCCGGCTGGTCGAGATACTCGATGAGAGCCTGCGCGCCCGCGGCAATATCGAGGTCGAAGTCCGACATGGTCTCGAGGGCGAGAATGCTCTTGGCGGACATGGTGCCAGAGGCGAGGCGGCCCTTTGCGCCAGAGGGAAGCACAACGTCGGCGCCGTCGATCTTGAGCGAAAAATCATTGTCGACCAGATGCGCCTCACCCGAGGCGTTGATGAGCGGCGGCAATTTCTTGAAATAGCCGCTGGTGACGCCCTCCATCTTCATGTTCATGATGATCGAGCCCGGCGGCAGCTTGCGCACGCGCTTGGCCTGGGCCATCGCATCTGCCTGCAGCACAACCTTGAAATCGCCATCGGTGATGATGCCGTCCTTGACGTTCTCATTGACGAAGTTGCGGGTCTTCTCGGCAATGATCGGTGGCCAGAGGCGCTTGAGCAAGGCAGCCGGCATCTGCTGGATGCGTCCGCCCATCGAGATGGCAGGCGACTCATTGCCGCCGGCGATGGCTCCCGTCAGGCGCACCACAGCGTTGCCGGAGATGATCCGGAGGTCACCAATGTCGAGGCGCGCCTCCTCGATCCCGGCGCGGCCCTGGAACAGCACCTGGTCGATCGCCACCGGGTTCTTGATCGAGCCTTGAGCGTCGATTGCCGCATTGCGCGCGCCGAGCGAGATATCGATGGCGGTGAGACGACCATCGGCGGTGCGCTCCGGCGAGAGGCGGCCCGTCATCTGGGCATGCGAGCTGCCGATGAGCAGCGTGGAATCGGTGATGGCGATGCTGCCCGTGGCAGGGTCATATTCGGCGCGCAGCGAGCCTTCGTCGACGTTGAGCTTGCCCGCCAGATATTCCGGAAGCTCCACGACGCCCGCCGCCGCCGTGAACTCGCCCACCGCGCGGGTGACAAGGCCGGTGTCGGTCATCTCCATATCCACCCGGCCCGACAGTGGAACGTCGACGCGGGCGAGTTTCGAAAAGGCATAGACCTGGTCCGAGATCTTGGCCGGCGACACATCCGTCACATGGGCGCTGACGAGGAAGGAGTGGGTGTCGCGCCGGTAGGTGGCGCTGCCACCCGCGGTCCAGCTCCCCTCACTCAGGTCGCCGTTCATGACTGCGGCGTTCGCCTCCACCCGGAAACCGTCCGGCTGGCGGGTAAAGGCCAGGTCGGCGTCACGGATGTTCCAGCTCGCGTCATTGGCCTCGTCATAGAAATTGATGTTGGCACGGTTGATGTTGATGGCGTCGATCGAGCCCATGCCCGCCGCACGCGAACCGCCACTGACCAGGTCAATCAGGGCGGTTCCCGAGCTGCTGAACTTGGGTGGGGCGGAACTCCCCGAGCCCGGCTGCAGGTCGGACTTTCCGCCATCACCCGCATCGATGGTGACGGATTCGTTTTCAGGCGTGGGTTCGTCGAAACCCAGCGCAAAGCTGCCGTCGAGATCCCGGCGGGCGCGGATTCTTGGCCCGATGAGTGTGATGGAGGTGGGCACCACGCGGCCGGAGAAAAGAGCCGCCTCATCGATCCCCAGGGAGGCATGAGGCGCGCTGGCGAGGTAGGTGCCCTGCTTGTCCTCCAGCCGCAGATTGTCGAGCAGCACATGCGGAACGCCGCCCGAGCCGGTTCGCTGCAGCGTCACCCCGCCGACCGTGACGGACATGCTCGGGAGGCTCTGGTTGATCTTGTTCTGTACTGTCGAGCGCAGAAAATCCAGTTGCACCGGCCCCTGCGCCAGGCGGACATAGACGCCAACGGCGAGAACCAGCAGAACGGCCAAGACCGACATCAAGCTGTAAGCGCTTATCTTCACAAGGCGCCGCAACGTCTTCCTGTTCCACTGACCCCATTCAGACCAAACATGTGCCACCGCAGCTTGCCGCAGGCAATCCGGAAAGCCACCGTGGCCGCTTCCCTCGTCATTGGCCACCAAAGATAGGCCAAACCGTGGCTTTCAATCCTGTAATGTTCCGCTGCGGCAAAGCTGTCAATGCAGGGCTGTAAATCGGCTGCAAATGTGACGCCTGGGCGGGGCTAGACCTCGCCCTCGTCGGGAATATTGAGGAGCCGGCCACAAGCCTTGCAGTGGACGGCATCCCGGTCATGCCGGGTGAGGCCGCAATCGGGGCATTTGAAGAACACCTTGTCCGGCCGCAGCATCACCTGGACGAGCCGCAGGAAAAGCGAAATCCCGAAAATCATGATGACGACCGCCAGCAAACGCCCGCCGGTGCCAGTCAGCACCACGTCACCGAAGCCCGTGGTGGTGAGCGCCGTCACCGTGAAATAGAGGGCGTCGGCATAGTCATTGATGTCGGCGTTGGAATGATGCTGGGTCTCATAGACCAGCGCCGTCATTACGAAGACGAATATCCCGAGGTTGAGAGCCGAGCCGATGAGCTGCTCATGCCTCCTGAACCACGGGAAGTCCTGCCGGAGGCGCCTCACCATCGTGTAGGAGCGCAACAGCCGGAACACCCGGGCGACGCGCAGGAAGCCCAGCCCCTCGCCGCCGATCGGCGCCAGCATGGCGATGATCACAACGATGTCGATGAGGCCATAGAAGCTGAACACCATGCGCCAAGGCCGCTTGGCGATGAACAGCCGCGCCGCGAAATCGAACAGCAACAGCACGCCCAGTGCCACGTCGACATACTTGGTGCCCTGCCACTGCAGGAAGGAGGTGGCAATGATGAAGGCGACGGTTGCGAGATCGAAGATGAGGAGCGCGTAGCGGAAGCGATGGCCAGCCGGCACGTTGCCCTCATAGAGGGTCCAGATGCGCTTTCTGAGCGTGTTGGTATTGGCCGCCGCGTCCATCGCCCATGGTTAGGGCAGTCGGAAGCCGCCGTCCAGACCGGACGGCGGCCTTAGTCATCTGAAATCAAGCCGCTACTGCATCGCCCTCGCCGACTTCGCGAGGCGCACCAGGTTGATGAATTCGGCACGGTAGCCATAAGGGTCGGGTCCGCGATTGGCCGTAGCGAGCGCGATCACATCGTCATAGCCATACGCTTTTGTGAACTCCGCCCCCCGCAGGAGCTGGCCGAAAGCGGCAACGGCGGCTGCGAAATTCGCTTCCGCATCGGGCATCTCGTCAGCTGCGGTGACAGGCTCGGTGATCAGGTGGCTCTTGTCCTCACCCGGCAGCTTGTAGCGGATCTTGACGAAGGCATAGTCGCCGGCGGTGCTGCCCGGCTGCTCCGCCGTGCCATAGCGCAGCGGATCGACGAGCTGGCCTTTGGAGCCCTTCGGCGTCACCTCGTAAAGCGCGGTGACGGTGTGGCTTGCGCCGATGTCCCCTGCATCCACGTGATCGTTGTTGAAGTCGTCCTTGTTCAGAAGCCGGGTCTCGTAGCCGATGAGACGATATTCGGAGACGGCGGCGGGGTTGAACTCGACCTGGATCTTTACGTCGTTGGCGATGGGGAAGAGCGTGGACGTGGCCTCGTCGACCAACACCTTGCGGGCTTCGCTGAGGCTATCGATGTAGGCCGCATTGCCGTTGCCGTTCTGCGCCAACGTCTGCATCAGCTCGTCATTGTAGTTGCCCTCGCCGAAGCCGAGGACGGACAGATAGACACCGGACTGGCGCTTCCGCTCCACGAAATCCTGCAGCTCGCGCGGGTCCGAGATGCCGACGTTGAAGTCGCCGTCGGTGGCAAGGATGACGCGGTTGACGCCTGCCTTGTCGAAGTGTTGTTCAGCGAGGTTGTAAGCCTGGCGTATGCCCTGCGCACCCGCCGTCGACCCGCCAGCAGATAGGCTGTCCAGCGCCGCGAGGATCTTCGTCTTCTCGGAGGCCTTCGTTGGCTCCAGCACCGTGCCCGCACTGCCGGCATAGGTGACGATGGAAACTGTATCTTCAGGGCCCAGCGTATCAAGGAGCAAGCGGAAAGAGTTGAGCAGCAGCGGCAGCTTGTCAGGCTCTTCCATCGACCCCGAGGTATCAATGAGTAAGACGAGGTTGGAATGGGGCTTGGTCAGGCCGTCGAGTGAGAAGCCCCTGATGCCGATGCGCATGAGCTTGGTATCGGCATTCCATGGCGTCTGCATGAGGCTGACGTTCGCCTTGAAGGGCTCGGCGCGGTCTTTCGGACCCGCATAGTCATATGGGAAGTAATTGACCATCTCCTCCACCCGCACCGCATCCTTCGGCGGCAGCACGTTCTGCATCAGCGACCGCCGCACGAAGCTGTAGGAGGCCGTGTCGACATCGAGCGAGAAGGTGGAGAGCGGATCTGTCGCCACCTGCTTCACCGGATTTGCCGTGATGTCGGTGAAACGGTCGCGGCCCGCTTCCAGTGCAGGTGGCGGCGGTGCATAGACAGTGCTGTCCGCTTCGGGCTCGGACGACATGATGCCCGTTATGGCCTTGGCAGGCGCAATCTGTGACGTCAGGTCTGGCACGCCATCCGTTGATTTGTTCAGAAGCGACTCGAGCTGACTGGTCGGAAGCTTCGCGGGAGCCGATCGGGGCGGAAGCTGTGCCGTTTTATGCAGTGCGTCCTTCGGCGCGACCCCATTGGGCGCGATCTGCTGGGCATTCTCGTTCGAGGTCCTTGTGATGATGGTTTCGTTCTTCCACTCAGGCAGCCCGGTCTGCCCCTCCTTCATCATCTGCAGGAAAGCGGGGCTTGCCACCACCAGCAGGGTGAGTGCGGCAAGGCTTCCGCCGTAAACGAGGGCGTGGTTGCGGGTGAAGCTGCGCATGTGTGTTCTCCGGTTCCAGATGTTGGCCATCCGGTTCCTGAGACGCTTGGCGATGCCGGCTTCTTGGAACGTATCCGAGATTTTTTCCGCATGAGACATGGCCGCGGAGATGGCGGTCGCGCGTGCTCCTTCATCCGGACGCGGCAGCACCTCGTCGCGGAATAGCTTCTTGAGGTCGTCAAACTCGTTCATCGTCATGATCCGCCATTGCCCGCAGGCGCTTCTTCACCTCGCTCATGCGCCAGGCTACGGTCCCCGCACTGATGCAAAGGATCGTGGCTGCGTCTTCTTGGGTAACCTCCTCGGCAAGGATGAGGAGTGCCGTTTCCTTCAGGTCGGGCTTCAAATGGTCCAGCGCCCTGTAGAGCCAGCGCACCTTCATGTCGCTGTCGGCCCAGTCCGCCCGGTGCCCCGCCACAGCCAGCGCGAAGCCCTGTTGCAACTCTCTCACCCTGCCCTGTCGCCGCCTGTGGTCGTGACAGGCGTTGAGCACCAGCTGGTAGAGCCAGGTGGAGAAGCGGCTCTCGCCCCGGAAAGAGCCGATCCGATCCACAAGCCTGATGCAGACCTCCTGTGCCACGTCCTGGGCATCGGCCCTCGAGCCGAGCAGGCGGTAGGAGAAGCGGAAGGCCGTGTCATGGTGGCGCTCCAGCAGGCGCTGCAGCGCCGGCCTGTCACCCCGTCCAGCCCTCTGGGCCAGTGCCTCGTCGGTTTCACTCATGTGTTTCGGGGAGTTAGACGCCGCGATTGGGCGGATTCTTGGGAGCCCTGAAAGAATATTTTCGGGCTGTCGCCTCCCGCGCTATAGTGCTGCTGAAATCAAGGAGTTGAGAGAATGCCGAAGGGATACTGGATCGCCCATGTCACGGTCACCGACCCGGAGCAGTACCAGCACTATGCGAGCGGGACGCGTGAGGCCTTTCAGAAATATGGCGCCAACATCCTGGCCCGTGGCGGCAGCTTCCAGCAGCTGGAAGGCCCCGGCCATCCGCGCAACGTGGTGATCGAGTTCCCGAGCCTCCAGGCGGCCGTCGACTGCTACAATTCGCCAGAATACCAGGCGGCGAAGAAGAAGCGCGAGGGAGCGGGCATCGCCAACATCGTGCTCGTCGAGGGCGTCTAGGTGCTTTCCATCACCGGGGTCCGTTGCTAAAGCCGGACCCAACGAGGGGTGACCGACATGAAGATTGCCATTGCCGGAGCAGCGGGCCGCATGGGCCGGGTGCTGACGCGCATCATCAACGAGACGCCGGGGGCCGAAGTTGCAGGCGGGCTGGAACCGAAGGGTTCGCCGCATGTGGGTGCCGACATGGGCGAACTTGCGGGTGTGGGGCGGCTTGATGTGGCGATCACTGACGACCCGATCGCGCTGCTCACCCATGTCGACGGCATCATCGACTTCACCGTGCCGAAGGCGACGCTGGCGCTGGTTGAGCTTTCCGCGCAGGCCCGCATCGTGCACGTGATCGGCACCACCGGCATCGACGAGGCAGGCGAAGCCAAAATCAAGGCGGCGGCACGCCATGCGCGCGTCGTAAAGTCCGGCAACATGAGCCTGGGCGTGAACCTGCTCGCCGTGATGGTGAGAAAGGTGGCGGCCGCGCTGGGCGAGGACTTCGACATCGAGGTGCTGGAGATGCACCACAAGCACAAGATCGACGCGCCATCGGGGACTGCCCTGCTGCTCGGCCAGGCGGCTGCCGCTGGTCGCGGCATCGACCTCAAGGAACGCTCGGTGCGTTCGCGCGACGGGCATACGGGTGCAAGGCCGGTGGGCGACATCGGCTTTGCCACGCTGCGCGGTGGTTCCGTGGTGGGCGAGCATACGGTGATGTTTGCGGGTGCTGCCGAGCGCATCGAACTCACTCACAAGGCCGAGAGCCGTGACATCTTCGCGCGAGGTGCGGTTCGCGCGGCACTCTGGGCCTTCGACAAGAAGCCCGGCCTCTATTCGATGATCGACGTTTTGGGATTGGAGTAAGCATGGACCGTCTTCTCGTGCTCGTCCGCCATGGACAGAGCGAATGGAACCTCAAGAACCTGTTCACCGGCTGGAAGGACCCCGACCTGACTGAACAGGGCGTGGCCGAAGCCCATGCGGCGGGCAGGAAGTTGAAGGCCAAGGGGTTCCACTTCGATATCGCCTACACCAGCGCGCTCGGCCGCGCCCAGCGCACGCTGAAGATCATGCTCGAAGAACTGGGCCAGCAGGGCCTTGCGACGGTAAAGGACCAGGCGCTGAACGAACGCGATTATGGCGACCTGACCGGCCTGAACAAGGACGACGCGCGCGCGAAGTGGGGTGAGGAACAGGTGCACATCTGGCGCCGTTCCTATGACGTGCCGCCTCCCGGCGGCGAGAGCCTGAAGGACACACTGGCCCGCGCGTTGCCCTATTACATGAAACATATCCAGCCGGACGTCCTTTCCGGCAAACACGTGCTGGTGGCAGCGCACGGCAATTCCATCCGTTCACTGATCATGGCAATCGAGGGGCTGACGCCGGAGCAGATCCTGAAGCGTGAACTGGATACAGGTGTGCCGGTGGTCTACCGGCTGGGGGCGGATTCAAGGCCGGTGTCGGTGGAAGTGCTGGCTTAAGACCTATCAACCACTCATCCCATCATGCCCGGGCTTCACTCGGGCATCTTTTTTGGGCGACCTTGAAAGAGGATGGCCGGGTCAAGACCGGCCATGATGAGAGAGAACCGGATGCTGGGCTCAGACCCCCAGGCTCTCCTTCACCTTGTCCTGGAAATACCGCACCCCCTGCTCATGGCGGGGTGACAGCGGACCGGCGCTGTAGTTGCCGGCTTCGTAATTATTGTGGGTCTTGGCACAGATTTCGAAGTCTTCGCGGACCACGGCGAGGTTGCGGGCGATGGTGTCGCTGCGCTTCTCGTCGAGTTCGGGCGCCAGATCGGCAAAATAGAAGTGATAGAGCTGCTCGGTGCGCTTGGTGCCGATGGGATTGATGCGCGAGGTGTTCATGCCGCCCTCGAACAACGAGAGCGTCCAGTTAGGCCACATCCACAGCCACTTGCCCCGATAGAACAGGCCCTCGCGTGGGGGGGCCGTCATGCGGATGAAGCCCTTGTGGGCCGTGGTCTTGAACTGTTCGAAGTCGATGGCGGCGAAGAACTTCGGGTGGATGCCGGGGATGTGGTATCCCTCAACGAAATTGTCAGTGTAGATCTTCCAGTTGGCGTCGAAATTCACCGTTTCAGTGCGGACCGACTGGTAGGTTTCGATCGGTTCATCGGCAAGCTCGGCGACGAGGTCACCGAGCTGCGAGACGAGATCTTCCTGCGGGTCGATGGCGACGAAGAGCAGACCGCGCCAGGTGGCGACGTGGATCGGCTCCAGCGGCCAGTCCACGGGATCGAAGCCGGGCTCCTCGCCAAACCATGGCGCATTGATGAGGTGGCCGTCATCGGCGAAGACCCACTGGTGATAGGGGCAGCGGATAGTGGCGCAGCGGCCCGTGCCCTCCTCCAGCAATTGCGCGCCGCGGTGGCGGCAGACATTGCGGAAGGCGCGGAGTTCACCGTCACGACCCCTGATGGCAAAGACCTTGATGCCGGCAATGTCGGCGGCGACATACTGCCCGCGCTCGGCCACCTGGGCTGCAGGCCCCAGCATCTGCCAGGTTTTGGCGAAAATATCGATACGCTCGCGCGGCAGCACGGCGGGATCGACATAGAGGCGCGGATCGAGGTTGAGCATGGCGGCACTCCTTCGGCGGAAAGAGTGCCTCAGTTGCGCGGGCTATTCAATATCCTCGATCACCTGATCACCGCCGCCCTTCACCTTGTGGGCGAGCGAGGCCTGGATGAACTCCTCAACTTCGCCATCGAGCACATCGCCCGGGGCGGTCGAGGTGTGGCCGGTGCGCAGGTCCTTCACCAGCTGGTATGGCTGCAACACATAGGAGCGGATCTGGTGGCCCCAGCCGATCTCAGTCTTCTTGGCGTTGGCAGCGTCGATCTTTTCTTGCTGCTTCTGCAGTTCCATTTCGTAAAGGCGCGCCTTCAGCATCTTCATGGCGGTGGCGCGGTTCTTGTGCTGCGAGCGCTCCGCCTGGCAGGCGACGATGATGCCGGTGGGCATGTGGGTGATACGCACGGCGGAATCGGTGGTGTTGACGTGCTGGCCGCCAGCACCCGACGCGCGGTAGGTGTCGATCTTCAAGTCGGACTCCACCACCACGATGTCGATGTTGTCATCGACCACCGGATAGACCCATACGGAAGAGAAGGACGTGTGGCGGCGCGCATTCGAGTCATAGGGCGAGATGCGCACCAGGCGGTGCACACCCGACTCGGTCTTGAGCTTGCCGTAGGCGTTGTGGCCCTTGATCTGGAGCGTGCAGGACTTGATGCCCGCCTCTTCGCCCACGTGTTCGTCCAGCACCTCGGCCTTGTAGCCGTATTTGTTGGCATAGCGCATGTACATGCGCATCAGCATCGAGGCCCAGTCCTGGCTCTCGGTGCCGCCTGCGCCGGCGTTGATCTGGACAAAGGCATCCAGGGGATCGGCTTCGCCCGAAAGAAGCGTCTCGATCTCGGTCTCGGCCACCTTGGGCTTCAGCGCGAGCAGCGCCTTTTCGGCGTCGGTGACGATCGACTGATCGCCTTCGCTCTCGCCCATTTCGATCAGCTCAGCATTGTCGGCGATCAACTGCTCGAGGTCGCGGATCATGGTGATGCGCTTGTCGAGGTCCTGGCGCTCGCGCATGAGCTTCTGCGCCTTCTGGGGATCGTTCCAGATCGACGGGTCTTCGGACTTGGCATTCAGTTCAGCGAGGCGGCGGAGGGAATTGTCCCAGTCAAAGATGCCTCCTCAGCAGTCCGATGGACTGCTTCATTTCGTCGACGACCGACGAGACTTCAGCGCGCATGATTCCTGCTCAGAATGAGAGTGACATTGAGTGGGCTCAATAGAGGCCGCCGCCCTGCCCCGTCAACCCGCCACTGGCGGCGGGCTGGTCGGGAGCCGGGGCAACGCCCTGCGACGGCGGCACCAGCATGACCCCGCCTCCGGCCGTGGTCCCGGCAGCTGCAATGGCGCCCTCGCCGATAATCTTGGTCGAATCAGGCGGCTCATCACCCGGCTTGAAGGCCTCGAGGATGACGCCGTCATGGCCAAAGATGGCGCGCTTGCCGCTCTTGGCGTCGATGGGGATGAGCTCGATGGCACGCGGCACCCGGAAGGGCTTGGCGGGCTCGTCCTTGAGCGCCAGCTTCATGAAGTCGGCAACGATGGGTGCCACGAGCTCGCCACCGGTGCGCCCTTTGCCCATGGGCTTTGGGTTGTCGAAGCCGACGTAGGTTCCGACGACCATGTCCGGCGTGAAGCCGATGAACCAGGCATCGCGCTCCTCGTTCGAGGTGCCGGTCTTGCCCGCCACGGGCTTGCCCACCGCCAGCACCTTCTTGCCGGTGCCGCGCTGCACGACACCTTCCATCATCGAGGTGATCTGGTAGGCGGTGTAGGGGTTCATCACCTGCTCGCTGACGTCGACCAGCTCTGGCTCCGGCAGTTCCGGGTTCCAGCCCGCAGCCATGCAGTTGGCGCAGTCGCGCTTGTCATGCTTGTAGATGGTCTTGCCGTAGCGGTCCTGAATACGGTCGATGAGCGTCGGCTCGACGCGCTTGCCGCTGTTGTCAATCATGGCATAGGCGGTGACCATCTTCATCAGCGTGGTCTCGCCCGCACCCAGTGCCATGGCGAGCTGGGCGGGCAGCTTGTCGTAGATGCCAAGCCTGGTCGCGAGGTCGATGATCTTGGCCATGCCGAGCTCGTTGGCGAGACGCACCGTCATCACGTTACGCGACTGCTCGATGCCACGGCGCAACGTCGAGGGGCCGAAGAACTTGTTCTGGTAGTTCTTGGGCTTCCACATCGAGCCGTCCGGCATCTTGAACTCGACGGGCGCGTCCATGATCACCGAGGCTGGCGAATAACCATTGTCCAGCGCCGCCGCATAGACGATCGGCTTGAATGACGAACCGGGCTGGCGCAGCGCCTGAACGGCGCGGTTGAACTGGCTGCGGCCATAGGAGAAGCCGCCGACGAGGGCGAGCACGCGGCCGGTATGTGGGTCCATGGCGATCATCGCGCCATCAACCTCCGGCATCTGCATCAGGTGATACTGGCCGGTGTCCTTGTTGGGCGCGACATAGACGATGTCACCAGGCTTCAGGACGTCCGAAGCCTTCTTGACCTGCGGCCCCAGCGAGGTGCCGTCGACATAGGGCCTCGCCCAGCTGAGAAGCGCCAGCGGCACCTTGCCGGTCTCGCGCTCGGTCGCCAGCGTGCCGTCCGGCTGGGTCTTGGGCTGCAGGCCGATCGTCGCTTCCTCGTCATTGGCGTCAAGCACCACGGCGATGCGCCAGGGCGCCATATCGTCAGGCACCTTCTTGCCCTTCATCAGCAAGGCCCAGTCCGGGACGGCGCCGAGTTCGGCCACGGCGAGCGGGCCGCGGAAGCCACGCTTGCGGTCGAAGGCGATGAGACCACGCGCCAGCGACTGGCGGGCATAGAGCTGCAGCTTGGGATCGAGCGTCGTCCTGACCGACAGGCCGCCCTTCTCCATCTTGTCCTTGCCATAGAGCCCAATCAGCTCGCGGCGTACTTCCTCGGCGAAGCTTTCAGCGGCGAAAAGTTGAGCGCCGAAGGGACGCGGCGTCACCTCCAGCGGCTTGGCCTGCGCCGCCTTCATCTGCTCCTCGGTGATAAAGCCGTTCTCCTGCATTTGCAGCAGCACCCAGTTGCGACGCTCGATGGCGCGCTCCTTCTGGCGGAACGGATGGTAGTTGTTGGGGCCCTTGGGCAGCGCCGCGAGATAGGCCATCTCTTCGAGCGACAGCTGGTCGAGCGACTTGCCGAAGTAGTTGAGCGAGGCGGCGGCCACGCCATAGGAGTTCATGCCAAGGAAGATCTCGTTCAGATAGAGCTCGAGGATCTGGTCCTTGGTGAAGGTCTGCTCGATACGGCGGACGAGGATCGCCTCCTTCAGCTTGCGGTCGATCGATCGCTCGTTGCTGAGAAGGAAGTTCTTGGCTACCTGCTGAGTGATAGTGGAGGCACCAACGATCTGACCCTTGCCGGTCATCTTCACCTGGGCATAGCGGTAGGCGGCGGCGGCGATGCCCTGCCAGTCCAACCCGCCATGCGTGAAGAAGGTCTTGTCCTCGGCCGAGGTGAAGGCGTCGATCAGCAGCTTCGGCATCTGGCTGACCGGCACGAAGAGGCGACGCTCCTCGGCATACTCGGCCAGCATCGAGCCGTCGGCGGCATAGATGCGCGTCATCACCGGGGGAGCATAATTGGCGAGCTGGGTGTAGTCGGGCAGGTCCTTCGAGGCGGTCCAGATCACAAAGCCCACGCCCGCCGCACCGGCGACGAAGAGCATGAAACCAACCGCAAAAAGCCACCCGAGGAAACGAAGCATTCTCTGAAACGACACCTGCCTGCTGAGGTCCGCCGGATAACACAGCCGGAGGGACCATTTACAATTAATTCGCTAGGGGGCGATTGTGGCCTCGGGGTGGCAGGGCAAGGGACCTTCTGACGAAAATGCCCGCGGGACGAATGTCCCACGGGCAAAATCTGGGTGGTCGACGAATGTTGGTCAGAAGCCGCCGACGGGGTGGTCGTAACAGGCAGCTTGCTGAGCCTCGGCGGTGGCCTCGGTGCCATCGGAGGCAGCGCCACCGGCGTCGGTGAAGAAGCTCGTCGCCGGAGCGGCCGGGAGTGCCGAGAACACGTCCTCACCCAGCGGGCAGTGGCAGTCGGCGACCTTGATGGTTCCACCGCCATCAACGGCCTGGGTGCGGATGTTGTCGCACTTGAAGCTGAAGCAGTTGGCGTATTCACGGCCCTGGTTGAGGCTCGCCGAGCAGGTGTGAGGATAGGCGGTGACACTCTGCCAGCCAGCCGTTTCCTGCGGGAAGGGAGAAACCAGTGAATAGAGCGACCAGACAGTCGCCACGTTCGGTCGGGCGCAGCTGCCCTGCATGTTTCCGCCCGTCACGTTGGCGATGGCGGGACCCGTGTCATTGGTGTTCAGAACGGGGCAGGTGCAGACGGACTCACGAAACCAGCGCTTGCCGCCACGCGGCGTGTTGACTGCGATGCGCTTGCCGGTGGGCGTGCAGGTGGAGGCGGCGCAAAGGGCAAACTCGTAACCCTCGGGCTGGTTGGACTTGCAGAGCTCGATCGAGGTTTTGGAAGACCCGGACGGCGCCGGCGCCGCATTGACGGTGTAGGTGATGGCCATGGCGGAGATTGCCAGCGCCAGAAGCCTGATGATGAGTTTCATTTGCACTCCGGAAAAATTTGTTTGCAGCTTTCGGAAGGCGATCTGTTGGGAAAGGTTCGCGCACAGGGTGCACAGCAGTACCATGACCAGCAAAAGCCTGCGAAACAGGCCGATATTTATCGTAACTTAATCTACTGTAATGTCCACGCCAGAAACATGGGTGTTACTACTTAGTCGCCAGGAAGATGCAGCTGGGACTAGTAAGTCCGAAATCAACTCAGGGTGTGGGGATCGAAGGCGCGATGGCAAGCGATGAGACGACCCGCGGGCTGATCTCGCGGATCAGCTTGCGCCGCAATGCGTCGCCGAAGCCAGCATAGTTGTGGACTTCCATGACAAAGGCATCAGGGCCGGTGATGACATTGTAAGTTTAGTACTGAGCAAGGCTCGGCTTGTTGGAGATAGCGAGCGCGTTGATCTCAACCTTCAATGCTTCTGCAAGGTCCCTGACCTGCTTCGGGAACGAAACGCGGCGCGTGCCACGCACCGCACGTGTTTCCTCGCCATCGCCAGAGACATTGATGATCCTGCGGACAGTGCAGCTGTCGAGGGACTGGAGTTTTGCCACTGACGTCATGAGTCCTGAAGCGAGGCCAGTATCTCCAGTAACCTGGCGTGGCATGGATTCCACGATGCGGGCGAATTGCTCGGCAGCCTGCTTGCCGTCAATCATCACCCAGGCGGACTGCGGTTTGGCTTGGCCTTCCGAGCCCCAGAACACTACGGACACCGCAACGCGACCCGCCATGGCCATGGCGTTCAGAACGCTGTCATTGCGGAAAGCGGCGACGATCCCCTGCTGCTGAAGCAGGTACTCGCCCGGCGATACGCTGGCCGAGGAATCGACCGCCAGCACCAAGGCCACATCGATGCACGGCTGTGCTGCTTCCGCCTTCGGAGTGAAGTTCAACGCGATAACCGGCACCATCAGCGCAGCGCCGAGCAGAAGAGCCCTAACGATCCAGCTTGTCATGAATTGCCCTCGTCGAAACCGATAAGACCGCTACAAAGCGCAACCTCAGCGAACAACGATAGAAAACTGCAATCGTGACGGCTGTGCGAAAAACCACCGGCGGAAGACCTGATTGTGATCAGTTCGAAAGAGAACCGTCGATAACGGAAGTTTCATCAGGTCTGGGTTGTATAAATGACCCGAGGATCAGGGCGCCTTGGATGCGAGCTGTGTCGCGAAATACTTCTCAACGGCGCGGGCCATGGCACCCGCCACCTTCTGCTGCCATTCGGGTGAGGTCAGCTGGCTCTCGTCGTGCTTGCTCGACAAAAAACCGAGCTCGATGAGGACCGAAGGAACGTCTGCTGCCTTCAGCACCATGAAGCCCGCCGAACGCATCGGCTTGCCGGTGAAGGCGGTAACAGGCGCCATCTCGGACACAGCCTTCTTGGCAAAGACGAGTGAGTGGGTTTTCGACTCCCGCTGGACGAGGTCGATCAGGATGTCGGTAACTTCCTTGTTCTCGGCCTCGAGGTCAACGCCCGCGATGATGTCAGCACGGTTCTCCTTGTGGGCGAGTGCTTCGGCCTCGGCGTCCGAAGCCTTCTCCGAAAGCGTATAGATTGTGGCGCCGCGTGCATCGCCTCCCCGCACCGTGTCGGCGTGGATGGCGATAAACAAGTCCGCCTCCTTGTCGCGCGCCACCTTCACGCGGTCGCGCAGCGTGAGGAACGTGTCGTCCGAGCGAGTCATCACCACGTCGATGGTGCCGGTTGCTTCAAGGATTCGCTTGAGCTTCAGCCCAAAAGCGAGGACGACATCCTTTTCCTTCGTCTTTTTAACGCCGATGGCACCGGGATCGATGCCCCCGTGTCCTGGGTCAATGACCACCAGCTTGCGTTCGCGAGGACCAGCCGACGCTGCCTCGGCGGGCGGCGCGTCCTGCGGCGCGGCGTCTGCCGTTTCGGTGTCCTGATCCGCTGCGAGCTGGGCATCGAAGGCCTGCTTGGTAGTCTTGACCACATCGACGACGATACGGGCCGGTTGACCGTCCTTCGGCTTCAGCAGGAAGGCCTTGTCGATCAACACCGGTCCATCAGTCTCGAGCACGATGCGGGAATGGGCATCATCCACCGGGCCATAACGATATTGTGTGACCAGGCCCCGGGCGTCGTCACCTGACCCCTCCGGCAGGGAAAAGGCGACCTGCGGCAGGTCGATCATGACCCGGTAGGGGTTCGCCATGATGTACACGGTATATCCGACTGGCACCGTAAGATCGGCCACGAAGCGCGTGCGGGTGTCATCACCGGCGAGGCGGGCTGCGGTGGCCACCGGCAGATCTGCGGCGTCGGCGGCAGGCAACCGGAAACCGGCGAGCATGAACAGCGCGGCAAGCAGAAGCCCTGGCAGCAGACGGGCTGCGGCCCAGCGGCTGGGACTGGCTGTTTCTCGCTTCATTCGAGTCGGCGGTACTGCGGTTTGTGGACTGGGAGCCAGAGGCTAGGCCCTCCAAGGTTAATCAATGGTTGCCGGGTGCCCATGAGACGAATGCTTGCAATTTGACGACCCGCCTCATAGAAGGTTTCTGTCTCCTAGGCGTCAGGGCCGCGAATCCGCGGCAGAATCGACCTCAGGTGGAGAATTTCGCGAGAAGCGTGGGTCCGGAGGCAGTTCCTGCCACCCCCGCTCGACGCGGTCGAAGAGCGTGATCCTTCGAAGGGTCCGCCATTTGAACCGTTCCGCTGAATCGGAACATAAGGAAATCCTGGGCATGTCCCACGCCACGACGAGCGCGCTGAACGAGGACCGGTCAAGACCGGATCCCGTTGCTTGTTTGCCTCCGTCCGCTGGCTGGACCCACATGCCCCATTCGCGCTGCAGCACCCGCATCTCCAACAGGCGTCTCTTCACCGGAGCGGAGAACCTATCGGCACGTTTGCCGGGCTGGCGCAGAGGACGTGACTCATGGGCAGCAAGATGCTCATCGATGCCAGCCACCCCGAAGAGACCCGCGTTGTGGTTCTCAAGGGAAATCGCATCGAGGAATTCGACTTTGAAAGCGCCGCTCGCCGGCAACTGAAGGGCAATATCTACCTCGCCAAGGTGACGCGCGTAGAGCCGTCACTCCAGGCGGCCTTCATTGAATATGGCGGTAACCGCCATGGCTTCCTCGCCTTCTCGGAAATTCACCCGGACTACTACCAGATTCCGCTCGCCGACCGCATGGCTTTGCTGCAGGCGGAAGAGGAAGAGCACGCTCGGGAAGCCGAGGACGAGGACGACGAGGGCGAAGGCAATGGCCGCCGCCGCAGCCGTGGTCGCGACCGTGATCGTGGCCGTGGCGGACGCCGTGGCCCGCGTGGCGAAGAAAACACCGAAGGCGGCGTGGAGGAAATCTCCGAGCCCGAATATGCCGAGGACGCCGAAGCCTCGGGCGACGACTCCTACGCAGAGGACCACGGCCCGGAAACAAATGAAGACGAGAGCCCGGATTCGCATGTCCTCGACATGTCGCAGTCCGAGGTGATCGAAGGCGAGGCCGTCGAATATCACGACGAGACGGATGAGGATGGCGACGACACGCCGCCGCGCGCCGAACCGATGTCGACGAACCATGACGATCCGTCGGTTTCCGAACCGGTGGCGGAAGGTTCCGAGCCGTCTGAACCCGAAGAAAACATCGAAGCCCGCCTCGCCGAACCGAACTCCGACGAACCGACTGACGCCGAGATGGAGGCTGCGGCCCCTGCCCCGCACGTCCAGCACGGCATGCCGGGCGAACTCGGCAACGGCATCGAGGAAGTCGGCGAGGATCCGGAAGCGGTTCGCGTCGAGTCGATCGGTGCTGAAGACGCTCTCGAGGAAGTGCCGCAGCGCCGCCGCAAGGTGCAGCGCAAGCAGTACAAGATCCAGGAAGTGATCAAGCGCCGCCAGGTGATCCTTGTGCAAGTCGTCAAGGAAGAGCGCGGCAACAAGGGTGCCGCCCTCACCACATACCTCTCGCTGGCCGGCCGCTATTGCGTGCTGATGCCCAACACCGCACGCGGTGGCGGCATCTCCCGCAAGATCACCGACTCGGGCGACCGTCGCCGCCTGAAGGACATGGTGAAGGAAATCGAAGTGCCGCAGGGCATGGGCCTCATCGTCCGCACTGCCGGCGCACAGCGCACCAAGACCGAAATCAAGCGCGACTATGACTACCTGCTCCGACTGTGGGAGAGCGTGCGCGACCTGACTCTGAAGAGCCAGGCCCCCGCACTCGTCTACGAGGAAGGCAGCCTGGTGAAGCGCGCCATCCGCGATCTTTACACCAAGGACGTCGACGAGGTGATCGTCGAGGGCGACGAGGCCTATCGTGAAGTCAAAGACTTCATGAAAATGCTGATGCCCAGCCACGCCAAGAACGTGAAGCCCTACAAGGATTCACGCCCGCTGTTCTCGCGCTACCAGGCGGAGAGCCAGCTCGATGCGCTCTACTCGCCCACCGTCACGCTGCCGTCGGGCGGCTACATGGTGATCAACCAGACGGAAGCGCTGGTGGCGGTCGACATCAACTCGGGCAAGGCAACGCGCGAGCACAACATCGAGGACACAGCCTACAAGACCAACCTCGAAGCCTCCGATGAAATTGCCCGTCAGCTGCGCCTGCGCGACCTGGCTGGCCTTGTCGTGATCGACTTCATCGACATGGAGGAGAAGCGCAATAACCGGAACGTCGAGCGCCGCCTGAAGGATGCGTTGAAGAACGACCGGGCACGCATCCAGGTCGGGCACATCAGCCACTTCGGCCTTCTCGAAATGTCGCGCCAGCGTCTGCGGCCCGGCCTTCTCGAAGGCTCATCGCGCACTTGCCCGCATTGCGAAGGCCGTGGCGTCGTCCGCTCGATCTCGTCCTGCGGCTTGTCGGTGTTGCGCGCCATCGAGGAGCACCTCATTGCCCGCAAGCCCGAAAACCTCACCGTCAAGTGCACGCGCGAGATCGCCTTCTACATTCTCAATGAGAAGCGCGACAACCTGCTCACCATCGAGACCACCTATGGCATCTCGGTGTTCATCACGCCGAGCGACGAGTTCAAGGGCTCGCAGGCGCTGATCGAGCGCGCTCCGGAACGCAACATCCCGCCGCGCAAGGTGATGGCTGCCCCGGTTCGCATGGACTCGGCCTTCGAGGAAGAGGACGAGGAGATCGATGTCGAGGTGAACGAGTCCGAGGTCGAGGCCGAGGATGAGAACGGTCCGGACGAGACCAGCGAGGCCTCGGCCGAGGATCTGCAGAACGGCAATGGCGGAGACCGCGAAGGCGGACGCCGCCGCCGCCGCCGCCGTGGCCGCCGCGGTGGACGCGGACGCGACGACCAGCCGACCCAGGATGCCCAGGGCAACGACATCCCGGGAACTGGCGACCAACCCGATTTCGAAGCCGACGAGAATGGCGACGAACAGCCGACCGAGTTGAACGATGACGCGTCCGAAGCCGCTTCAGCGGGTGAGGCTGCTGAAGG
>Ga0194035_1000584_pt1 | contig 20541 bp, 20 predicted proteins | sample JunL2320m_MetaG_FD_148680 | JGI IMG/M metagenome (GOLD analysis project Ga0194035, IMG submission 148680) | Anoxic zone freshwater microbial communities from boreal shield lake in IISD Experimental Lakes Area, Ontario, Canada - Jun2016-L239-20m | ecosystem: Environmental > Aquatic > Freshwater >...
CCCTTGACGATCGCGGTGAATCCCCGCGCCTTGACGAAATCCACCACCAGCCCCTGCCCGGCCTCGACCCGCAGGTTGGGCAGGTGGGCGCAGGCCTCGGCGATCATCGCGATTCGCTCGTCGGCATCGAACATGCCGGATTTTTTGGGATTCACCAGCACGGCGACCAACACCTCGTCGAACTGCGCGGCAGCCCGTTCGAAGACATCGATGTGGCCCAGGGTCACCGGGTCGAATGATCCGGGGCACACGGCGCCGCTCATGGGTGAAGACGCTAGCAGTCGCCCCCGACTTCGGCCCCGTCCACTCGGGTGTCGCCGTAGCGCCGCAGCGGCCATACCGCCCAGCCCTGCGGCCAGGTCAGCGCCGGCGACGAGAACGGGCGTTCGATCACCACGACGCTGCCCGCATCGACCCAACCGTGGCGATCAAGGTCGGCCAGGACCTGATTGACCTCGTCGGCCGCCACCTCGTACGGCGGGTCGGCGAACACCAGATCCATCGGGGCCGGGGCGCCGGCGGCGAGCACCGTCGCCACCGCGCCGCGGCGAACCGTCGCACCGGGTAGTCCGACCGCCTCGATATTGCGCCCGATCACCTCGGCGGCGCGGCGGTCGCTGTCGACGAACAACACCGTGGCCGCCCCCCGGGAAAGCGCTTCGAGTCCCAGCGCGCCCGAGCCTGCGAAGAGGTCGAGCACCCGCAGACCGTCGAAGTCACGGCGCACAGCCAGCACGTTGAACAAAGCCTCACGCACCCGATCGGTGGTGGGCCGGGTTCCGCGCGGCGGAACGGTCAGCCGACGACCGCCCGCCGCGCCGGCGACGATCCGAGTCAGCGTGTCACCGGCCTAGATCAGGGTGGACCAGAAGTCCCAGAATCGGACCAGGATCGCCAACAGTACCGCTGTGAACCACAGGACTACCAACGGCCAGCGCCAGTGATAAACGCTGCGCGCCAACGGGTTTGCGGCCAACGGCCGCAGGGCGATCGAGGACACCACGACGAGCAGTGGAACGGTCACCGACCAGACCACCATGCAGTACGGGCAGAGCGCTCCGATTCGGTAGAGACTCTGGAAGATCAACCAGTGCACGAACACCACGCCCGCCGCCGTGCCGATCATCAGACCCACCCAGTACCACCGCGGCAGGCGAACACCACCGACCGCCAGCACACCGGTCACCAGCACGAGGGTAAAGGCGATCACCCCGTAGAGCGGGTTCGGCGGGCCGAACACCGCGGCCTGCGGGGTGACAATCACCGACCCGCAGGACACCACCGGATTGATACTGCAGGTGGGTACGTAGGCCGGGTTTTGGAGCAGCGCGATCTTCTCGATCAGCAGTGTGCCCGCCGCAATCAGACCGATCACACCGGCAATCAGCACCCACCAGGCGCTCGCGCGCCCGACGCTCACCCCGGCCGGGCCGGTCGGCTCGGCCGACCGCGGCTGCACCGGCTCAGCCGTGGTCAGGCTCACGACTTCGGCGCGACCGGGGCCGGTGCCGCACCCGACGGTGCCGGTGCAAGAGCCGGAATCGGTCCGACGATCTGGCTGACCTTGGCGATCAGTTCATCCGGTGTGGCCGGGCTGATGTCCTGTCCGTTGAGCCGGATCGTCGGAGTGGCGGTGATCTTCGACGCGGCGGCCAGACCTTTGACCATGTCGTCGTACTTGCCGCTGTTGATGCACTCGGGAACGCCACCGGTGACGCCGGCCTGCCGCGCGGTCTCGATCAGGGACGCGTTATCGGGCCCGCTGCCGGACCCCTCGACGGGTTGATTGGCGAACAGCGCCGAATGAAACCGGACGAACGCGTCCTTATTCTCGTCACCGACGCAGTATGCGGCGTTGGCCGCCCGCATGGAGTAGCCCTTGTTGGTGGCATTGAGGATCGACACCAGGTTGTAGTCGATGGCCGCGGCGCCGCTCTCGACGATTTTGTTGAGCGCCGAGCCAAAGGTCTTCTCGAAATCCCGGCAGTGCGGGCACTGGAAGTCCTCGTAGATCGCCAGCACCGCCTTGGGATCGTCGGTTCCGTCCTTCTTGATCAGGGCGTTCGACGTGACCCGCACTGCCTGGGTGTCGTTGACGCCCTTCTTGTCGTTGCCCATCACGATGTAGAGCACCAGGCCGACGGCGAACAGAACGACGAGTGTGGTCAACCCCAGCCGGACGGCAAGATCTCGCTTGCGGTCCTGGGCATTGAGGTCGTAGCGGGGTGTGCTTTTCTTATTGGTGGCCACGGTTCGGCTAAATCCTCGCTGTCAGTGACGTGATGTTGTCGACGTGGGGGTTGGCGCTTCTAGAGTACCGGCCGCCGCAGCGGGTGCCGGGGTTCAGTCGTGAACCAGATGCGCCCGAAGCGCCGAGATCATCTCCGCGTTGGCCCGTCCGACCCCGCCGCCGAGCACGTTGAGGTTGAGGAAGGCGTGGATCATCGAGCCCATCCGCCGGTGGTCGACGGCGACCCCGGCGTCGCGCAGTTTGTCCGCATACTGCTCGCCCTCGTCGCGCAGCGGGTCGAATCCCCCGGTGATCACCAGTGCCGGGGACAGGCCCGACAGGTCATCGGCCAGCAGTGGGGAAATCCGCGGGTCGGTGACGTCCAGACCTGAACCATCGACGTAGACGTCCCTAAACCAGTCCATATCGCTCTTGGTCAGCAGGAACCCGTCTCCCAGCAGGGTGCGGGAGCGTGCGTTACCGCCCATTTCGGTGACCGGGTAAATCAGCCACTGCAGCGACGGCAACGGGTCGCCCGCGTCTCGGGCCTGCTGGGTGACCACGGCGGCCAGGCACCCGCCTGCGCTGTCGCCGGCGACGGCGACCCGGCGCGGATCGGCGCCCAGTTCGCCGGCGTGCTCTCGGGCCCACCGGTAGGCCGCATAGGCGTCGTCGACCGCGGCGGGAGCCTTGTGCTCAGGTGCCAGGCGGTAGTCGATGGCAAGCACGTGCACACCGGCGTCCCGACAGATCAGTCGGCACGCCGCGTCATGGGTCGCGAGGTCGCCGAACACGAACCCGCCACCGTGGTAGAAGACCACCAGGGGCGCCGGCGCACCGCCCGCCGCGGGCCGGTAGTGCCGGGCCGGAATTACGCCGGCCGGACCGGGGATGGACACCGAACGAATCCCGGCCACCCGGATATCAGGCTCGTCGAGGGTGCGGGTGAGGTCGCGGTTGCTCGCCCGGGTGGCCGCAGCATCGCCGGCCGTCACCAGGCTGACCACGCCGAGCGCCCGCTGAGCGGCCAGCATCATCTGCAGCGAAGGGTCCAGGGTGTTGCCGTCGATGGTGATCGCCCGCCCACCCGAGAGCAGGCGCTTGAGTGCATTCGGCAGTCGCGGAATCAGCTTGACGCCCAAGCGGTTTCCCGCCAGCAGCGCCCGTTCCTTGATGGCGCGGCGCCGGGGTGCGCCGACCACGCTTGTCGTCATGGTTGCCTCCTGATTCGCGCTCGGCAACGCCGCGCTGATCGCCACGCGGCAGCTTACGCTTACGACCGGAAGTCGAGTCTGTCGCGGTCGCGCAGGACTGGCCGAATCGCTTCGGTAGCTGGGTACTATTCTCAGCCGGAGTCGGTGATGACCACCGGATCAACCTCGAGGCACAGGCAGGTGACATGACGCCGACGTCAGGAATTCCCACCCTGGTGCTCAGCGACGACCACACCATTCCGGTGCTGGGCATCAGCGTCGCGGAGTTGGCGTCGGCCGAGGCCGAGGCTGCGGTCGCGGCCGCGCTCGATGCCGGTTACCGCCTCATCGACACCGTGTCCACCGGTGGTGTCGAGGAGGCGGTCGGTCGGGCCATCGTCAAATCCGGCATCGCGCGCGAAGAGCTGTTCATCACGACCACGCTGACCGCCGCCGATCAGGGATTCCAGGGCTCGCAGGACGCCTGTAAGGCCAGTCTGGCCCGGCTCGGCGTGGACTACATCGACCTGTGTCTCTTGAAAGGGCCGTTCGAAGAGGGCGGCAAGTACATCGACGCCTGGGGCGGGCTGATGAAGGCACAGCAGGTCGGCGACACCCGCTCGATAGGCGTCGGCGACATCGGGGCCGAACAACTGACCGATCTGATTGATCTGAGTTTTTGCACACCGGTGGTCAACCAACTCGAACTGCACCCACTGTGCAACCAGGCCGCAATGCGGGCGGTCAATTCCGGATACTCGATCGTCACCGAAGCCTATGGCCCGCTGGGCATGGGCACACTGACCGACCATCCCGCGATCGCCGCGGTCGCCGCGGCGCACGGAAAGTCGCCGGCACAGGTGCTGATCCGGTGGAATATCCAACTCGGCAACGTGGTGATCCCGGGCTCGTCGGATCCGGTCCGGATCGCCGAGAACATCGACGTGTTCGATTTCGAACTGACGCCCGCGGAGGTCGAGACCATCAACGGTCTCGACGACGGCACCCGGTTCTGGCCGAACCCGGACGCCTGAACTGCGGCTGGCGCGCGATCAGAATCGCTGTTTTTGAAATTCCCCGGCGCCACAATCAGCGCGACGATAGCGTCTCCCCCGACATTGTCATCGCAGGGTTAGGGGATCTCGACATGCATGTTGCACCTCGCTCGTACCTCACCGCCGGAGTAGCCGCGTTGAGCGCCGGAGCCATCGCGCTGACATCCGTTCAGCCACTGCCGCCGGGGTCGGATCTCGCGCCCGCACTGCGCAGTGCCGTCGCAGTCGACCTCGCCGCGGCGATCGACCCGTTCACGCCATGGATCGACACAATCCAGGCGGCCTCGGCCAACATCTCCGGTCTGGTGAACACCTGGGCGGAACAGCCGTTACCCATCGTCCAGCAGGTCGGCACCAACCTCGGCACCTACCTCGCCGAACTTCCCGCCATCGGCACCATCATCGGGCAGGTGGTCGCCAACGTGGGCAACGCTGCCAGGGCGCCGTTCGCCGTCGATCTCAACACCCTCGATCCGGCGCACACGGGGGTTTACAACCTGCTGCCCCAGGTTGCCCCGGACCTACCCCAGGGGCTGCTCGATTTCCTGACGACCTCGGTCAGTGGCCTGCTTATCGGGCTCATCGGTCCGGTGCTGTCTCCGGTCCTGGCGCTCGGTAGCAGCATCAGGAGCGCGGTTGTTGCACTGCAGACCTCGGATTGGGCCGGGGCGGTGAACGAACTGATCAACATTCCAGCCGTGATGGTCAACGCCTTCCTCAATGGCGGGCCGACCATCGACGTCACCGCACTGTTAGCGTCCTCCGTTCCCCCTCCGTCGGTACTAAACAGCGCCACGATCGCCCTCGGCGGTCTGCTCAGCCAGGGTGGGTCGATCTTCAACGCGGTGGCATTGGACGCGTCGGTGAAGCTGAGTCCGCTGTTGCCGGCGATTCCCGTAGTGGTCCCTGCCGGCCCCCCGGCCGGTGTCTTCGGCTCCCTGATCGCCATGACCAATGCCATCGCCGGCGCGATCGCGGTGACGCCGCCGGCACCGGCGGGGTCGCGAGCGCGGAGCGCCTCCGCTGAGGCCGAGGCCGCACCGGACGCGACGTCCGCCGGCGCCGTCGAGGCGGCGGTACCTCGGGCGGCACACCGGGCCAGTCGCGGGGCAGTCGCGGGCAGCGCAGCCGCGACCGAGCAGGGCGGCGCGAAGCGTGCCGCAGCGGCTCGATCGGCCGCACCACGGGCGGCTGCCTCCCGGTCCGCTGCCGCATCCTGAGGCAGCCGGTCCCGATAGCCGCACACCTGCCCCGCCGGAATCACCCGGTGGGGCAGGTCTGCGTCGCCTCCCGTAATCGCAACGCCGACACCTCATCCACCGGTAGCCGATAGCCACGCGCCACCGCGATGAACTGAACGGCGTACTGGCACCAAAACGCGGTGTTGGGCGGCATCCAGGAACCCGGCGGCTGATCTCCCTTGTCCTGATTGGCCTGCCCGGCAACGGCGAGCAGGTTGGCCGGATCGTTGGCGAACCGCAGCCGCATCTCATCGCTCCAGGCCCGCGCTCCCATATCCCAGGCGAACGCCAACGGGACCAGGTGATCGATCTGCACCGACGCGCCCACCTGATTGCCGCGAACGAACGCCACCGTGGCGTTGGTGTACGGGTCGCGCAGGGTGCCACTGGCGACGGCCTGCGGACAACGCGCGGTGCGGACGTAGGACTTGTCGGCCAGGTCGCGGTCAAGGATGTCATCCCGGGTGTCGCAGCCGTTGTGTCCGCCCGGTGCGCGGTTGTCGTCGTCCCAGGACTCTCCGAAGGCCGCACGCAGGTAGTCGTGGCCGCGCACCCGCGCCGGCACGACCACCACCCCGGTCAGGACGTCGGTGCCCGGGGTGACGGTCGGCACGTCGGCGCGGGCGACCGGGTCCGAGCGCCCGGCGGCGGCCACCACCTGGGCTGCGACGATCACCGCCAGTGCCGCGAACACCGCCAGCCAGAGCAGTGGTCCACGCTTCATGCCTTGTCCAGGTAGTCGATGCGGTCGGTTCCGGTGAACTGCCGGGCCACCAGGGCCATGCCGAGGTTATCGGGGTCGCCCGGATACAGCGAGTCACACAGTTCCCGGGCGGTGAGAATCACGTCGAGATGCTCGGCCAGGGACAGGAACCGTAATGAACCCGCTCGCCCGGACTGGTTGAGCCCCAACACATCTCCCTCCCGCCGCTCGGCCAGGTCAAGATCGGCCAGAACGAAGCCATCCAGGGTCGCGGCCACCGCCTTGAGCCGGTCGCCCACCTTGGAATCCTCAGGTAGCCGGGTCGCCAGCAGACACAGGCTCGGGTGCGTGCCACGGCCGATCCGGCCGCGCAACTGGTGCAGCTGGCTGATGCCGAACCGGTCGGCATCGATCACCACCATCACCGTGGCGTTCGGGACATCGACACCGACCTCGATTACGGTGGTGCAGACCAACACGTCGATCTCGCCTACCCGGAATGCGGTCATCACCGCGTCCTTCTCCTCAGCCGGCAGCCGCCCGTGCATGAGTCCGAGCCGCAGTCCCGCCAGTGGCCCGCGGTGGAGTTGCTCAAACAGAATGATCACCGGGATCGGCACGATGGCTTGACCCCCGCCGCCCTGACCCCCGCCGGCTTCGTCCTCGCCGGCGGGCTTGTCGCTCTCGTCGATGCGGGACGCGACGACGTAGGCCTGGCGCCCCGCGGCGACCTCCTCGGCGACCCGTTGCCAGGCCCGCTCCAGCCACTGCGGTTTCTCATTGACGAAAATGGTGTTGGTGGCGATCGGCTGCCGTCCGCGTGGAAGTTCGCGCAGCGTCGAGGTCTCCAGATCGCCGAAGACGGTGAGCGCGACGGTGCGCGGGATCGGTGTCGCCGTCATCACCAGCAGGTGCGGCGTCAACCCTTCGGGAGCTTTGGCGCGCAATCGATCTCGCTGCTCGACGCCGAATCGGTGTTGCTCGTCGACCACAACCATTCCGAGCCGATCGAACTCGACGGCGTCCTGTAGCAACGCGTGGGTTCCGATCACGATGCCGGCCGCAGCGGTCGCGACCTCATCGCGAACCTGCCGCTTCTGAGCGGCCGACATCGACCCGGTCAGCAGCGCCACCCGGGTCGCGCCGTCTTCGGCGCCGAGTTGGCCGGCCATCGCCAGTGGGCCAAGTACGTCGCGGATCGACCGGGCATGTTGGGCGGCAAGGACTTCCGTGGGCGCCAGCAGTGCGCACTGGTAGCCCGCATCCACCATCTGCAGCATCGCCAGCACCGACACGATGGTCTTGCCAGATCCGACTTCGCCCTGCAGTAACCGGTTCATCGGTTTGGTGGTGGCCAATTCGGCGGACAGAACTCCCAGCACCTCCTGCTGGCCGGCGGTCAGTTCGAAGGGCAGGCGAGCCGACAGCGCGGCGAAGAGGCCACCGGAGCGCCGCGGCGCCGGCGGGCCGGACGCGGCGAGTTCGCTGTGACGGCGCTTAGCGAGCGCCCACTGCATGCCCACCGCTTCATCGACGGTCAATCGCTCGCGGGCTCGCTGGCGGTCGATCTCATTCTCACCCAGGTGGATCGCCCGCAGTGCTGCGTCCTCGGGCATCAGATCATGTTGTTGCACAAAGGTTTCCGGTAGTGGCTCCGGAATGGGTTCGATGACGTCGAGAACCTGACGCACGCAGGCGTAGATATCCCAGCTCTGCAGTTTCGCCTTGGACGCATAGATAGGGAAGAAATCCCGTTCGAAGGGCGACATATCGAATTCGCCGCTCTGATCCGCGGCGGACGCCGCGATGGTTTTCAGTGACTTCGTTCCGCCGAGCCGGCCCGACGGCGAGTTCAGAATCAGATACCCGGGATGGGTGAGTTGCATGGTGCCCCTGTAGTAGCCCACTTCACCGGACAGCATCAGTCGGGTGCCCTTCACCAACTGCTTCTTGAGAAATTTGGCGTTGAAGAAGGTCGCGGTGACCTTAGGCCGCCGGTTCACAAGCGTGACGACAAGATACTCGCGGCGAGTGCCGCGACTGGTCCAGCGGACGTCGGCGCTCTCGATCTCACCGACGAAGGTGACGTGCTCGCCGGGTTCGGGTGGGTCGTCGTCCTCTCCCAGCACCTTGCTGCCCTGGCTGTACTTGCGCGGGTAGTGGCGCAGCAGATCGTCGACAGTGCGGATACCGAAGATCTCCTCGAGTGCCTTCGACGCTTTGTCGCCGAGGACGCCGTCGAGCCGATCGGTTAGGGACACCACGGCTATTCCACCCCGACCAGCAGAACGTCACCCCGGTGATCGGTGCGGTAACTGCTGAACTCGGTGCCGGGGTGACGACGGCGAACATGCTCCGACAGCGCTTCGGCGATATCGTCGCCGGCCGCTCCGGCACCCGCGCCGATCAGCACCGTGACCAGTTCGCCACCGGACCCCAGCAGCAGGTCGATCAGCCGGGCGGCCGCGGCACCGACGTCGCGCGCCACGACCACCACCTCATCTGCGACGATCGCGAGACCGTCACCGGTATCGCAGGTGCCGGCCCAGGTCAACGCTTTTCCGGTGGCCAGCCGCACCGATCCGTGTCGCGAGCCGGCCGCCGCCCGGGCCATGGTGTAGCCGTCGTCGACAGCTTGGCGGGACGGATCATGAACGGCCAGTGCCGCCAGACCCGCCGCCATGGATCCGGCCGGCAGCGGGACCACGTCAATGCCCCACCCGTTGGCGGCGGTGCAACCGGCCACCAGGTCCTCGGCCGAGACGTAACCGTTGGGCAGCACCATCACCTGGGCGGCGCCGGTATCGACGAGTGCGCGCAGGAGTTGTTGGGCACTGAGCCCGTCGACCGGGTCCATCAGGTCGGCGTCCGGGCGCACCACGCACGCGCCCTCGGTGCCGAAGAGTTCTTCGGCGCCGTCCCCGTCCACGATGGCCAACACCGCGCGTTGTCTACTCCACCCACCCGGCGCTACCCGCCCGGCGGCCAGCGCAGAAATCCGGATCTTGGTCACCGTGCCGACAGCCAGTCCCGCCTCCACGGCCGCGCCCGCATCGTCGGTGTGGACATGCACCGAATGCCGATTCTCGGTGGACGGCGCCAGCGCCACCGAGTCGCCCAACACCGCCAGGTCGGCACGCAGCCGCGTGAGCGCGTCGGCGTCGCAGCCGCCGAGGAGATACATCACCTCGAATTCCGGTGGCGCGGACTCGATGACGCCCTGCACCACCGCGGCCGGACCGGGTGAAAAGTCCCGGCGGTGCGGCGTGTGACCGGTGACCGTCGCGCTCAGTGCGTCGAGCAACACCAGCAGCCCGCGTCCGCCGGCGTCCACCACACCCGCCTGCGCCAGCACCGGCAGTTGGTCGGGCGTGCGTTCCAGCGCGCTCGTCGCGGCCTCACCCGCCGCGACGAGCGCCTGCGCCAGCCCGTCCCCGTCGGCGGCCGCCTGCTGGAGTGCCTCGGCGGCGGCCTGCAATACCGACACCACGGTGCCGGCCACGAACTCACCGCCCATCGCGGACACCACCAGCACGACCGCGTGCCGCAGGGCAGCACCCAGTACTTCGGCGTCGATATCGGCCAGAGCGATATGGGCGTCGATATCGGCCAGACCGATATGGGCGTCGATATCGGCCAGAGCGGTATCGGCCAGACCGGTATCGGCCAGACCGGTATCGGTTGTCGCCTCCGCGGTGACCTCGGCCAGTGCGCGCAGAATCTGCGACAGGATCACCCCGGAGTTGCCCCGCGCGCCGTCCAAACCGCCCTGCGACAGTGCCGCGGCCACGGTCGCGACGTCGCCGGTCGCGACGGCCGGGCCGGCCTCGGCCAGCGCCGAACGCATGGTGAACAGCATGTTGGTGCCGGTGTCGGAGTCTGCCACCGGGAAAACGTTGAGCCGGTTGATCTCGTCGGTGTGGCGGAGCAGGTCACCCACTGCGGTATGGGCCCAGTCATGCAGGGCAGATGCATCCAGCCGGCGGTCCGGCATCGACACCTCCTCCACATCCCTGACACGCTGCACTTTGGGCGACAGCCTAGCCAGATCAGGCGACAGCCGAGGTCAGGCCGACACCGTTGGGACACCCGTTTTGGCGTCTGAGCTACCGCGCCGGTATCCTGAGCAGGTTGTCGGGTCACCCGCCTGGGCGGTTGTTGGCCCCCCGATCAGATCTGAGGAGTTCGATATGGCTGCCGTGTGCGATGTCTGCGGTAAGGGCCCCGGCTTCGGCAAGGCGGTGTCGCATTCGCATCGCCGGACCAACCGGCGCTGGAATCCCAACATCCAGACCGTGCGCGCGACCGACCGCCCCGGCGGCAACAAGCACCGCGTCAACGTCTGCACGTCCTGCCTGAAAGCCGGCAAGGTCACCCGCGGCTAGGGCAACCGCCAATCGATCGGTTCGGCGCCCGCAGCAGCGAGCATGTCGTTGGCCCTGGTGAACGGTCGAGACCCGAAGAATCCCCGGCTCGCCGACAATGGCGAGGGATGCGCTGATTCGATCACCGAGCACCCGCCATCGGACAGCATCGGTGCGAGCGTGGCTGCGTCGCGGCCCCACAGGATCGCCACCATTGGTTCGTCGCGGGCCACCAGTGCCCGGATCGCGCACTCGGTGACCGCTTCCCAGCCTTTGCCCCGATGCGAGGCCGGGGTGCCCGCCCGCACCGTCAGTACCCGGTTGAGCAGCATGACACCGCGCTGTGCCCACGGCATCAGATCACCGTTGGCGGGCACCGGGTAACCGAGGTCGGCACAATATTCGGTGACGATATTGGACAGACTGCGCGGCAGCGGACGGGTATCCGGGGCCACCGAGAAACTCAATCCCACCGCGTGCCCCGGCGTCGGGTAGGGGTCCTGGCCGACGATCAGGACGCGGACGCTGGCGAAGGGAAATGTAAAGGCGCGCAACACATCCGGGCCCGCAGGAAGGTAACCGCGACCCGCGCTGATCTCGGCGCGCAGGAACTCGCCCAGCTGGGCGACCTGTTCGGCCACCGGCGCCAGCGCATGCGCCCAGCCGGCCTCGATGAGTTCGCTCAGCGGCTGGGCAGTCACGCAGGTCAACCTATCGGTCCGACCGTCACCGTTTCAGTCGAAGGACTGCCAACCCGCCGATCCGGCCCATGCCGCCCCGTCAAGAAGCACCTGAGCGGCGCCGTCACGGACCGACCCGATCACCCGCCAACCCGGTGGCGGCGCATCGGCGAAACACGCCACCAGGGCGTGGTCCTCACCGCCACCGAGAACCAGTGCCCACGGGTCGACCCCGGCGGCCAGTGCGGCCGGGGTCACCGCCTCGACGTCGGCCCGCAGTGCCCGGCCGTCAAGGTCGATGACGACGCCGGAGGCAATAGCCAGGTGACCGAGATCGGCCACCAGACCGTCGGAGACATCAGTCATGGCGCATGCCCCGGCGTCGGCCGCGGCCCGGCCCTGGCCGTACGGCGGCTGCGGCACCAGATGCCGGAGCCGCAGATCCTCGAAGTCGTCAATCCCGTTGCGCCACAGCGCAAATCCGGCTGCCGAATACCCCAGTTCGCCGACCACCGCGACCACCGATCCCGCACGCGCGCCACTGCGCAGCACCGGCGCGCGGCCGCCCATATCGCCCAGCGCGGTCACTGAGACCACCCACTGCGGACACGCGACCAGGTCTCCGCCGACGATCCCCACACCGAGCGCGCCGGCTTGGGCCCACAAACCCTCACCGAGTTCGGCCACCCGCGCCGCCGAGGTGGTCGTCGGAGCCCCGAAGCCGACGACGAATGCGGTCGGGCGCGCACCCATCGCCTCGATATCGGCGGCGTTCTGTGCGATTGCCTTTCGGCCGACATCATGCGGGGTCGACCAGTCCAGGCGAAAGTGGCGACCTTCGACCAGCATGTCGGTGCTGACGACGACGTGCGCGTCGGGGGCATCCACCACGGCGGCGTCATCACCGGGTCCGACCCCGACACCGGCGGATCTGGGTCGTCCGGTGATCAGCCGGTCGATCACGGCGAACTCCCCCACCTGCCGCAGCGAGGGGCCAGAACCGTCCACCACCGCGTCTCCTCATCCCAGGTACCTTGAGCACGTCAGTGTAGGACCCGCGACGCCCAACCAGGAGGAGACGAGGTGCACGGCGATCCCGCCGACGCTGCGACTGTCGGCTCGGACACCGACGCTGCGGCTGTCGGCTCGGACACCGACGCTGCGGCTGTCGGCTCGGACACCGACGGCCCGGCTGTCGGCTCGGACACCGACGGTCCGCCCCGTGCCCTGGTGATCGCAGCACTCGCACTGGCGGTGCTGGGCCTGGGCGCGATTCTGACGCTGGCCGCGATGCGGCGCCCACGCGTGCCGCCGGTGGCCATCGCGGCGGTACCCGCGCCCGCGGCCCAGGCACCGCAGTGTCAGGCGTTACTGGCTGCCCTGCCGGACTCCCTCGGCGATCTGCCCCGCGCCGAGACCGCCCAACCCACACCGGCAGGCACCGCGGCGTGGCGTGGCGACGGCGATCCGGTCATCCTGCGCTGCGGACTGGACCGGCCGGCCGAGTTTGTCGTCGGCGCACCCCTCCAGATGGTCGGCGACGTCAGTTGGTTCCGGCTCGATGACGCCGATACCCGGCGTAGCACCTGGGTCAGCGTGGACCGATCGGTGTACATCGCACTGACCCTGCCGGCGGATTCCGGACCGACGCCGATCCAGACCATGTCCGAGGCCATCGCGCGCGCCATGCCGGTCTTACCGATACGGCCCGGACCACCAGCCTGACCGGCCTCAGCGCAGACCGGTGCCGCGGGCGAGTGCGGTTTCCACCATGGTTCCCAACAGGGTCGGATAGTCCACCCCGCTGGCACCCCACATCCGCGGGAACATCGAGATGGTGGTGAACCCCGGCATGGTGTTGATCTCGTTGATGACCGGCCCGTGCTCGGTGAGGAAGAAATCGACTCGGGCCAAACCCTGGCAGTCCAGTGCCGTGAAGGTGCGAATCGCCAACTGGCGCAACTCATCTGCGGTGCCGTCATCCAGCACGGCCGGCACGTCGAGTTCGGCTGCGTCATCGAGATATTTCGTATCGAAGTCGTAGACGCCAACCCCGGGCACCCTGATCTCGCCGATGGTGCTGGCCCGCACCGAGCCATCCGGGAACTCCAGCACCCCGCATTCGAGTTCGCGGCCCTCGATCGCGGCCTCGATAATGACCTTCGGATCGTGCCGGCGCGCCTGGGCGATCGCTGCCGGAAGCACACCCGCCGAGATGACCCGGCTCACCCCAATCGATGAGCCACCGCGCGCAGGTTTGACGAACAGCGGGAAACCAAGGCGGTCAACATCTTCGGCGCTCGGGCTGTCCTGCCTCGGGCGCAGCACAACATAGTCGCCGATGGGCAACCCGGCCGCGCCAAGCAGCTTCTTGGAGAACTCCTTATCCATCCCGGCCGCACTGGCGAACACCCCGGCGCCGACATAGGGCACATCGGCAAGCTCCAACAATCCCTGGATGGTGCCGTCCTCCCCGTACGGTCCGTGCAGGACCGGGAACACAACGTCCACTGCGGCCAGAATCTCGGCGGCCGGAGCCAGCAGTGTTTCCGATCGACCGGTGACCGCGGGCAGTCGCCGGTCGCTGATGGCCAGATCCTCAGGGCGCGCATCGGTGCGCAGCCACGTCCCCTCGGCTGTGATACCGACCGGAATCACCTCGAAGCGGTCCGGGTCCAGATGGCGCAAAATGCTGCCGGCCGACACACACGAGATCGCGTGCTCGGAACTGCGACCACCGTAGACGACGGCGACGCGGATCCGGGCGTGGTCGAAACGGGCAGTCACAAACTAGAGAGGCTACAGCGGCATCCGGTTACCGACGCAACAGAACGCTGTGACTACGGTAGGCGCCATGACAATCCGACCCCGGCGCTTCGGCGCGCTGCTGCCGCGCACATTCATCGTCGCGATGGCCACCATCGCGATTCCCAGTGCGGTACTGACCGGATGTTCGAAACCGCCCACCTATGACCCATCCGCAGCGGCCGTCCCCAGCGATGCCGAAGCCACCACCGAGGTCACTCGCCTTTTCGAAGGCGTGATGAAGAAGGACCTGGCGGATTTGGGGAAGTTCCTCGCACCCAACTTCATGCTCCAGCGCACTATCGGCGGAGGCCTCGATCGCGCCGCCTTCATCGCCGCGCTGCCGGACCTCGATGGCTACAAGCTCGAGCCCATCAGCGGTCGGCGCTTCGGCGACACCCTAACCGCTACCTACAGCGCTAGCACCGACCTGCACGTCGAGGGCCGAAAGTTCCCCGCAACGCCCAGTCCCTTCCTGAGCACGTTTGTGCGCGTGGACGGCGAATGGCACCTGGTGTCGCACGGCAACTTCGCCGTGCCCAAGTAATTTCAGATCAGTCCGTTCGCTACCCTCGTCATCGGACGTGTGATGGGCCGCCACCGGCACCGGTACCGCGGCGACGGGCTGGCCCGGGATCGCCTCGCTGTCAACCGCTTTCACGGTTCGGGTCGAGTCGCCGTCGCGCTGGGTCGCCTAGCTTTCGGTCATCACATCACTCCGCCTTGGTGCTGCGTCCCAGGAGCAGCGCGACCGCGTCGTCGACGGACAGACCCCGGTGGCACACCTGGTTGACGGCATCGGTAAGCGGCATTTCGACATTGTGACTCGCGGCGAGTTGCAGTATCGATGTGCAGGAGGTGACACCCTCGGCGACCTGGACCCCGGTGGCGCGCATGGCGGCGGCAAGATCATCGCCGCGGCCCAGTCGATGGCCGAAGGCTCGATTGCGCGACTGCGGTGATGTGCAGGTGGCCACCAGGTCACCTACCCCGGCGAGACCGGCCAGCGTTGTTACCTTGGCGCCCAATGCGATTCCCAACCGCATGATCTCGGCCAGACCGCGGGTGATGATGGCGGCCGCGGTGTTCTCGCCCAAACCCACCCCGGCAGCCATTCCGCAGGCGAGTGCGATGACGTTCTTGCACGCCCCACCGATCTCGGCACCCACCACATCGGTGTTGGTATAGGGCCGCAGATATCCGGTATCGAGTGCGTGCTGCAAAGCCGCCGCCCGCCCGGAGTCCGTGCATGCAACCACGGTTGCGGCAGGTTGTTCAGCGGCGATCTCAGCGGCCAGGTTCGGCCCGGAGACCACCGCGACCTGACGTGGATCCACGTCGGTGACATCAACGATCACCTGGCTCATCCGAAGATGCGTTCCGAGTTCGATGCCCTTGGCCAGACTGACCAACGTCGCTCCGGCCTCGATCTCCGCACGCCATGATTCAAGGTTCGTGCGCAATGTCTGCGCCGGCACACCGAGCATCACCGTTCGGGCACCGGCGAGGGCCTCGGCCGGATCGGCGGTGGCCCGGATCGACGCGGGCAACACCACACCGGGCAGATATCCGTCGTTGGTACGGAAGGTGTTGATCTCATCGGCCGTCTCCGGTCGGCGGGCCCACAACCGGACCTCGGTGCCGGTCTCAGCCAACACCTTGGCCACCACGGTTCCCCACGCGCCGGCGCCCATCACCACCGCCGTCCCCAGCGAGTCACTCATCTCCCACCACCTCACCTCTGCGCGCCAAGGCGTCGCCGTTCACCCTAATCACGGCGGCGCTGGCAGGATGGAACCCATGAGCGGTGAGCCAGATATCGGCCTGATCATCGCCGTCAAACGTCTATCCGCCGCCAAGACCCGGTTGGCGGCACTGTTCGAAGCGGACATTCGCGAACGCGTTGTGCTGGCGATGCTCCTCGACACCGTCACCGCCGCCCGCGCCGTCACCGCAATCGCGTCAATCACCATCGTGACACCGGATCCCACGGCTGCGGCGGCGGTGCGCGAACTCGGAGCGGCCATACTGTTTGATCCCACCCCGCCGGATCACCCGGACCCGTTGAACAATGCCGTGCTGGCTGCGTCCGCCTCGCTATCGCACACCACGACGAACATCGTTGTACTGCAGGGTGACTTACCCGCCCTGAAGAGCGGGGAGCTCAGCGAGGCGCTGACCGCGGCCCGACGCAACCCCCGAAGCTTCGTCGCAGACCGCCAACGCACCGGTACCGCGGCACTGTTCGCCCTCGGCGTGGCACCCGCACCCCAGTTCGGGGCGGAGTCGGCCTCGCGGCACCGGGACTCCGGGGCGGTGGAACTCACCGGCGCCTGGCCGGGTCTGCGCTGCGATATCGACACGCCCGACGATCTCGCCGAAGCGCGGCTATTAGGGGTGGGAACGGCAACCGCAGCGATCATCGGCTAGCTGGGCTGCTAGTTCACCCCGGATTGTTCGGCAGCGATCCGCGGATCGACGGCATAGGGGATGATGGTGCGATGAGCGAGACGGAGACCAGGACCCGGGCACCAGGCGATGACAGAGGGCCCGAGAACCCGGCCCCGCCCGCGGCACCTCCGGCCGCCACCGCGGCCGCCGTCGACAACCCGCTACCGGCAGATCGCTACCTCAACCGCGAACTGAGTTGGGTGGATTTCAACGCTCGGGTGCTGGCCCTGGCGGCCGACACCTCGATGCCTCTGCTGGAGCGCGCGAAGTTCCTGGCGATCTTCGCGTCCAATCTCGATGAGTTCTACATGGTGCGTGTTGCGGGCCTTAAGCGCCGTGACGAGATGGGACTGACGGTGCGTTCCGCTGACGGGCTCACTCCCCGTGAGCAACTGCGTCGCCTCGAGGATCGCACCCGCGACCTCGCCACCCGGCACGCGCAGGTGTTCCTGGACTCGGTCCGGCCGGCCCTGGCCCAGCACGGAATCCACTTCATCGGTTGGGCCGATCTATCTGAGACCGAGCGCGCCGATCTGTCGAATTACTTCCAGGAGCAGGTGTTCCCGGTTCTGACACCGCTTGCCGTTGACCCCGCCCACCCCTTCCCCTTCGTCAGCGGACTGAGCCTGAACCTGGCCGTCACGGTCAGGTCGCCCGAAGACGGCGGGCAGCACTTCGCCCGCGTGAAGGTGCCAGATAACGTCGACCGGTTCGTTCGGTTCAACAGCACCGACGGCGAGAACGAACTGATTCGCTTCCTACCGATGGAAGAACTCATCGCGGCGTTCCTGCCGGCGCTGTTCCCAGGAATGGAAATCGTTGAGCGCCATGCGTTCCGCGTCACCCGCAACGCCGATATGGACGTCGAGGATCGCGACGAGGACCTGCTGCAGGCCCTGGAACGCGAACTGGCCCGCCGCCGGTTCGGCCCGCCGGTGCGCCTCGAGATCTCCGGAGACATGTCCGACCACATGATGGGTCTACTACTGCGTGAACTCGATGTCGACCCGGGCGACGTGGTGCAGTTGCCCGGACCGCTGGACCTCTCGGCACTGTGGCAGGTCTACGCCGTCGACCGCCCGGCACTCAAAGATCCACCTTTCGTCCCGGCCACCAACCCCGCGTTCGCCGAACGCGAGACCCCTAAAAGTATCTTCGCCACCCTGCGCGACGGCGACGTACTGGTGCACCATCCCTACGAGTCGTTCTCCACGAGTGTGCAACGGTTCATCGAGCAGGCCGCAGCCGATCCGCATGTATTGGCGATCAAGCAGACCCTGTATCGCACCTCCGGCGACTCACCGATCGTCAACGCGCTGATCGAGGCTGCCGCGGCCGGTAAACAGGTGGTGGCCCTGGTCGAGTTGAAGGCACGCTTCGACGAGAAGGCCAACATCAAATGGGCGCGCGCTCTGGAAGACGCCGGCGTGCATGTGGTGTACGGACTGGTCGGGCTCAAGACCCACTGCAAGACCTGCCTCGTGGTGCGGCGAGAGGGGTCGACCATTCGCCGCTACTGTCACATCGGCACCGGCAACTACAACCCGAAAACCGCTCGGCTGTATGAGGACGTCGGCCTGCTGACAGCCGCACCCGATATCGGCGCGGATCTGACCGACCTGTTCAACTCCCTCACCGGTTATTCGCGCAAGGTGGGTTATCGCAACCTGCTGGTTGCCCCGGAGGGAATCCGGAAGGGAATCCTCGAGTGCATCGAACGGGAGGCCGCCGCACACCGCGAAGGTCGAACCGGCCGGATCCGGATAAAAGCCAACGCGATCGTCGATGAACAGATCATCGACGGCCTCTACCGCGCCTCCCAGGCCGGGGTTCGGGTCGAGGTGGTGGTGCGCGGAATCTGCGCACTGCGCCCCGGTGTCGAGGGTTTCTCCGAGAACATCACGGTACGTTCGATTCTCGGACAGTTCCTGGAGCACTCCCGCGTCATGCACTTCGAGGCGATCGACGAGTTCTGGATCGGCAGCGCCGACATGATGCACCGCAACCTCGATCGCCGCGTCGAGGTGATGGCACAGGTCAAGGACCGCCGGCTGACCGCGTACCTCGGCGAGATGTTCGACTCCACCATGGATCCGGAGACCCGCTGCTGGGAATTGGGACCCGACGGACAGTGGACGCCCGCACCGCAGGAGGGCCACAAGGTTCGCGATCATCAGGTGTGGCTGATGGATAAACACCGCCAGTCCTGACCCGTGACGACATCCAAGAAGGCGAAGCCCGCCGAACCGGTCCTGGCGGCAGGTGCGGTGTTGTGGCAGCCCGATCCCGATTCCGGTGACATCCGCGTCGCGGTGGTCCACCGTTCGCGATACGACGATTGGTCACTGCCGAAGGGCAAACTCGATCCCGGTGAGACCGAACCGGTTGCCGCAGTCCGTGAGATCTTCGAGGAGACCGGCCAGCGCGCACATCTGGGCCGACGCCTGCCAACGGTGACCTATCCAATACCGGACGGCACCAAGATCGTTCACTACTGGGTTGCCCGCGGGCACGGCGGCACGTTCGTCGCTGGCAACGAAGTCGATCAATTGCTGTGGCTACCGGTTGCCGACGCCACCAAGCGGCTCAGCTACCCGGCTGACCGCAAAACCGTCGCCCGGTTCGCCAAGTTTCCCGCCGACACCCAGAGCGTTCTGATCGTCCGGCATGGGTCCGCGGGCCGGAAAGCCCGATACAAGGGACCTGACCGCGAACGTCCACTGGACTCGACGGGCCGATCCCAGGCGGAATCACTCGTCCCGCAACTGCTGGCGTTCGGGGTGTCCGACGTGTACGCCGCCGACCGGGTCCGCTGCTCGCAGACCGTCGAACCGTTGGCGCGAGAAATGGATGCGCAAATATCGTTGGAGCCCACACTCACCGAGGAGGCCTACGGCGCGGATCCCAAGGCGGCACGGCGGCAGGTGATGGCGATCGCCGCACGCGGCGGCACACCGGTGATCTGTACGCAGGGCAGGGTAATTCCCTATCTCATCGACTGGTGGTGCACCCGCGATGGCGTCACCCCGGACAAATCCCGCAATCGCAAGGGCAGCACCTGGATCCTGTCGCTCGTCGACGGGCGGCTCATCGCAGCGGACCATCTCGCCAGCCCACTGGCAACCGGGTCGTGTCCGTAAACAACAAAATGCCGCGGACCTGACGGCCCGCGGCATTTTGCTATGTGGGTTTAGCGACGCCTGGCCGGAGCCTTGCGAGCCGGAGCCTTCTTCACGACACGCCTGACTGCGGCCTTGCGGGCCGGAGCCTTCCGGACGGCCTTCTTGACGACCCGCTTGGCGGGAGCCTTCTTGACAGCCCGCTTGACGACCCGCTTGGCGGGAGCCTTCTTGACGGCCTTCTTGACGACCCGCTTGGCGGCCGTCTTGCGGACTGCCTTCTTGACGACCCGCTTGGCGGCCGTCTTGCGGACTGCCTTCTTGACGACCCGCTTGACGGCGGCCTTCTTGACGGCCTTCTTGACGACCCGCTTGGCGGCGGCCTTCTTGACGACCCGCTTGGCGGCGGCCTTCTTCGCCGGAGCCTTACGGGCGGGAGCCTTCCTCACAGCTTTCTTTACAGCCACAGTGCTCTTCCTTACTGCGCCATCAGCGGCGCCTCGTTTTACAGCCGGACCTTCGGACGAGAGTTTTTGTGCACCAGAGACAATTGCTTTGAACTGCGCTCCAGGACGGAACGCGGGGACGGACGTCGGCTTAACCTTCACCGTCTCACCGGTGCGGGGGTTACGCGCGACACGAGCAGCACGGCGACGTCGTTCGAATACACCGAAACCGGTGATTGTCACGCTTTCACCTT
>Ga0194035_1000585_pt1 | contig 20528 bp, 17 predicted proteins | sample JunL2320m_MetaG_FD_148680 | JGI IMG/M metagenome (GOLD analysis project Ga0194035, IMG submission 148680) | Anoxic zone freshwater microbial communities from boreal shield lake in IISD Experimental Lakes Area, Ontario, Canada - Jun2016-L239-20m | ecosystem: Environmental > Aquatic > Freshwater >...
AGGGACTTCGAGGCGTCACCGACCGCGATGTCAGCGTCTCGTTCACCCCGGTGCTGATCCCGACGGCGCGGGGGATCCTCGCGACCTGCACGGCGCGCACCTCGTCGTCGCTGTCGGAGATCCGCGCCGCCTACGAAAAGGCCTATGACGCAGAGCCGTTTGTCTATCTGCTGCCCGAGGGTCAGTTGCCCACCACGGGTTCGGTGATCGGAAGTAATGCCGCGCAACTCGCCGTCGCCGTGGACGCCGATGCCGGCGTGATGGTGGCGATCTGCGTGATCGACAATCTGGTCAAGGGAACAGCCGGTGCGGCGGTCCAGTCGATGAACCTGGCACTGGGCTGGCCGGAGACCGACGGGCTCTCGGTGGTCGGGGTGGCGCCGTGAGACTGCTGCGCAATCAGGGCGTCACCGCACCGGCGGGGTTCCGGGCTGCCGGGATCGCCGCCGGGATCAAGAAAACCGGTAGGCCGGATCTGGCACTGGTGTTCAACGAGGGCCCGGACTACGCCGCGGCCGGGGTGTTCACCCGCAACCAGGTCAAGGCCGCCCCGGTGTTGTGGAGCGCTCAGGTGTTGCGGTCGGGTCGGTTGCGCGCGGTGCTGCTGAACTCCGGTGGTGCCAATGCCTGTACCGGGGCGGAGGGTTTTGCCGACACCCACGGATGCGCAGAGGCGGTGGCGTCCGCGCTGTCGGACTGGGGAACCGAGACCGGTCCGATCGAGGTGGCGATCTGTTCCACCGGACTCATCGGTGACCGGTTGCCGATGGACCGGGTGCTGGCCGGGGTGACCGAGATCGTCCACGAACTAGCCGGCGGTCTGGTCGGTGGCGACGATGCCGCGCACGCCATCATGACCACCGACACCGTGCCCAAACAGGTTGCGCTGCATCATTCGTTGGACTCCGGCGAGAACTGGACCGTGGGCGGGATGGCCAAGGGTGCGGGCATGCTGGCGCCGTCACTGGCGACCATGCTGGTGGTGCTGACCACCGATGCCGTCGCCGATGCGGATGCACTCGACACCGCACTGCGTCGCGCGGCTGCCCGCACCTTCGACCGCCTCGACATCGACGGCAGTTGCTCGACCAATGACACCGTGCTGCTGCTCGCCTCCGGCGCCAGTGAGATCCGGCCCACCCAGGACTACCTCGACGACGCTGTGCTGCGGGTCTGCGATGACCTGTGCGCGCAGATGCAGGCGGACGCCGAAGGCGTCACCAAGCGGGTGACTATCACCGTGACCGGTGCGCGCACTGAGGACGACGCCGTTACCGCCGCCCGGATCGTCGGCCGCGACTCTCTGGTCAAGACGGCGATGTTCGGATCCGACCCGAACTGGGGCCGGGTGCTGGCCGCGGTGGGGATGTCGCCGTTCCCGATCGAACCGGATCAAATCACCGTCGCGTTCAACGGGTTCCCGGTGTGCGTCAACGGTGCTGGAGCACCGGGTGCCCGCGACGTCGACCTGTCCGGCCCGCAGATCGACGTCACCATCGACCTGCAACTGGGTGACGCCGCGGCGACGATCCGCACCACCGACCTGTCGCACGCCTATGTCGAAGAGAATTCGGCGTACAGCTCATGAACGCTCAAGCTTTCAACACCGAGCCCCTCCAGGGAAAGATCGTCGTGGTCAAGTACGGCGGCAACGCCATGACCGACGATGCGCTCAAGACCGCGTTCGCCGCGGACATCGTTGCCCTCCATGAAGCCGGCATCCACCCGGTGGTGGTGCACGGCGGCGGCCCGCAGATCAGCGCGATGCTCAAACGGCTCGGGATCGCGGGGGAGTTCAAGGGCGGCTTCCGGGTCACCACGCCCGAGGTGCTCGACATCGCACGCATGGTGCTGTTCGGTCAGGTTGGCCGGGACCTGGTGAACCTCATCAACGCTCACGGGCCGTACGCCGTCGGCCTCACCGGTGAGGACGCCAAATTGCTGACCGCGGTGCGGCGCAGCGTGATGGTCGACGGCGTCGACACCGATATCGGTCTGGTCGGTGATGTCGAGAACGTCAACACCGCGGTGGTGCACGATCTGATTGCGGCTGGAAGGATTCCGGTGATCTCCACCATCGCCCCCGACGCCGACGGCGTGGTGCACAACATCAACGCCGATACCGCCGCCGCGGCAATCGCCGAAGCGCTGGGTGCGGAGAAACTGCTGATGCTCACCGATGTCGAGGGGCTCTATACCCGCTGGCCGGATCGCGAGTCGCTGGTGAGTGAGATCGACACCGACACCCTGGCGCACCTGCTGCCCACCCTGGAGGAGGGCATGGTGCCCAAGATCGAAGCCTGCCTGCGCGCGGTGGTGGCCGGAGTCCCCAGCGCACATGTGATCGACGGCCGGGTCGAGCACTGCGTGCTGGCCGAGTTGTTCACCGATCACGGCGCCGGTACGAAGGTGGTGCGCACATGACGAGCCCGGACACGCTGCTGGACCGGTGGCGCACGGTCATGATGGACAACTACGGCACCCCGCCGTTGGCACTGGCCTCCGGCGACGGTGCCGTGGTGACGGATGTGGACGGTAAGACCTACCTGGATCTGCTCGGCGGGATCGCCGTCAACATCCTGGGCCACCGCCACCCGGCGATCACCGAGGCCGTCACCGCACAGTTGAACACCCTCGGGCACGTCTCGAACCTGTACGCCACCGAACCCGGCGTCGCACTGGCCGAAGCTCTCGTGGGCCACCTCGGCAGCCACGCAAGGGTCTTCTTCTGCAACTCCGGCGCCGAGGCCAACGAGGTGGCCTTCAAGATCACCCGACTGACCGGACGCACCAAAGTTGTCGCCGCACACAATGCTTTCCATGGTCGCACCATGGGTTCACTCGCGCTCACCGGGAAACCGGCTGCGCGGGAGCCGTTCGAGCCGCTGCCCGGCGACGTCACCCATGTGCCCTTCGGCGATGCCGACGCGCTCGCGGCCGCCGTCGGCGATGACACCGCGGCAGTGTTCCTCGAACCGATCATGGGGGAGGGCGGTGTGGTGGTGCCACCGGACGGCTACCTGGCGGCGGCACGGGAGATCACCAGTCGCCACGGCGCACTGCTGGTGATTGACGAGGTGCAGACCGGAGTCGGCCGCACCGGCTCGTTCTTCGCCCACACCCATGACGGCATCACGCCCGATATCGTCACGCTCGCCAAAGGACTGGGCGGCGGACTGCCGATCGGTGCCTGCCTGGCCATCGGACCGACCGCGGAGTTGATGACGCCCGGTATGCACGGCAGCACCTTCGGCGGTAACCCGGTGTGCACCGCGGCCGCACTCGCCGTGCTCAGGGTCGTCGACGACGACGATCTGTGTAACCATGCCGACGCGATGGGCAAGATCCTGGCGCACGGCATCGAGTCGCTCAGCCACCCCCTGGTGGACTACGTCCGGGGACGCGGGCTGCTACGCGGGGTGGTGCTCACCGCGCCGCATGCGAAGGCCGTCGAGGCCGCCGCCCGGGAGGCCGGGTTCCTGGTCAACGCGGCGGCGCCCGATGTCGTCAGGCTCGCCCCGCCGTTGATCATCACCGAAGCGCAGATCGGTGATTTCCTGGCCGCGCTGCCCGCGATCCTGGATACCGCGAGAGCGAGAACATGACGAGACACTTCCTGCGCGATGACGATCTCAGTCCGGTCGAACAGGCCGAGGTGCTGGCGCTGGCTGCGGAGCTGAAGAAAGCGCCTTTTGCCCGGCGGCCACTCGAAGGTCCCCGTGGCGTGGCGGTCATCTTCGACAAGAACTCCACCCGCACCCGGTTCTCCTTCGAAATGGGCATCGCGCAACTCGGCGGGCATGCCGTCGTGGTCGATGGCCGCGACACCCAACTCGGCCGCGATGAGACCCTGGCCGATACCGGCCGGGTGCTGTCCCGCTATGTCGAGGCGATCGTGTGGCGGACTTTCGGCCAGAATCGGCTCGACGAGATCGCCTCGGCGGCAACGGTTCCGGTGGTCAATGCGCTGTCGGACGAATTCCATCCCTGTCAGGTGCTCGCGGATCTGCAGACCTTGGCCGAACGGAAGGGATCACTGTCGGGCCTGCGGATGACCTATCTGGGTGACGGTGCCAACAATATGGCCAACTCGCTCATGCTCGGCGGGGTTACCGCCGGCGTGCACGTCACCATCGCCGCACCGCCGGGTTTCGAACCGGATGCGCGCGTCCTCGCGGCCGTGCGGGTCCGCGCCGCCGAGACCGGTGCGACGGTCACGATCACCACTGACCCGCACGTGGCCGCCGCGGGCGCCGATGTGCTCGTCACCGACACCTGGACGTCCATGGGTCAGGAAAATGACGGCCTGGATCGGGTGGGCCCGTTCCGGCCCTACCAGATCAACGCCGGACTGCTGGCCCTGGCGGACTCGGAAGCCGTTGTGCTGCATTGCCTTCCGGCGCACCGGGGCGAGGAAATCACCGATGAGGTGATCGACGGTCCGCACAGCGCGGTGTGGGATGAGGCCGAGAACCGGTTGCACGCGCAGAAGGCATTGCTGGTGTGGCTGCTGGAACGGGCATCCCAGGGGTCCCAATGAGCGGATCTCCGGAAGTCGCCACCACCCGGGCCGGCCGTCAGGCGCGCATCGTCGCGATCCTGTCGTCGCGGTCGGTGCACAGCCAAAGTGAACTCGCCGCGCTGCTGGCCGATGACGGTATCGACGTCACCCAGGCCACCCTGTCGCGAGACCTGGAAGAACTCGGTGCGGTGAAACTGCGCGGCGCCGACGGCGGTGGCGGGGTGTACGTGGTGCCCGAGGACGGCAGTCCGGTGCGCGGGGTCTCCGGCGGCACCGAACGGGTATCGCGACTGCTCGGCGAACTGCTGGTGTCCACCGATGCCAGCGGCAACCTGGCCGTGCTGCGTACCCCGCCGGGTGCGGCCCACTACCTGGCCAGTGCCATCGACCGGGCCGCACTGCCCGAGGTGGTCGGCACTGTCGCCGGGGATGACACCATCCTGGTGATCGCCCGCGAGCCGATGACCGGTGCGCAACTGGCCACCATGTTCGAGACCATTCGCTAGTCACCGACAAGAGGAGAAACTTCATGTCTGAGCGCGTCATCCTGGCCTACTCCGGCGGCCTGGACACCTCGGTGGCTATCAGCTGGATCGGCAGGGAGACCGGCCGCGAGGTGGTGGCCGTCGCCATCGACCTCGGACAGGGCGGCGAGGACATGGAGGTCGTGCGCCAGCGGGCCATGGACTGCGGGGCCGCCGAGGCAGTCGTGATCGACGCCCGCGATGAGTTCGCCAACGAGTACTGCCTGCGTGCCATTGAGTTCAATGCCCTCTATATGGATCGCTACCCTTTGGTCTCGGCGCTGAGCCGGCCGCTGATCGCGAAGCATCTGGTTGCCGCGGCCCGTCAGTACGGCGGCGGCGTGGTTGCCCACGGCTGCACCGGCAAGGGCAACGACCAGGTACGTTTCGAGGTCGGATTCGCCACGCTCGCACCGGATCTCGAAGTGCTGGCCCCGGTCCGCGATTACGCCTGGACCCGGGAGAAGGCCATTGCGTTCGCCGAGGAGAACGCCATCCCGATCAACGTCACCAAGCGTTCGCCGTTCTCCGTCGATCAGAACGTCTGGGGCCGCGCGGTGGAGACCGGCTTCCTGGAGCAGCTGTGGAACGCCCCAACCAAGGATGTCTACGACTACACCGAAGACCCGACGCTGAACTGGAACACCCCCGATGAGGTGATCGTCGGCTTCGAGGCCGGCCGGCCGGTGTCCATCGACGCCCGACCGGTCACGGTGCTGGAGGCCATCGTCGAACTCAACCGCCGGGCCGGCGCCCAGGGTGTGGGCCGCCTCGACGTCGTCGAGGATCGCCTCGTCGGTATCAAGAGCCGGGAGATCTACGAGGCGCCCGGCGCGATGGTGCTCATCACCGCACACACCGAACTTGAGCATGTGACCCTGGAGCGTGAACTCGGCCGGTTCAAGCGGACCACCGACCGACGCTGGGGCGAACTGGTCTATGACGGCCTGTGGTTCTCGCCGCTGAAGACCGCGCTGGAGTCTTTCGTGGCCAAGACCCAGGAGCGGGTGACCGGCGAAATCCGGATGGTCCTGCACGGCGGGCATATCTCGGTCAACGGCCGGCGCAGCCCGGAGTCGCTATACGACTTCAACCTCGCCACCTATGACGCCGGCGATACCTTCGATCAGTCCGCGGCCAAGGGATTCGTGCACCTGCACGGGCTGTCGTCGAAGATTGCCGCGGCCCGGGACCTACGGGGCGATCAGGGGTGACCACCAACGAGGGATCGCTGTGGGGCGGCCGGTTCGCCGACGGCCCCGCACCGGAACTTGCGGCCCTGAGCCGCTCCACGCACTTCGACTGGGTGCTGGCGCCCTATGACGTCATCGCCTCGCGCGCGCACGCGAAGGTGCTCCATAAAGCGGGCCTGTTGACCGATGAGCAGTGCGACTCTTTACTGGCCGGGCTGGACAGTCTGGGCTCCGATATCGCCGACGGTAGCTTCACACCCATCGTCACCGACGAGGATGTCCACGGCGCATTGGAACGCGGACTCATCGACCGGGTCGGAGCGGACGTCGGCGGCCGACTGCGGGCCGGCCGGTCGCGCAATGATCAGGTCACCACGCTGTTCCGGATGTGGCTGCGCGACGCCATGCGCCGGGTAGCCGACGGGGTGTTCGGTGTTGTCGAGGCGCTCACCGCGCAGGCGGCCGCACACCCGAACGCGGTCATGCCCGGCAAAACACATCTGCAAGCCGCGCAGCCGGTGCTGCTGGCGCATCACCTGCTGGCTCATGCTCATCCGCTGCTGCGTGATGTGGATCGGATCGCCGACTTCGATGACCGCACTTCGGTATCGCCGTACGGATCCGGTGCGCTAGCCGGGTCCTCGCTGGGTCTGGATCCCGACGCCATCGCCGCGGACCTGGGTTTCGCCGCGGCCGCCGACAACTCGATCGACGCCACCGCATCCCGCGACTTCGCCGCCGAGGCCGCCTTCGTGCTGGCCATGATCGCCGTCGATATCTCGCGGCTGGCCGAGGACATCATTTTATGGAGCACAACCGAATTCGGCTATGTCACCCTGCATGACGCCTGGTCGACCGGAAGCTCGATCATGCCGCAGAAGAAGAACCCGGATATCGCCGAACTGGCTCGCGGTAAGACCGGCCGGCTGATCGGCAACCTCGCGGGTCTACTCGCGACGCTCAAGGCGCAGCCGTTGGCCTATAACCGCGATCTGCAGGAGGACAAGGAGCCGGTATTCGACTCCGTGGCCCAACTCGAGCTGGTGCTGCCGGCGATGGCCGGTCTGGTCGCCACCCTGGTCTTCGACGTCGATCGGATGGCGGAACTGGCCCCGGCCGGCTACACCCTGGCCACCGATATCGCCGAATGGCTGGTGCGCCGCGGTGTGCCATTCCGAAATGCACACGAGGCGGCCGGCGCGGCGGTTCAGGCGGCCGAAGGTCGCGGTGTGGGCCTCGATGAGCTCACCGATGACGAACTGGCACAGATCAGTTCCGAGCTGACGCCCGAGGTGCGCGAGGTACTGACGGTGACCGGTTCGGTCACTGCCCGCAATGCCCGTGGCGGTACCGCTCCCGAACAGGTGACCCGGCAGCTGCACACCGTCTGGGCTTCAGTCGCTGATCTGCGAAACCAGCTGCAGCGCTAAGCTACTCGGCTGAATCTGTCAGTTCGGCGAGCTCCAACCAGCGGCCTTCCCTGTCGGCCAGTTCGGACTCGAGATCTCGCAATTGCGCTGTGAGACGGCCGATCCCAACGTGATCGGACTGGTCGTGTTCGGCCAGCGCGACGTGGGTGGCATTGACCTTCCCGGCCAGTTTCGTCAGCGCCCGGTCCAACGCCGCGATCTCCTTCTGCACGCCGCGCAACTGCGCACCCGACAGTGTGGCGCCGGTTTGAGCCGATGGCCGGGTGGACTTCGCCGCTGATACCGGGGCGGCCCTGATGGCCTTGATCCGTAGATACTCATCGACCCCGCCGGGTAGATGCCGCAGATGCCCGTCGAGGATCGCGTACTGCTGATCGGTGATCCGCTCCAGTAGATAGCGATCGTGGGAGACCACGATCAGCGTGCCGGGCCACGAGTCGAGCAGGTCCTCGGTGGCCGAGAGCATGTCGATATCCACATCATTGGTGGGCTCGTCGAGAATCAGGACATTGGGCTCGGCCAGCAGGGTCAGCATCAGTTGCAGCCGCCTGCGTTGTCCGCCGGACAGTTCACGGACCCGGGTCGAGAGCTGATCGCGGCCAAAGCCCAAGCACTCCAACAGTTGTGCCGGAGTCAGCTCCTTGCCGTCGACCTGATATCCGGCCTTGAGCTGACCGAGAACGTCACGCACCAGATCATCGGCGATCTCGACCAGCTCACCGGCCTGCTGATCCAGCATCGCCAGCCGCACCGTCTTACCGCGTTTGACCCGGCCGTGATCCGGCGTGATGGTTCCGGCGATCAGCCCCAGCAGGGTGGACTTGCCCGCGCCGTTGGCGCCGACGATGCCGGTGCGCTCGCCCGGGGCGATCCGCCATTCGACATCCCGCAGCACCGCCGTGTCGGCCCCATCGATTCCCGGGTAGGACACCGACACGTCCAGCAGATCAATGACGTCTTTGCCGAGCCGGTTGGTCGCGAGTTTGGCCAATTCGATGGTGTCGCGCAGTGGTGGCACATCGGCGATCAGTTGATTGGCCGCGTCGATCCGGAACTTCGGTTTGGAGGTGCGCGCTGGGGCGCCGCGGCGCAGCCAGGCCAACTCCTTGCGCATCAGGTTCTGTCGCTTGATCTCCGTGGCCGCGGCCACCCGGTCGCGTTCGACGCGCTGCAACACGTACGCCGCGTAACCGCCGTCGAACGGTTCCACGACGCTGCCCTGGTTGCTCCCATCCGAGCCGACCCCATGCACCTCCCACGTCGTGGTGGCCACCTCGTCGAGGAACCATCGGTCGTGCGTGACGACCAGCAGGCCACCGGTGGTGCGCGCCCAGCGCTGTTTCAGATGGGCGGCCAGCCAGGTGATGCCTTCGATATCGAGGTGGTTGGTGGGTTCGTCGAGGGCGATCACGTCCCAGTCGCCGATGAGCAACTCGGCCAACTGCACGCGACGGCGCTGACCGCCGGAAAGTGCTCTGATCGGCGCCCGCCAGTCGATATCGGCCACCAGACCGGCGACCACATCGCGGACCTTCGCGTCCCCCGCCCACTCGTGCTCGGGGCGGTCACCCACGAGGGCCTGGGCCACGGTGTGGCCATCATCGAGGGTGTCGGCCTGCTCGAGTGCGGCCACCCGCAGCCCGCTGCGGTAGGTCACCCGTCCGGAGTTCGGGGTGATCCGGCCGGTCAGCAGGCCCAGCAGGCTTGACTTACCGTCGCCATTGCGTCCGACGATTCCGATCCGGTCACCGTCGTTGACGCCCACCGTCACGGCATCGAAGACGACGTGCGTCGGATAGGCCAGGTGCAGAGTTTCGCCGCCCAGCAGGTGTGCCACCGCGCAGAGCTTAGGCTGTCGGGGGGACTCGCCTGATTCACCAGGCAGCGTTCAGCAGGGAGCCACGATGGTAGATCTGAATTTGTCGGCGATCACCCGACCGCTGGAGCGGCTCGTCGCGACCGCCCAGAACGGCTATGAGGTGGCGCGCTGGGGCGGTCTGGAGACCGGGGCGGTGCCCTCGCCGTTCCAGATCGTCGAGAGCAATAACATGTTTAAACTGCGGCGGTACTTTCCGCCGGACAGCCGACCCGGCCGCGCATCCGTCGGACCGCCGGCGCTGATGGTCCACCCGATGATGATGTCGGCCAACATGTGGGACGTCACCCGCGCGGACGGTGCGGTCGGCATCCTGCACGCCGCCGGTGTCGATCCGTGGGTGATCGACTACGGCTCGCCCGACGAGGTCGAGGGCGGGATGGACCGCACCCTGACCGATCACATCGTCGCGCTCAGCGAGGCCATTGACATCGTCGCGAGCGCCACCGGTCAACCCGTGCACCTGGTCGGCTACTCCCAGGGCGGCATGTTCAGCTACCAGACCGCCGCCTACCGCCGGTCCAAGGATGTCGCCAGTGTCGTCGCGTTCGGCTCCCCGGTGGACACCCTGGCCGCGCTGCCGATGGGCATCCCGGCCAATATGGGCGTGGCCGTGGCGGAGTTCATGGCCGACCATGTGTTCAATCGCATCGACATCCCGAGTTGGCTGGCGCGGACCGGGTTCCAGATGCTCGATCCGATCAAGTCGGCGAAGTCGAAGGTCGAGTTCCTGCTGCAGTTACATGACCGCGAGGCCTTGCTGCCGCGCGAACAACAGCGGCGCTTCCTCGACAGTGAGGGCTGGATCGCCTGGTCCGGACCGGCGGTCTCGGAACTGCTCACCCAGTTCGTCTCGCACAACCGGATGATGACCGGTGGTTTCGCGATCAACGGCCAACTGGTGACGCTCACCGACATCACCTGTCCGATGTTGGCGTTCGTCGGTGAGGTTGACGATATCGGCCAGCCGGCGTCGGTACGGGGCATCAAACGCGCCGCGCCCAAGGCCGACGTGTACGAGGTGATGATCCGGGCCGGTCACTTCGGTCTGGTGGTCGGATCCAAAGCAGCCACCATCACCTGGCCCACCGTGGCCACCTGGGTGCAGTGGCTGTCCGGCGGCCAGGCCCGCCCGGACAACATCGCACCCATGCCGGACAGTACGGCCGACTCCAATAACACCGGTGTCGCGATGAGTTCACGGGTGATGCACGGCGTCGCCGAAGCCTCCGAGTTGGCCGTATCGATCGCCCGCGGCGCGTCCGACGCCGTCGTCGGCGTCAACAAGTCGATCCGCACGCTCGCCATTGAAACCGCACGCACCCTCCCGCGGCTGGTCCGGCTCGGTCAGATCAACGATCACACTCGAATCTCGTTGGGCCGCATTATTTCCGAGCAGGCCGAGTCGGTGCCCCACGGTGAGTTCCTGTTGTTCGACGGTCGCGTCCACACCTATGAGGCGGTCAACCGGCGCATCGACAATGTGGTGCGCGGCCTGATCAAGGTCGGGGTACGCCAGGGCACCCGGGTCGGGATCCTGATGGACACCCGCCCCAGCGCGCTGGTGGCCATCGCCGCGCTGTCCCGCCTCGGTGGCGTGGCCGTGCTGATGCCACCGGACGGCGACCTCGCTGCGGCCACCCGCCTCGGTGGCATCACCGAGATCATCACCGACCCGGCCAATCTGGCTGCGGCGGCCAAGTTGCCGGTGCAGACCCTGGTACTGGGCGGTGGTGATACCCGCGAACTTGATCTGCCCGCCCACAGCGGTGTGATCGACATGGAACGGATCGATCCGGATGCCGTGGAGTTACCCGGCTGGTACCGGCCCAACCCCGGTTACGCCCGCGATGTGGCATACGTGGTGTTCAACTCGACCGGCGGCGGGGGACTGGAGCCCAAGCAGATCACCAACTACCGGTGGTCGCTGTCGGCCTTCGGCACCGCCTCGGCGGCCGCGCTCACCCGCAACGACACCGTCTACTGCCTGACGCCACTGCATCACCAGTCCGGCCTGCTGGTCAGTCTGGGCGGGTCGGTGGTGGCCGGTGCGCGGATCGCACTGTCGCGCGGGTTGCGCCCCGACCGGTTCTTCGATGAGATCCGTCAGTACGGCGTCACGGTGGTCACCTACACCTGGTCGATGTTGCGCGAGATCATCGACGACCCCGAGTTCGCCCAGTCCGGCAATAACCCGATCCGGCTCTTCATGGGTTCGGGTATGCCGACCGGGTTGTGGCAGCGGATTCTCGACGCGTTCGAACCGGCCAAGGTGGTGGAGTTCTTCGCCACCTCCGACGGTCAGGCCGTGCTGGCCAACGTCACCGGAGCCAAGGTGGGCAGTGAGGGCCGCCCACTGCCCGGCGGTGGCGAGGTGGAACTGGGCGCCTATGACGTCGACGCGGATCTCATCCTGGAAGACCAGCGCGGGTTCGTGAAGGTCGCCGGCCGCGAGGAGATCGGTATCCTGCTGGCCCGTCCGTGGGGTCCGATCGACCCGACCGCCTCGATCAAGCGCGGTGTGTTCGCCGCCGGTGACATCTGGATCTCCACCGAGTATGTGTTCTGGCGCGACGCCGACGGCGACTTCTGGCTGCTCGGCAATCGCTCCGGGTTCCTGCACACCCCGCGCGGCGTGGTGTTCCCCGCCCCGATCACCGATGCGATCGGCGCCATCTCGGGCGTGGATCTGGCGGTGACCTACGGGGTGGACACCCCGGCCGGGACACGGGTCGTCACCGCGATCACGGTGCGGCCGGGAATGAGCGTCACTGTTGCCGATCTGAGCGAAGCGGTCGCCTCGATGCCGGCCGGCCTGCCGCCCGATGTGGTGCACGTGGTGCCTGAATTGGCGGTGAGCGCGTCGTATCGGCCTGTGTCGTCGGCGCTGCGCGCGGCCGGTCTGCCCAAGGCGGGCCGTAACAGCTGGCATCTGGACACCGATACGGGTGGGTACAGGAGACTGACGGTCGCGGCCCGGATCGCGCTGGCTAACGGGTAGTAGCTGAGGGCAGCTACAACCCGCGAACGCTGTTAGGCTCGTCAACAGCAGGAGCCCAGCTGGAGGGGACACATGACCGGAACAGGCGCCAGGCGATCATGGCTGCGGGGTGCGCGCAACGGCATTGCCGGCGTGACCCTTGCCGTCGGAATGGTGTTCGGGTCGACCGCAATCTCGCAGGCTGACGTTCTCGACGAGCTGGCCGACCAGTACGCGATCGGGACCGGCGGTGGACAGCTGTCCAACCTGCTCAAGGTCTCGCTGAAGCTGCGCGCCATGGGCTACAAGCCGTCGAAGGCCTACTACGACGAGATCACCACCGCTATGAGCTACCGTCCGAACCAGAATCCGCTGATCAACGCGCTCAAGGACACCATCGCCTATCAGGCCAAGATCAAGGCCCAGACCGAAATGCTCCAGAAGGCCCAGTCCCAGCAGAACGCCAACGGCGCCGTGATGGGCGCCGGACAGATGCCCAGCGACGGCAATCCCGGCGGTATGACTGCCGGCGGTACGCAGGCCGGCGCCGTGGTGCCAGTGGCGCCGGCTCAATAGCGTGGCGGTGCCTGATCAGCAAGCGCTCGACGCCAAACTGCTGAGCATCCTGGTGTGCCCGGCCGATCGGGGACCACTGCTGCTCGTCGACGACGTGCTCTACAACCCCCGCCTCCGCACGGCCTACCGCATCGACGACGGTATTCCGGTACTGCTGGTCGATCAGGCCGTCGATATCGGATCCGATGAACATCAGCGTTTGATGGCCCGCGCAGGCTGCGAAGAGCAGTGAGAGGTTTCCGGTAGATTTCAGCATGCTCGGGGCTGACCCGAGCCGGATTCCGGAGGCCTCCTGATCGCGCTATGTTCGGCCGACTACGCGCCCGACGCTGCCTTTCTGCACAATCCGGGCGGCTTCACCTGGTTCTACGTCGATCTCGTCGACGATCAGGGCCAGGGCGCGACCCTCATTTGGTCCTGGGGGCTGCCGTTCCTGCCGGGCTACGCTCAGGCGGCCCGGGCCGGCCGCGCGCAGCTCCCGATCGATCGCCCCAGCGTCAACCTTGTTGTTTACGGTGGTGGCCGGGCGCGGTTTTATCTCCTCTCGGAGTTGTCGCGCGATCAGTGTTCGTGGGGTGATGACGGCCGATCCTGGCGTCTCGGCGGGTCGACGTTCACCTGGACTGACACCCCGGGCGTTGACGGAGTCGCCCCGACCCGCGCGATTGAGGCCACCCTCGATCTCGCCCTGCCCACCGGCGGCCGGGCCACCGGGCGGTTGTGGCTCGACGGCCCGCTGAGGCGCGACGCAGCCGATGCGTCACGCAGTGCAACAGCGGGTGACGCGATGTCCGATGATCCGGCGTGCACGCACCGGTGGACGCCGATGATCGCTGCCAGCCGGGGTGGTCTCGAGTTGACCACCCCAACCGGCGTGCTGCGGATCGAGGGCCGGGGTTACCACGACCGCAACAGTGCCACCCTGCCGCTGCACTGCCTGGGCATTCAGAGTTGGTGGTGGGGCCGGCTCGCGCTGCCGGGCCGCGACCTGATCTTTTATCGGCTGATCCCGTCGGCACCCGGGCAGGTGTCACGTGACCTCGTTGTCGAGATCGCCGACAATGGTGCCTGCCGCGTGCGGGAGGACACCGGGTTCGAGATGGGCGGGTTGCGCCGCAACGTCTGGGGCCTGCGCTGGCCGAGTAGCGCCACCTTCAGCGACCCCGACGGCCGTCCGGTGCGGGTCGATGTCGGTGCCGTGCTCGACAACGGGCCGTTCTACCAGCGCTACCTGCTCCGCGGTCGGTGCGGCGACGACGAGGGGTACGGCATGGGCGAGAACCTAGTGCCGGACCGGGTCGACCCCGATCTGCTGCGCCCCCTGGTTCGGATGCGGGTCCACCGGGCCACGGGCCCCAACTCAATGTGGCTGCCGCTGTTCTCTGGCGATGCCGACGGCCGGGTGCGCAGGATGCTCGGCCTGTCGGCGGGTGGTTGAGCGTGACCGGGCCAGCACTCGGGGCTGACCGCGGCCTCCCCGGCCTGTCGCTGGAGGATCTGCTCGACGGCGCCGCCCCGCCGTGGGCCCGGGCCCTGGCCGCCCTGCTGGCCCTGCCCGCGCTGGCGTCACTGAGCCTGGTGGCCTTCAACGCGGTGTTCTGGACCCGCGGCCGCGCACTGCCCCCTGGCGGCCTCGCCGCCTCCGGCGGACTGAGCGGCCTCGCCGCCTCCGGCGGACTGAGCGGCCTCGCCGCCTCCGGCGGACTGAGCGGCCTCGCCGCCTCCGGTGGGCTGAGCGGCCTCGCCGCCTCCGGTGGGCTGAGCGTGTTGATTCCGGCTCGCGATGAGAAGGCGAACATCGAGCGTTGCGTGCGGGCCGCTGATGCCGCCCGCGGCCCGATCACCGAGATCGTTGTCTACGACGACGGCTCTACCGACGGGACGAGCGCGATCCTGGTCCGCCTGCAGGCCGAACTACCCCGGCTGCGGGTGGTGCGCGGCGACTGCCTACCCGCCGGCTGGGTCGGCAAACCATATGCCCTGCAGCGGCTCAGCGAGGTTTCCGGTGGCGAATTGCTGCTGAATATCGATGCGGATGTGACCCTGCGCTCCGATGGTGTGCTGCGCATGCTTTCGCTGCTCGAGCCCGCCGACCTGGTGCCCGGCGGTCTGGGGGCCGACCTGGTGACGGCCGTGCCCCGGCAGAGCACCGGCAGCTTCGTCGAGCGGCTGATGATTCCGCTGCTGCATCTCTCCTATGTCGCCTGGTTGCCGATGCCGCTGATCCACCGGACCCGTGACTCCCGGGTGCTGGCTGCCAACGGGCAGCTGCTCCTGGTCCGCCGCTCGGCACTGGAGGCGGTGGGCGGCTGGGCCCGGGTGCGGGCGGCGCTGGTGGACGATATGGCGCTGTGTCGGGCGGTCAAGGAGAGCGGCCGACGGGTGGTCTTCGCCGACGGCGATCAGATGGCCGACTGCCGGATGTACTCCGATGCTGACTCGCTCTGGCGCGGTTTCGCCAAGAACTTCTACGAGGGTATCGGCGGGCATCCGCTGGCGATGATCGCCGTGATCTGGTTGCACCTGATGTTTTTCGTCGCGCCCTACCTGGCGCTACCGCTGGCCGTGGGGTTTGGGGCCGGGGGTCTGGCCGCAGCCGCCGCTGTCGGGGTGGGCGCCAACGTGATCCTGCGCCTGATCATGGCTCGGCGCTACGGCCACAGTCCGCTCAGTGTGCTGCTGCACCCGGTCGCCGTGCTGCTCATGATGGGCGTGCTCCTGGAGAGCTTCCGGTGGAGCCGCCGCGGCGAAATCCGTTGGCGGGGGCGGTCTTACGCCGCCCGCGCTCAACGGGAGGCGGCGTGAACGCCGACCGGCAGGCCCTGGCCCGGGCCGGGGATACCCGCCGGCCGGCCTTCGCCCGCGTCGCCCGCCGGTACGCGCGGCACCGGGTGTCGCGCGGGGTTGACGGGCTGTGGGTGGCGGGTATGGATCAGGCCCGCGCCGCACTCGCCGACCGGCCGCTGATCTTCGTGGCCAATCATGTCTCCTGGTGGGACTCGCTGCTGCTGCTGGTGCTCGACGAGGCCCTCGGTGGTCTGGGTTGGGGTGTCATGGACGCCCAGAATCTCCGCAAGTTGCCGTTCCTCGGCTGGGTCGGCGCCCTGCCACTGGACCGCAGCAGCCCGGATCGAAGTCGATTCAGTCTGCACGCCTGCGCCGATCTGCTCGACCGGCCCGGTCGCGGCTTGTGGATCTTCCCCCAGGGGCGCCAGCGTCCCGCCCATCTCCGGCCACTGGACCTCAAGCCCGGCGTTGGGATCGTGCACGCCCGCAACCCGGTGGACGTCGTCGCGGTGAGCCTCGACTACGTCTTCTTGGAGGCCGACCATCCCGCGGCGATCGTTCGGTTTTCCGCGCCGATTCCCGGCACCGTGGGGCAGGGGCTGATGCCCGCGATCGAGGGCGCACTGCTGGATGGCCTTGCCGTCATCGACGAGGCCGTCAGGGCCGCGACCGACGGGCGCCGGTCCCGCAGCCACCCCGCTGATCCCCTGCCCGGCTTCGCCCCGCTGGTCCGGCCGTCGCGGCGGCTGGCCCAGGATGGCCTCGGCGGACGAGCCCTGCGGGCCTTCGACCGCGGGAAGCCCCATGCCGGCTGAGCGCGGTGCCGAGGTCCTGGTGGTCGGGGCCGGTATCGGCGGGCTGGCTGCCGCCCTGGCGCTGGCGGCCCGCGGATTTCCGGTGCGGGTGCTCGAGGCCGGCCCGCGCCCGGGCGGCAAGGCAGGGATCATCGAGGTGGACGGGGTGGTGGTGGAAACCGGCCCCAGTGTGCTGACCCTGCCCGAGGTGTTCACCGGACTGTTCGCCCGCGCCGGAATGCGCCTGGACGAGGTGGTCAGCCTGCGCCGGCTCGACCCGGGCTTCCGTTACCGCTACGACGACGGCTGCGTACTCGAGGTAGCCCACGATCCGCAGCAGACGCTCGCGGGAGTGCGGTCGGCGCTGGGCCCGGATGCCGAGGCGCAGCTGGCGTCCTTCCTGGCCTACAGCCGTCAGATATGGGAGGCGGCGGCCCCGCATTTCGTCCTGGGTCCGGCGCCCACCTGGGCAGCGATGGTGGGAATGGCGCTGCGGCACCCGCGTGCTGTGGCGGCCGTGGATCCGCTAAGCCGGATGGCCGCGGGTATCGACCGGCACGTCCGAGAGCCGCACCTGCGCATGCTGCTGCGCCGTTACGCGACCTATAACGGCAGCGACCCCCGACAGGCCCCGGCCACGCTGAATTGCATTGCGCACGTTGAGCTTTCGCTAGGTGGATATGGCGTGCAAGGCGGCATCTACGCGCTGGTGCGGGCGCTGGTTGGGGCGATCGAGGACCGTGGCGGGGTCATCGAGTGCGGGGTCCCGGTTGAGCGGGTGTTGGTCCAGGGTGGTGCGGCGGTAGGCGTGGCACTGGCCGGCGGCGGGCCGCGGCGCGGCCGGGCAGTCGTGGTCAACGCTGACGTGGGCATGCTTCGCGACGGTGTTCTCCCGGATGCCGACCGCCACCTGCCCGCCGCGACAGCACCCTCGATGTCCGCCTGGAACGGGGTCTTGCGGGCCGCCCGGCGGGCCGACCGGATGCCCCACGAGGTGCTGTTCCCGGCCGACTACGAGGCGGAGTTCTCCGACATCTTCGACCACGACCGACCCCCGGCCGCGCCGACGGTGTACCTCTGCGCCCAGGAACGCTGCCACGGACTGACGGGTTGGGCTGATGCCGAGCCGGTCTTCGTGATGGCCAACGCCCCGGCCGAGCCGGTTGGCGGACCACGCGCTTCGGAGATGTGGGACACACTGGAAGCCGCAGTGGCGCAACGGATTCAGACGGCAGGACTCTGGTCTGACGGCGATGCGATCCTCTGGCGCCGCACCCCGACCGATCTTGCCGCCGCCTTCCCCGGAAGCCGCGGTGCCATCTATGGTGCCGCCAGTAACGACCGTTTCGCCGCCTTCAAGCGCCCGCCGAACCGGGTGTCGGGCGTGCCCGGTCTCTACCTGGCGTCCGGCAGCGCGCACCCGGGCGGGGGACTGCCGATGGTCGCCCTGTCCGGTATGGCCGCCGCCGACTGCCTCAGCGGTGACCTCGGCGTGGCCGAAGCGCTCGCGACAACTCCGGTGACGTGACTGCGCAACTACTGGACACCGACCCGGTGAGCGCCGCCCGTCGACTCCTCGGTGCGGTGCTCAGCTGCCGTGACGTCAGTGCCCTGGTGGTCGAAGTCGAAGCCTACGGCGGACCGCCGGATGGTCCGTGGCCCGATGCCGCCTCGCATTCCTATCGCGGGCCCACTGCGCGCAATGCGGTCATGTTCGGGCCTGCGGGTCGGCTCTACACCTACCGCAGTCACGGAATTCATCTGTGCGCCAACGTTTCCTGCGGACCGGACGGTGCCGCGGCCGCGGTGCTTCTCCGCGCGGCGGTTATCGACTCCGGCGCCGAGATCGCGCAGACCCGGCGCGGACCGGGCGTCGCCGAACAGTCGCTTGCGCGCGGTCCGGGCAACCTGTGCTCGGCATTGGCCATCACCACCGACGATAACGGTGTCGACGTGTTCGACCCGCAGTCACAGGTGACGGTGCGGCTGCGGAAGCCGACGACGCACGAGGCGGGCCCTCGGGTCGGGGTCAGCCTGGCTGCCGACCGGCACTGGCGATTCTGGCTTCCCGGACACCCGGAAGTGTCGGCGTATCGCCGAAGTCCCCGCGCGCCACGGCCGGGTGAGAGCGACTGAACGCGCCTCATGCGGGAAGATCAGCAGATGGCCACGACGATTTTCGATGAACTGGCGTGGCGCGGACTCGTCGCGCAGTCCACCGATATCGACGCACTCGCCGCCGCCGCTGCGGCACCGCCGATGACGGTGTACGCCGGTTTCGACCCGACGGCACCCAGCCTTCATGCCGGGAATCTTGTTCCCCTGCTGACGCTGCAGCGTTTCCAGCGGGCCGGGCACCGGCCGATCGTGCTGGCCGGCGGGGCGACGGGTCTGATCGGTGATCCCCGTGATTCCGGGGAACGGACCATGAACACCGCCGACACCGTGGCTGCGTGGTCCGAACGCATCCGCGGCCAGCTGGAGCGATTCGTCGACTTCGACAGCCCAGCTACCAGAACAGCCACCGGCGCCATCGTAGAGAACAACCTGACCTGGACCGCTCCGCTCGGGGCGATCGAGTTCCTGCGCGACGTCGGCAAGCACTTTTCGGTCAATGTCATGCTCGATCGCGACACCATCCGCCGGCGACTCGACGGCGAGGGCATCTCCTATACCGAGTTCAGTTACATGCTGTTGCAGGCCAATGACTACGTCGAACTACATCAGCGATACGGCTGCTCACTGCAGATCGGCGGTTCCGACCAGTGGGGCAACATCATCGCCGGCGTGCGACTGGTCCGGCAGAAGCTGGGTGCGACCGTGCATGCGCTGACCGTGCCGCTGGTCACCTCAGCCGATGGCACCAAATTCGGCAAGTCCACCGGCGGGGGCAGCCTCTGGCTGGATCCGGAGATGACCAGCCCCTATGCCTGGTACCAGTACTTCGTCAACACCGCCGACGCCGATGTCATCCGGTATCTGCGGTGGTTCACCTTCCTGCCGGCCGACGAGCTCGCCGCCTTGGAGGAGGCCACCTCCAACCGCCCGCACGAACGGGCCGCCCAGCGCCGGCTGGCCGGTGAGCTCACCACGCTGGTGCATGGCCAGGGGGCCACCGAGTCCGTCGAGCACGCCTCGGGGGCGCTATTCGGGCGCGGTGAGCTGGACCGACTCGATGAAGCGACGCTGGCGGCGGCGCTGCGGGAGACATCGGTCGCCGAACTGGCGCCCGGCGGACCGGACGGGATCATCGACCTGCTGGTGGCGACCGGACTATCGGCCAGTAAGGGCGAGGCCCGCCGGACCATCGCTGAGGGCGGAGTCTCGGTCAACAACGTCCGGGTCGACAGTGAGGCCTGGGTGGCGAGTGCATCCGACTTCCTGCACGGACGCTGGCTGGTTTTGCGCCGTGGCAAGCGGAATATTGCCGGCGTACATCGCGTTGGATCGTGGAGTCAGGCATGAAAAACGCCGGACAGCAGTAGATTTGACTCCCTGGCCACCTTGACGTAACTTAGGCCAGTCGTTGCGACGCGGTTCGTCCGCAGAGAGCGGCGGCATCCCTCGGGAATGGTTCCGGACTTCGGATCGTTCCATCTGTCTGTACTACGAGCACGCGGCAATCGCCGCGGGTTTGTTGCACGGCCGGACATGGGATGTCGGGTCTTGTTGTTTGAGAACTCAATAGTGTGTTTGGTGGTTTTTGTTTGTTGTTTGTTTTTGTTTTTGTCATGCTTTGGTACCCCCGTGCTGGGGTGTGGCTGTTGTAAATTTTGCCAAGGTTTTTCTTGGTTGCTTGGTTCATTCTCTGTTTGTGAATTCACCTGTCTTTGTGATGGGTTGTTT
>Ga0194035_1000586_pt1 | contig 20509 bp, 14 predicted proteins | sample JunL2320m_MetaG_FD_148680 | JGI IMG/M metagenome (GOLD analysis project Ga0194035, IMG submission 148680) | Anoxic zone freshwater microbial communities from boreal shield lake in IISD Experimental Lakes Area, Ontario, Canada - Jun2016-L239-20m | ecosystem: Environmental > Aquatic > Freshwater >...
GCATGAAGATAATGATCAGGGACCAACGCAAATAGCCATGGACATCCAGATAATCTACCATGTAGGAGGCTGTACTCAGCACGAAGAGTAATGCCCATATTTTTAAATAAGTGCTAATTGGATGTTGCTGATTATCTGTTTTTGACATAATTAAACCTACCAAAGATAGAAAAAGGCGAAGATGAATACCCAAACTAGATCAACAAAGTGCCAATAAAGCCCAAGAATTTCAACAATTTCATATTTCCCTTTTCGGCCAGTAAAAAATCCAGGGCGTTCATTATCCAGATCGCCGCGATAGACCTTTATTGCAACAATAATTAGAAAAATTACACCTATTGAAACGTGAGTACCATGAAAGCCAGTGATCATGAAAAAGACCGAACCAAATTGAGCTGCACCCAATGGATTGCCCCATGGCCGTACTCCTTCCTCCATGATCAGCTTGGTCCACTCAAATGCCTGCATACCCACAAAAGAGGCACCCAAAAAAGCTGTGATTATTAACAAAATGAAGGTCACTTTTCGATTCTTTTGATAACCAAAATTGACTGCCATCGCCATCGTTCCACTACTGGAGATCAGGATGAATGTCATCAAGGCGATAAGGACCAGGGGAATATTTTTACCCGCAATCGTCAGTGCAAATACTTCGCTTGGATGCGGCCACGGGTCGGTAGCTGACATGCGTACAGTCATATAAGAAATAAGAAAAATACTGAAAATAAAGGTGTCGCTGACGAGAAAGATCCACATCATGGCCTTGCCCCATGTGACCTTCTTGAATGACTGCTGGTCAGCGGACCAATCAGAAATGAAGCCCTTTACACCCTCTTCCAGTACTGGCGAGTGAAGCGGCGGCGTCGAAGCAGCAGTCGTTAACATTTTTGACCCCTATGACTTGATTCCACAAATAATAAGCAAGTAATCTAGATTGTTTCCAGTAAAAAGTAATCCAAACAGGATCAACCAGACAAGAAACAAAAAATGCCAGTAAAGTGCGCACAGTTCTATGCTTTGATGAATGTTTTGCGCATCAAACTTACCCATCATGCGAATGAGGATTCCACCCCAGACGATGAGTCCACCTATAAGATGCATGCCATGTAGACTAGTTATTAAATAAAAGAATGCAATCGCGGGATTGTTTACTTTGAAGTAGGTCATTGAAGCCAGTTGTAGCCAAGCCTGATATTGGCCATATAAAAAAAATAGAGTAAACAATCCAGCGCCAAATAGACTGATATAAAGCAAATTAATCTTTACTCGTTTAACTGAGTAACGCGCCAATTCAAGGGAGATACTGCCTAGCAGTAAGGCCGCTGTATTTACCCAAAGTAACTTTATTTCGGGTGCAGGTCTCCAGTCCTCATAACCCATTCGACCTGCATAGGCAACGATCAAAAGAATAAACAAAACAGAGACGACACCAAGAAAAACTTTGAGTGCAACTCTTTTATCGGCTGCATGCGTGCTGCCTGAAAAGCGCAAAGGATGATCAGTCAGTCCAGTTTCTTCCCATGGCTTGAGCAACACTTGAGTGAATATAGTCATTTATGTGCTTCCAAGTCCAATTGATGAGTGCTTGACTTCATGTGGAGCCATGTTTTGCGGTATGAAGTCCGCCTCTACGCCTGGTACGCTGTAATCATAGGCCCAGCGATACACCAATGGCAACTCAGCGCCAAAGTTCCCATGCTGTGGTGGCGTCTCAGATGTTTGCCATTCAAGTGTTGTCGCATTCCAAGGATTTGGCCCAGAGGGTGTTCCATTAAAATAGCTTCTCACTATGTTATATAAGAACAGTAACTGAGATGCACCGACAAATAAAGCGGCAAGCGTGATTCCAATATTTAGGCTGTGTACTGATTCTGGAATGAAATTGGTACCAGATATAGAATAAAAGCGTCTTGAGACACCGAGAAAACCCAGATAATGCATTGGCAGATAAATGGCATACGTCCCGATGAAAGTGCTCCAGAAGTGAATCTTTCCTAATCGTTCATTGAGCATGCGCCCAGTGATCTTGGGATACCAGTGGTAAATAGCTCCGAACACAACCATGACTGGTGCGACTGCCATCACCATGTGGAAATGCGCCACAACAAACATCGTGTCCGAGAGGGGCACACTGACACTCACATTACCCAAAAATAGGCCTGTTAATCCTCCATGCAAGAAGGAGAAAAGAAAACCAATGGCGAACAACATAGGCAAAGAGAGGTGAATATTTCCCTGCCAAAGTGTGAGTGTCCAGTTGTAGACTTTGATTGCAGTCGGTATGGCGATGATCAGTGTGGTTGTGGCAAAGAAGAATCCAAAATACGGATTCATGCCGCTTACATACATGTGATGCGCCCAAACAAAGAAACTCAGTGCACCGATGCCAACAATAGCCCAAACCATCATCCTATAGCCAAAGATACTTTTACGTGCATGTACGCTGAACAAGTCAGAGACGATACCAAATGCGGGCAAGGCGACAATATAGACCTCAGGATGACCGAAGAACCAGAACAAGTGCTGGAACAACAACGGATTGCCACCGGTATAACTAGCTTGTTTGCCCATTGTGATCAGCGCGGGCATGAAAAAACTAGTTCCTAGCAACAGATCAAACAGCATCATGATGGCACTGACAAAAAGCGCTGGGAAGGCCAACAAAGCCAGAATAGTAGCTGTAAAAATACCCCAGATTGTCAAAGGCATTCGCATTAAAGTCATGCCGCGCGTTCGTGCCTGTAATATTGTTACAACGTAATTTAGACCACCCATGGTAAAACCGATGATGAAGAATGCCAGAGATACCAGCATCAGGATAATGCCCCATGTAGCCCCAGGAGACCCCTTAAGTATGGCTTGCGGCGGATAAAGGGTCCAACCCGCTCCGGTGGGCCCTCCAGGTACAAAAAAACTGAGTACAAGCAACAAAACTGCAAACAAGTAAATCCAAAAGCTAAGCATGTTCAGATAGGGAAAAACCATATCGCGTGCACCGACCATCAGAGGAATCAAGTAATTGCCAAAGCCACCAAGAAACAGGGCTGTCAGCAGATACACCACCATAATCATGCCGTGCATGGTCACAGCCTGAAGGTAGTTACTAGGGTCGATGAAAGAAAAAGTATTGGGAAAAGCCAATTGAAGTCTCATGATCCAAGACAAGACCAAAGCGACCAGACCAATCGAAATTGCAACTATTGCATACTGGATGGCAATGACTTTAGCATCCTGACTCCAAATGTATTTTCCAATAAATGTTTTAGGGTGATATAGCTCCATCTCCCCTACTTCTGTCGGGGTGACATAAGCAGTTTCATCGTGTGCCACGTAAGTCATCAAAATCTCCTTCGCCTAATTTGGTTTGATCGTTCTCTTGTGGCTCATTTAGGGTAATAAATTAATATATGCCACCATGTCCTTGACAGCTTGCTCGTCTGTCAAAATAGACGCCATCTGCACCATTTGCGGTCCATAATCATCCCTGGCATGTGCCCCCCGATAACTTTGCTTGAAGTTCTTAAGCTGAGTCATGATGTACCAGTCATTCATGCCCTTGAGTCTAGGTGCATGCATGAGTTGCACACCCTGGCCACCATCTCCGTGGCAGACCGAACATGTGGAATCAAAAAGCGATTTACCATTGGGAGCATTGCCTTTAACGGTCACCTGTGTCGCATGGTCTGGCAAGGAGTTGATATAGGAACTTACGTTTGCGATCGCCGCCTCATCGATAAGTGTCATGGCCATAGAGGCCATCACCTTGCCGTTTACATCCTTTTCATTAGTTCCACGAATACCTTGTTTGAAATTTGTAAGTTGGTGTTGCAAATACCATTTTCCTTGACCCGTTAATTTTGGGGCATTGACCAGCATATTACCCTGCGCTTGGGCACCATGGCACGCAACGCAGGTAGCATAAATTTGCTTTCCGGCTTGGAGATCCCCTTTAGGTATTGCCAACACTTGCGCATAACTATGCTGCTTATCCAACCAAGCCTGATAGGCTGGCGGTTCTTGAACCACAATCTTTCCGCGCATCGCGAAATGACCAACGCCACATAGTTCATTGCACAATAGATCAAAGTTGCCGGCTAGCGTTGGAGTTAACCAGATATAGGTTACCGAGCCAGGCACCAAGTCCATTTTGGCGCGGAACTGGGGTACGGTGAAGTTATGCAGAACATCAATGGAACGCAGCAATATCTTGACCGGCTTACCCAATGGAAGATGTAACTCCTGACTGGATACCAGCACATCGTCTTGTCCATTAGGATCTTTACCGTTCATACCAAAGGGGTTATCCTCAGTGATGTTTTTAGCATCAACAAGACCCAATTTCCCGTCTTTGCCTGGCAATCTATATTGCCAGTGCCACTGCTGGCCTATAGCTTCAACTACCATGGCTTCGCTCGGTACGGAGACGTAACGGCCCCAAGTGGTTAGCCCGGGCGCAAGCATGGAAGCAATGCCAACGGTGGTGATCCCTATCAACCACCATTCAAGTTTTTTATTTTCGGGTTGGTAAGCAGCTCGTGTACCTGGGCGAGCACGAAACCGAATCACACAATAACCAACAAATAAATTGATGACTACAAAAACGAACCCGGTGATCCAGAACGTAAGTTGTATCGTTTCGTCAATCGCCACCCAGTTGGACGCAAGGGGGGTGAAATACCATGGACTTAAATAGTGAAAAAGAAGCGAACCAATGACAAGAAAAAATAAAACAATTGCAATAACCATAATAACTATTTTAAGAATTAAGGGTTGTCGAGTTGGTAGTCAAGAAATTAAAGATGCTTTATCTATCGAGATTTGCATAGATAAAAGTCAATAATTTCTACCGTTTTCATTAGACAGGTCATTTGAGTTGACTGAGTCATACATAAACACATCAAATCTTTAACTCCTGCTTCTTAAGTATTTAAATTAATTAATTTAAAAAATATAAAATTTTTAAAATTCATAAAATTATTAAAACTCATAAATATATTAGCAAGTATAGGTGTTTACCCCGAACGCCATGTGCTTATCTTTTATTAAATATCCCCCAATCAATGTAGGCGTTGACACGTATCCCATACAAATTGATCGCTACAAGCAAGTAAGCACTCTTAATGTATAGGGATCATTAAAACTTGAATACGTCAACTTATTTGAATCAGAACGCTCTATGAACCTCGATAGAAAAAGACAATTTTCATAATGGCTTTCAAGTTTGCTCAATGAATTCATTAACTACACTTGATTGAAAGAAACGGTGCGATGTTTTTGATCTGATGGCTCCCTAAACTCTCAAAGTTTAAGTCATGCTTTTTCTCTCCTCTACTCAGAGAACTTGACAGGCAGATGAATGTCACTAGGCTTGGCACTGGATTCAATTCGTGCGGCTACATTGAAGCCATCCCCCGAATAGATTGCCGCCTTCAACGATCACACACCTGAGGTTCAGTGAAGCCCTAAACTGCATGCGGTCTTCGTTAGTACAGGCAGCGAGCTTGGGCATGATATTCTTTTCGAATTCAACGGGCAACTGCAATGGCGTTCACAGGGCTTGCAAACTCTCCAATAACAGAGTCCTCAGCGGTAGTGAATTTCTACCTTGTTTGCTTTTAATGGCAGCGTCCACGATAGCACTGCAGGCTTTAAAGGTTTTAAGTCTCAGGCACTCGTTCTCTTGCATCTTTAGACTTAAGCCCACCACGTCGGCAGCCAGGATGGCCGTGAATTACTAATATGGGTTGGATCAGTCGTCTCTAAGTCTTTTAATTCAGGCGGTCAATAATGCAATCTAAGTTTGAATGAGGCACACCCAATTATTTTAGTTTAAGAGACCAAGTGTGTGCCCTGCAATGATCAGCTCGTGGGTAAATGCATGGCGAGGAGTTCACATACATGAACGGGTTTGCGACCGGTGAGATTTTCAATCTGATGGCGACAACTAAACCCATCAGCCACCCAAATTGCATTAGGTTCATTGAGTAAACTAGGAATCAGCGTTAATTGCGCCATCTTTGCCGAAACTTCAATGGTTGCTGCGTCGTAACCAAAACTGCCAGCCATTCCACAACAAGAGCTTTCAACGAGCCGAGTCTTTGATTGAGGAATTAAGTCTAAAAGTTTTAATGTATTTTCCATGGTAGAGATCGCTTTTTGGTGACAGTGTCCATGCACCAAAAAATCAGCTTTGGCAGTCTTCAATTGCCTGGACAGAGCATCCAACTCTCCCGCTTCAAATTGCTTGAATAGAAATTCTTCCAAGAGCATTGCATTTTGAGAGACGCGCAATGCTTTTTCACCAAGCCCCATGGCCAAGACCTCATCCCTGAGACTTAACAAGCAACTCGGCTCCAAACCAATCACCGGTATGCCCTGCACCGCATAGGGATATAAATAATCGATGAGCTCGCTCATTTTTTGACGCGCTCGGTCTACCATCCCTAAAGAGAGATAAGTCCGACCACAGCACAAATGATGATCATGATCCTTCTTTTTTGGTTGCGCTGCAATCTGTACATCAAAACCACAGGCATTGAGCAACCTCAGGGCACTCTTGGTCGTGTCGTTTTCAAAAAAACCATTAAATGTATCAACCCACAAGATAACTTTTTTTGTTTGCATTGAGACATCTGCACTTGCCTCTTTAGGCAGTGAAGAAAAATAAATGTCTTGATAGTTTTTAAAAAAGTTTACTCGTGTCCATATTGGCCATTTTTTTTGAGCACTTAATCCCAGTACTCTTTCTGCAAGCCGTGCCAAGATAGGCCAAGCATTGCGCAAGTTAAGCAAAGGAGCAAATTGGCTAGCCACAAATGCATAATCAGGCAAAAACGCAATGACTCTATCTTTAAGAGTATATCCATGCACCTTTTTATATTGATACATAAACTCGATTTTCATCTTAGCCATGTCCACTCCGGTTGGACATTCGCGCTGGCAGCCCTTGCACCCCACGCACAAATCCATGGCCTCCTTCACCTCCTGCCCAGCCCAAGGGTCATGGCCGAGTTGACCAGACAAAGCCAAGCGAAGCGTATTGGCTCGCCCACGCGTCAAGTGTTTCTCCTCTCGCGTGACCCTAAAACTAGGACACATCGTACCTGCATCAAATTTTCTGCAGTGCCCATTGTTATTGCACATATCCACCGCTTTGGCGAAGCCTTGCGCCGGATCTCCCCCCTCACCTGGGGCCGAAGCGATTTGGGTAAGTGGGTCAATTTGCACATCCCATTCACTCCAATCGAGTGCAGTTTTTATAGGGATTACTTGATACCCTGGCGCATAACGCAATAAACTGGGTTCATCCATTTTGGGTGGATCAATGATCCGTTTTGGGCAGAAGAGTTCAATCGGATCGATCAAGGCTTTGATGGATCTGAATGCTTCATTTATTTGCTCACCGAACTGCCACTTTATCCACTCACCCCGACAAAGTCCGTCTCCATGCTCTCCGCTGTAAGCACCTTTAAAGCGGCGGACCAATTCGCTAGCTTCTTGTGCAATCGCCCTCATCTTGATGGCCCCATCTCGCCTCATATCCAAGATGGGTCTAACATGCAAAGTCCCCACAGAAGCGTGGGCATACCATGTACCTCGCGTCCCATGTTTTTTAAACACCTCACTCAAGGAGGAGGTGTATTCTTGCAAATGCTCCAAGGGAACGGCACAGTCTTCAATGAAGCTCACTGGCTTACCGTCTCCTTTGAGGCTCATCATGATGTTGAGACCGGCTTTTCTCACATCCCATAATTTCTTTTGTTCCTGATCTTGCATCATCTCGATGACACGCCCACCCAAGCGATGGTCGACCATGATATCGGCCAATCGTTTCATCGATGGCAACAAATCGGTTTTCGAGTGCCCAGCAAACTCCACCAGCAAAATAGCTTCAGGCTCACCCTGATTAATCTCGGGCGACAAGGCGGAGCGGATGGTTTTTTCGAATTCTGGATTTTTAAGACTCAAATCAATCATGGTTTTGTCCACCAACTCTACTGCGCTTAGATAAGTCCCCCCAAAATTCACAATGTATTGAGCTGCATTCATGGCTTGCTCAAAGCTTGCAAAGTTCACCACACCTAAAATCTTGGCGGTGGGTAATTCACTCAAAGCCAAAGTGATGGATTGGGTGAGCGAGAGCGTCCCTTCACTGCCCACCAACAGGTGGGCCAAGTTGACCCAACCCTCAGGATGATAAGGCTTGACACTTTGAGGATGAAAAATATCCACGTTGTATCCAGCCACTCGCCTGAGCACTTTGGGCCAATGGGCCTCAATTTCAGGCTTGAGTCCATTTACCATCGACTCAATCGCGTGACCGTAAGTTTGGACCTGGGCAGACGATTGCGACAAAAGCCCCCAATGCAACAAATCTCCAGCACTCGTCCATGCATCTAGGCCCAAGACATTGTGCACCATATTGCCGTAAGCCAAACTTCGACTTCCGCAGGAATTATTCCCCGCCATACCGCCAAGGGTGGCTTGAGCACTTGTTGATACATCCACTGGGAACCACAGGCCATGCTTTTTAAGTTGTGCATTGAGTCCATCAAGGACCATCCCCGGTTGAACGCGCGCTGTTCTGGCTTGAACATCCAATTCCAAAACCGAACGCAAGTGTGAGCTAAAGTCAATCACCAACCCAGCCCCCACAGTTTGTCCGCATTGACTTGTTCCAGCACCACGAGGAACAATGGGAACCTTAAGTTCTCGCGCTATAAAGATCGCAAGTTCAACGTCATGATCGCAAGTGGGCAAAAAAACAGCCAATGGAAAACTCTGATATATGGACGCGTCGGTTGCGTACCGCCCCAAGTCAGACTTATTGAGCTTGACAACACCCTTCGTTTCCGTGGTCAAGCGCTTGGACAATAGGCCCACCACCTCATTGCTATTCATAGCAAAAGCATCGTAAGTCTGAATTGGCGTTAACAAATCAGCAGCGGCTCGGTCGTTCATAAAATTCCCAATTGAAGCAAATTCTTGCACACCATGCGATCTCTCAGGCCAGACTGATTAAAGAGCTCAAAGCCTTTACTCCACGAGGGTTAACACGTATCTCAAAGACACAGGCCCAAAGCGATGGTGCGTGTAATAATAACTTATATTACGTCTTGCCCTTAGGTGCTCAATCCCTCTTACCCAAAGAATCGAAGCTTAGGGCTTGGCTTTACAGTTTCTGCGTGTTGGTTGGCTTTCATCATTGAACTACATGTTAAATCTCAATTTTCACCCAACGGGTCGTCACTTTTTACAGATTCCTGGTCCCTCGCCTGTACCCGATCGAATTCTGCGAGCCATGAGTTACCCCACCATCGATCACCGTGGCGAAGAGTTTGGCGCTTTAGGCCTGAAGATACTCAAGGACATCAAAAAAATCTTTCAAACTCAGCACCCTGTAATCATCTACCCTGCCTCCGGCACGGGCGCATGGGAGGCGGCGTTGACCAATGTCACAAGTCCAGGTGACAAAGTCTTGATGTATGAAACCGGTCACTTTGCCTCCCTTTGGATCAAAATGGCCAAACGCTTGGGACTCGACCCTCTGGTGATTGGCGAGAGTGGCAGCGAATCAGGCATTCAGGTGAGTTGGCGCCGTGGCGTTAATGCTGCCTTGATTCAAGAGCGCCTGTTGGCCGACACCCATCACGCGATCAAAGCTGTTTGCGTAGTCCACAACGAAACATCCACCGGCGTCACCAGTGACATTTCATCGGTTCGCAAAGCGATCGATGCCGCTAAACATCCAGCCTTGCTCATGGTCGACACCATTTCAGGCCTCGCATGCGCAGACTTTCGCCATGACATGTGGGGCATCGACGTCTCCGTTGGCGGCTCTCAAAAAGGCTTGATGCTGCCACCTGGCATTAGCTTCAATGCTGTATCACCCAAAGCCATTGAGGCCAGTCAAACCGCCAAAATGCCAAAAGCATTTTGGGCTTGGGATGAAATCATTGAAATGAACAAATTGGGCTATTGGCCGTATACGCCGAGTACAAATCTGCTCTATGCATTGTCAGAATCCTGCGACATGATTTTGGATCCTAATCGGGGGGGATTACCCAGCGTCTTTGCAAGACATCATCGATGGGGGGAGGGTGTGAGGTCTGCCGTCAATGCATGGGGCCTAGAGATTCAATGTTCGCAAACCGCGTCCTACTCTCCTGTATTGACTGGCGTATTAATGCCAGAGGGCGTCAATGCGGATGCGGTGAGAAATCTCATCTACAAGCGTTTTGACTGCTCTCTTGGAACGGGACTTGGGATCTTGAAGTCGCGTATGTTTCGCATTGGCCATTTGGGTGACTGCAACGACCTCACTCTCATTGGCACCATTGCCGCTTGCGAGATGGGACTTAAACTGAGTGGCGTCACATTAAAAAGCTCTGGCGTGAGTGCAACCATGGATTATTTCTCAAACCATCCTTCACCTGATCCACTTCTCAAAACTTGACTCCCAAGAGGAAAACCTGTGGCGAGAAATGCGTAAGTAGAGTTGTTCAATTCTCATTAGGAGACAGCATGGACAGAAGACACTTTGTCACCGGCTCACTGGCACTGGCCAGTTCAGCCATGAGCCACGCACAAAACGCTATAAGCAACAACCTCGTACCAAAGGGGCCCGTTCGAATCATCGTGGGTTTCCCTCCTGGTGGAGGCACCGACGCGTTGGCTCGTGTCTTGGCGCAAAAGCTTGAGGCCATTTGGGGGGTCTCCATCTTGATTGACAATCGGCCAGGTGCCGCTGGTGTGATTGCTGCAGACTATGTCAGCAAGCAACCCCCCGATGGTAATGTCTTGCTTATGGGGCACATCAACAGCCATGCTTTGGCACCAGCCTTGGGGGCCAAGTTAAATTATGATGCAGACCAAGATTTCACCCCACTGGCTATGGTGGGGATCACTCCAAATGTGCTCATTTGCAATACGACCCAATCTGCAAAAAATGTCTCAGAGTTGGTTGCTTTGTGCAAGCGCTTGCCTGGTCAAATCAGCTTTGCTTCTGCGGGCGGTGGATCAGCGCAACATTTCGCCCTGGAAATGTTCAAATTACAAGCAAAAATTGATGCAATTCACGTACCCTACAAAGGATCGGCTCCCGCCATTACCGACTTGATTGGGGGACAAGTTAACTATTGTTTTGAAACCATGACCGCTGCAACACCCCATATCAAAAACGGCAAACTCATAGCACTGGCACAAACACGACTCAAACGCGCCAAATCCTATGCTCAACTGCCCACAATGGCCGAGTTAGGTTTTCCAGGATTTGAGGCCACCGTCTGGTATGGCCTAATGGGTCCAGGCAAGCTCAACCCCGCCATGGCACAAAAAATCAACGATGACATCAATCGCATCATGGGTATGGACGACGTCCAAGAAAAAATGGACCTCTACGGCGCTGAAGACGGGGGAGGTAGTATTGAAAAGTTTACCAACTTCATCAAATCAGAAAAACAAAAATGGGCTCAAATTGCACTTGCCGCAAAAATCAAAATTGATGGTTAATCATCCCCAGAGAAAATTCAACTTTCCCAAAATACACCATTGCAACTATCATCTATATAGCTATATGATGCGCAGAATTTACAACGAGATTTAGTACGGATCACCGATATTTTGTGTGACGACTGTACTACTCCAAAAGGGGCAGAAAAAAAAGCCCTCCAGAAGATGGTGACCTCTATATGGCGTATAGATACTTGGTGCCTGAAACCGAAATCGAACTGGTACGCACGCTATGAACGAAAGCGGCGGATTTTAAATGTACCGCGCCTGCTGCAAACCTGCATACTTACTAGCTCTGTGACTGATTAAATATATTGCGCTATCTTTTGCGCCACAAAACTAAAGTAAGAAATGCTTGCTAAAAATCGAAAGTACGGCTTTAGTTGCGTTCTCCTTGAAGAAAATGACTTTCTGCTCAAAGAGATGCGCATGTTAAAACCAATATTTAGCCATGCTTTAAGTCTGATCGAGAATAATGTGACTACCTGGTCTTCGGAACCAGAGCATCGATAAAAATCCAGCTAGCAAAATCAACACAATAGAAGCCATCGCAAATAGCGCAGAGATTTCGGTGTCGCGTTTTTCTAGAGCAAAGCGTGAAGAGAGATGCTGGTAAATCACTTTCAAGTCGTTGGCATTGCTAGCTTTAAAAAACTCACCCTCCGTTATTTTAGAAATGGCTTGTAAGGTTTCTTCGTCCACCTTGGTGTAAAAAGACCCCCCTCCTTCCATACCAGGAATGAATCCATCAGGCGTGCCAAAAGCAACTGTATAAACGCGCACACCTCGATCTGCGGCTATTTTCGCAGAGATCATTGGGTCTATGCCTGTTGTACGCCGGCCATCGGATAACAACAAAATCGCACCTGCACTGTAACTACCAACGGGAACCGGAGGCGGTGGTTTTTTTTCAACTTTGGCATTGGGTCGCTTCTCTAACGGACGAGCACCATAACCGCCACCCACAAAATCACTACCGTAAATTGCAGCCTCCACATCAATACCCGCGTCGGGCAATAAGGTGGCTAAGGCAACCAGTAGTCCACTGCCTGTTGCAGTGCCTCGTTGAAGTTGAAAGCGATCAATGGCTGAAATTAAATCTTCGCGTTGATCGGTGACGTTTTGTACCAATTGAGCAGCGCCTGCAAAAGAAACAATGCCCACACGAACATTGGCTGGCAAATCTTTTAAAAACTCTTTAGCGGCCGCTTGTGCAGCTTCAATCCGACTTGGAGGCACATCTTGCGCCAACATACTTCTAGATACATCCATGGCCATGACCAAGGTGAGGTAATCAGCTGGCAATACAATCTGGGCGCTGGGCCTTGCGCCACCAATGAGTGCACTGGCAATGGCACACATTAGCAAAAAAGGTGGAATATGTCGTCTCCACTTGAGAGATCGCACCAAAGCAGGGCGAATGATGGACAGACTAGGGTAAACCACAGCCACCCGGCGGCGACGGTTCAAAATCCACAGATAAAGGGCGATTAGCAGTGGAATCACTGTCAAACCCCATAACATATCTGGCCAAATAAAGTGGAACATGATTGAAGGACTTTTTATGAGGCTCAACTTTAACACTGAATGTTGTGATAAGGTTTATTCCATGAAAAGAGTCGCCCTCTACAGCAAAAGACGCAATGCCAACTTAGCCCATGGTGTTTCTCAAACGGTTGAAACCGACAAACCAGACATCCCGTCTAAGTCGCTTTCTCAGCGAGGGGTGCGATTGCTTTCTTCCAAATCAACTGTTTTATTTTTAATGGGGCTTTGCTTGGGGCTGTCGAGCTGGATAGCTTTATCTATTTTTCAAGCACCCCCACAAGTGCTCACTCAGGAAGACATTGATGCGGCTGTGATGCATACCTTGCAAATCAAAGATCTGCCCTCTCGGACAGCAAAAGCGGCAGAGTTGATCCGTCAATCCGTTGTTCGAGTACGCGGTTTTGGTGTGGACCCAAAAGACCCTAAATCAGGCGAAAAAGAGACTGGCGTGGGCTCTGGCGTTGTGGTGATGGAAGACGGAACTATTTTGACGAATTTGCATGTCGTAAATAGCTCAACGCGTTTGGTCGTCACCTTTTTTGATGGCTTTGAATCAGTTGCACACGTCGTGGGCATTAAGCCCGATAAAGATTTGGCCATCATCAAGCCCGAAAGGTTGCCCGATGATTTGGCGCCCGCTGTGCTGGGTAGCACACAAAATATATTACCTGGTGATGAGGTGGTGGCGGTTGGATTTCCCTTTGGTATGGGCCCGTCTGTAACATCGGGTGTTATTTCTGGATTGAATCGAGAATTTCAGGCAGAGGGTAAAAAAATCATCAGCGGATTGATTCAATTTGATGCTGCGGCCAACCCTGGCAACTCTGGGGGACCACTGGTCAATATGGCTGGAGAGGTGGTTGGCATCATCACCGCTATTTTGAACCCCAGTGGGGCTCGAACATTCATAGGTATTGGCTTTGCGACCACCATTGAAGAGGCTGGTTTGGCTGTGGGCATTCCCCCATTTTAATTAAATAAGAAAGTGAGATAAGCATGATTCAAGACAATAGTGCATGGAACCGTTCTGCCACGATTCATGCAGTGCCACAAACTGCGGCTTTGATGGAGCGTGTTCTATTTGAAGTTAAACGTGTCGTGGTCGGTCAAGATGCATTTTTAGAACGCATCTTGGTGGCAATGCTGGCGCAAGGTCATTTATTGATTGAGGGTGTGCCTGGTCTCGCCAAAACACTTACGGTTAACACTTTGGCTCAAACACTCAGTGGTCAATTTAAGAGAATTCAATTCACGCCCGATTTGTTGCCTGCTGATTTGGTGGGCACGCGCATTTATAACCAAAATACAGGAGACTTTTCAACAGTACTCGGCCCAGTGTTTGCAAACCTGTTGTTGGCTGATGAGATTAACCGCGCACCAGCTAAAGTGCAGAGCGCCTTGCTTGAAGTGATGCAAGAGCGCCAAGTAACAATTGCGGGTGAAAGTCATAAAGTACCAAGACCTTTTATTGTGATGGCCACACAAAATCCAATTGAAACCGAGGGTACGTATCCTTTACCGGAAGCGCAAGTCGATCGCTTTATGATGAAGGTTTTGATTGGCTACCCCACCGAAGAGGAAGAGTATGTGATTGTGCAACGCGTGACTGGTCCTGAAAATTCTGTCGTTTCTATTGCAACCACCGAACAACTCACACAATTACAAACCGATTGCAGAAAAGGTTATGTTGATCCTGCATTGGTGCATTATGCTGTACGATTGGTGTCTGCAACGCGTAACCCTGCGCGCTATGGCATGCCAGATTTAGCCAAGCACATCACATTTGGCGCAAGTCCCAGAGCTACAATTGGTTTAATTGAAGGCGCGCGCGCATTGGCATTTTTACGAGGGCGTGCTTATGTCTTACCGCAAGATGTCATTGATTTGGTACCCGATGTATTGCGTCATCGGTTGGTGTTGTCTTACGAAGCTTTATCTGAAGGCTTGACGCCAGACAGCATCATCATCCGAATTTTACAAACTGTTGCCATACCCGATAAACCATTGGATACGCATGTTCAAATTCCTGCGCAAAGCTAAATCAGACGCGACTTTGGTAGAACTTGATGATGCCATGAGTGCTTCATTCAAAGTTTCTTCCACGCATAAAAATCCAGAGCAAATATTGGCTCGACTTGATTGGACGGTGATTAAGCGCCTCGATGGTCAATTACAAGGTGACTATCGAACTTTATTTCGCGGCTCGGGTATGGAATTGGCCGATTTAAGAGAATATTTACTGCAAGATGATGTGAGGCACATTGATTGGAATGTCACCGCACGTATGCAAACGCCTTATGTGCGTGAGCATCAAGAGGACCGAGAAATGACGGCTTGGTTTGTTATAGATTTATCGGGCTCAATAGGTCGAGCTGATCAGCCCCAATCCAAACGTTATTTGGCAACAACATTCGTTGCTGTTCTTGCGCGAATTCTCACCCGAGCTGGTAACCCAGTTGGCGCAATGCTATTTGCAAGTACTCCACAAAAAGCAGACGCTGTGATTCCTGCACGAAAGGGCATTCGACATGTGTTGCACTTGATGGATCGAATTGCTAAAAGCGTTGCACCCGAGAAAGGTGATGAGACACATTTAGGACCGATGCTGCTACAAGCGCAAGCATTGATCAAAAGAAGATCAACTGTTTTTGTGATTTCAGATTTCATCAGTCAACCCGGATGGGAAGGTGCATTGTCTCAATTAGCACGTCGACACGAGGTGATTGCGGTTCGATTGCTCGACCCAATTGAAATGAATTTACAAAATATGGGCTTGGTTTTTGTGCAAGATGCAGAAACGGGAGAGCAACTTTTAATTGATGCAAATGACCCAGGTTTTCTCGATCGGTTTGCAAAGCTTGCCAAAGAGAGAGAAGTATATTTATTGGAATGCTTGATGCGCTCAGGCGTTGATTGTTTAGAATTGCAAACAGATGAGCCTTTAGATGAAGCTATTTTGCAATTCATTCAATTGAGAAAACGCAGAGGTCAATGGTCTACGGGCTCTGCCTCTGTGAACTCCCATCGTGAAATGCACCGAAACTTTGGAGCCCACTGAGCATGTTGGAATTACATTCCATCACTTGGGTATGGCCTTTCATGTTGTGGAGCCTGGGTGTACTGCCCTTGATTTTGCTTTTTTATATAGCTTTATCACGACGCTCGATACAAAAACATGAGTCTTTGAATGTCCCTTGGACAGATTCGAAATTATCGCAAAGAACTATAGGCTCATGGTTTACGAGGCATGGGTGTGCAATCGTGATGGCATTGGGTCTCCTGGTATTGATACTCTCCATGGGGCGCCCACGCGCTATTTTGTTACTGCCCTCGCGCATGGAAACGGTGATGCTCGCCATTGACAGCTCTGGCAGCATGCGAGCCAATGATGTGCAACCAAGCCGCATTGAAGCAGCGCAAAATACCTCTCGCTTATTTATCAATGGCCAACCCGCGCATGTCAAACTGGGAATTGTCAGTGTGGCTGGTACTGCAGCGGTTGTGCAAGCGCCCACAGAGTCACGCGATGATTTACTCAAGGCGATAGATAACTTGCCATTGCAACGGGGTTCAGCGCTGGGCAGTGGCATTGTGATCGCATTAGCTGCCATGTTGCCCGCATCAGGTATAGATGTTGAGAAATTGATTAATCCCGAAATTCGCCCTGAACAAAATCCTACAATCACACCCAATACCAGCAATCAGCCGATTGTTCCCAAGATCAAGCTCGAGCCTGGCGCAAACAGTTCAGCGGCTATTGTTTTAATGACTGATGGTCAAAGCAACATTGGGCCCGACCTCATTAAGATGGCGCAATTGGCAGCAGACTTAGGCGTTCGAATTTACACGATAGGTTTTGGCACTCCAGAGGGCGTGATATTGAAAGCGCAAGGTATGGCAATGCGAGTAAAGTTGGATGAAGCACCGCTCAAGCAAGTGGCTGAGATGACACGCGGTGAATATTTCAAAGCCGCATCAGAAAAAGACATGGAAAAAATATATCAATCCTTGAGCATGCGTATTGTGATGCAAAAGCATCAGATGTCAGAAGTGACAGCGATATTTGTGCTTCTTGGAATACTAATTGTCACTGCTGGTAGCTCATTTTCAATTTGGCGGCACGGTCGATTGATTTAGTTTCAAAATCTAGGCAATATTAGCTCCTCAACTTTTAAACCTGGCTCACACCCCATGATGCACCAGACTGAAACAATTGATTATGTAATTGTACTTAACGGTGAAATATATATGGTGCTAGATAAATCCGAAGTTTTATTAAAGGCAGGTGATGTTGCAGTTCAAAGAGGTACTAATCATGCGTGGAGCAATAGATCAAATAGCCTTGTGTAATTTTTTTGTATTACTCGATGGTCGATTTGAAATGACAAATAAAAGTTGAATTTACACAGATAAATTTACACCCTCCACCAAATAGATGTAGTCTTACAATTACGAATGTCCCAATATTGCGTTAGGAGGCTTCACATCCAAGCAGCACCTAGCCATAGCTGCATAAAGTCTCTTCTTTTAATGCCTGTGCAAACGGGGAGGATTACCGGACTTTGCTTCGAGCCAAGACAAGGGTTTCCTCTCTGGTCGATGGATCATCCAAGGTGAGATAGTTTGCTTCATGCAATTGAAATATCTAGTCGTTCACAATTTGCCGTGCAATTGAATTCACAATACTTCTCACCAATCTAACTTTTTATAACAACATCATGATTCGCTTTCTTCTGTTGCTTTGCATTGCCATGAATCTCGGTTCGGTTGCGGCACAAACCTACCCCAGCAAACCGATTCGCCTGATCGTTGGTTACGGAGCTGGTGGTGTCGCCGATATCACGGCTAGACTGGTTGCGCAAAAGTTATCGGAGTCCTTGGGGCAGCCAGTGATTGTGGATAACAAGCCCAGTGCGGGTGGCATCATGGCTGGCGAATTGGTGGCCAATGCCGATCCTGATGGCTACACCTTGCTGCACTTGCACTCTGGCAACGCGATCAGCGCGGCGCTGTATCGAAAGTTGCCGTTTGACGTGAAGAAAGACTTTGACCCGATTGTCAACATGGGTGAATTCGACGCCGTCGTGTTGGTGGACAAAAGTTCCAGCGTCAAAACTATAACTGACTTTTTGATCAAGGCTCGCGCCAATCCAGACAAAACCAATATCGGCACTGTCAGCATAGGCAGCACGCAGCACATGTCGGCCACGTTGTTCAAGAGCTCCACTGGCGTGGATACGCCTGTCGTGCCTTACAAAACAACACCGGCACTTTTCGCCGCCCTGAAGGCTAAAGATATTGACGCTGCCTTTGAAATGGTCTCGCCTTCTATGAGTCTGATTCGGGGTGGTGAACTGCGCGCCATTGCCGTGTTGTCTGGAAAACGCTTTGCCGGATTGCCGGACGTGCCCACCATGATAGAAAGTGGCGTCAAGGATTTCGACGTTAAGGCTTGGAACGGCATGGCTGCACCGGCTAAAACACCCAAGGCCATCATCGACAAACTGAACAAAGAGGTTAATGCTGTGCTGGCCTTGCCTGACGTTCAAAAACGCTTCCAGGAATTGGGCCTCGACCCGCTTGGCGGAACACCTGCGGAGCTGCGCACCAAGCTGTTCAGCGAAATCGACAAGTGGGCGATTCTCATTAGCAAAATGAACGTGGAACGTCAGTAAGCTTGTGCTCACGCTTTAGTATTAAGTGAAATGATACCAACTAAACTTACCTCTTATATTCATCAGCAGCAAGCTTTTTTGCGACATGCGGATACGCCAACGGCTTTTCTCCACCGCTGTTTGGAAGTGATTGATCAGCGGGAGGGTCATATTCACGCATTTGTTGCGCTTGATCGTGAAGGCGCTGAGTTGGCTGCAGTCGCTTCCAGTGCGCGATGGAAATCCGGCTCACCACTGTCCCCTGTGGATGGCATGCCAGTCGGAATCAAGGATGTAATTGAGACAGCCAACATGCCTACAGGGCAAGGTTCCGCTCAGTTTTCCGGCACTCGAACGGGGCGCGACGCAGCAGCAGTGTTAGCTTTGCGTGAAGCGGGCGCCATCATTCTCGGTAAAACAGTAACCACTGAATTTGCAGCTACCCATCCTGGAGAAACGCGTAATCCCTGCGATTTAGAGCGAACGCCTGGCGGCTCAAGCAGCGGCTCCGCTGCCGCGGTAAGTGCTGGAATGCTGCCCGCAGCGCTGGGTACCCAAGTAGTGGGCTCAATTATCCGCCCAGCTTCTTATTGCGGAGTTTACGGCTACAAGCCAAGTTTCGGCTCCCTCAATCGGGGAGGTAGCAACGACCAGCTCAGTCAAAGCTGTCTTGGTGTACTCGGCGCGTCACTTGACGACATATGTGCAGTGGCGGCAGAGATAGCTCTAAGAGTCGGGGGAGATCCCGGATATCCGGCGCTGCACCTAACCAAGGAAGCGAATGTGCGGCCAACGACTTTGGCGGTGCTGAATTTTGCTGCACCCGCAGATGTCGGACATGCCGAGCGAGCGGCATTTGCCGTGCTGTGCAAACGACTCCAAGATTGCGGCCTTCGAGTGATTGATCGCGATAGTGCTCCCGATCTGGAGCGATTAGAGCAGGCACTCCTAAATGTCTTTACCGAGACACGTCGCATCGTGACCTGGGAATCAGTATGGCCACTGCGCGAGTACGCTGGATCACCCAACCCCCGGCTTAGCGCTGACACACTGGCTCGCGTTCAGGAAGGTCGAAGCATGACGCCAGCCGATTATGTTGCGGCGCTGACACAGCGTAATTCAGTGCGGACACTGTCAAACGAAGTGCTGGGCGCATATGACGCGGTGATTTCGCTGGCTGCAACCGGTGTCGCCCCGATTGGAATTACTTCGACAGGCAATCCGCGACAAAACGTGGCGGCTTCTTATCTGAGTGCCCCCGTAGTGTCATTACCTGTGATGCACGTTGATGGCCTGCCTCTTGGCCTTCAGGTCATGGCGTGTCCAGGTAATGACTCGGCATTATTCAATATTGCTTATTACCTCGAATCCCTTTTGAAGACATCAAATAGTGCTCCATTAGAAAACTGTGGATTAGACCCCGTGAAGAACCCGCTTGGGCCAAAACTGTTAAGTATGTGATCGGTACGATCTCTAAACCATGTGTCCGGTATGGACCTTTTTCTTTTGAGAAATGATGATGGAGTCGAACCCAAGACACTAGGGTATTGACCTATTATTTAGTCAATCCATTGCTCATAAAGTCTAAAAAGTGATTTTTCCATCGCAACTCAGCAAGTTGATTCTCAATTTGGATTCACATGCCAATTAATGAAAAGCAAACTTTCTCTGTTTTGACGCAAAGCCCAGCCAAGAACCTGACAGTGGACTATTTGACGCGCGAGGAGGCGCTTGATATTTTGCAAGTCAAGCGCTCAACCCTCTACTCTTATGTGAGTCGAGGATTGATCCGATGC
>Ga0194035_1000589_pt1 | contig 20489 bp, 16 predicted proteins | sample JunL2320m_MetaG_FD_148680 | JGI IMG/M metagenome (GOLD analysis project Ga0194035, IMG submission 148680) | Anoxic zone freshwater microbial communities from boreal shield lake in IISD Experimental Lakes Area, Ontario, Canada - Jun2016-L239-20m | ecosystem: Environmental > Aquatic > Freshwater >...
ATGCAGTGACTCTGCGCCAGAACCTGCACCAGTTTCAAGCGGGGGAGAACGTCAGGAATGCCGCATCAGGCAAGGCGATCACGCAGGATCGGACCACAGAATGACCCACTCGAATGCGCGAAGACCCGGTTTTCTTTCTGGTTGCATCGCTCGTTGCCAGTCATCACCAGCTTCGAGAAATAACACACTCCCGACTTTTGTCTCTGCTCCGAGCCAGCAAAATTTATGCTATCTGCTACACTTGTCTCAGTGCCGACACTGGGCGTTCGACGCAACAGGGGGTGAGCAATGCGGCTTCGGTATGGATCTGGGCTCGTGCTGGTGAGCATGCTCTGGGGCTGTACGATGCTACCCGAAGCCCCGCCGACAGCTCCGGCACCGGTTTCGTCGCCGGTCTTTCGCGCCGATGCATCCGACACCGCCCTCTTGCACACAATCCAACGAGAACAAGAACCACTCCTCCGCACCTGCACACAAGACCAGTCCTGCGATCAGGTGCATTTCACCCAGGCGATGCTCGCGTTATTCCAGAATGGCGAGGCGGCGGCGGCCTCCTTTCAGCAAGCGCTGGCCGCCGCGCCGAACGGCCCCTTCGCAGATTCCAGTGCGCGCTGGATTCGGTTCCTGGCCCATCGGCCCGCCCCCTCCGCTTCCGCCGACGAACCCCAAGACGCGTTGCTAGGGGTGATGAAAGGATTAGTACGCACCTGGCTGGGCCAACCGCGTACGGTCCGTACGACGACCACAGTGCGAACCGTAGAACCGGCCAAAAGCCCGGATGTCGCCGTCCCTATTCTTCAGCGGCAGATTCGTGATCGCGAGAAGCGGATCGCGGAGTTGACGGATCAGCTTAGTGCTCTCAAGCAGATCGATTTGGAAGCGCATCGGGCCAACAAGCTGAGTCCACCGAGGACCCTGTCCAAGTAGTCTCTGCTGGATAACATCGCCTCCTCTGACCATGTTGCCAGCCTCTGCACCCAAGCGCGCCGCGCCCTCGTCGTGCCCCACTTTCTAAATCACGAGGTGATGCTCCTCCCATCTGTACTTCTTATTCAAGCCTCCGACTCCATATTCTCCACAGCAGCGGAAACGCCGGACCCCTTATCGCATCTAACGGTATAGAAACCATTTTCTCGCACAAAGGATCCTATGCCTCAATCACCACGCCTGTGTTGTTTCGTATGCCAGGTCACGCACGTATGGTTTCCCATCGCCTGCCTCCCGATACTGGGGGTTACATGCCTATGCACAGTTGCCTTCGCTGCCGGCAGGACCAGGCCGCAGATTGATCTCCATCTCCAGCGCCCACTACAGACACCTGCCGGTCCCATAAAGCCGGTCGACTTGAATAGGGCATCAATCGAGCAACTCGTTGCGTTGCCTGGCATGAGCGTAACACTGGCCCAACAGATCATCGAAGGCCGGCCCTATCACAGCAAGACAGAGTTGATACAGAGACACATTCTGTCGGATACCGCGTACGACCGAGTCAGAAATCTCATCGCCGTCGAATAAGACTCTGACGGCGGTCCCACTTCAAAAGACCGCACGCCGGCTAAAATTTTCTCCACCACCTCAGCCGTAATGTCATACCCGACGACGATTCAGCGCAAGAGCATTCCCGCTTTTCAGACACATTGCTTTTGATAAAACTGTGGGACTATATTCCCAACATGGCCCGGCCCAAGCCCCTACAAGCGCTGTCTGCTGCCACACTGCAGCTTTTGCGTCCACTGGTGACAATTCTCCTGCGAAACAATGTCTCCCATAGAACGTTCGCCGAACTTGCCAAGCTGGTCTATGTGGAGGTCGCGAACGCTGAGTTCGGGATTGCAGGCAAAAAACAGACGACATCCAGGATTGCCATCCTCACCGGATTGACGCGCAAGGAGGTACAACGGTTGCTGGCACAACCACCCGATACCGAACCAGTCTCGGCAGAAGAATATCACCGGGCTTCGCGGGTCATCGCAGGATGGGTACGGGATCCTGATTTTGGAGACGGGAAAAGCCATCCTCATCCACTTCGGATGGAAGGGAAACGCGCATCATTCAGTACGTTGGTCAAACGCTACAGTGGAGACATCCCGATACGCGCAATGGTAGACGAATTGCTGCGGGTCGGCGCTGTGAAACAGTTGAAAGATGGTCGGATTTGTCTACTCTCTCGCGGGTACATCCCTCAGAAAGGTTCGGTCGATAAATTGCAGGTTCTTGGAAGTGACACGGCGGATTTAATCATGACCATAGACCATAATCTGCACCAAAAACCCACGAAACCCCGCTTCCAACGCAAAGTCATGTACGACAACGTGCCTGTTGAGGCTGCGAAAGAATTTCAGACCCTCGCCGCCGCCCAAGGGCAGGAGCTCTTGGAGGCGATCGACCGTTGGCTTGCGCATCGCGATCGCGATGTCAATCCGGCTTCGAAGGGGACCGGTCGCGTGCGTGTGGGGCTCGGCATTTATCATTTCGAAGAACAACTGAATTCCGATAGAAAGAATCCCTCGTCATGAGGCGCACGGCCGGTCAGAAGATTCTTGCCCCCCCCTCGCGCTCTTCCTATTATTGGCATCGTGCAGCCCCAGCCCACAAGCCGGCGGTGGAATCGGGGGAACAGGCAATACCGCCTCGGTGGCCTCAGGCCCAATCACCGGATTCGGCAGCGTCTTCGTATCCAAATACGAGTACGACACCACCACCACGACCATGACGGTCGACGGAAAATCCGGCAGCCAAAGCGATCTCAAGAAAGGAATGGTTGTGCTCGTCAACGCGACGTTGATCCATAACTACGGAACGAACGATCCTCCACAACGAACAGCTAATAGGCTCTTCTATGAAGATACGGTCGAGGGGGTCGTCCAATCAGTGGCCCCGGATGGATCGAGTTTTGTGGTCTTGGGTCAGACTGTGGGAATCACGGCGAGGACCATCATCGATGCCACAATCCCCGGACAGAATATTCTGAGTCTCGTGCCTGGCCGAGACCTCGTAGAGGTGAGCGGGTTCGTCACGGGAGACGGGATTATTGTCGGCACTCTCATCGACCTGAAGGCTGAAGCAACCCCTGACTATGAGGTCAAAGGCGTCATTAAGAACCACACGGCTGCTCTATCGACCTTCGAGATCGGCTCCCTCACCGTCGAATATTGCAATGCAGACCTGCGTGAGATGCAGAATCACACGAGCAATTCTTGGAACGGCCTGGTGGTGGACGTCCGGGGGAGCCAGGTGTCATCGGGAGGGTCAGGATCGTACGGCATCGGGATAGCTGCGACCAAGGTAAGGCCGGATGGGCTAGGCACTGACGACAGCGAAGACGCTGAAATTCGTGGCTTTGTGACCCAGGTTGTCGCGCCGGGTGATTTCTACCTGGGCGATGTGCATGTGCAGACGCGCGACGGCACGACCTTCGAAGGTGGAACTCTCAACGACATCCTGCTTGGCGCCCAGCTAGAGGTACATGGCTCGCTGGTCGGCGGCATCGTGAACGCGACAAAAGTGGAGTTTGAAGGAGAGACGGAACTGGAAGCGAATGTGGCCACGATCAATTCGAACGACAGTACCTTAACACTGACAGGCTTGGCAGGTCTTGTCATCCAATCCGACGGCAAGACCGCGCTTCATGGTCAGGGAAATCCACGGCGCCTGGCCGATCTCCGCAGCAGCGACCAACCTCAGATATATGGGCGACAAAGTGGTGGAAATTCCGTCTTGGCAAGATCGGCACGTCCTTTATTCCGGAAAGCGGGGTCAAGGGACGGTATGGAGCCATCGGGCGAAGTGCCTTCTTCAGCGGGCTCTCAAGCGGCAAAACAGTTGTCCTCCGTGGCGCCACTCTAAAGGATACGGTCGCATGGTCCTCGGTTTCGCGTCGAGAGTAGCCTTGGCCAGCGTGTTATCTCCCACCTGGTGTTCCTTGTCTGTAGAATCTACATGTTCGCGACCATCCCCCTCTCGCCAATTATTTTTCAGGAATACGTCTGAAGTCATCTTCTGCCGGTTCATCATCGGTATTGTCTTCATCTGCACCTGGAACATTGGGTACGCATGGGCCGACAGTCTTGAATCGGCGTTGATGCCGGGTCAAGTCATCCAGGGACATGCGAAATGGGAAGAAGACTGCGCAAAGTGCCACAAACGGTTCGACAAAGCGGCACAGACTCGGCTTTGCCAGGATTGCCACAAAGATATCAGGGAAGACATCGATCGCAAGCAGAGATTTCATGGCCGTTTGAAGGAGCAGCGGGAATGTAATGCCTGCCATACAGACCACAAAGGGCGAGGGGAGAACATCGCTCCGATCAACGAATCGACCTTCGACCATCGGCAAACGAACTTTGCGCTCAACGGCACACATGCCGATCCAAAGAGGGCAGAATGCAAGGCCTGTCACAAGCCCAAGGTCAAGTATCGAGACACCCCTTCAGCTTGCCTGGCCTGCCACAAGAAGGACGACTATCACAAAGGCATATTCGACCCCAAGTGCGAGACCTGCCACAGCGATAAAGACTGGAAGATCTCCCCGTTCGATCACGACAAGGACACCAAATATCTGTTACTGGGCAAGCACAAAACGGCGAAGTGTGAAAGCTGCCACACAGTTCCGGTCGCGAAGGAGAAGACCCCGACCACCTGCTATGCCTGTCATAAAAAGGACGACAAACACAAAGGAGCGTTAGGTCGAGCCTGCGAAACCTGTCATGCAGAAAAGGACTGGAAAGATACGCCTTCGTTTAACCATGACAAGACGAAGTTTCCGCTCCGAGGCAAGCATATCGAAACAAAATGCAACGCCTGCCATCCCGATCAACGCTATAAACCGACACCGGTCGATTGTTATTCATGTCATAAAAGGGACGATTACCATAAGGGTGTCTTTGGCGAGAAATGCGAGACCTGTCACAGCGATAAGGACTGGAAGACCTCCCCGTTCGATCACGACAAGGACGCCAAATATCCGTTGCTGGGCAAGCACAAAACGGCGAAGTGTGAAAGCTGCCACACAGTTCCGGTAGCGAAGGAGAAAACCCCGACCACCTGCTATGCCTGTCATAAAAAGGACGACAAACACAAAGAGGGGCTCGGCCGTGCCTGCGAACAATGCCATACAGAAAAAGAGTGGAAGGATGTACCCCTATTCGATCACAACAAGACGACATTCCCATTACTCGGAAAACACGAAAAAGTCGCATGCAAGGACTGTCATGCAGACCAACGTTACAAACCGACGCCGATCGACTGTTACTCGTGCCACAAAAAAGACGACAAGCACAAAGGGGATTATGGAGAGAAGTGCCAGGCGTGCCATGTGGATCGCACATGGAAAGAGATCACCTTCGACCACGACCACGACACCAAGTATTCATTGAACGGGAAGCACAAGACCACAAAATGCGAAACCTGCCATAAGGGCCACCTCTACAAAGAGAAAACGCCCACCGACTGTTATGCCTGCCACAAGAAAGATGACAAGCATAACGGTACATACGGTGAAAATTGTGGGGATTGCCATGTCGAAAAGAATTGGAAAGAGCTGTTGTTCGATCATAACCGACACACCAAATACCCCCTGCGAGGGAAACACATTGGGCTTGCCTGCGAAACCTGCCATAAGGGCCATCTCTTCAAAGAGAAAACGCCCACCGACTGTTATGCCTGCCACAAGAAAGATGACAAGCATAACGGGCAGGAGGGGAAGGAGTGCGAGAACTGCCATCGCGAATCATCCTGGGAAACCGTCACGTTCAACCATAACAAGAGTCGGTTCCCCCTCCGCGGACAGCATGGCATCATCGACTGCAAGAAATGTCATACGACACTGCTGTTGAAGGATGTGCCGTTAGACTGTATCGGTTGCCACGAGAAAGACGATGTGCATAAGAGGCGGCTTGGCAAGCAGTGCGAGAGCTGCCACACCGCACGCGACTGGAAGCTCTGGGACTTCGATCACAATCTACGGACGAAGTTCCTACTGGACGGTGAGCACAAGAAACTTGACTGCTACGACTGCCATAAAAAATCGGTAGAGGGTAAAGTTATAGCCCCGACCGGCTGCATCGGCTGCCATAGGAGGGATGACAAGCACGACGGCGGGCTAGGCCCCCAATGCGACCGATGCCACAATACTTCTTTGTGGAAGACGATCAAAGCCGGCAGCGGCGCCTTTCGGAGTCGGTAACCTGACGCTGCTATGATCAAGCCTTTGCGCGCCAAATCACCGCTATGGTCGAAGCTATTGTGCTTCGGCGATCACACGGAGTACGCGATGGTTCCCCGCATCTGCCACCACGATGTTGCCGAATGCGTCTTGAGTTAGCCCCACTGGGTTATTGAGTTCGGCAGATAACGCCATGGCCCCATCCCCTGACGACCCGCGCGTCCCGACACCCGCCACTGTCATAATGATGCCCGACAGACGGTCGATACGGCGAATGCGATTGTTGAACGTATCGGCAATGAGGATATTGCCTTTCGCATCGACAGCCACTCCAGAAGGCTCTGTCAGTTCTGCCTTACTCGCGAAGTCTCCGTCGCCTCCAAAGCCCTGCGCACCGGTCCCTGCGATCGTCGAGATCGTCCCCGTGCGGGTATCCAACCGCCTGACTCGATTATTGAAGGTGTCGGCAATTAACACCCGGCCATGGCCATCGGCCGCCACCGCTGTCGGACCATTCAATTGCGCCGCCGTTCCGATACCGCCATCACCCGAGAAACCTGGTATGCCTGTGCCGGCCAGCGTAGAAATCACGCTGGTAGCCTTGTCGAGCAGCAGCACCCGATGGTTCGCCGTGTCGGCTATAAGGAGGTTCCCGGCCGGGTCGACGTAGATTCCCGTCGGTTCTGACAGTTGAGCGCGAATCGCCAACCCGTCATCACCAGCCGATCCTATATTACCCGAGCCGACAAAGGTGCTGATGATTCCAGTTCGGTGGTCCACAATTCTAATGCGGTGATTGAAGGTGTCGGCTATGAGGATGTTCCCTGTAGCGTCAACTGCGACGCCCCCAGGGCTGTCGAGACTAGCCTCAGTCGCCAGACCTCCATCGCCGGAAAATCCCTGGTGCCCTATTCCTGCGACCGTGGTGATCACTCCCGTCCTGGCATCCACGCGTCTGATCCGATTATTGAAGGAGTCCGCAATAAAAACATTCCCCTCGACATCCACAGCCACCGCGGCAGCGAACCAGAAATGGGCGGTGGTGGCGAGAACTCCATCACCATTGAAACCGAGGTTGCCCGTGCCAGCCACAGTGAAGATACTGGCGTGGGAAGCACTGGCCGAAGAACCTGCACTTGCAGGGACTCTGTTCAAGCCAGCAACATCCAACGATACCGACGTTGCGACGGGCGCTGCTGCATTAGGATGTACGAATTCCGTTGGAGTGGGAACCATAGCAAAGTCCTGCGCAACTGCCCTGAGAGGAAAACCGATGGCAACCACCATCGCAACGCTTACTGACAATATCGTTACAACTGCCACATTCTGCAAACCCATAAACGAATCACATGACCGTTCAATCTTCATAGCCACTCCCCCTGCACTGATCAAATTATTCGACGGGATGAATCTTGAAATATATTTGCCCGTCATGGTTGGCATCATTATGAAGCGTTATTGAGGGATGTCTATACCAACATTCTGGGGGCTTGAGCCCTTACTTTGGGAGGGGATGGAAGCTCATGCTGACCGATAAGAAGGCTAGCGCTGGTGGGAGTCTGATGAGGTTGCTGAATACTCCCTCACTGAAAGAAAACAGGCGTACATACCCTCAAGACAACAGCCATTGTGGGGGATCCGCTGCAGTCGCTAATAGGTATAGTTACCCGCCCACGAGAGTAACCTTAGGCATTTACACTTTTGTTACGGTCGACGGCCCTTTCGGAAAACTGATCCGACTAGTGAGAAGTTCAACCTGTTGGATTTACGAATGTATTTCGTGACACAGCTCAGCCGTGGGATAAGTGATCTTGGGATGAATTACCTTCATCCGGCAGTCAGGGCATACCGCCCAGGTTGAGAGTACAGTGCGCTGCATGCCTTATGAACCACCGATCGAACCACAAGAAACCTGCAAGCCCTAATGGCGCATTGAATAAGGCCCCCTCAGGAGAAGAGCTGCACCCCGACCCGGACTCACGCATTCGGATTCTCCTGGTGGAAGACCATACTCTCGTTCGGGAAGCATTAGCCTCTCTGTTAGCCCTTGATCCACAACTTCATGTCATCGGCGAGGCAGGCAACGGCACCGATGCGCTACGCTTAATTGCCACGCTCCAACCTGACCTTGTGCTTCTAGACCTGTCCATGCCAGGGATTCATGGAACCGAGTTGATCCACCAGATCAGGCTTTCCCATCCCGTTATCAAATGCCTGGTTCTTACAGTTCACGTGTCCGAGTCGATCATCCGGGCTGCTCTTCACGCAGGAGCCACCGGATACCTTCCCAAAGAATCGTCGTACACAGAACTACGAACAGCCATTCACAGCGTGGCACAAGGGCAAACCTACCTAAGCCCCATGATCGCGGATAAAGTTCTGAGTGGATACCTGGGAAAACAATCCCCCTCCTCCGGCGAGGAGACTCCTTGGAAGAGACTGTCCGTTCGTGAACGGGAAGTATTGAAACTGGTTGCCGAAAGGGCGACCAGCAAGGGGATCGCCGAGTGTCTGTGCATCAGCGTCAGAACCGTGGAAAAGCACCGTGCGAGCCTCATGCTGAGGCTCAACCTGAGAACCACGGCTGCTTTGACAGCCTATGCCATTAAGCACGAACTCGTCACAAGTGCCGGTGTACTCAAGCTCGACTTCCTGTCGGAGGGAAACCTATGAATCGGCCCTGCCCGTATTTTGGGGTAACCGATGGGTCTGGGTCTATCAGAATCCTGAACGTGCCGGCTGGCGAGCATAACAGTTCCGTTCGGCATAAGCGCCTGGGTCAACAGCAAGCACATGCAACCGTTCCCTTGAACGGAGAAGCTGCCGTCACATTCGAATTTCATCAAGACGGAACCGACTACGGTCTCCGTAAGAACAAGTGAGTTGAGCCGATGCCGACTATCTACATCTCAATTGTGAAACGCCTGCGCTATGCATGGACTCACAACTTCGGCCTCCGGCTTGGTGTAAGCCTCAGCCTTATTCTGCTCCTCGTCATGGGAACCGGAACTGCATTTCTCGTCATTCAGCAAAATCATGCGCTCCGGCAGGCGGCAGAGGAGAGGGCTCGAGCCGTGGCCCGCACATTCGCCGCCATTGGCTCCGCCGCCGTTCTCGACAATCTATACCGCCTTCAGGAATCGTTGCAGCTGTATATGCGAGACGACTCTCTGCTGGATATCGACATCGTGGACAACGACAGCATGGTCGTTGCCGCAAAGCACCCAGGCCGGATTGGAACCGTGCTGGACGATCCGGAGTGGCTCGAAGCCAGAAAAACAAAACGCGAAGTCATTCTTGAAACCTCCCTGGACGAGGGAGGGCCCACGCTGGTCATCATCGAGCCATTGTTCGACCGAAATGAACTCACGGCGTGGGTCCGCATGATTGTCTCTCTCTCTCAAATCGAACGCGAGCAAGCTCAAACACTCTGGCAGCTTCTCGCCGTCACACTGGCTATTATGCTGATCGGCTTATATGCCATTCGACATGTGCTTCAGAAAACATCCACGGTGTTGCAAAGCGTCGTATCGACTCTACAAAGGGCAGGCGTTTCGACCGGGACTGGAGAATCCTCTCTCGCTCTCTCCGTATCTCAAGACGCCCATCGCGGAGACTTCGAACGGCTCCTCGCCGTGGCAACCGGAACAGCCATTGCGCTGACCGCACAGACACGCACACTGCAGGATCTCACGCAGTCTCTTGAATCCAAAGTCATCGCACGAACAAACGACCTTGAGGAGGCGCGCGCACAGGCAGTCCGGTCGCTGGAAGAGCTGAGGGAGAAGGAGGAGCGTTTGCGAAGCCTTGTGGACCATGCCGCGGATGGGATCCTGGTCACAAATGCACAGTGGATCATCGAGTCAGTCAATCCCGCAGCATGCATGCTCTTCGGTCAGAGCGCGGCTGAATTGCGCGGGCATGAGATGCAGACGCTACTTCACCGAACCCCGCGCGGCTCCGACCTTCCGAGTGCCGGCAATGAGCAGCCGCTCTTAGTAATCGGGCCTGGCGAAGAAGCAGTCGGGCGACGTAAAGATGGCACATCGTTCCAAATCGAGCTCTCAGTGAGCCAAATGGACATAGTCGGCGCCGCCCACTACACAATCATTGTCCGTGATGTGACCGAACGGCGGCACATGGAAGAAATGAAACAGCGTAGCGCGCAGCGGCTCCACCGGCTCGGAGAAGAACGTGCGCAACTGTATCATGACCTGCACGCCAGCTTGTTGCAGTCCCTATCTGCAGTCGGCATGGGGATGGAGACGTCAAAACTCTTACTCATTCAAGCCCCCGACCGCGCCCCGAAACAACTCGATCTCGCACTGTCTCACCTGCACCGAGTCATCCAAGAGGCCCGTGACTTCACCGCACGGCTTGAGCCTCGGACGGCGCCCCACGATAGCTTGCTTCAATCGCTACAGCTGCTGGTTCGACGTAACGACTCTTGGCCCTGTCCCCACTTTCTGATCGATGTGGATCCGGTTGCCGCCGGCAGGTTGTCCGTGGAGCAAGAAATCCATCTTCTCGCAATTGCGCGGGAAGCCGTCAGTAATACCGTGCATCATGCTCAAGCGAACTCCGGGAGTATCCGATTTGAGCTAAGAGAAGGAACCGCCAGGCTGGAAATCCTGGATGACGGAATTGGGTTCAGGCCCGCCGAGATTGGAAACAATAGCCTTGGATTCATGAATATGGCTACCCAAGTCAAGAATCTTCATGGGCACTTGACCATCGAGTCAGTTCCAGGAAAAGGAACCACGGTCCTGGTTACGATTCCTCAAGCACAAGAGGCACAACTCATGAGGGGAACCGCTCAAGTGCTCTGATCGAAGGCGCGACTTAGGCTTTGGTTCGTTTGATACCGGATCCATACGGGATCGTCTGCACCGATCATGTCCTGTGTTCGGTCAGAGGAGACTGTCCTTCTTGTAGGAACGCGCGGAGGGTTGTTAGTCCTCCGCGCGTCCGTCTTGCAGGATAGTGTGGCGAATCTTCCTACATCATGCTGCTCATGATTACTTCTGATTCGCCTTCTGATGATCTGCCATCATCCTCTCGTGATGAGGCCGATCGTTGATCGCCATGGTCAGGAAGTTGAACGCCAAAGACTGGGCTCCCACCACATAGGGACGCATCATTTCGTTGTCCTCATGTTCGAGGATATGGCAATGCCACATATAGAGCCCGTCGATGTCGAACTTGGCTCTCACCGTCGTGATTTCGCCTGGATAGGCGATCACGACATCCTTGCGGCCTCTCTCCCATGGGTGCCGACTGCCATTTGGACTCGGGCTTCCATCCAGGAGCGTCCGGCTGAACACCTCAAAGCGGACCAGATGCAGGTGGACCGGGTGCGCATCCTCCGTAAAGTTATAGATCTGCCATTCCTCCACTTCGCCGAGCTTCGGGCTCTCTGTTACGTTCACCGTGACCGTCATCCCATTCATCAACTTGAGATTCTTAGCTTGGCTAGTCCCCGTGGTATCTGTCCAGCGCAACGGATTACCTCCGCCATCCACAACAGTGCCGCCCAGGGCCGCAGTCGGCCCGAAGGGCCCTGCGTCGGAACTACCGCAATCGATCTGCAGGAGATTCCCGTCTGCATCGAGTACGAACCCTCCGTCCTGATCGATCTTGACACAGACCTTCAATCCGCCATCCTCATTCAGCGACACCAACCGCGTCGCGGTCGGTATTGCAAGCGGGTGCTCAGCATGCAGTATGATCTTGGCGGGCGCCGTCGTCTTGCCGTCCGTCGATCCTCTCGCACCAGTCAAGGCTGCTTTGACCACGAACTGCATGACCTGTCCCGTGGTCCCAGGATCGGACGGATCCGCCGGGAACCCGCCGAAGGGAGAATCCGGCGCCGTATTGATCATCCGCACCACGGTCCCATCCGGCAGGCCGCTGAAATCCACGATGACGTCGGCTCGCTCTGCCAGACCCATTAAGAGGGCCGTCGGATCATTCGGATTGGGATGCGGGACCGGCTCATGGGTACCCGGGGTCAAGGCAATCTGTTCTCCGGTCCTGATTCTGACAACCCGCGGCAGGAACCCCTGATCCGAGCCGATCTGATAGAAGGGGATCTCGCGATGGCTGTTGATCTCATTTGTGTTTGGATTCACCACGAACAGCGCGAGATTGATCATCCGGGCGTTGCTCCCGTTCAACAACCGAAAGCGATAGCGGGCCTGCGCCACATTCAATTTCGGCCAGGTCGTCCCATTGACCACCATCGTGTTGTAAAAGGTCTCGGGGTTCCAAATGGGCGGCACATCGGATGAAGGGTCAGGGAGGAACTTGATCTGGAGTTGACTCTTCTGAAGTCCTTCAAAAAATGCGCGATTATCAGGGTAAAAGAGCGATCCGTCGGCGTTGAACGAGCGATCCTGAATAACGAGGGGTATTTCACGGATGGCTTTACGCGTTGCATTTCCCGGTGTGTTGAGTTCCAGCAACCCCTGCCCAGAAACCGGCGCTGGTCCTGGCAATACCGCCGGCTGCCGGTCTGACGCATTCAAGGCACCGTCATACTGGCCCCCGCGAATCAACCAGAAACCTGCCGGTCCTGCATAGACATTGTGTCGCGTCATCCCCAATGTATGGTCGTGGTACCAAAGTGTGGTCGCAGGCTGATCGTTCCGGTAGGAATAGTCCGCATAACCGCGCGTACCTGGATTGGTTCCCGTAGCGTCATCGAACATTCTGCCGGACAACGCATAACCAGCGGGAATATTCTTCGCTGCGGGAAGCCACCAGGCTTCAGAATACCCGTCGCTGTGCGGATCCACATGCGCCCCATGCACATGCGGCACCATCGGCACCGGTCCTCGGTACCGCTCAGAATTCTTCCCCATACAATCAGTACCCGATCCATGCATGCAGTCTTGGGAAGGATTCGCCCAGTGGAGCGTCTGATCTACAGGCAATAGGTGAGGCAGATAATTCCCTTTTTTATCAACGAGGCCGTTAATCCATCGGACATTGACCCGTCGGTCAACCGTCGTCTCAATCGTGTAGGAAGGGTAGTTGAATTGTGAATTGGGGTCCGGGGCCACAGTGGGGGTGGGATCGGCCTCAGGGCCATAGCCCCAGACCTTGGTCGCCGGGAACCCGCTCGGGAGTATCTGCTGTTTAAACTGCCGGACCGAGATCGCATAGTCGTCCGTCTGGTCCGGTCCAGAGGCTATCTGCTTCATTACCGGCGGAATGACGAGATGCGTAACATACTTCGGAATAAGCATGGGATCCAACGTGCCACCCGGCAACGGGTCTGCCAACACTTGATAGGCATTGCCAGCGAACAAGATGCCCATGGCCACGCCGACGAGATTCGCTGTCACGCGAATTCGGGTTCGCCTTCGACCAGCCTTCCCTTGAACTAACAGCCGGGATGTCTTGTCCGTACATCCGAATAGTCCTGCCTGAATTTGTTTCGGTCTACTCTTCATGCTACGACCTCCATTGTGGAAAACTGTGAAAAAATGACCCGCATTTTTTAAACCTGTATGAGGTTCCGGCTCACACCTCGACGTCTTCCGATTTGCCCATTCCATATGTGCCGTGTTGACCGTTCATTCATCCCTAAACATCCCCGCTGGCAGTTGATGGATGCTTCCGAGTGCACAGGTATACGCTCCTGCAATTTCAAGCAGCAGTCGCGCGACTACGACTTTTCAGAGGAAAGGTTACGCAGCACATTCGAGGGGGACCGCCCTCCGTTAGGAGGGTATCGCGATGGTTTTCGATGAGGTGGGTCGGGAGAATCTTTCGGTGGAGAAAGGAGAAGAAACCATATGCTGTGGCACAAGCGGTGCGCGACGAGCGAGATGGGCAGGAACATCATGTCAGGCAGGAGCCAACGTATGACGTTCGAGATTCGGCATTCCGAAAACCTCGAACCCTCGCGTCTCGCTCGTCCCGCTAGTCTTGGTCAGCTATCCTGCGCTAGCCGTTACTGCGCAATTCTGTTGATCGTAACTCTGGCTCTCGCGGGCTTCCACTGTTGGACCAGTTTCTTTGCGTTCGTCACTTCTGCGGGCTTCAATTGCTTGGAAAGGAGGTTGCCCTGTCGGCTGGCCTCCTCGTCTCCCTGAGCGGCAGACAGAGCAAGCCACATATACGCTTGGGTTTTGTCGGTTCGTACGCCTTGACCGCCCCCAGAAAGTATCTTCCCTAAACTATGTTGCGCAGGGGCAAACCCTTGGGTTGCCGCAAGATGCCACCACCGTGTGGCTTGCGCATCGTCCTTCGGCACACCCGTGCCCTCCCAGTAATTATCGCCGAGCGCGTTTTGAGCAAACGGATCGCCTTGCGTGGCCGCAAGACGATACCATCGGACCGCCTCGGTCTTGTCTTTCGGAACATCTCGGCCGCGATCGTACGCCTGGGCTAACGCAAACTGCGCTTCAACATTTCCCCTCTCGGCCTGCATGCGCAGCCGTTGAATTGAGGAGCTCGGCCCGGCTACCTGCTTGGCGACTTGAGTCGGTTTGTCTTGCGCCGTAGGCGTAGGGATGGGCCGTGAATTGCCACAAGCGTTCATCAACAAGAGCATCGTGCAAGTGATAATAATCCAACTCCACATACGTGCCTCCCTGCGAAGAGTCATTTCGCCACAGCCGTGCCATAGTAGGTATTGACCATGACGCCGATTTCTTTCAGCATGGCCGTCGGGAGCGTGCCGCCGGCGCAGACGATCACAGCATCGTTCTTTATTTTGATGTCTTTCCCCCCGTAACTCAGCGTCACAGTCTCTGTCCCGATTTCCTTTACATTGGCATCTAGATACACCGTGATCTGTTTTTCCTCCACGCCTTGTTTGAGCTGCTGGCGGTTCTTGGCTTTCGGACGGGTAAAAATGTCATCGCCGCGGCAGGAAATGGTAACCACGGCGCCTCGTTCTGCAGCAATCGACAGGGCCGCTTCCGCTGCACTGTCTCCGCCACCCACCACCAGCACATGTTGCCCGCGATATTGCTCCGCGTCGATCAGGCTATAGACAACCTTGGCCTGCTCCTCCCCCGACACACCGAGCTTGCGGGGCGTGCCGCGCCGGCCAATGGCAAGGAGCACGTTCTTCGTTTTGTAGCTATTCTTCGACGTCTTCACCAGGAAACCGTTTCCCGTTTTTGTGATCGCATCCATACGTTCCGAGAAATTGATCTTGATGCTGTTCTCACGGGTAATCTTGCCCCAAAAATTCAGCAGCTCTTCTTTCGTGATCTCGTACTTGTTGAACTTACCGACAATGGGCAGTGTCATAGGCGCCGTCATGGCCAGTTTCCGGCGCGGGTAGTGGAAGATTGCACCACCGAGTGAGTCCTCCTGCTCGACCGTCACGAATCGCAACCCTGACTCTTTGGCCGCCAGCGAGGCAGAAATACCGGCCGGCCCGGCGCCGACGATCACCACATCCAGCTCGCCCCCCTTGCTCTTGTGTTTGCCAATTGTCTCGATCGCTCGTTTCCCCTGATCGACTCCCTTGCGAATCAACCCCATCCCTCCCAACTCGCCGGCAATGTAGATGCCGGAGACGTTGGTTTCAAAGGTCGGCTTGACTTGAGGGATATCAATGCCGCGCTTCTCCGTCCCGAATACCAGCTGAATCGCTTCTACCGGGCAAGCGGCCTGGCAAGCGCCGTGACCGATACAGTGATCTGGTTGGACGAGCGTCGCCTTTCCTCTAACGATCCCAAGCGCATGTTCCGGACAGGCTTTGACGCAGGCGCTTGAGCCGATGCACTTGTTGGTATCGATGACGGGGTGCAAGCTGAGGGGCTCAGGGATACTCGCCTCAACCGTCTCAGCTAGACGGGCACGATAGTGGGTATCCCGCTTATTGTGGCGGCGGTAATACAGAGTCAGGGCGAAAACCACCGGCAGGAGGTAGAGCAACATGGTGAGGTATGATTGCGACATGTGACCTTTTCAGTGCTATGGTCTTTCACGATCGATGACGATCGTGATCCCATCCGCTCCGGATTTTACAGGCTGACTCATTCCCTCCAGGTCTCCACTTTGTGGCATAGCCTGACCGGACTTCGACAGACGGGCCACAATCATCACCGAGCCCACATCGGACAGTTTCCTGGACGGCATGGGGCTCGTTGAATCATCGAGTCGAAACGTAAAGGGCAGATCCTGTTTCGTAGCCCGTACGATCGACACCGGCATGGACGGGCCGTTCATCGCTCGCGCGAACACAAATAACGTATCCGTAGAGGCGCCTTTCCCGGCAAGACTGGGCGCCAGGTTCACTGTCCCGCTGATTGCGGCAGTCTGGCCACCTGACCTTGTCAAAGGCGCCGCCAAATCAACCACCTTGGCTATTACCGGCTTTCCACCGGCTAACCCTTTAGCTTCGGCGATACCTGAGAGCAACTCTTGTCGGACCACGCCTTCCGCATCTGCAGAAAGATTGGCGCTGGCCCGTTCCCAATACTGCGCCGCCTGCCCGAACTCTTTGCGGTCAAACGCCACGGTCCCGGCCAGCATCAGCGCCTTGACATGGTTCGGATCGATCTTGAGCGCCTGCTGAATCAATTGCTCCGGTTTGCCTGCCAGCTTGCGGCCATGCAGCATGCCGAGGGCATCGGCATAGTCGACGAGCATTTGGGGATCGTCTGGGATCAACTTCATGGCTTTCTCATAGATCGGCAGCGCATCGGCATGCCGTCCAATTTCTACATACGAACGCGCGAGAAGGGCCCACCCCACTCCGTCGTTCGGATTCTGTTCGAGTTTCTTCTTCAGCCGCTCGGAAAGCGCGTCGAGCCCTTCGGATGTTTGATGAGCGTAATCCGATCTGCTTTGCACCATCGGCGGTGACACGCTGGCAAGTATAATCGCCTGCTGGTTGCCCCACTCCCAGTATAGCAGTCCACTGATGATCGGAATGATGACTGCTAATCCCACGCCAACCGCTCGGTTGTTCACCGGCCACACCCGTGCCGGAGGCGCGGCCTCGGCAGCCCCTGTCTCATCGAGGAGCCGCCGTTCGAGTTCCTGTTTCGATAGTTGATACTGCTCATCGGTCAACAAGGTGTTCTTCAGATCTTGCTCCAATTCGGCAAATTGCTGGCGATAGACCGAAAGCGGTTTTCCCCCTTCTTCCTCTTTCGATGACGCTTGGCGCTTGAGCAGCGGCCACAGGAGCAGACCCAGCACGAGCAGTGTTATGGCCCAAGCGATAAACCAAAATGTGAGATTCATGATCATCTCGCCCCTTGTGGCAATAGTTGTGCGACATTATTCATAAGCAATACGGGCTAGGAAAAGTCCCACCGAAGACCGAAGAAAAAGAACTGTCTCAACGTCGAGTCTTTTTGTGTCGAGCTATCCGTCCGCGTTTTTTCTACCCCGCCTGTGGCCTCGAAAGTCCAACTGTCGAGAAAGCGATAGTTTAGGCGAGCAGTCGGAGTCACGCGATACAGCTCCACGCCAAAACTGTCCTTTTGATGATAGAGCAGGACAAACGTGTCGAACTGCCATTGTTGTCCGAGCCGAGCCAATGAATTGAGTGTGAGTGATTCCCCTCGGTACGCCTGGCTCGTACTATAGCTGGCATTCGCCACAAAGGTCGTATTCTCAAACGGAAAGTGCGCACCGATCGCTTGAGCCGAATAGGTCCAGATATCGCCAGTCCCGGGCAGTGCTTGCAAGGAACACGATGCATCCGTGATGGCATTGGGGTTGATGAACACCGTGCTTGTGCCAGGCAAAATGATCAGGCAGTTTGATCTAGGGGTGCCGGAAATACGATTCAAGCGTACGTCTCCACCGAGTTGCCAGTCTGTGCTCACCGAATGGAGCACCCCGGCAAGGAACAGGTCACTTGTCGCAGTGACATTCAGCGCCTCCTCACGCAACAGGCTCGCGTTCCCTGTGTTGATGTTACTAAGCGAAGCCCCGGGGATTCCAAAGAGCGCGTTCGCCGTTCGCAAGTATGGAGTCCTGCGATGGTCCGCGATGAAGTTGAAGGTCGTTCCCTCTGTCACCCATGTGCCATTGATCGTCGCGATGTTCAGCGCATTAAAGTAAATGTCATAGTCCATAAGCCCGTAGACATTTTTCCCATTGGATCCATACCGTACTTCAGTGCCGACAGCCCGCCTGTCGACCACCCCGTTCACCATTTGATTGAAATAGTACGCATTGCCGTTCCAGGCCTGTCCGATCGGACCGATGTCGACATTGGCCCCATAAAAGTAGGGACTCAAGTCGGCCCGAAAGTTTCGCGGGTCGTCGGGCACATAATTGGGAGTCAAGCTGAATTGTCTCGGCTGCCCACCCAGGAGATTCACACTCAAGAATTGAGGGACCGGAGTATAGCGGACCCATGCCCCATCGAATCGGAAATCTAGCACACCCCCGGTATTCCCCGGCTGGCGACCGATCCGAACGAAATACGTATCCTGGCTTGAGTGTTCGAAGTAGAGGGCCCTGAGACGGCTGATATTTCTTCTGCTGTCGTCAGTGGCCAGAAGATTGTAGGACTGCGTCCCACGCACCACGACTTTATTATCATATTCATCCTTGCGGTAACGCCCAGTGACATCGAAGGCAGACTGGAGCAAGGACTGGTCGTGGTTGTTGATATTCGTCGTGGTATTGGTGACTTTATCCGTAGTTTTCGACTGGGAATAGCCACCGTAATAGTACTGGTACACACTCCCATAGACCCTGGTTTCCTCAATCTTCTTAGGTGCTCTGCTTGCTCTGGCTTGTGCAAGCTGAGAGATGGCCTCCTGCAACTCCGCCAACCGCTGTCGCACTCTCACTGCGTCTTCTCCCTCGGGGTAGAGCTTGAGGTAGAGTTCATATTCCGCTTTCGCTTTCACATATTCTCTGCTTCGTTGCCTAGCCACTCCAACCCACTCCTGAGCTACTTGTGATTGCTTGTTTGGCGGGAGATTGAGGAGAGCGTTGAAAATCTGCAATGCCTGCTCATTTTCTCCGGCAATCAGTGCCTTATGGCCTAGTTTCATCAAGTCCTCGGCATACGTCTCGACGGCCATCCCGGGGTGGAACACCGGAATATCGAAAGACTGTTTTGGTCCCTTAACTACAGCAGGAGGTGATGATGGAACTGTCACCTCAGGAGGGGGCGGCGGAGGCATCTGAGGCCGATCCAGCTTCACGGAAATGACAATCTTGTTCCGCTCATTGCCCCGTTGACTGATCCGAAACCGTACCGGCCGGCTAAAATTAATGGAAAGACCGGTCGTCCCCTGATCGGGAAACGTGACCGTGAACTTTGGCAGAAGGTCGCTGGGCGGCGGCACAGCAAGCTCACGCGAGAACCTCCGCGAGCTGTCGAGATCTGGAAGGCTCAGAAAAATCCGGATCAAATCGCCTTGATCTGAAGGCATATGGCGCTGATAAATGATTCTCGTATTAAAGGCAATATGGATTTCCGCTGCAGTTGGGGTTTCAACGATCTCAACACGGTCAAGCACCTGCTGAGCAGCTGTCGGCGCAGGCACAAGCAAACCACTGAGCGTAACAATTCCGCACAAGAGAGCAGCCGCCACGACATGGCTCAATGCACTGCGACTGCATGTTCTCAACACATACCTCTAAAATGTTGGTAACGGTCGAACTGAGTTGAATCTGGAAAGATTCCGGTACAAACCGCGGTGGGTTCGAGTGATTTTCTCGAACTGGTCGTATCGGTAACGACGCGACTACCTAACGCAACAACGAGTCATCGCCTACTATCTATGCATCGTTCATACACTTCCGTGCATGGATGCTTCGGCCCTGAGTGCTCTGCCGAACCTCTCACTTGATGATCCATCGGGCGACGTCACCGCTTACTTATTAAAGGTGGAGGTATTGTGACAGCCTGAGTTATCACAAGAGTTTGGCGCTGCTTCTCTACCGTTATGGCCTGACGGTCTCTTACCCTGCACCCCTAACCAGTTCGTGCCACGCTCATGACAGGTGTTACATTGTCCTGGCGTCGCCACTACCCAACTGTGGTATCTCGATCCGGAAAAGGCCGTTGTGGACTTGTGACAAGTCTCGCAAGCCGTGGCGACCGGAATGTGGTTCGCCGGTTTGCCCAACGCCGTCGAGCCGTTATGGCAGGTGGCGCATCCCGTCGTGATCCCCGTATGGCTGAACTGCGCTCCCGTAAAGGTCGTGGTCGACTTATGGCATGTCTCGCAGGGTTGCGTCGTCGGGACATGCGTGGCGGTCTTGCCCCGTGCCGTCGTCCCGTTATGGCAGGTGGCGCACCCCGTCACGATCCCCGTGTGATTAAACGCAGTGCCCAGGAACGTGGTGGTCGACTTATGGCATGTCTCGCAGGGTT
>Ga0194035_1000590_pt1 | contig 20480 bp, 24 predicted proteins | sample JunL2320m_MetaG_FD_148680 | JGI IMG/M metagenome (GOLD analysis project Ga0194035, IMG submission 148680) | Anoxic zone freshwater microbial communities from boreal shield lake in IISD Experimental Lakes Area, Ontario, Canada - Jun2016-L239-20m | ecosystem: Environmental > Aquatic > Freshwater >...
ACCAACCAATGCCGGACCAGAACAGCATGCCAGACACTGAAGGACAGCAGCAGGATGGTGCCACCCCGGATGACGGCACAGCCGGTCAGGACAATGGCGACTCGCCTGACGGCGAGCTGAGCCTCGGCGAGATCCCCACCATCGAGACGATGGAGTTGACCCCCGACATCGCCAAGCGCGCCCTCGACAGCTACATCGCCGCCAAGGAAAAATACGCCGATACTGACCTCGACCAATACGAGAACCTGCAGGACTTCGTCGACCAGACGGAAGACGGCAAGAAATTCGAGGCGGACGTGAAGGCGGCGGGCTTCGCCAACGTGAGCGACTGGAACCTTGCCGTCACCACGCTGGGCCTCACCTACTCCTCCGTCACGGACGACCAGAGCGATGATCTTCAGCAGCAGATCAAGGAGGTCGAGGATGACGCAGAACTGGCCCAGGACATGAAGGACAAGATGGTGAAAGCGCTGAAGGCGCTGATCCCGTCCGAAAACAACAAGAAGGTCATCGATGACCTGCTGAACGACCCGGTCTACGGCCCCAAGCTCAAGCAGCTCGACATCGAGGAAGAATGAGCGGTCTCCTGCAGTCCGCCCTCGCGGGCGGCGTGCTGCGCCTGACGCTTTCTGACGCGGCCACCCGCAACAGCCTCTCCGAGGCAATGATGGCGGAGCTGCAGTCGGCACTGGACACTGCTGCGACAAACGGCCAGGTGCGCGTCATCGTGCTGGCGGCAGAAGGGCCTGCCTTCTCCTCTGGCCATAACCTCAAGGAGATCACTGCGCACCGCGCGGATGCGGACAAGGGGGCGACCTACTTCGCAACCCTCTTCGATGCCTGCGCCCGCCTGATGCTGAGCGTTGTCAACAACCCGAAACCCGTCATCGCCGAAGTGGCGGGGCTTACGAGTGCCGCAGGCTGCCAGCTCGTCGCCACCTGCGATCTTGCCATCGCGGCGGAAGGTGCCCGCTTCTGCACGCCCGGCGTCAACATCGGCCTGTTCTGCTCCACCCCCATGGTTGCGCTGTCGCGCAACCTCTCCTCCAAGCACGCCATGGAAATGCTGCTGACGGGCGACATCTTCGGGGCGGAGGACGCGCTGCGCTTCGGTCTCGTCAATCGCGTGGTGCCGGCAGCAACGCTCACCGAAACCGTGGTGATGCTCGCCGCGAAAATCGCATCGAAGTCGATGGTCACGGTGAAGACCGGCAAGCAGGCCTTCTACCGCCAGCAGGACATGCCCCTCGCCGATGCCTATGCCTACACCGCCCGCGTCATGACCGAGAACCTGCTGAAGCGCGATGCCGAGGAAGGCATCGCCGCCTTCATCGCCAAGCGCGAACCGCACTGGACCGACGAGCCGTGAATCACGACAGCTATTCACCCGACTACATTCGCGACATCCTGCAATCGGTGAAGACCATCGCACTCGTCGGCGCTTCGGCCAACGAGGTGCGGCCCTCCTACTTCGTGATGAAGTACCTCATCGACAAGGGTTACGAGGTGATCCCGGTCAACCCCGGTCTCGCGGGCCAGCAGATCCTCGGTCAGACGGTCCACGCGAAGCTCGCCGATCTCCCGAAGCCCGTCGACATGGTGGACGTATTCCGCAATTCCGAGGCCGCTGGTCCCATCACCGACGAGGCGCTGGCACTGGCCACGCCGCCAAAGGTCATCTGGATGCAGCTTTCGGTTCGGAACGATGCGGCAGCAGCGCGCGCCGAGGCGCGGGGCGTGAAAGTGGTCATGAACCGCTGCCCCAAGATGGAATATGGCAAGCTGTCGGGCGAATGGGCCTGGGTGGGCGGCGATTCCGGCATCATTTCCTCGAAGAAGCAGGCCCTGCACGAAAGCGGTAAGATGCAGAGCTTGGGGCTGGGCCCCCGCAAGGGTTATTGATTGTAATCAAGTCGGCGGGCTACACACTGGTCTAGACACTGCGGCAGCAATCAACGACTGGAGCACTACATGGCCCTTGCCCCCAAGACCCGTTACGATGGCATCGCCATGATCATCCACTGGCTCACGGCCGTCCTGATGATCTACATGGTGTTCTTCGGCGAAGACCTGATGAAGTCCGGCGAGAAGCTCGCCAAGGCGGGTGACACGGCGAACGCCACCTTCGAGCCCTCGATCCACGTGACGCTCGGCGTGTCGATCATGCTGCTCACCATCCTGCGCATCCTCTGGCGCGTCACGCATACTGCACCCGCCTATCCGGCCAGCATGAAGCGCTATGAGGTCATTGGCTCCAAGTCGCTGCACGGCCTGTTCTACATCCTGCTGATTGCCATTCCGCTCACCGGCTGGATTACCTTCGGCGGCTTCTCGGAGGAAGTTCCAGCCATGGCCCAGGCCCAGCTCTTTGGCCTCTTCGCCATGCCGCAGCCGCCCTTCACCGGCGAGTGGGCCAAGGAGCTTCATGAACTGGGCAGCAATGCCGCGATGATCCTCATCGGCATCCACGTTTTGGCCGCGCTGAAGCACCAGTTCATCGACAAGGACGGAATCTTCGGTCGCATGCTGCCGTGGTAAGGCCAGCCCACCATTGAAGCGCTCATCATCGCCGGGCATGTCCCGGCGATCCTTTTTGGCGGCTGCACAAGCGATGCCCGGGTCAGGCCAGGGCATGATGCGTGAAGGGGGTAATTTCATGCCCCCTCCCGTCAAAATCCTTCAATTGTCCTTCGCCTGATCCCGCGATAGTCTCCCGCTCCGTTCAGTAAAGGGAGACGACAATGGCCGAGAGAAAACCGGGCTTCGACACGTTGGCGCTGCATGCAGGTCAGGCCCCTGACCCTGCCACGGGTGCCCGCATCACGCCAATCTACCAGACCACGGCCTTCGTCTTCAACGACGTGCAGCACGCCTCTGATCTCTTCGCGCTCCGGGCCTTCGGCAACATCTACACCCGCATCATGAACCCCACCCAGGGGGCGCTCGAAGGCAAGGTGACGGCACTCGAAGGCGGCACCGCCTCGCTCGCCGTGGCGTCTGGCCATGCGGCCCAGCTCCTTGCCTTCCACACCATCATGCAGCCAGGTGACGAATTCGTCGCCGCCCGCCAGCTCTACGGCGGCTCGATCAACCAGTTCGCCCACTCCTTCAAGTCATTCGGCTGGCACGTCGTGTGGGCCGATGGTGACGACCTCTCCTCCTTCGAGAAGGCCATCTCGCCCAAGACCAAGGCGATCTTCATCGAATCGATCTCCAACCCCGGTGGCCGCGTGACGGACATTGCCAGTGTCGCCAAGATCGCTCAGAAGGCGGGCATCCCGCTCATCGTCGACAACACGCTGGCCACGCCCTACCTGTGCAAGCCCTTCGAGCATGGCGCCAACATCGTGCTCCACTCGCTCACCAAGTTCATGGGCGGCCACGGCAACTCCATGGGCGGCGTCCTCGTCGACGGCGGCAATTTCGACTGGTCGAAGTCCGGCCGCTATCCGCTGCTGTCGGAGCCCAATGGCTCCTACCATGGCCTCAAGCTGCATGAGACCTTCGGCAACATCGCCTTCGCCATCGCCGCGCGCGTGCTCGGCCTGCGCGATCTCGGGCCGTCGATCGCCCCGCTCAACGCCTTCCTCATCCTCACCGGCATGGAAACGCTGGGCCTGCGCATGCAACGCCATTGCGAGAACGCGCTGAAGGTGGCGCAGTGGCTGAAGAAGCATCCAAACGTCTCGTGGGTGAACTACGCCAGCCTGCCGGATGACAAGTATCACGCACTTGCCCAGAAATACTGCCCGAAGGGCGCGGGCGCCGTCTTCACCTTCGGCCTCAAGGGCGGCTACGAAGCGGGCGTCAAGGCCGTGTCATCGGTGAAGATGCTGTCGCATCTTGCCAACATCGGCGACACGCGCTCGCTCATCATCCACCCGGCCTCGACAACGCACAGCCAGCTCAATGCCGACCAGCTCAAGCTGGCGGGCGCTGCGCCGGACGTGGTGCGCCTGTCGATTGGTCTGGAAGACGTTGAGGACATCATCGCCGATCTGGATCAGGCAATCTCGTAAGGCACGCTTCACCTCACGCCCAACACGCGTCATGCCCGGGCTCGTCCCGGGCATGTTTTTTCGTCGCTACAAAGAGGGATCGCGGGGACAAGCTCGGCGATGATGAATGTGGAGATGGCGAAGGCGAACCCTAAACCCTAACGTCCCGCAGCACCGCCGAGCGCTCGCCCTTCAGCACGCAGTGCAGGTTCCAGATTGCCGCGGCGAACACCAGAAGCGCGCCACCCTGGTGTGCAAGTCCCAGCCACAGCGGCACCACCCACAGCAGCGTCCACACGCCAAGTGCGATCTGCGCGATGACGGCAGCGAGCAGGATCAGGCTCGGGCGCGAGCCTACGACATAGGCCTGCCCCGCCACCAGCACGGCAATCACATAGGCCAAGTTGCGGTGATTGAACTGCACGGTCAGCGCATTCTCGAACATGTTGCGCCACAACGGCTCCGCCGCGAACAGGCCCTTTGGCACCAATGCTCCGTCGATCAGCGGCCAGGTGTTGTAGCCGAAGCCCGCATCGAGCCCGGCCACGAAGCCGCCCGCCGCGATCTGCAGAAGCACCAATGCGGCGATGGCAAACGCCAGCCACTGCCGGCCGGTTTCCGGCGCATGCCGCTTCAGGCCTAGCCCGAAAGCCACCCACAGGATGGCACCATAGATGAACGTGGCGAGCGAGAGATGAGCCGCCAGCCGGTACTGGCTCACGTCCACCCGATCGACCAGGCCGGAGGCCACCATGTACCAGCCAAGGGCACCCTGCAGGCCACCCAGCACGAACAGCACGCCGCAGCGGATGGCGGTTGAGCGGTTCAGAGCCCCCGTCACCGCGAAATAGGCAAAGGGCAGGAAGAAGGCGAGGCCAATCACCCGGCCGAGGAAGCGGTGCGACCACTCCCACCAGTAGATGAACTCGAACTCGGCGAGCGTCATCCCCTTGTTGACCTGCTGGTACTCCGGGATCTGCTGGTACTTCTGGAAGGCTTCCAGCCAGTGCGTCTCGGTCAAGGGCGGAATGGCCCCCAGCAGGGGCTTCCACTCGGTGATGGACAGGCCGCTATCAGTGAGCCGCGTGGCGCCGCCCACGATCACCATGCAGAAGATCAGCGCCGCCACGCCGAAAAGCCACGCCCGCACATAGGGCATGGCCGAGGTTTGCCGGAAGTTGAGGGTTTCAGCAGTCATGACAGCGCAATACGGCTGAGGCGCCTACCGGTTCAAGTGATGAAGCGCCGCAGCCCCCGAGGCCGGGGAAGACCTTGCGTCAGGCCCGGGCCGCCTCTATCCAGCGGGCATGAACCAGCGCACCCGCAAGGCCATCGGCACCATCGCCACCGTTGCCTTCATCATCGTCTATGCCCTCGTGATGATGGCGGTGGGCGGCATGCTGGTCGTGGGCCGCGGCATGGCCTTCGAGCTGCCCTTCTACATCGTCGCGGGTGCAGGCTGGATGCCTGTCGTCATGGCCCTGATCCGCTGGATGTCGAAGCCGGACGCCGCCTGAGGGCTCAGTGCGTAAAGTTGGCGGCTGGCTACACCAAGATCTGCAACCGGACTCGCTCCGGCGGCATCGGATCTCGCACCGGCCTCACTTCAAGGCCGGCGTGTCGTCCTCCGTCAGCACGATGCCGTCGTTGTCATTTTCCGCAAAGGCCTCAACCGCATCGGCCTTCGGCCATTCGAATGTGAGGCCCGCAAGCCTTGCGCTGCCCGCGCCACGTATCTCGACCACATTCAGCAGCTGCCGCGCGTCGTCGCGCTCCAGCCGCACCGCGATTTCGCCCTGGATGCCAATGTCGCGCAGCGCGTCCACAAAGCCCAGCGAGGCCCTGAGTAGGCCAATCAGGCGGGGGTCGAGTTCACCGGCCATGGTCTTTCCTTCCGCTGCCGTGTTCAGGAAGGATTTACTATCTGGTCTCACTGAAAACATCCTGAAACTTCTCCATGAAGTCGATTTCATCGTCCTATGGCAAACATAAGTCGTTCATCGGAAATGGTTTTCCGCAACGTTTCTCGGTAAAGAGTTCCTTTCCGAAACCCTGAAAATCCTGTGCGCCGCATTTCCGGACTGCACATGAATCATGTCTACAAACGTTTTCATGCGCAGAGCTGACCAAACGCCCACCCCCGCCGCCGGACATGCCGTAATCGCGGCAGCACTTGGCCTGTCGTTGCTGGTGATGCTGCCGCTCGCCGCACCCTCTGCCGCCCGACTTGTGATCTGGCTCATCGGAGCGTGATTTGCGAGCAACTCCGGCCACATCGCATCAGGCCGACCGCCAATGGGTTTGCGTAGACCGCCATCCGTTGCCATGATGAACCGAAGTTGACGAGAGCGTCAGATGAAATTGCTGGAAACAAATGGCCGTCGCTATCTTTTTGTGATGGCGGTTGAAGCTGAATACGGCCCTGAACTCGCCCGGCGCTTCACGCCCCTGTTCACAGGGGTCGGCCCGGTGGAGGCAGCAGCCTCGGCATCCGCAGCCTTGGCGGCGCTTGCCGCCACCAATCGCCAGCCCGACATTGTCGTGAGCCTCGGCTCGGCGGGCTCAAACAGCCTCAACCAGACGGATGTCTATCAGGTATCCACCGTCAGTTATCGTGACATGGATGCATCGGGCATCGGCTTCGCCAAGGGCCTGACCCCGTTCCTCGACATTCCCGCTGAGTTGCCCCTGCACGCCCCGCTCGCCCATGTTCCCGCCAAGCGCCTTTCAACCGGAGCCAACATCGTCAGCGGGCCGGCCTACGCCGCAATTGACGCCGACATGGTGGACATGGAAACCTTCGCCATCGCCCGTTGCTGCATGCGCCACAACGTTCCCCTCATCGGGCTTCGCGGCATCTCAGACGGTGCGGCCGAGCTGAACCACATCAACGACTGGACGCAGTATCTCCACATCATCGATGGCAAGCTGGCAACCGTCGTTGACGGCTTGCTCGCCGGATAAGCAGGTTCGTCGGCGGCATCACTTCCCGGCGTTCATGCCTCTTTGTTCCGGGGTGCCGGCACCAAGTGTCCGCGGCGCTTGGCAATCACCAACATCACCACACCGGTGACGGTGCACAGAACAAGCGCAAACACCGATTGCTCCATGCCGAAGCTGCCACCCGTATAAAAGGTAGGCCCCTCGATCTTGGCCTTTAACAGGCCCGGTAGCGTGATGCTTCCGGAGACGATGCCGGAGAAGACGGCCGACTGCACATAGTTCCACAGCATGTGATAGCCAATGGCCATCCACAGACGCCGTGTGACCAGATAGAGGGCGGCAAGCAGCAGGCCCGCTTCGATCGCGATGTAGACGGCTCCGGCAAGCGTGGCGTCCGGGTTGATGAGATGGATGAGGCCAAAGACAAGCGACGAAACGACAATCGCAATCCAGCTGCCAGCCATGGCCTCGACTGAGCGGAACAGCACACCGCGAAACAGCAACTCCTCGAAGACCGATGACTTCACCGCAACGACGATTGCCGGTATCATGTAGGACAAGGGGTTCAGCCCTTCGATCTGGTACATGCCGACCAGCATCAGGAGCAGCACGCAAGCTGCATAGAGCACGATGCCGATCAATCCGCCGATGGCCCATTCGCGGCCCGCTCCCGGCAAGGACAGTTCGGTCACATCGCGGCGTTCGATCAGCCTTCCCCAGCCGACATAAACCGCCATCACCGCAAGCACACGGGCATCACCTGGATGCTGTGGACGGCCATGTCGATCTATGATGTTGCCGAAGCAACAGGCACCAGCGTGAAGATTATCGAAAAGGTCTACGCGCACGCCAGGACGACCGAGGCGATGCTCGGACGCGCCTTTCGGCAGCGGAGGAGGTCGTAATGTCCGACACGACGCTCAAACTGTCCGCAAACTGTCCGATTTCCATAAAAAAGGACACACGAAATATCGTATGTCCTTGTTTTAATGGTCGGAGCGACTGGATTCGAACCAGCGACCCCTATCCCCCCAGAATAGTGCGCTACCGGGCTGCGCTACGCTCCGACACGGCGCCGCTGTAGCATTGTTCAGGGGCAAGCGAAAGGGTTATTCGCCGCCTCAACGGCTCTGCGAAGGGTCGAGAATCCGGCGCGCTTCGCCGAGGTCGCGCAGCGCCACCCGCAGCATGTCGGCATGGCTTTCAGACAACCGGTTGACCACCACACGCACCTCGCCGAGCGGCAGCAATGGCTGTGCCGGCGCTGCCGCCCCCTCGGGCGCTGGCTTGCCGCCCTTGCCGACGCGCGGCGCGGGTTTGGACATGCCGGGTGGCGGGGCCGAAGCCATTTCGCCCTCGCGCTTGCGCGGCTCGATCTCGCCGCGGCCAACGCCGGCCACATAGGAGGCGCCATCCTCCTTGAGGATCTTCTGCACACCACGAATGGTGTAGCCATCCTTGTAGAGAAGACTGCGGATGCCCTTCAAAAGCTCGACATCGGCGGGGCGGTAATAGCGCCGGCCACCTGCGCGCTTCATTGGCTTTATTTGTGAAAATCGTGTTTCCCAGAACCGCAGCACGTGCTGCGGCACATCCAGTTCCTCGGCCGCCTCGCTGATGGTGCGGAAGGCGTCGGGAGATTTTTCCACCATGCGGCATCCCTCCTTAGGATGCGGCGTGCCGCGAAAGCCTATTCTTCCTCGGAGCCGCCTTCGAGGCCATTGATGACGTTCTTCATCACCTGGCTGGGACGGAACACAAGTACACGGCGGGGGGTGATCGGAACTTCCTCCCCCGTCTTGGGATTGCGGCCAACGCGGCCGTTCTTCGAGCGCACCATGAAGGTGCCAAAGGACGAAAGCTTCACCGTCTGGCCATCCACCAGATGCTCGGACATCATGTCGAGCATGCTCTTCACCAGATCGGCAGATTCACTGCGCGAAAGTCCGATCTGACGGTGGACAGCTTCACTGAGATCGGCGCGGGTTAGCGTCTTGCCAGCCATTCGGAACCCCCTGCAAGGATTTAGAAACTACGGTGCTGCCCGCCGCTGGTCAACAGGAAAAATCGGGTAACTCAAGGGGTTACAGCAGAAGCTTCAATAGCGGGCCAGAACCGCGCCCCAGGTGAATCCGCCGCCCATGGCCTCGAACAGCACAAGCTCGCCCTTCCTGATGCGCCCGTCCTTCACGGCTGTGTCGAAAGCCAGCGGGATCGAGGCCGCCGAGGTGTTGCCATGGCGGTCCAGCGTGATGACGATGCGCTCCTCACGGATGCCCAGCTTGCGCGCCGTCCCTTCGAGAATGCGGCGGTTGGCCTGGTGCGGCACGAACCAATCGACCTGATCCGGCGTCACGTTGGCTTCCTTCATCGCCTCGTCCATCACGGTCGCGATGTTGGTGACCGCATGCTTGAACACCTCGCGGCCCTCCATGCGAAGGTGGCCCACCGTCTGCGTGGTCGAAGGCCCGCCATCGACATAGAGCTTGTCGCTGTGGCGTCCATCCGAGCGGATGCGGGTGACAAGGATGCCGGGGCTTGCAGGCGAGTCCGCATGGTGCTCGGCCTTGAGCACGACAGCGCCGGCGCCATCACCGAACAGCACGCAGGTACCGCGGTCGGTCCAGTCGAGGATGCGCGAGAAGGTTTCAGACCCGATGACGAGCGCGCACTTCGCCTGCCCCACCTTCAGCATCGCGTCGGCCACGCTCAGCGCATAGACGAAGCCGGAGCACACAGCCTGCACGTCAAAGGCCGCACCACGCGTGATGCCGAGATCATATTGCACCAGCGTGGCGGTCGCGGGAAATGTGTTGTCGGGCGTCGCGGTGGCCAGGACGATGAGGTCCACTTCATCGGCGGCAACGCCTGCGTGCTCCAGCGCACGCCGCGCGGCAAGCGTTCCAAGCGTGCGCGTCGTCTCGCCTTCGCCAGCAATGTGTCGGGACTTTATCCCGGTGCGCTCGACGATCCATTCGTCGCTGGTGTCGACGATCTTGCTCATGTCGGCATTGGTCATCACACGCTGCGGGAGCGCTGATCCGCATCCGGCGATGACGGATCTGATCACGGTCTTCGTCTGGTCGTTCATAGGCTGGGTTCCGCTTGGGCTTCCGGCTGCGTCAGCAGCCCCGTCATGATTTCAACATCCGCCTTGATCTTGCTGACGAGGTCGTTGCGCACGATCTCAAGCGCCACGTCGATGGCTGTGGCGAAGCCCAGGGCATCAGTGCCACCGTGGCTCTTCACCACGACGCCGTTGAGGCCGAGGAATACGCCGCCATTGTGCTTGCGCGGGTCCATGCGGTCTTTCAGCGCCCGGAAGGCGCCCTGCGCCAGCACGGCGCCGATTTTCGAGAGCAGCGTCCGTTGCAGGCACTGGCGGAGATAGGTCGAGAGCTGCTTTGCCGTGCCTTCCGCCGCCTTGAGCGCGATGTTGCCGGTGAAGCCCTCGGTCACCACAACGTCCACCGTACCCTTGCCGATGTCGTCGCCTTCGACGAAGCCGTAATATTCCATGGGAAGCTTCGAGTCGCGCAGGATGCGGCCGGCTTCCTTCACCTGCTCCTGCCCCTTGATCTCCTCGACGCCGACATTGAGCAGGCCAACGGTCGGCTTGTCGAGACCAAGAAGGCAGCGCGCCATGGCCTCGCCCATCACCGCGAATTCCACGAGCTGTGACGCATCGGCGCCGATGGTGGCGCCAACGTCGAGCACCACGCTCTCGCTGCGCAGCGTCGGCCACATGGCGGCGATGGCGGGGCGCGAGATGCCGGGAAGGGTCTTGAGCACGAAGCGGGCCATCGCCATCAGCGCGCCGGTGTTGCCGGCGGAAACGGCGGCATCGGCATCGCCGTTCCTGACCGCGTCGATGGCCAGCCACATGCTGCTCTTGCCGCGGCCCTGGCGCAGCGCCTGGCTGGGCTTGGCGTCCATTGTGACGAAGACTTCTGTATGGAGGATTTCGGCGCGCTGCTTGAGCTTCGGGTAACGCTCGACCAAGGGGGCAACCCGGCTCCGGTCACCTACCAGCAGAAAGCGTACCTCGGGATGGCGCTCAGCGGAGAGGGCTGCGCCGGGAATCACCACTTCGGGGCCCGTATCGCCGCCCATCGCATCCAGAGCAATGGTCAAATGTTTCTTTGTTGTCAAAGTCTTGCCGATACTCGTCCGTCATACCCCCTGCCCGCGGCAAAAGGCTGCCGGAGCGTGATTCAAGGCTTAGGAGATTGCCTTGTGAAAGTCATTCCAAAAACGGGGCGGACAAGCTTCCGTGCGCGTCAACTGTTCTTCTTGGCCGCCAGAATGGCAAAGGGAGAGGGTGGCTTGTCCGCCGCCCCATCATCCTCCACATGCCCGGGAAAGGCTTCCCCCGGCTTTCGCGGATAGGGGTCGAGGTCGAGCGCCAACGTCTCTGCCACCACCGCGCCAAGGTCGATCCAGCCATTGTCGATGGGGTCGGCATCGTCCTCCTGCTCATTGTCCACTACGGCACCGTGCGGCAGGAAATAGCGCGCCAGCGGCACCGAGACGGTCTCGCGGAACGCCTCGAGGCTGATCACCGAGACCTGTTCCATGTCTGCCGTGATGTGGCCCTCGAGCTTCATGCCGCCACCGCGCCAGGGCGTTGCGCGGATTTCCGCCGAGAGGGCGTGGAGGGCCGGGATCTTGAAGCGCTTTGCCAGCGCCTTCAGCTCCTCCGGCTCCGCCGACAGCTTTTCGGTGGAGCCCAGCTTGGGGACGCGGTCGACCTGCAGCGGGCGGGAAAACTCGAATTGCGGTGTGCGGTTCTTCATCACTTTGGCTCCTTGAAACTGACTTGCCCCTGGGCAATGGCGACACTGTCCTGCAGGGCGAGGTGGCTGCGCTGGTCGGTGAGATAGTCTGCAATCTGGGCGGCGCCGTCCGGCTGGGGATCATCCGGGAACACGTTGCGCGAAATCGCGGCGACAAGGGCGCCACCCTCCCCGGCCAGGGCCGCGTCATAGGCCGCGACCCGGCCATAGAACACCTCGGCCATTTTCCGCACCTTCTTGCCAACCGAAACATCCCCCACCCCCAGTTCGCGGAGCGAGCGGTCCATGTCACGGAAGAACTCGTCCACCAGGGCCTGGCGGAATTCGGGCTCCGCTCCCTTCAGACGGTCCAGAATCAGGTAGGTGTGCAGCGCCACCATGTCGAATCGCCCGTCCAGCGTGTCCGCCACGTGCCACCGGGCGTAGAAGGCAGGGTGCCGTGCGGCAGCCACAATTGCCTCGTAACAGCGGCGTTCCGGTGCCGGAGGGCGGTTGAAAAGTCGTTTCAGGATCATGTCATTGCCGCTAACGGAAGATATGGTTCACGAGTTTCTTATACGATTCCGCCTGTCAGGGGATTAGGATCAGATTGCGGCCCATGCAGATTACCACGTTGCGCTTCGCTACCCGTTTCATCGCCGCCGCGTGCATGGCCCTTTTCCTTGCCGGCTGCGCCGACAAGCTTGAACACCGCGGCTACATGCCGAAGCCGGGCGCCTTTGACCAGATCACCAACGGCATGACGAAAATGGAAGTCGAGGGCATCATGGGAACGCCCTCCACCACCGCATCCGTGCAGTTCAAAGGTGACAGCTACTACTACATAACCCAGATCACCAGCAGCAAAGCCTTCCTGAAGACGGAGACCGACCGCACGGTCATCGCCATCCGCTTCACCGAGGATGGCCGGGTGAAGAGCTATGCCCAGTACGGCCTGCAGGACGGGCGCGTCATCGACATGAATACCAACCAGACCCCCGTCTATGGCGAGGACACCTCGATCATCAGCGCCCTGCTGCGCAGTTCGAAGGGCACCCGCACCGGCCCGATGCTTGGAGGCAAGATGTAAGCCTGCTAGGCTCACGCCCCATGGATCTCATTCTGAGGGGCGGCCGGGTCATCGACCCCGGCCAGGGTCTGGACGGCATCCGCGACGTCGGCTTTGCCAACGGCAAGGTGGCCGCCATCGCAACGCGGCTCGACAGCGCCACTGCACAGGTGCGCGACGTGTCAGGCCTGATCGTTTCGCCAGGGCTCATCGATCTGCACACCCACGTCTATTGGGGCGGCACCTCGCTCGGCATTGATGCCGAGGAATTCTGCCGCACCTCCGGCGTCACCACGGCGGTCGACACGGGCTCGGCTGGCCCCGGCAATTTCATGGGTTTTCGAAAGCATGTGATCGAGCGCTCCGCCGTGCGCATCCTCGCCTACCTGCATGTGAGCCACGCCGGCATCTATGGCTTCTCCAACACCGTGATGGTGGGCGAGAGCGAGGACATTCGCCTCATGGACCCGGTGACTGCGGCAGAGGTTGCCGATGCCAACCGCGACGTGATCGTCGGCATCAAGGTGCGCGTCGGGCGGCATGCCTCGGGCGACCAGGGTGTCGCCCCGCTCAACATTGCGCTGCAGGTGGCCGAGGAAACCGGCATGCCCTTGATGGCACACATCGACGAGCCGCCCCCCTCCTACGAGGAGGTGATCGGCATGCTGCGGCCCGGCGACGTGCTGACCCATGCCTTCCGCCCTTTCCCCAATTCGCCTGCTACAGCACAGGGCACGGTGAAGGCAGCAGTGCTGGCGGCAAGGAAGCGTGGCGTGCTGTTCGACATCGGCCACGGCATGGGCTCATTCGCCTTCAAGACGGCGCGCGCCATGCTGGCCAACGGCTTTCCGCCCGACACGATTTCATCCGACGTGCACGCATTGTGCATCAACGGCCCAGCCTTCGACCAGCTGACCACCATGTCGAAGTTCCTGTGTCTCGGCATGAGCCTGCCGGATGTCATCAAGGCCTCGACGGAAAATGCCGCCTTCGCGCTGAAGCGGCCCGAACTCGGCAGTCTGAAGCCCGGCAGCGTCGGTGATGCGACGATCCTCTCGGTGGACGAAGGCAGTTTCGATTACGTGGACGTGGTGGGCGAGCACCTCGAAGGCCGCCAGCGCATCACCTCGCGCGGCGTGGTGATCGGCGGCACGTGGTGGCATCCGCAGTGATGACCGACTTTCGTCTTCTCCCGCTTTTTTAGCGGGAGAAGAAGGGACCCGTGGCGGAACGCAACGGGGAGATGAGGGGGCACTCACACGAACCTCACGCGTCGGAGGAGGCTTCCCCTCACCTACCCCAACTGCGTTGGGGCCCCCTCCTCTCCCGCCTTGCGGGAGAGGACGACGCTTCATCCCTTCACGATCCCCTCGATCTCAGCAAAGACCGCGGGCGGCGCGACGATCAGGCTGTTGCCCTTGGACAGCCCGTCATTGGCAAGGAAGTCGCTGACCTTCCCACCCGCGCCTTCGCATACGGCAATGGCACCCAGCGCATCCCATGACTTGATGAGCGGTTCGAAGAAGCCGACCAGCCTTCCCGCTGCCACATAGCAGAGGCCCAGCGCGCCGGAGCCGTCGCGATAGAACATGCCGCCCTTCTCGAGCAGGCGGGTGAAGCCCGGAAGGAAATCCTGTGGCCCGCTCTTCGGTGAATAGCCGGCATAGGTGATGCCCTCGCGCACCGACTTCGTCTTGCTGACGCGGATCGGCTTGCCGTTGAGCGTTGCGGGGATGTTGCGGCCGCCTGCGAAGAGCTCGTCCCGCGCCGGGGCATAGACCATGCCGAACTGGATGATGCCGTCCTGCATGTAGCCGATGGAAACGCACCAGCTGGTCATGCCGAGGATGAAGGGCTGCGTGCCGTCGATGGGGTCGACAACCCAGATGCCCTGCCCCGCTGTATATTCCGTCGGCGGCGTTTCCTCGCCGAGGAAGGCATCTTGCGGGAAAGCCTTGGCCAAGCGGTCACGGATCAGCAATTCGGTATTGACGTCTGCCTCGCTGGCCAGATCTTGCGGGCCCTTGTTCTGCACGGTGAGCTGGTCACGCGCGTTGAAGTAGCCCAGAGCAATCTTGCCCGCCTCCTGCACGAGGGCGAGGCCGAATTCAAATCTCTCGTTCATCTCAGTCCTTCCAGAGCCAGGCAGCACCCCGCACGCCGCTCGCATCGCCATGCCTGTTGCGCAGGATGGGCGTGTGGAACACGGTGGAGAACGTGCGCGCCGCCAATGCCGGCGGCAGGTCTTCGTAGAGTTCGTCAACGTTCGACATGCCGCCGCCCATGACCAGCACGTCGGGGTCCAGCATGTTGACGACGGTCGCAAGGCCTCTCGCCACGCGGTCGATGTAGCGCCGCCACAGCAGGTTGGCGAGATGGTCGCCGTCGCGTTTGAGCGCCATGATCTCGGCGGCCTTCATCTCCACGCCCTTGTGCTCCGCATACTGAGCTTCGAAGGCGCGGCCCGAACACCAGGTCTCGATGCAGCCGACGCGGCCGCAGTAGCAAGGCTTGCCGGGAATTTCGGTGGTGTCCGGAAACGGCAGCGGATTGTGCCCCCATTCGCCACCCGAGTTGTTCGGCCCATGGTGGGCGCGGCCATTGACCGCGATGCCGGCGCCGACGCCGGAGCCGAGGATCACGGCGAAGACAACATTGTATCCGGCCCCTGCCCCATCCACCGCCTCGGATGCCGCAAAGCAGTCGGCGTCGTTCTCGACCCTGATCTCGCGCGCCAATGCCTTGTGCAGGTCGGCCTCGACGGGCTTATCGAGAATCCACGTCGAACTCGCGCCCTTGCCCAGCCGGCTCTTCGGTTCCAGCGAACCCGGAATGCCGATACCCACCTGCCCCTTGCGCGCTGTCTTCGCTTCCAGCGCATCGACCATGGCGCGAATGGCTTTCAGGCAACCCTCATAGTTATGGCGCGGCGTCGCCTCGCGCAGGCGCAGCAACTCGCGCCCATCGCGCTCCATCGCAACGCCCTCGATCTTGGTGCCGCCCCAGTCGATTCCGATCAGCATGTCACGTTCCTCTCAACGCCATCTCGCCGCGACCGAGTTCGAATTGCAAGCAAAAGAAAACCCCGCGCGGATCGCTCCGCGCGGGGCTGCAGTGATCTGTCGTGTTGCTTAGTGACCGGCCAGAACGGCCAGCAGCAGCAGCGCCACGATGTTGGTGATCTTGATCATCGGGTTCACGGCAGGGCCCGCCGTGTCCTTGTAAGGGTCGCCGACGGTGTCACCCGTCACCGAGGCCTTGTGGGCATCGGAACCCTTGAGGTGCTTGACACCGTGGGAGTCGACGAAGCCGTCCTCGAAGGACTTCTTCGCATTGTCCCAGGCGCCGCCGCCCGCCGTCATCGAGATGGCGACGAACAGGCCCGTCACGATCACGCCCATCAGCATGGCGCCCACGGCCGAGAAGGCCGCGGCCTGGCCGGCGATGGCGTTGATGACGAAGTAGACGACGATCGGCGAGAGCACCGGCAGGAGCGACGGGATGATCATTTCCTTGATCGCCGCCTTGGTCAGCATGTCCACGGCGCGGCCGTAGTCAGGCTTGTCCTTGCCGGTCATGATGCCCGGCTTCTCCTTGAACTGACGGCGCACTTCGACGACGACCGACTGGGCCGCGCGGCCCACCGCGGTCATCGACATGCCGCCGAACAGGTAGGGGAGAAGACCGCCGAACAGCAGGCCGACGACGACCCACGGGCTCGAGAGATCGAAGCTCACGGGCACGTCGGCGAAGTAGGTCTTGAGGTCCTGCGTGTAGGCGGCGAACAGCACCAGCGCACCAAGGCCAGCCGAACCGATGGCATAGCCCTTGGTCACGGCCTTGGTGGTGTTGCCGACTGCGTCCAGCGCGTCGGTGTTGTGGCGCACTTCCTTCGGCAGGCCCGCCATTTCGGCGATGCCACCGGCGTTGTCCGTCACCGGGCCGAAGGCGTCGAGCGCCACGATCATGCCGGCGAGAGCGAGCATGGTGGTGACGGCGACAGCCGTGCCGAAGAGACCGGCCAGCAGGTAGGTGACGATGATGCCGGCGATGATCACGAGGGCCGGAAGGGCCGTCGCTTCCATCGAGACCGCGAGACCCTGGATCACGTTGGTGCCGTGACCGGTGATCGAGGCTTCGGCGATCGAGTTGACCGGGCGCTTGCCGGTGCCGGTGTAATATTCGGTGATGTAGATGATGGCCGCCGTGATGAGCAGGCCGACGACACCGCACCAGAACAGGCTCATCGGGGTGAAGGCCTTTTCCGGCGTGCCGAGTGCGACGTCCATGCTGCCGAACACCAGGTGCATCACCGGGTAGAGCGCGATGAGCGAGAGGACGCCCGTCGCGATCACGCCCTTGTAGAGCGCGCCCATGATGTTGTTGGAGGGGCCGAGCTTGACGAAGTAGGTGCCGATGATCGAGGTGATCACGCAGGCGCCGCCGATCGCAAGCGGGAGCACCATGCCGGCGAGCTTGAACTCGGCCGGGAGTGCGATGGCCGCGAGCACCATGGTGGCGACGGTGGTCACCACATAGGTTTCGAACAGGTCAGCCGCCATGCCGGCGCAGTCGCCGACGTTGTCACCGACGTTGTCGGCGATGGTGGCGGGGTTGCGCGGGTCATCTTCGGGGATGCCGGCCTCGACCTTGCCGACCATGTCGCCGCCGACGTCCGCACCCTTGGTGAAGATGCCGCCGCCGAGACGGGCGAAGATCGAGATCAGCGAGGCGCCGAAGGACAGCGACACCAGCGCATCGATGACGGTGCGGCTGGTGGGATCGAAGCCCAGCGAGTCCTTGAGGAAGCCGAAGTAGAGGGTGACGCCGAGGAGGCCCAGGCCCGCGACGAGGAGGCCCGTGACGGCGCCCGCCTTGAAGGCGAGGTCGAGGCCGCCGGCCAGCGACTTGGTCGCGGCCTGCGCCACGCGCACGTTGGCGCGCACCGAGACGTTCATGCCGATGAAGCCAGCGAGGCCCGACAGGATGGCGCCAATGGCGAAGCCGATGGCCGACCATTGGCCGAGCAGCAGCCAGGCGATGACGAAGATCACCACGCCGACGATTGCGATGGTGGTGTACTGACGGTTGAGATAGGCCTTGGCGCCTTCGCGCACGGCCGCGGAAATCTCCTGCATACGGGCCGAGCCGGCGTCAGCAGCCATGAGGCTGCGCGTCGTCACGATGCCGTACACGATGGAGAGCGCGCCTGCGAGCACGATCAGCCAGAGTGCAGTGGTCATGATAAACCCTTGTGTTTGTTCGCGTTTCCCCAGAACCCCTGACGCGGAATCATCCGCGTTTTCCCAGCCCCGGAAGGTGGGAGAGGGTATGCCGCATCAAGGGCTTGGAGGCAATAACCAGAAAATCCCCTCAGAAAGGCCAGTTCCGGCCCTATTTCCGGCGCAAACTGGGTTTATATTCCTTCGCTCGAAATGGCGGAGGGGTGACGTGAAAAACGGGCTGATCGGGGTGGTATTCGGGTTGGTTCTCGTGGCTCTCGGCTTCTACGCCCTGCCCCGCGGACTGGCCGCTGCGACGTTCCTGGCGGGCCCGCGCGATGAGGCCGCCACGGCCTCATATCTCCTCACCCACAAGACCGCTGACGATTACACCGCCGCCGCCGAGCAGGCGCTAGGCAACAAGGACGAAGACCTCGCCGCCTCCATCGCCCAGCTGGCGGATGAACGTGGCGTGGCCCTGCCCGCCGACCTCACAACCCGGATCACGGCGGCGCAGGACCAGGCCTCGGCCCGGATGGGCAGCGACGCCTGGAACGGGTTCCTCTCCGGCGATGCGCCCAACGAAGCGGCACTTGCGGGGGCCGTCGCCGCCGACCTCACCGGGGTGGGCGACGTGCGTGACCTTTATGCCCAAGCCTCGCGCTATCTCTCTGGCGAGGAGGTCGACCCCCTCATCATCGGGCTTGCGACCGTCGGCCTCGGCCTGACGGCCGCCACCGTGGCAACACTGGGCGCCACAGGACCGGAGAAGGCGGGCGTCAGCACCTTGAAGGCCGTGAAGCGTGCCGGACGCCTGTCGCCGCTTCTGGCCCGCGAGGTGGGTGTCGTCGCTGCCAATGCGCTGGACGGGCAAGCCCTGCGCCTGGTGGGCACATCAATGGCGCGCATGGACCTTGCCGCAGCGCGCGCTGCCTCCGGCCGCGTGCTGAAGGCCAAAGCCGTGACGACGCTCAAGGGCCTCGGCACCGATGTGGCAACCATCGGCACCAATGCCGGATACCGCACCACGGTGGCCGCACTGGGCACGGCGAAATCGGCGGAGGAGATGGGCGTGATCGCCAGGCTGTCCGCCCGCTTCGGCACCGCCACCCGCGCGGTGATGGTGCTGGGTGGAGGGGCCCTCACCTTCGCGAGCTATGCGATGACGGCGGCGGCGTGGTCGCTTTGGCTGGTGCTGTGGGTGGCGGGCGTTGCATTCGGTGCTGCGAAGCTGGGGCGGAGGATTGGACGGTGGGTTTGGCCGGAGCCAGGGCCCCGGGTGCGAATGGCCTAACTCCCCTACAGTCCGTCTCCCCGGCGAAAGCCGGGGCCCCGCTTTGGGCATCAACCACGTGGAAAGCTGGGCCCCAGCTTTCGCTGGGGTGACGGAAACGGGGTCGACGTCACTGAGTGCGGCAGAACGTAGAACCAAATCAAATTTCTCGCTCCGATCCGCAGGCCGGCCACAGCAGCTTTTCTGCAAAGTTCGGATCGCTCAGAAATGCCAGGTCTGAGATTTCGAAAGTCAGTTTGGCAATGGTATCTGGGAGCGCCGCATTGGCGCTGGCCATGGCCGCCTGTTGCGTGGCGAAGCGGTGGGCTGCAGTCTGCGCACCGCCGAGGCTGGAGATGAAGTTGGCCCAGAGGGGTGAGCGCCGTTCCATGCTATCCACGATCCGCCGCTCGATTTCACCTTCAGGAACCACGAGAAACACGTGCCGCGGCGCCAGCGCGTGAAGCAGCTCACGATGCTCGGCAAAGAAGTCAAGCGTCAGCAGGCCCCGGCTCATGAAGGTGAGGAATAGGCGCTCGATGACCATGGACAAGGTGCGAGGCCGCTCCGCAAAGGGGCTGTCCGAGAGGATTGATCGGAGACCATAAGCCACGTCGAGGAGGCGGAGCGTATGGGCGCGAACATCGCTGGAGGTGGGCGCAAGGCCTTCGAAGACACGCTCGGTCAGATGCTCGCTGATGAACAATTTGCTGAAGTTAACCGCGCCTTGCTGCGCCACGCGCTGGAGATTGGCGAGCAAGAGGGATTTTCCCGCACAGCTGATGCCATCGATGATGAGGAGACTCATGGCTGACGATTATAGCACCGCCCTGCCCGAAGCTAAAGATACCCATTCTCAATGCCGTCAACCCGGCGAAGCCGGGGCCCCGCTTTCGCTCTCAACCACGCCGAAGGAAAGCTGGATCCCGGCCTTCGCCGGGATGACGGCAGTGTGGGGGTGGATGTTTGCCTAAACCGCCCTTGCAGCCTTGCCCAGCGGATGCCGCACCAGCCAGGCGATCATCACCAGTGCCAGCACGACCATCGGGAACACCGCGTAGTTGACGCCTTCCCAGCCGAACCACGCCAGCAGCTTGCCGGCCATGAGCGAGGTGACGGCGGTCGTGGTGAAGACGAGGAAGTCGTTGAGGCCCTGGGCCTTGTTCTTCTCTTCGGGCTCATAGGTCTCGGTCAGCATCG
>Ga0194035_1000592_pt1 | contig 20468 bp, 24 predicted proteins | sample JunL2320m_MetaG_FD_148680 | JGI IMG/M metagenome (GOLD analysis project Ga0194035, IMG submission 148680) | Anoxic zone freshwater microbial communities from boreal shield lake in IISD Experimental Lakes Area, Ontario, Canada - Jun2016-L239-20m | ecosystem: Environmental > Aquatic > Freshwater >...
GTTTCGCACTGTAGACCTTTTCAGTAGCCACGAAGCACTCATTTTGGAGTATGAACGCGCCCTCACACGTATCGATTCGCGTACGCAATTGCCATACAACGTTTCGGGCCACTTCGTGTGGATTGGCGAACGCACTCGTCAGCTCGATGGCGCGCACGTGGACTTCATGTCTCGCATTCGTAACCCCATCGGCGTGAAACTCGGACCATCATCATCTGTTGACGATGCGTTAGCTCTCATCGACAAGCTCGATCCAGATCGTGAGCCAGGTCGCCTCACCTTCATCACCCGCATGGGTGCAGGCAAAATCCGCGAAGCACTTCCGAATTTGGTAGAGAAGGTAACAGCATCTGGAGCTCAGGTGTTGTGGGTCTGTGATCCGATGCATGGCAACACGTACGAGGCTCCTAGTGGGTACAAGACGCGCAAGTTTGATGATGTGATGGATGAGATTGCCGGATTCTTTGAAGTTCACAAAGCTCTCGGCACGCATCCAGGTGGTATCCATGTCGAACTCACCGGTGATGATGTCACTGAATGCGTGGGTGGGGGAGAGCACATTTCGCATGATGATCTCGCTACGCGTTACGAAAGTGCCTGCGATCCTCGCCTCAATCACACTCAATCTCTCGAAGTTTCCTTTCTAGTAGCGGAAATGCTTCGCGATCGCTCATGACGAAGCTGACCACCGCCACACATTCATCACCGTTTGGCACGCTTTATCTCATCGCTGAGGATGATCTGCTTCTTGCGGCAGGTTTTCGGTCTCTCGAAGATTTAAAGCAAAGGCTTCCAGAAGATGTGGCAGTTCGTGGGTTTCAACGCACCGGTTCAATCCCGATTGTCAGCGATGTGTGGCGCGCATACTGCGATGGTGATATTCGAGGAATATCAAATGTTCGTTGGCATCAAGAAGGTGGTCCTTTTCGCCAAAAAGCGTGGAAGGCGATGATGAAGATTTCAGCGGGGAAAACAATCTCCTACGCCGACTTAGCCCTTAAGTCTGGTTCACCAGCTGCTATGCGAGCGGCCGGCACTGCCTGTGCGACAAATCGTATTGCACCGTTCATCCCATGCCATCGCATAGTGCGCACCGGTGGCGCCCTTGGTGGTTATGGGTATGGGTTGCCGACCAAGATCGCCCTGCTCACCTTCGAAGGTGCGATTTAAGCGAGCAAGCGAGCAAGCGTGGCGCCGGCTTCTTCACATTGTGCATCATCGACATCTAGGTGAGTGATTGCTCTGGCCATGTTAGGACCTAGCGCGCCGATACGAATACCGGCAGAACTTGCTTGGGTAGTAAATTCAGACGCATTCAATCGATGTTGCGAGAGATCGAAAACCATAATGTTGGTATCTACCAAATCCGCGCTGATCACCTGTGGGGCTACTTTGTTAACGGTGTCAGCGATTGCCTTAGCGCGGCGATGATCATCTTTCATGCGTTCAAGATTGTGATCCAAGGCGTAGATGCCTGCAGCCGCGAGAACTCCTACTTGGCGCATGCCACCGCCGTATCGTTTACGCCAGATTCGAGCGTCCTTGATGAGCTCGTGCGTGGAGAGGAGAACTGAACCAATGGGCGCACCGAGACCTTTGGAGAGACAGACGCTCACCGTTTTGAAGTAAGAACCAAATTCTTTAAGTGAAGTTCCGGTAGCAATGTGAGCATTCCATAGTCGGGCGCCATCAAGGTGCATAGCGACCGTGGAACCCTGGAGTGCACTATGCAGTTTCTTAATTTCGGAGATCGGTTGAATAGTTCCGCCACCAAAATTGTGAGTATTTTCGACCGCAATCGCCGTCGTGGAAACCAAGTGAGGTCCAGAATCTGGCGTCATAAAATTTAGTACTTGATCGGCATTGAGTAGACCGCGTGGTGAACTCCAGGTGCGAAATGTGATTCCGCTGAAGGCTGCCGCTGCACCTAACTCTGCCCGCGCCACATGGGCAATGCTGTCGCATGCAAGTTCTTCGCCGGGCTTTACAAGCATGCGCATACCGAGTTGATTAGCTAATGACCCTGTGGGGCAGAAGAGTCCAGCTTCGTGCCCAAAGAGGGCGGCCACTTTCGCTTCAAGAGCGTTGACGGTGGGGTCTTCGGCATATACATCGTCGCCCACTTCGGCTTCAGCCATAGCTTGGCGCATAGCCGCCGAGGGCTTAGTGACGGTATCTGACCGAAGATCGATAGCAGGTTTAGTGGTTGGCACGAGTGACATCCTGCCATGCCTTCTTGGGTCCAAGCTCCACGAGGTACATGGCGAGCAAGATGAGGGCGCCACCTGTAAGTAACTTTAAGGTCAAATGTTCATTGCCCACATAGACCGCGAAGATACCGGAGAAGACGGGTTCCATGGTCATAATGACAGCTGCTCGTGTCGGGGCTACCAGCGCTTGGGTCCAGGTCTGTACGACGAAGGCTACTGCGGTGCAGGCTACTGAAATGAAGAGCAGCGCCCCCCAAACGCCGCGGTCAGGAGGGGGTTGATACCCATCTGGGAGCGCGGCCACCCAGCAGAGCAGCGAAACGATCGAGAGTTGCACAATGGCAAATGAGTAAGCATTTTCGTGCCTGCTCCACTCGCCGAGCCCGACAATGTGCAGGGCAAATCCCACGGCGGTGAGAACCGTGAGCCCTTCGCCGCCTCCCATACTCCACCCTTTGAGTGAGAGCAGCGCTAACCCGATGGTGGCCACGATCACGCCCACCCAAGGCCATCTACCGACTGGCCGGCGCAAGATCCAACCTCCGATGATGGGAGTGAAGACCACGAAGAGCCCTGTAATGAATCCACTGACCGCCGCGGGGGCTGTCCGGAGTCCAAATGTTTGCGCCAGGTAACCACCACCCAGGGCCAAGCCAAGAAGGCTCCCTCGCACCAAGGTATGTTTTGAAATCGACTTGAGCGCTTTGGGGCGGACGAGAATGAGTAAGAGCGCGGCAATCGAAAAGCGGGTCGCTAAGAAATCTGCTGCAGGCTGTCGAGTAATCGCATCCTTAATGAGAATGAAGGTGGATCCCCAAATGACGGTGACTCCTAAGAGAGCAAAAGTGGCAATACGGGCGCGCGAAAGTGACTTCACGACTTCCTAAACTCTTTAAGTAGCGCGACTTCGCGACCGTGCTCGGGTTCGTTTCCTGGAGTTTCGAGGATGAATGGAACGCCAGCGGTCGCTCCATGAGCGAGCAAATCTTTAAACGGCGCACTTCCGATGTGGCCTTCTCCCAGGTTTGCATGGCGATCCTTAAGTGAGCCGCAGATATCCATGGAATCGTTGGCGTGGATAAGTTTCAGGCGATCACCCACTACTTCAACCAGTAAATCAAGCATTGATTTAACACCACCGTCGGCGGCGAGGTCATATCCGGCAGCAAAGACGTGGCAGGTGTCGAGGCAGATACCAACTTTCGGGTGGTACTCCAGAGCTTCAAGGTAGTGCGTGAGATCTTCCAACGTGCGGCAGAGCGATTGGCCTTGGCCGGCGGTCGGCTCCAGCAAGAGGTAGGGCGCATCATCATCCAGTGCATCGAGAATCGGCATCATTCCGTCATGAATTTGTTTCCAGGCTTTTTCGACATGTGATGCATCAACTGCTGATCCAGTGTGAATCACGGCGCCGTGGGCACCGATTTCGCCACTGCGTTTCAACGCGTATGAAGTTGCGGTTAAAGAATTGAGGTAGGTGGCCTCCGTAGGGGAGCCCAAGTTAATGAGAAAGGGCGCGTGTACCCAGGTCGATATATCGCGCTCGGTGGCTAGCTCACGAAATTTAAGGTCTGCTACCTGGTCTCCCTCAGGTGTTGCCCAACCTCGGGGGTTGGAAACAAAGACCTGGATCGCTTCTGCCCCAATAGTTTTGGCGTACCCCAAAGCGCGTTTTGCGAGTCCGCCGGAAGCAGGGACGTGCGCACCGATGCGCCGAGATGACATTCGTGGAGCCTAGTCGCAATTAGTAGACGTCTATGACGATCAACGTGCCCGGCTTGACCATGGTGCCAGCCTTAGGGCTTTGACCTACCACGTTGCCCGGACCCTTGGCTTTGAGGATGTTGACTTTGTAGTTATTGAAGCCAGCATCTTCAAGACTCTTCTTCGCCAAGGCGGTCGACATCTTTATCACGTTTGGAACTTTGAGAAGAGCCGGACCCTTAGAAATTGAGATTGTGACTTTCGCACCCTTTCCTATATTCGCTGGGCCATCAGGGTTTTGAGAGACCACCATTCCAGGTGCGATCGTGTCGCTAAAGATGTTCTTGCTGACGACCTTGGCGCCCGCGTCAGTGAGTTCGCTCAGAGCCTGGTCTCCACCTTTGCCCACGTAAGAGAGAATCGACATTTGTTCGACTCCCTTGCTGACTACAACTTTGACGGTGATGTCGCGCTTTACTTTTGTGCCGGCCGCAGGAGTTGAAGAGATGATGTATCCGAGCGGAACGTTCGCGTCGTACTCTTCAGCAAGTGTGGCAATCATAAGATTCTGATCGCTCAATGAATTAGTCGCTTCAGCAAGGCTCAAGCCAGCAAGTGTCGGAATTACGAATCTTTCGGCGCCCTTAGAAACCACGATTGAGATAGAGGAGCCACTATCTACCTGCTCCCCACCTGCTGGGCTGCTTGAGATGACGTGATCTATAGGTATTTGCTCATCAAAGGTGCGCGATTTAACGTTGATTTTTAATCCCGCGCTGGTGGTCTCTTGGGTGGCTTCATCAATTGAGAGGCCGAGCAACGATGGTGCAGTGACGCTAGAACCTGGGCCTACAGTGATATACCAAAGCCACCCACCCAATGCGATTGCTACCAGAGCCAAGATGGCGCGATTGCGTCGCGTTTTGCTCTTCTTGCGTTTTTTTGTGCTTGAGTTCTTCGTGGCTGTCGAAGCGGACGACTTTTTTGGGGCAGATGCACTCATCACGTTCTCGCTGACTGGGACTGTTGGGGTGGAAGCGACGGGTGGAGCCGTGTGAACTGCTGGTGTGCTTTGGGGTGCGACTTGTTCTTCGCGAACAGCCTGTACCTCTCTAAGAAAAACATTCGCATCGCGCGGTCGTAGGTCAGCATCACGAGCTGTGGATCTGCGGACAAGTGCATCCACTGCGGGAGGCACATTCCCACTCACACTCGAGGGCAGCGGGACATCATCGTGTACATGTTTATATGCAACTTGAATCGCGGATTCACCTTCAAAAGGCTTTTTACCGGTGAGTAATTCAAAGAGGATGATACCGGTGGCGTACACGTCGCTTCGGGCATCTGAGACTCCGCGCTCCACTTGTTCAGGCGAAAGATAGGAGATGGACCCCATCACGAGACCAGCATCTGCGGTGAGAGTTGAACCGCTAGAAAGCTCACGAGCCAAGCCGAAATCAGCTACCTTGATGCGTCCATCTTCGGCAAGAATGACGTTTTCCGGTTTAATATCCCGGTGCACAATGCCAGCGCGATGTGCGGCGCCGATTCCGGCAAGAATTTCCTCAACAATATTGAGTCCCTCATCAACTGACATCTTTCCTCGCTCACGAAGAATGTCGCGCAGCGTGGGGCCTTCCACATATTCCATCACTAAGAAAACAGCAGGCGGACCCCCTTGGTGCCAACCTTGATCATGAACAGCGATGACGTTGGGATGGGTGAGTGATGCGGCGGCTTTAGCTTCCCTAATAAACCTGGAAACAAACTCTTCATCCTGGGCGAGATGGGAGTGCATCACCTTCACTGCTACGGCGCGATCCAGTCGAGTGTCGAGCGCCATATATACCGTGGCCATGCCACCGCGAGCTAAAAGTTGCTGAATTTCGTATCGACCATCGATGAGTACCCCAGTGAGATCAGACACGTCAAAACTTTATGCGCTTTTCACCTTAAAACTCGGGTGACTCGCGGGCATCTGTCCCGATAAGACCGGATTGGGGGCTGGAAGCGCGTGCGCGCCAACGTTTGGGAATACGCCCGGCGTTGTGGGCTAAGAGTCCACTTTCGACTGCCAAGCGCATGGCGTGTGCCATTCCGACAGGATCCGCTGCACGTGTTACTGCACTTGCCAGCAGTACCCCATCACATCCAAGCTCCATGGCAAGTGCTGCATCGCTGGCTGTTCCGATCCCGGCGTCTAGCAACATGGGGACCGTGAGAAGTGAGCGCATCAACTCGATGTTGTGCGGGTTTCGAATTCCGAGACCTGAGCCAATCGGAGCTCCGAGTGGCATTACTGCCGCGCAGCCGACATCTTGCAGTCGTTTTCCAAGAGCAGGATCATCATTCGTGTAGGCGAGGACGATGAATCCATCGAGTGCGAGCTTCTCTGCTGCGCGAACCGTTTCAAGACCGTCAGGAAGGAGGGTTTCCTCGTTGCTAATAACTTCCAATTTGATCCAAGACGTGTCAAGAGCCTCGCGCGCTAGTTGCGCAGTAAGAATGGCTTCGCCCGCGGTGTAGCAACCAGCGGTGTTGGGGAGTACGTCAATATTTAATTCCTTCAACAGATCGAAGATCGAACCATGAGTGACTGCGCTCACGCGTCGCATGGCAACAGTTGTCATTTCAGTCCCACTTGCAATGAGTGCATTGCGCAAGATTTCCAGGCTCGGAGCACCACCAGTTCCCATGATGAGGCGTGAATTGAATTGACGGTCTCCGATTACGAGTTTATTAGCCACCTTGTACCGCCGTTAAGACGTCTACTTGTGCGCCTGGGTGTATCGCGGTGCTTATCCAGTCAGTTCGCCTTATGACGTGTGCATCAAGGGCAACTGCGATCCCTTGCGTAGCAGATGTGATGTGCTGGACTACTTCAGCAAGAGTGGCACCATCCGGAAATTGTTCTTCAGTTCCATTCAGAATGATTGAGATCATTGGATCACTCTGCTGAAGCGGGCAAGGCTCACATAATGAGCATCGGCCGGTGGAGAAATATGCGCGAGGAGCGCAGCAACGACCTCACCTGCAATCGAAGTAAGCAAAATGCCGTTGCGATAGTGACCCGTGGCTATTATGACATTCTCCACTCCGGGTACGCGGTCGATGATGGGTGCATTATCGGGCGAACCTGGTCGTAATCCGACTCCGGCCTCAAGGAATTCCATCTCATTAATGAAAGGAAGTAGTTCTCGCGAATCTCGCAGGAGTTCATACACCCCACCGGCGGTGGGTCGCGCATCAAAGCCTCTTTCAAATTGTGTAGCTCCCACCACGATTTGACCGTCTGCCCGGGGAACCAAGTACACCTGGAACCCATGCACGTGAGCTCGCAGAGTATGTTTTATGGCGTTGATTTCACTCCGTAGCCTGAGGATTTCTCCTTTTATCGGGCGAATGGTGGGAATTGACCCCGGGTTGGGCAATCGCAACATGCTTACTATTTCGTTGCTCCAGGCGCCAGCAGCAATCACTACTTCATCAATTTCTAATCGCTCGTGGGCTGTGACAACTTGATGAACTTGGTTGCCCATTCTTAAGATTTCCGTGACGTGTGAGGCGATGAAATGAACACCCACTTTTTCGCAGGCGCCCTTCAATGTTAGAACCAAGGACCTGTTATCGACTGAAAGGTCGGTCGATATCAGCGACCCACCGACAACGTTGGGGGAGAGCAGCGGTTCTAAATCAAGTAGTTCATCCCTACTTAAGGCATGTGCGTCGAGACCGACGGAATTTTGAAAGTTACGAATACGTTCCAATTCACGCGCGTCGTCAATGTCGAGGGCTATTTGCAGAGTGCCAGTCGTGTTGATCGCGAGTTCTCGCTCGGAAATTGCGGAGATGTTTTTGGCGAACGCTGGCCAGGCCTTCAGGGCAGCAATGTCGAGAGCTAGTCGGGCTTCTTCGCCAAACCACGCTTCTGTGACAGGGGCTAACATTCCGCCGGCCATCCAGGAGGCACCGGTTCCGCGTGCGTGATCATCGATGATGGGGTCAAGGACAGTGACTCGGTGGCCGTGTTGTCTCGCGGTCAGCGCAGCACTGAGTCCGATGACACCACCGCCGATGATTGCTACGTGCCTCTCGTTACTCACCATTTCCACCTCCCTACGCCGGCATTACCCGGATCAGGTCAACGGTCGCAAGCGATGCTTGCCTCTCAGCCAAGTTGGCTCCCGTGATGCCGATTCTACTACTCGAATGGGTTCCGGGCCACGCCGGTCGCTAGAGTAAGCGGGTGAGTGATGACCTTTTTCCTGAAGCAACCTGGATCTCCCTCGATGAAGCGAGCCAGATTCTGGACGTGCCAGTTAACAAGGTGCGCCAGTTAATCGCCGAGGGTGCGATTGCCTCTTTGCGCGTGGGAACCCCGCCGGCGCCGCGCATCCCAGCGGAATTCTTCCAAGATGGCGAAATCGTTAAGAATTTGGGTGGCACTCTTACGGTGCTTGCTGATTCAGGCTTTGAAAATGAAGAAGCAATGAGATGGCTCTTCACCGCAGACGAGACTCTCCCTGGCACTCCAATTCAGGCTTTGCGCGAAGATCGTGGCCGCGAAGTGCGACGTCGCGCGCAAGCTCTATCTTTCTAGGAAGATCATGAGTGGAAAAATTTCTGATGCCAAGCTCTACCTATGTACCGATGCGCGCATAGCCCAAAACGACTTCCGAGATTTTTGTAAGAAGGCGTTTGCTGGTGGGGTGGACATTATTCAATTACGAGATAAAGCGATCGATGCCGCCACGGAGCTACGCTCTTTGGCAACGTTGGCAGAGGTTGCTGATACCTACGACGCACTCTGGGCGGTAAATGACCGCGCGGATATTGCCCGACTCTCCGGCGCGCCTATTCTCCATGTGGGCCAAGACGATCTTTCGGCTATGCAGGCTCGAGAGATTGTCGGAGAAGGCGTAATTATTGGTCGCTCCTCCCACGCGATGGGCGAGAGCGTGGGTGAGAATGAAGATTCTCGGGTGGATTATTTTGCCGTGGGCCCTTGCTGGCCAACACCTACGAAGCCCGGAAGACCGGCACCTGGTCTCGATCTGATTCGTCAAGTGAGCGCATTCGACACCTCTAAGCCGTGGTTTGCCATCGGAGGAATTGACGAGACGCGTTTAGGCGAGGTGTTAGCTGCCGGCGCTACTCGAATTGTGGTGGTGCGTGCAATCACAGAAGCTGAAGATCCCGAGAAGGCGGCGCGTTCACTCAAGGCGCAGCTATGAAGCATTACACCTACCTCGCGGCCATGGGTTTCACTTTAATCGGCTCCATATGGCTAGAAGTTTTTCTTAAGGTTTCCGTCTTGAAGCGCATTCGTAGAGTTTTGCTTACGATTTTGCCCGTAGGCATTGCTTTTGTTCTCTGGGATCGATTTGCAATTACACAGGGACATTGGCGCTTCGATAATGCACAAGTGCTTCCTCTGAACCGGATTGGGGGATTGCCGCTAGAAGAGTATCTATTCTTCATCTTTGTGCCTCTGGCGGCCATCCTCACCATCGAAGCGGTGCGCAAAGTTAATACGCATTGGAAGGTGGGTGACGAAAGATGAGCTATACATTTATGACTTTGCTCGTCCTTGCGGTCGCTATTCTCTGGGATCTCGTCATTGTTCGGACCCGTTTAATTGGTCGACGCGTATTTTGGGCTGGTTATGTAATTATTTTTGCTTTTCAACTACTCATTAATGGTTGGCTCACATGTAACAACGTTTTCCTCTATGACGAATCAGCAATTCTCGGTGTGCGAGTCTTTTATGAACCAGTAGAAGATTTGGTTTTCGGGTTTTCCCTTGTGCTCACCGTGCAGAGTATGTGGGTATTTCTTGGACGACGGGGGATCCGCAACTAACGAACGGCTCTGGCTCTCTGCAGCGCTGGGAGAAATACTTTGAGCCGACGCCAAGTGGAAGTCTTGGCACGCTGAGTGAATATCTCGTAGTTGATCTTTTCGACTTCGTCGACAATCCCGCAGTAGAGCTCGCTGGCGGCTTCAATGCAGGGGCGACTGCTGGGATGTAAGAGCTGTATTCCTGCAGTGGCTTCTACTTGCAAGGCACGCACACGCGCGATTTGAAACTTGAGCGCCGCCACAATCTTTGGCGTCCTCTCACGCATTTCTAAGTCGGCTCTGGTAACGCCATAAGCTGCCAGCTCTTGAAGGGGAAGGTAGACCCGTCCGCGATCTAAATCTTCATTCACATCCCGAATGAAATTCGCTAACTGAAATGCGACACCTAACGATTGGGCTGATTTGAATGCTTCATCCGAGAGTGGCTCGAGGATTGGGACCATTTGTAATCCGATCACGGCCGCTGAGCCGTAAACATATTTATAGAGATCGTCGTAAGTCTGATACTCCGTGATTGTGAGGTCCATGGTCATGGAGTCGAGAAAGGCCCGAACGTACTCTTTGGGAATGCTCCAGCGGTTAATGGTGTCTACGAAAGCTGCGCCGATGAGATCGTTACTGCCTCCCTTGTCAATGTCGGCAAGAACTCCCTCCCCCCAGTTGCGCAAAGCTTCGGCTTTCTCAAGATCAGAAAGTGTCGATGCAAGGTCGTCGACGATCTCATCGGCATACCTAGCAAAGCCATAGAGAGCATGCACAAACGGGCGTTTAGCTGGCGGTAACAGGAGTGTCGCTAGGTAGTAGGTCTTCCCGTGTTCTGCGTTAAGTTTCTTGCATGCCTGATACGAAGCCATCAGGCGAGAGTCCAGAATTCCAGCGCCCTTGAGCTCGTTCATGAACCGATAATTCTCTCCGCTGCCAACTTCCCGCTGATGAGTACCATCGGCACTCCAACTCCGGGGCGAGTACCTGATCCTGCAAAAACTACGTTTTCGAAACCGCGTGCCAAGTTACTTGGCCTAAAGGGGCCTGTCTGCATGAAAGTGTGTGAACTTGCAAATGGTGCACCTCGTTCCATGCCGCGAGATTCCCAGTCAAGGGGAGTCGTGAGTTCTTCAACTTCGATTGAGTCACCGAATCCTGTGTATCCACGTTGCTCCATCACGCGAACCATTTCATCGCGGTACTGAGGACCATAACTCTTCCAATCGATGTCCGCATCAAGGTTGGGAGTAGGGAAGAGCGTGTAATACGAGTGTTTACCCTCAGGTGCGAGCGATGGGTCATCCATTGAAGGAACGGTGACCAGGATGCTCGGATCACGCATTACGCGTCGTTCATCGATGAGCTCTCGAAAAACGCCTTCCCAATCGTGCCCAAAGTGGATGTTGTGATGGGCCAGGTGCGAGTAGGAACGATTTGATCCGGCGAGTAGTACCGCGCAGGAGGGGGAGTATTTCAATCGTTTAACGGTAAGCGGTGTGCGCCCTAGGAGATCGCGCCAAGCAACTGGAAGATCAGGATTAAGAATTAAAGCATCGCATTCAAATCGTTCACCATTGGCCGTCTGTACAGCAACAGCTCTACCGTTTCGCTTCTCCACCTTTGTTGCTTCTGTGTTGTAGCGGATATCAACGCCGTGTTTTGCAGCTGCTCCCGCAAGCGCGCGTGGGACAGCATGCATACCGCCTTTGGGAAAGAAAACACCGTTCACGGAATCCATGTAAGCAATGACTGCATAAATCGCTAAAGCTTGCTGGGGGCTGAGGCCCGCGTACATCGCTTGAAACGAATAAACCCGTTGAGTCCGTGGGTCAGAAAGAAATTGGTTGACCTTTGGCGCAAGATGACGGAAACCGCCTAGCGCGACGAGGCGAGCGAGGTTGGGTGTGAGGAGGTGAAATGGTGAGTCAATATTCTTATCGATGAAGTCGTTGAATTCGTATTTGTAGAGTTTGGTGACGAATTCAACGTAGCGGGCATATCCTGCAGCTTCCTCTGGCCCAATAACCCGCGAGATCTCTTCTTCCATTTGAGCGGTATTTGCGTGCACATCTAGTTGCGTGCCATCTGCAAAGAATGCTCGATAAAGTGGTGAGACAGGCATGAGTTCTAACCAGTCCTCTAATTCCTCTCCCACTTCGGCGAGGGCATCACGGATCAGGTCTGGCATGGTGAGCACAGAGGGGCCGGTATCAAAGCGGTAACCTGATTTTTCGAGTAGCCCGTTTCGTCCTCCGGGCACGCTTTCACGTTCTAAGAGGGTGACTCTTCTTCCAGCCCCGGCTAGTCGAAGTGCGGCGCTGAGGCCGGCAAGTCCGGCGCCTACAACAACCACGTGAGAAGTGGGTCCCGGAATGGTACGTGGCATAAGTTAGACGACCCTTCGAGTAGCAGCGACTGCTAAGTCTTTAAGAACTGAGACAGCTTCAACGTTGAGATCGGCGCTCGATATCGCAGAGATTGACTGGGACAAGCTCGTTTCAATGATCGTTTCAACTGTATCGAGGGCACCGGTATCCCGAATGATCTCTCGAAGGATGAGAACGCCTTCAGGGGAGAGGCGCGGATCTCCAAGATGCTTTCGAATTTCGGTGCTTTGGGTGGAGGTAGCTTTTGCGACTGCATGTGCAATAAGAACGGTGCGCTTCCCTTCACGGAGATCATCACCCGCTGGCTTTCCGGTTTCGGACGGGTCACCAAATACTCCGAGGATGTCGTCACGAAGTTGAAATGCTTCTCCCAGGGGCAACCCATACTGCGAGAAGATTTCCAGGGTGGGCTTGTCTGCGCCGGCGATTACGGCGCCGAAGTGGAGCGGACGTTCGACGGTGTACTTGCCAGACTTGTAGCGGGCAATGCGAAGTGAGCGTTCCACACTTGATGAGGCGAGTGCTTGCTCAAGAACATCGAGATACTGTCCGGCCATCAATTCCACACGCATTTCGTCATAGACCGGATTGAGGCGTTGCATAACCACATGGTCAAGGCCGGATTCGTGAAGCATACGGTCGGCCCAGACGAGGCAGAGGTCACCTAGTAATACTGCGGTGGAGAGGCCAAACTTTTCAGCGTTACCAGTCATGCTCTCTTGTCGGTGGAGAGTGGCAAAGCGGTGATGAATTGCTGGGTTGCCGCGTCGCGTATCAGATCCATCCATGACATCGTCGTGGATAAGGGCGCAGGCGTGCAGGAATTCAAGGCTGCTGACTGCGTGGACCAAGACGGAACTATGCTCGCCGCCGCAGGCCCGGTTTGCCCAGTAGGCAAAGAGTGGCCGGAGGCGCTTGCCTCCTGTGAGAAACTCCCGCGTTGCCTCACTGATGGGCGTGAGCTCAGGACCTATGGAACCAAGTCCGACAGTCTCGCGGTCGATCACGGAGACAAGGGCGTTGGCGATCTCTTCCCGAAGCTCCATGGCCATAGATTACCGCCGCTTCAAGGCCGCCGCCCGTTGGGTAGAGTCGCTTCCATGGGAAAAGGTCTCCACATGGGGCGTGGTGAGTATGTCGCTAAATGGATAGCCCTTCATGGAGACGTTGAGCCCTCTCGGATCGTTGCCGGCTGGCTCTCTTTCGCATTTGTGGCAGCCAGGCTCTTGAGGCCGATCTCTGCTAACGCAATCTCGCTTCTGACAATCGTCATCGGTGGAGTGGGTGCGTGGCTTGCGCCGTCGCGGTATGTCGCCATTATCGTAATCGCTGCTCTCATCCTTGACGGGTTAGACGGCACAGTCGCCATTCTCCGAAACGAAGTGACATTGCGCGGGGCAGTCCTTGATTCGGTCGCTGATCGTTTGGTAGAAGTGGCTTGGTTGATTGCGCTCTGGCGATGCGATGCCCCACTCTGGGTGGTAGCGGGTATTTGGGTTGTGGGATTTGTTCAGGAATATTCGCGAGCAAAGATTCGATCCCTAGGTATTTATGAAGTGGGGGTTGTCACCATCGCCGAGCGTCCAGTGCGTGGTCTGGTGATAGCAGCTGGCATTGGATTGCCCTTCCTGGCGACGCCACTTGCGGTGCTGCTTTTAATCATGGAGCTGTATGCACTTCGCCAGGTTGCCGAGTATGCCTATCGAGTATTGGACAACTAGGGGTTAGATTAATTTGCTGGACCGATGGCTTTGCAGACAATTTCGGCTCCCAAGCCCACCATAGGTAAGCCTCCACCGGGATGTACCGAGCCGCCCACTGAGTAGAGCCCGCGGATCTTGGTGGTGTTCTTGGTGCGTGAGAGCGCGGCGGTTCGTGAATTTCCCGCCTTGCCGTAGATGCCGCCACCGGGGGCGCGACTTTCCCGGGCAAGATGTGCCGGAGTGCGAACTTCGCAGACTTCAATTCGCTCGCGTACTTGAAATCCGCGGGCCTCGATGAGATCGATGATTTTGTTTTTGTAATCTTTCACAAATGCATCGTTTTCCCAATCAATAAATTCTGTTCCCGGAGTGTTTACTAAAACGAACCAACTCTCGGAATCTGCATGTGGTCGCATTTCTGGATCATCTGGAGAGCAGATGTAGATAGTTGGCTCGGCGATGACGTGTGGGTGTTCGCCGAAGAGTGCATCGAACTCGGCGTTGTAATCGGTTGGAAAGAGCACGGTGTTATGCCCCAGCCCGGGGGTGCGGCCGCGCAATCCAAGCAGGAGTGAGAAACCACTCAGCGAGGCGCTCTCTTTAGCGAGGCGCGCGGACTCCCGAGGTGCATCGATGAGTGAATTAAAAGTATGAGTCGCATCTGCATTGGAAATGACGATGTTGGCCTCACGTAAAGTGCCATCACTTAGCCGAATCCCGGTGACTGCTCCATCGTCTGTTTCGATCGTGGCAACGTCAGAAGATAAATGGATGCGCGCTCCAACAGCTCGAGCGCGAGCGGCCAGCACCTCGCTGAGCGTTCCGACCCCGCCTGAGATATGCCACGCTCCAAAAGTATGTTCGATGTAGGGGATGGTGAGTAGAGCTGCGGGCGCCTTACGTGGATCTGATCCCGTGTATGTCGCGTATCGGTCGATGATCATGTGCAAGTGCGGCTCGGAAACTATGGATCGACCAATACCGCGCAGTGTACGGTGGGGAGCGATGATGCGGGCATCGCGCCAAAATCCGCTGCGTCGAATCATTAACCAAAATGATGCAATCGGTGATTGAATAAAAGGTTCGCGCGCCACTCGCCACATTTCACTGCCGCGATCAATGAGGCGTTGCCAATCACTTGCGGCGTTGGCTCCGAAAGTGTCGGTGATTGATTGCATAAGGTCACCGCGTGATGCGTCGTAACTGAGTCTTTGGCCATCAGCAAATCGGTACTCAAAGGCTGGGTTTAGCGCTACCAAGGTGAGTTCTTCTTCGAGCGGTGCGCCACTCTTGAGAAAGAGATCGCGGTAGACGGCCGGCAACGTGAAGAGCGAAGGGCCTACGTCGAACCGATAGCCATTGAATTCTTCAGTGCGGCACTTTCCTCCGACGAAAGCGCTACTCTCGAAAACTTCAACGTCGTGCCCCAGGGCGGAGAGTTTGACAGCGGCGGCGAGTCCGCCGACACCGGCTCCAATAATGGCAACACGGCTCACTGTGCGCCACTTAAAGATCGACCACTCCAGGAAAGATTTCCACGGAAGCGATCGATCCACGACGCGGCAAGCAAGTAAATGAAAATGGCTATCGCGAGTGGATGAAAGAGCGCGGAAACAATCGGAGAGCGAGTAGTGATCGCAGTCGTCACCCGTATGCCTATTGCTATCACCAGCGCGCTTATAGCCAAAGCTGAATTCTTTCCGCTCCCTAAGAGGGCCATGGGTAGTGGAACTATATATGCCCATAGAAATAACGCGGCCACGAAACCGGCGGTGGTGGGTGAGCCAAAGGCGCTCCAGAGAGATTTACGGTATCCAGCTGAAAGCTGCTGGAAATTCACGTACATGCGACACTGAATAATTTGTGCACCGTTAATTACAGTGCCGCGGTGACCTGCATGCTTGAGGGCGCGAGCCAAGGCTATGTCATCGAGGACAAAATTCTTCACACTTGAAAAACCTCCGATGTCAGCGAGCGCCGCTGTCCGGATCACCATGAACTGACCGTTTGCGACAGTGGTGGAGGGCCGCGAGGAGCGCTCACTCGGGCGCAATAGCAACGTGGTGAGCCAGGTCCATTGGAGGAGTGGTTGGAGTAAGAATTCACTCCAGGAGCGGGCAATTTGTCTTGGATAGATGCTGAGATAGTCGAGTTTGCTCCGCACTAGTGTGGAAATTGACTGCGCGATCGCGGCCTTGGAAAGTGTGACGTCAGCGTCCATGAGCACGGTGAACTCGCTTCCTCGACTCTTAGTGAGGAGTTGGTGGAGAGCAAATGATTTTCCGATCCATTCGCTATTTAATGGTTCGCCACTCAGGACTGTCGCGTTATCCATATTCGAAGATTCTTCAGTAATCAAGGAAAAGGTGTCGTCCTCCGAGCGATCGTCTAGGAGGTACAGGTGCCAATCTTGGAGCGACTCTTGATTCCGAAGTGCTGCGAGCGTGGGGACAATTCGTAACGCTTCATTTCTGCACGGTAAGAGCACGTTGACTCGCTGACCAATCTCTGAGGTGGGAGAGAGGCGGCGCATTGTGAGAGTATTAGTGAGCCAAATGACGAGGTTGAGCACATTAATACCTAGTGCTACTGATGCAAGAAGGATCACCCGCGACTGATCCACTTCATAAAGAAGTAGGGGAGAAGTGGTAGCGCAAGAGCGAGCCCACCCACTAGCGCTGTTCCGGGGCGATCAAAGAAGAAGAGATTTCCAATGACTCCCGAAAATAGTGTCCATCCAAGAATGACATCGCCGGTGGTACTGCTGGGAGCGATCTTTCGCTGTTCGTGAGGAAGCCCCCAATGCAAGATCGCACCAAGGGCAATTCCGCAAAGTAACCAGCCAGCCGCATTCGAGAGCGGTATTCCCGTAACGAATGGAATGTCACGTGACTCTGAATTCCACATCCAACGGCCGGCGTCGACCATCAGCGGATCGAGGAAGAGATCCCAGGCCATGATGGTCCAGCCGAAGGCCAGCGGTGCCCATCTCGCGGAGATGCGTCGAGCGAGAATCAGGATGGGATAAGAAATCATCGCCCATGCGAGCGGCACGATGAGCGGAACTCCGGCGATCGCCGGACCTAGAGAGTCTGAATACGAATATTCGCCAAAGGGCCATGCGGTGTGGACACCTATTTCTTCAACTACAAATCCGAAGAGTGTGGTCGCGATCAGCCAAGCGGCAGCGTATTTCATGCCGTGCGCGTTCCACGCCTGCATGAGGCCAGCCAGTGCAAATGCGACCACTATGAAGAATGTCAGAGAGAGAAGGCGATCAACTGGCATGAGTGGGTAGATCATCTGTGTAGCAATTGCCAGAAGCGTGGTGATCCAGGTCAGTATGGCGGGATATCGTCGACGCCGAAAGCGCGCATAGCCGCCTCGATACACCCGGACTGACATATCGTCATTCTGCCCTACTTGGCAGAAATAGTCCGCCCCCCAAGAATTCCCTCTGCTCGGAGGACGTGAAAGCGGGCAAATAATTCCTCGCTATACCAATTTCTACTCTGAGTGAGTTCGATCGCGCGCTGATGCGCGGGCGAACCGTAGGCGAAGGCACGCAAGTCGGCGCCGCTCTCCCAGAGCGAGAATGTGCCCTGTAATCCAATGGGTGCCTCGCCAATTCCGATCGCCCCGAGTAGGCCGGATGCCCTCTTGAGCGAGGCGGTCACAGGTGGAGTTTCGCGCCAGAATTGCACCGCTTCTGAAGGTTTAATTCGTGCTCGTGTGATGGCGGCAACTGGTCCCTCTTTCGATGGGTGAACTTCTGATGCGAAAGGGGAGAGTCCAGCCCATTTGCCCTGCGAAGCAATAGGTGTGAGATCGGCGCTGAAATTGGGTGCACCTCCCCAGGATTTTACAAGAGAGGACTCATCAAAAATCTTTAGAGCAGATTCATCTTGAAAAACTGCCAATAATCCCCAGATGTGCGGGTCTGCGTCGCGCGGCGTGAAAGTTTCTCCGCGCCCAGTACCGAGCAGTTTGGAAAAAGTGACGCCGGGAAAATTTCGAAGAGCTTGGCGCTTCGTGGCCATGAGCGAGATGCCGCGAAGGGCACGCATTTCCCAGAAGCGAATCGCGACGATCATCGCTGCGCAGCGGTTTCGCAGATGATACGTACGACATCTTCGGGGCAATCCCATTGAGGGGCATGTCCGCAGTGAGGCAACACAATCCATCTCGTATGTGGCGGCACCAATGTACGTTCCTGCCATGTCGAGGCTGGCAGAGTCTGGTCGCTATCCCCAAAAACTACCGTGAGAGGGATTGAAGAGTCGATAGGTGTATCGAAACGTCTGTAAAGCATGGCGTTCCAAGCGGGAAAGTAACCCTTGGACAATCCCATGGCCAGGGCTGCATCAAGTGCGTACTCGTATGGAAGTTCTCGCCACTTTGGCGAAGAAGAGGCGAATCCAATTTTTTTCGCCCACATAAATCTTAAAAGATATTTCTGAATAGAATGGGTCAAGACCGCGATCTGTCTTGATTGTGCAGTGATGGGGTTGATTTTCGTATACGGAGTAAGTATCAATCCGGCGGGCGCTAGCCCGGTAAAAGTAAATACGCGGCCAGGGTGTCTACTCGCAATCTCCAAACCCACCCACCCGCCGAGTGAGTTCCCGACAAAATGTGCTTTTTGAATGTCGAGGCTATCCATGTTTGCGACAACAAGATCTGCGAGTGATGCGGGGTCCATCGCTTGGCCCGGGTCGTAAGGAGTCTTCCCATGTCCCGGCAGATCAAACGTGATCACGTCGAAGAGTCGTTCTAGCGCAGGTGAGATGCCCTTCCAAATCGTGCTCGCTGATCCCATGCCGTGAAGAAGTATGAGTGGAGTACCACTTCCGGTGCGGGTCGTAGAGAGGATCACGCTCTAATTCTAGGCGAGGCGAGCGAAAATCAATCGCCCACTTTCATCTCCACGGCACCGGTGATGCGGAGCAACTCTCCAAAAGCTGTCGGATGGACGGCATGAGGATGGCTAGCGGCGGCCCAAACGCCATATCGATGATGGTGCGCAGTGGGGCAGTGGGGTAGGGCGGCCCCTGAGGGGATGCCACCTCTGGTTTCTGAAACGAAAAAGATGGATCTAATCCTCACCAAATTTGTCTTCAATTAAATCCCACTTATTTCCATATTTATCTTTGAAGACTACTACCTGACCAAATGTTTCTTGCCTAGGTGATTCAACGAACTCAACAGCACGTAGTCTGAAACTTTCGTAAGTCTTCAAGAAGTCATTTGTGTAGAGAAAGAATCCCACTCGTCCGCCAGTTGAGTTGCCGATGGCCGCGCACTGCTGCTCATTAGCCGCCCTCGCCAACAAAATTCTGGCGCCCTCTTGGCTTGGGGCAACTACGACCCAACGTTTCTCTTCTGATAGCACTGTGTCTTCGATAAGTGTGAAATCAAGATCGTTAACGTAATGCGAGATAGCTGAGTCGTAATCGTCGACCACGATTGTAATCATTCCGAGAGTATTCATTATTAATCGCCCACGACCATCGCTTGCGCAGCTGTAATGCGAAGTAATTCGTCGTAAGTAGTTGGATAGACCGCATGCGGGTGACCAGCGGCGGCCCACACCACGTCATAGTCGTTGAGTGCCAAGTCGATGATGGTTCGCAGTGGGGCCGGGTGTGCCACGGGGGAGACCCCACCGATTGCGAAGCCCGTAGCGCTGCGAACGATGTCGGCATCGGCGCGTCCAAGATGAGAGACTCCTAAGTTTTTGGCAACCAAGTCAGTATCGACGCGATGCCTTCCCGAAGTGAGAATGAGTAATGGTTCAGTTGTATCGCCCAATGTAAAAATAAGAGACGAGCAGACTTGGCCCACTTCGATCCCTAATCCGGCTGCTGCCTCCTTTGCTGACCTCGCAGATTCGCTCAAGATGGTGATCTCTGGGGTGATCCCACACTCAATTAGCGCTGCGCGCACTCGCTCCACCGCAGGATGGTTGTTAATTGCGTCATGGCTCATGAACCGAAACTTTACCCTTAAGTGACATATTCCGGAGATAGAATGTGAAAGTGAGACGCGTACGTAACTGGATCGCCAGCCCTGGGATGGTGGCAATGATATTTCTCTTGACGCCGCCTCCGGCACATGCACACGCCGAGTTGATCAGTTCAACTCCGGCAGCTTCCAGTCACTTATCAATTTTGCCCACCAAGATCGTTCTCCTTTTCGGTGGGAACCTCTCAGACCTTGACGGAGCTAGCGCAGTGATCGTGACAGATCCATCAGGCGAAGAAATATCTAATGGTCCGAGCGAAGTCAGTGCTTCTTCCTTGACCCGCGAATTGAATTCCAGCAAGGCGGTGGGTGCCTACCATGTCGATTTTCGAGTGCTCTCCGAGGATGGGCATCCGGTAGCTGGAAAATTCGATTTCTTCTTACATGATCCTGAAGTCAATCAGCCTGCCAAGGGCGCAGCGGATTCGGACAAGTTTCCGGCGCAAAAGAGTTTTCTCGCTGTTCACACAAAACAAATGATAATCGTGTTTCTGGTGCTGTTCACTATAGGCACGTGGGTTTTTGTTGAAGCGCGCGCCCGCCGCCGAAGGAGTTCGATGTGACATCAACCGTTCTTTTTGTCTGCGTACATA
>Ga0194035_1000593_pt1 | contig 20453 bp, 21 predicted proteins | sample JunL2320m_MetaG_FD_148680 | JGI IMG/M metagenome (GOLD analysis project Ga0194035, IMG submission 148680) | Anoxic zone freshwater microbial communities from boreal shield lake in IISD Experimental Lakes Area, Ontario, Canada - Jun2016-L239-20m | ecosystem: Environmental > Aquatic > Freshwater >...
TGACCAAGCAACCAAGTACGGTCAAAGTATCTACGCTGTAAACGCCAACTTTTTTAAGAGTTATAATACTATAACCAATAAAATGATTATTGTCAATATTTAGTGAGAACGGCTGCGTCTTCTGGTAAGTTCGATTGCCCCGCCAATTACTGCTGCGCCAAGTACAATAATCCCCCAGTTGGTTCCGTCTGATTTTTTGGACTTATTGTTGTCACTAAGTAGCGAATCGCTTATTGAAGTAACGGTAAAAAGTTCATTAGTTGTGGACGATTCGACTAAGCCTATTTTTGTTGTGTTTGGAATAGTGGTTGGAGCGGCCGTAGTAGTCGTAGGTAAAACATCGTAAATTAGGGCGAACCGATCCTTAAAACTAGCAGGGTCGGTAGATAAAGCAATAAGCGTTTGCTCGCCCGTAAGACTTGCAGGGTCTAGGCCTCGCGCCGCCATATCATTTGTAACAAGCTCTAATCCCACCTGTCCAGCACCGGCACTATGGTCGTCAAATTCGAATCCAGTCGATACGATCGCACCCGTGTCAATATTATAAGTCACCTTAAAACCGTCACCATCTTCGTCTCTTTCGCCTATTCTAGGCTTTGGCTGTGTGGTGGTTGTTGGAGCTGGCTTAGGTTTAGGTTTGGGCTTGGGGCTTGGGTTTTCATAGCCGCCTCCCCCCATAATCGGACCCGGTATAAAATCAAGTTTTATGGCGCAGCCAAGAAAATCTCCAGTCTGTGGTTGATAAACAGGAACCATATTTTGCGCGACGCAATCTTCAGGAGTAACCGCGCTTGCAGTGCCATTCATACCTAAAACGCTAATGCCGACTGCGGCTATAGCCGTGAGCACCCTGCCCGCTCGTGAAGCTTTTGGGACTCTGTCAGCATCCTGTTCATTGTCAATAACTTGCGGTACTGTATCTACATTAAATATAGGGTCATTAAAAATCTCTGAATTAGAAACATTTGTGTCGTTCATTTACTAGATGCTCCGGCTATTAACTTTGCTAATGTATAAATCTACTTTTTTTTAATAGTTAAACTTACTATACCCGATTAATGAATATTGTCAAAGTTTAGTGACTTTTCATCTGTTCTGCTACACTTATTGTATGAGTTTATCTATTGGAATCGTTGGTCTGCCAAATGTTGGCAAAAGTACACTTTTTAACGCGCTTACAGACAGTCAAATACTGGCCGCAAACTACCCTTTTGCCACAATCGAACCAAATACCGCAATTGCACCAGTGCCTGACGAACGTCTTGCTAAGTTAGCAGACTTATACGGCAGCAAAAAAATACTACCGGCTACAGTTACTTTTGTAGATATTGCCGGGTTAGTTGCCGGTGCAAGCACGGGCGAAGGCTTAGGGAATCAATTTTTGGCGCATATTAGATCTGCTAACGCCATTTTGCAAGTAGTTCGTGCGTTTACAGATACCAACGTCCTAAGATCAGACAGTAGTCGTGATCCAAAGTACGACATAGATATAGTTAATACAGAACTTGTACTTGCCGATCTTCAGACCGTTCAAAAACGCCTGCCTCGCTTAGACAAAGAAGTAAGATTAAATCCTAAACTAAAACCAATGCTAGACACCTGCGAAGCAGTAAAAGTACAACTAGAAAACGGCGCACCACTTTGGCAAAGTCCCGAACTTTTAGATAGTTACCTTAAAAATTTAGCAGACATGCAATTACTTACAGCAAAACCAATTTTGTATGTATTTAACGTCGACGAAGACTCATTGGGCGACAAAGAAACTTATGACAAATTAACTGAACTTGTAGCACCTGCTCCTTGTTTATTAATTTGCGCCAAACTAGAAGACGAACTGAGAGGCTTAGACCCTAACGACAGCCTAGAAATGCTAGAAAGTTACGGACAAACAGAACCTGGTCTTAATAAAATAATCAAAAGTGCGTACGATTTACTTGGACTACAAAGCTATTTAACTGCTGGCGAACAAGAAATTAGAGCTTGGACAATTACTGCCGGAAGTACAGCACCTCAAGCTGCAGGCGTTATTCATGGTGACTTCGAAAAAGGATTTATTGCTGCACAGGTAATTGATTACAAAGACCTAATTACTGCAGGTAGCGAACAAGCTGCAAAACAGGCTGGACGTGTACGTACAGAAGGCAAAGAATACGTAATGCAAAAAGACGACGTTGTGGAGTTTAGGTTTAATGTCACTAAGTAACTTGGAAAGAGCAGCCCGAACTCGAATTTACTTCGAGTCCGGCGCGATTAGAAAACCATTCAAATGGTTGTCTAATAGGCAAAGCCTTGTTGTGGAGTTTAGGTTTAATGTCACTAAGTAAAATTGACGCTGAATTTAAGCACATAATTACTTTTGTAAAAACACTACGTATCGAAGGACTGTCATTGGCGGTACTAATGGTCGTACTTACTTATAAGGCCGACCAGTCATTATGGTTTTTAGTGGCAACATTTTTGATTTTTGATATTAGTATGTTGGGTTATTTTGTTAACAAAAAAATTGGTGCGCTTTGTTATAATCTTGGACACAATTCTGTAATACCCACTATTGTTTTAATTATAGGATTACTTACCGATAATTTCAGTTTTCAGGTATGGGCATTTGCCTGGCTTTTTCATATAGGAATAGACCGCTCGCTAGGATACGGCTTAAAACACACGACATCTTTTAAGCACACCCATCTTGGTAGAATGAAATAACTACGCTACCCCGCTATACAAATTGATCCGACATGACGAGCCAATACTACACGAGTTCTGGTAATATTATAGTTCTTATTATTTTTAAAATATCTAAAACCATTGTGTTTATCTAATCTACGAAATAACGATATATGATCTGTTAATAATGCGTGTAGCCGATTAGCTTTTTGTTTTTGCCATAACGTAAAGTTTGTTATACCTGCTAGCGTATGAATATGAATCGATTTAACAACTCCATTTTGTTTAAGTTGAATCTTTGTTATGTCTAAAAAATTAATCCTAACTGAATTATGATTTGCGCGCCTTACATCAATCCATTCAATTTTTTTATCTGTCACACAAAGCAAAGTCGAACGACCCTTGTGCCACCCCTTTAGACAGTCCAATATAATTTCGTTGGGTTCAATCGAACGTGCAATTTTACGTACTTCATTAATTCCTATAAAACCTAGCTTTGAATCTAGTTTTACTAGCTGTGCTTGTACTTCGTTAAAAGAAACCATTCTGTTACCCTCCTGTCTACCAATATAATGCGCTTAAAACGATTTAATTACAGTGCTTTTTGTCTCTTATAAAATATGATAAATATCACAAATTGGCTATTTGTATAGAATGTGCCATCATGTAAGTATGATAGTAGTAGAAGATGACACATCACTACTAGCCACTTACTTTAAAGGTGGCACGTCTATAACTTACAAAAAAGGCGAGTTAGTAATTAGACCGCAGGAATCGCCTGAATACATATACTTTATAGAATCCGGCTATGTAAAAGCCTATTCGGTAACTAAATACGGCGAAGAAAACTTACACGTAATTAGACATTCGAACGAAATTTTTCCTTTAATTTGGACCTTTACCGAAGCCCACAAAGACGTAGCTTATGAAGTAATGGAACAATCTGTAATATGGAGACAACCCAGAGACGATTATTTAAAATACCTAAAAAGCGATCCAGCGGCCACGATGGCAATACTAAATGTAGTTATGCGTGCATACCGAACATTTGCCGAGCACGTTAACACCTTAGAATACCGAACCGTGCGCGAAAGAACTGCATCTTTTTTACTTGCATGTTGCCGAAGATTTGGCACCAAAAACGCCGATGGCAGCATTCAAATTAACGCGCCTCTTAGGCAGCAAGACATTGCAAGCAGCGTAAACGCAAGTCGCGAAACCACAGGACGCGAACTTTCGGTACTTACCCGTCAAGGTCTAATAGAAGTAACCGACCGATACTTTATTGTGATTAATCCTTCAAAATTAGAAGCTATGTTATAAATTAAGCTTTTTCTAATATTGGCTGCAACTGTCTTGCCAGCTCTGCAATATTACCGGATCTCATATTTTCTGTAAAAACTGTGACCGTAAATGTATGACCACTTTTTGGACTGACGTTTGCACTGTCATGCCAATCAGTTTCCGAAAAACCAACCTTATCGCCTACTTTCATATTGTTAAAGCCAGAAGGAAGCCCAGTTCTGTGCTGTTGATTGCTCATAGCATCCTGAAGCCGTTTTGTGCTTAAACTACTAAGTCCCTCACCCGTTGCTACCTTTTTAGTAACCAATGCAGCGTCGGCTGTTGTAGTCATAAAACTAGCCATCGATGTATTTGTAAGTCCCAGTGCAGTAAGCCTAGATTGCAATGTGTTTTTGCCCATTTCGTTCATCATTTTTTCGGCACATGGACTGTCTGAATATTGAATCATCCGAGTTATGCAGTCAAACCTGGTGTACCCGTTTAAAAAAAGTTGATTGCCGTCATTAAGTCCTGCGTCTATATCTTGAATAGACACATAAGCAACATATAGCTTATAAATACTTGCTGTAAAATACTGTTTATCTGACTGGCTAGATGCAAGTACTTGCCCGCTTACTGTATCTAAAATAGTGACACTTGCCTTTTGTTGATATTTTTTTACCCAAGAATCAACGATCGCCTGAACTTCGACTGGGTTAACTTGTTCTGTATTTAATACTTTGGTTGCACTAGAATTTTGATCTGTTATTGGCGTAAATACAAAGGATTGTTCGCTAGCGTAAACCATATTATGAGACGACCATATTACTGCAAAAACCTGTACTCCTACAAATAATAAGCAGGCCAAAAATACCGAAAAGAAGGCTGTTAAACTAGCCCTTATAGTGCGCGTTTTGGTTAGCGAACGGTTTGCATTGTAGCGCAGCTTTGACGGCGCCAAAACAACCGTCAGCATATTGCCGACTGTCATTTATTTTTCCTACGTAAGTTTTTATCTCTGTTTGTGCGAGTGTTTTTAATTTTTACACTTTACTTAGTAAGTGTAGCGCTAATGCTTGGTATTTTGCAATAGGTAAAATCGTTCCAGGTTTCCTTTAGCCCCGGCAACATCATCATAAGACAACCCCAATACGGGTTTTCTCATCGCGCCGGGTTCGAAGTAAATTCGAACTTGGGCTGCTCTTTCCTTAGCATCATATCTTATTAAGAAGGTAAAATCGTTCCAGGTTTCCTTTAGCCCCGGCAACTTCTGAGTCGGCTTTGTCGGTAATTAAAAAATATTGCCTAGACCACGTTTCAAAGTTTCGTAAAATGTCTCGCCGTATGGTGTCGTTTTTAATAATACCTTTGTTTATTTGCTCTTTGCCGGCTTCGAATTGCGGTTTAACCATAGCAACTATTTGCGTACTTTTATTTGTCAATTTAGATACGCTTGGCAGTATGTCTCGTAAACTTATAAAAGACACATCAATCACAACAATATCAATTGCTGTATCTGTTACAAAGTTTCGAATATCTGTTTGTTCGTGAAGTTCAATCAATGGATTACTGCGCAAACTTGGGTGCAGTTGATTTGTTCCAACGTCAACGGCTATTACATTTTTAGCCCCATGCTGAAGAGCGTAATCAGTAAAACCGCCAGTGCTACTGCCAACATCCAAAACAGTTTTGTCTTTAAATTCTAATTTTAATTTTTGTGCTACGCTAGCAAGTTTTAAACCCGCCCTACTAACATATCTATCTTCAGCGGTAACTTTAATATCGTCACGATCATCTACCAAAAAACTAGCAACGATTTGTGTTTTACCGTTTACTTCTACAAGTCCCAACTTAATAAAATTTTCGGCGCTAGAACGGCTAGCAACAAGTTTGCGAGCAAATAAAGTCTTATCTAAACGTAGCTTCATAATGTGATGATATCCTCTGCTGGCATAGCAAGTAAACTGTTTAATTCATAGCCTTGTTCGTTAGTCATTTTGTTTACACACCATGCACCCAACCGTGCACCCCACGAATAGTTATTGTTTTTTTCATATAACCAAGAGTGTGGTGATTGATTTTTTGGAGTTTGGTAAGGAACTTGTTCGTAAAACAAGGGGTCGCTATACAAATTGTCCAATACGTCTTCGCCGTCTATATTATCTTCTAAGATTGTGTGTTCTTTTGGTATCTTAAAAATATCATGCTCAACAGATGCCTGAACTACATGCGCAAGACCTTCTGAGGCTATAATTTCTATGAGCGTATAATCCTGCGGAAAGTATTTTTCTCGAGTGCAACGTACCATTTCGTGCGCACATACAGATGTTATTTCAGGGAACAAGCTTCCTAATTTTTTATACTTTAATTCAGAGCTTCTAAAATACAAATCAAAGGTAGTTAACGATATAGAACCTCCTCTTGCCGGTTCTTTATATTTTCCTAAATAAGGAAGGACTCTGGTTGCGGTAGATTCTATACCTAAAGAATTTTCTAGGTATTGTTCTGCTAACTTAATGGCCGGGCGTAGTTCGTTAGCCATATACCTACGAACACTGTTCGTCCAATATCCTGGCTGAAAATCTAACGATGCTCTAACCGAATCATTCATATTTTATTTTTTTACTTCTTGCGTTCTCTGTATGCACCCGTCGTTGTATCGACACTAATAATATCACCCGTCTTAATAAAAGCAGGTACGCGTACTTCTACTCCTGTTTCTAGGGTAGCTGGTTTAGTAACATTACCACTAGTATCGCCGCGCGTTACGTCTTCTGTATATGTAACTTCTAGGTAGACGTTTTTAGGTAATTCTACGTTAATTGGTTTGTCGTCAAAACTTTGCAATATAACTTTATCACCTTCTTTAAGATAGCCCGAACCATCACCGACCATGTCGGCGCTAATTTCGAACTGTTCAAAAGTTTCTTCGTTCATAAAGTAAAATACGTCACCCGTATTATACAAATACTGAACATTTTGCTTAGATACGTCTGCAGGTTCTAGTTGTTCGTTTCCTTTAAAAGTCTGAGCTAAAACTTTGCCGTCTAACAAGCTTTTTATACGAAGATTAACTATACTACCGCCACGACCTACAACTTTTTGATTGTAATCTACAACTATGTAAGGAACGCCTTCCATCTGAAAAACGATGCCTTTTTTTAGTTCTGTAATACTGTATCCTGCCATTAAATTCTCCTGTTTAGCTATATTCTGAATCGTTTTTTAAACTAATTATTTAGCCTAAATCTTTAAAAAGAACTAGTTGCTAGAAACAAAAGGAAGTAATGCAATGTGTCGAGCGCGTTTAATTGCACGAGCCAACTGACGTTGTTGCATTTCTGTAAGACCGGTTTTTTTGCGGCTTTCGATTTGTCCGTATTGGTTTACGTAACGCAATAATGTTTTAAAGTCTTTGTAGTCAAAAAATGCTACATCTGTTCTGTGTTTAAATATCTTTGCCATTTGGCTTCTCCTGGTTCTGTTGTTAAATTACTCTTGTGTTCATTAAAAATTGTATAGTCTAAAGGATTTTGAGCAGTGCGATCTGGGATGAAAGCCGATTTCAATCAGTTGAGCCGTACGCACGTACGGTGATACTTATTGACAATCGAACTTTCGCACAGAGCGTGCACTCACAAATTCTTTAGAACGGGATGTCGTCGAGGTTAATAGGCTCATCGCCAATATCTTCGATAACTGGCGCAGCTTTTTTAGCTGGCTTTGGTGCGCTTGCAGCAGGTGCTTTATGCTCTTGGCCGCCATCTTCATGTCCGGCTTCTGAACGATCACCACCCTGCGCGCCACCCAAAAAGGTTACATCGCTGGCGTTAACTTCTACTTTAGTTCGCTTTACGCCGTCTTTTTCCCAGCTACTACTTTGTAAACGACCGTTAACTAGGCAGGGTCGACCCTTGCTTAGGTACTGGCTTACGCGTTCGCCCAATGGACCCCACGCAACTACGTCTACATAATCTGTAACTTCTTGCCAATTACCGTCAGTACCTTTGTAGCTTCTGTTTAGCGCAAGGCTAAAACTACAAATACTCTGACCGTTTGGTGTTGCGCGTAGCTCTGGATCCCTTGTTAGGTTTCCCATTAAGATTACTTGGTTAAAACTTCGTGCCATAGTGGCATCCTCCTTACAAGAACTATGTCTTGGATGTTAATTGTATTATCAAAGTACGCCTGTTTGCCTATGCTAGTCAAGGACTATTATTTATCGTCGCGGTTGCTGCGTCGTCTTGGACGTTCGTCTTCGTCTTCGTCAGTCTTTTCGTCGTCGTCGTTTGCATGTTCGCCACGTGCAGCTTGTTTAGCTGCTTTTTCTACGCGAAGAGTTTCGGCTTTTTCGATCTTTTTAAGATCAGGACGAGTAATCAAAAAACGAATAACTTCGTCAGTGATATTAAGACTGTCGTTTAGCTTTTTAACACCACTTGTAGGAAGTTCAAGCGTGTAAATTACATACACTGCATGTTCTTGCTTAGCGATTTTATAGGCCATTTTTCGGTTGCCCCAATTGTCAACTTTAACAATCTTGCCTTCTGATGCCGAAATCTGTTTTTCGACTTTTGCTGTTGCCTTTTCTAGATCAATTTCTAGATCAGGGTGGTAAAGTACTGCTAATTCGTACTGTTCCATAGTGTCCTTTCGTTAAAGGTGGGAAATGAATAATATTTGATATTTGATATTTGATAGTTAAAAATTTCAACTAGCTCATACTAAATATTATCTATTTATCAAAACTTCCTTTGGTTTCTAACTTACGTACCTAAGAGTCGTAAGCTGAAGTTAGTTTTTAATACTTATATTATATCTGTTTTAAGAGTATTTTACAAGAATAATTCCCGGATTAACCTTAGCGTAGTACGTCGTCAAATGGATGAGGGCCTGAATCTTGGTCTTGAATATCAACAGAATCTTCTTCATCGGGTGCATCAGTACCAAACACTTCGTCCATACTTCTAACTAACACGTCACGAGGCTTGGCACCGCTTGCGCTACCAACTATGCCCTGTTCTTCCATTTGATCAATCAAACGGCTGGCACGTCCGTACCCAATGCGTAGGCGACGCTGTAGTAGGCTTGTGCTTGCCTTTTTATTGTCGATAACAGTTTTTACTGCGTCTTCCCACATATCGTCATCGGCGCTGTCTTTGGCGCTATAGTCGGCCACTACGCCACCCTTGCCATTAAGTTGAACAGGTTGGCTAACAACTTCATCATCGTACTGCGGAGGTCGTTGCATACGTAAAAAGTCTGTAACTTTTTGTGTTTCTTCTAAGGTAATAAGCGCACCCTGGACACGCTTTGGTTTTGGCATGTCGGCTGTACTAAATAACATATCGCCCATTCCTAAAAGTTTTTCGGCTCCGGCGCCGTCAATAATTGTACGGCTGTCGATCTGACTTGCAACCGTAAAAGCAATACGTGCAGGTATGTTGGCCTTGATTAAACCTGTAATAACATCAACACTTGGACGCTGTGTAGCTAAAACCAAATGTATACCAACGGCACGTGCTTTTTGAGCTATTCTTACAATCAATGATTCTACGTCACGTGCTGCCATCATCATAAGATCGGCAAGTTCGTCTATGACGATTATGATATACGGCATTCGTTCGGCATTAGACGTATTATATTCTTCAATATTTCGTTTTTTATCTGCTGCCAATGCGCGGTATCGTCTTTCCATTTCTGACACTGCCCATTTTAGTGCGCTAATACACTTTTCGGGTTCTGTAATAACAGGAGTCAATAAGTGTGGAATGTCATTATAAATATTAAGTTCTACGTGCTTTGGGTCGACCAAAATAAGCTTCATATCGCTTGGACTATTGCGGTACAAAAGACTAGTTAGCAATGTGTTTACCATTACTGACTTACCGGAGTTTGTTTGACCTGCTATTAACACATGGGGCATTTTTTCTAGGTTGGCGACTACTGGAATACCAGCAATATCTCGTCCCACAACAAATCCAAGTTTGCCGCTGCCGCCTACTGTCTTCCACTGCTCACTTTCTAATACACTTGCAATACGAACAGTCGCCGCAGTTAAGTTTGGTACTTCGATACCTACTGCTTTTTGCCCAGGAATAGGTGCCTCTATACGTATACTTTGAGCCGCAAGACTATAGGCCAAGTTGTCGTCTAACGCTGCAATTTTACTAAGTTTAACTCCGGCAGGTGCCTTTATGGTGTACTGCGTAACGCGTGGACCAACGTTAGCCCCTTCCATTTCTACTTCATAATTAAAGTTTTCGAATGTTTCGCGAATAATATCTGCATTGCCGTTAACGTCACCTGCATTTGCTTTGTCTTGCTTTTGATTTAAAAGCGCTATTGGTGGAATTTGCCAATCTGCATCATTTGCAGCAGTCAACGCCTGATGATCTTCTTCTTTTAGCAATACTTTTGGCACACTGTTTTTTAAACTACTTCTGCTTGTACTTTGTTCAAATGGAACACCTTCGGTTAATTTAAAGCCTTTTTCGGCGGCTTGTTCTTTAAGGTCAGACAGGTCAGTATCTTTGTCTGTATTTTTTAAATTCTTAAACGGTGCTTTTAGGACATACAAAATCGCAGCCATCGGCACGCCAAACGTCCAGCAAAATACTAATATTGTGGTTATTAAAAGAATTATAGCCGCTAAATATTTACTAAATATCGCCAGTCCTAATCCGCCAAATAGTTTACCTACCGATCCACCGTGGCCACCAGTCCAAACTGTAGTAGCAGTAGATGCGTTTATAGTTTGTGTAGCAAATGTAGCGTGCAGTAAAGACGATCCTGTTACTAACAACATGAGCATGCTTAATATCTTTAAAAATGGAATTTTATGTTCTTCGGTTTTAAACTTGTATACACCCCAAAAAACTAAAGATACAGGTGCAAAATATGCCGCCCAACCAAAAACTGAGTAAACTCCGCTAAACATTCCCTTAGGCAAAGGTCCGCCCTGCCCAAAGCTACCTATAAGTAAAAACAATGCTACTACAAATAACATCACCGCCCAAACCCCACGTAAAAACATGTTAGGTTCGCGTTCTACTCTTACTTGTTTTTTGCTACTTCGTTTTTTCTTTTTAGCCATAGAAGTTATTATACCGTGTTTATGTTTAAGTTACCTAGGAACACTATACCACAAATATGTAAATTTTACAACTACTAATTGGACTTAGTCTGTACGAGCGTCTTGTCCAAGCAGGCTTGCACGCATTTGAGCAAAGCGATCCTGTTGATCTTGAGCTTGCTGTTCGGGAGTTTTAGGCTGTTGTTCACTGCCGCGTGCTGGATGGTTGTCGTTGTTTTGCTTTTCGTTCTTACCACCAATAACGTTTATTACAGGTATAACAATCGGCGTACGCTGAGTTTGTTCGTACAAAAAGTGCGTGATATGATCTTTTAATTCTGCTTTAAATCTGTCTAGGTCGATTCGCTTAAAGCGTTGACCTACGGCACGACGAAGTTCTGTTCGGAACAAGTTCATAAGCTCTTCGTTGTCACGCATATAAATAAATCCACGACTAATAATGTCTGGGCTTGTTAGTAGTTGACCAGTCTTTTTGTCGACGGTCAAAATAACAGCGACTAACCCTTCTTCGGCCAAAACAAGACGGTCTTTAACTACAATGTTACTAACCAACGCGCCAGACTGGTCAACCAAAACGGTTCCGTGTGGCACTTCGCCAACCATGTCCATTTTGTCTTTAGTAAAGCTTAACACCTGACCGTTGTCGGCGTTAATTGTGTTGCCGCGTGGAATACCTTCTTCTACAGCAATTTCGATATGGTATTTTTTAGCTGTAAAGTCACCATAAATTGGCACAAAAAACTTTGGCTTGGTCATTTTAATCATGTCACGGTATTCTTCTACGCTGGCGTGGCCAGAAACGTGGAGTGGACCACAACCGTCAATTTCGCGGGTTTCGTGCCTAAATACGTGTACGCCCTTGCGGTAAAGTTCGTCTACCATTGACCTAATAAGACTGTCGTTACCGCTGTAAGGAATAGGCGTGCTAGATAAAATAACACTGTCTTGCGCCTTAAGTTTTACGTGCTTGTGTTCGCCGGCACTCATACGCATAAGAGCACTGTTTGGTTCGCCTTGGCTACCAGTACAAACTACTACTACATCGGTGTCCTTCATTGTTGCAACATTAGCAATTGGTACAAAAGTACCTTTTGGAACACGTACAAAGCCGTTTCGCACAGCCATTTCTAGCGTGCTAATCATGCTTCGGCCGTCCATAGCCACTTTTTTATTGTGGTGGACAGCAGCGTTAATAATCATTTGTACACGGTTCATATTGGTACTAAACAATCCAACAAAGATACGACCTGGTGCGGTGTCCATAATGTCGACAAAGCTTTGTTCGATGGTACTTTCACTAGGGGTACGTCCTGGGCGTTCGGTAGTAGTACTTTCGGACAATAATGCCAATACGCCTTCGTTTCCTAGTTCTTCTAAACGTTCGATGTCTGTACGTTCGTGGTCTAATGGGTTTGGGTCTAACCTAAAATCGCCTGTATTAATAATGCGCCCAACAGGAGTGTCTACGATTACAATCGTGCTTCCAGGTATAGAGTGAGTTACTCTTACAAGTTCTACAAAGAACACTCCGACTTTTAGTCGTTCGTGTGTGTTTTCGTTCATTATTACTGCACGAAGTTCAAAACCTTCAGGCATTGGCAAGCCAAAGTTCTGAAAAATTTCTTCTACACGTCCAATAGTAAAACGACTTCCGTAAATAGGTGCCGGAAAAAGTGGCACAATGTGAGGTAATCCACCAATGTGGTCAAGGTGGCCGTGAGTAATTACATAACCACGAATTTTACTTCGAATAGATTCTAGGTAGGTTGTGTCGCATATACCATAATTAATGCCCGGCAAATCCACACCAAGGTCGTTACCACAGTCAATAATTAATGCGTCATTTTGGTATTCAAGCAGCATCATGTTTTTGCTACCACCGCCGTCCATGCCACCGATACCTATAATTTTTAAGGTAGCGCTACCAGTGTCTAGGTAATTTGCGCGTTGCGCTTGTTCGCTAGTGTCTGCTGTAAGATACTGATTTACTATTCTTTCGGCGTCGCTTTGAGTGCGTTTTTGTGCACGTATAGCTTCGCCACGACTGGCACTTCGACTAGCGCTAGTAGTTGCCTGTAGCTTTGGTCTTGGCTGTCCGCCGTTTCTGTTGTTTTGAGGTCGGTTATTACCGCCTTTATTCTTATTTTTTTGTTCCATAAATGGTTCCTTAATTTTTAATATAATTTAATTTCGAATTATTTTTTTGACGCCGTTTATTAGATTTCGGATCGTCAGGTATGCGCTAACTAATGCTGCACAGTACAAGGCTATTGCACCAGAATCAATTGCCCACGAACTTAGTCCGTATGTGATTCCAGCAAAAACAAGTCCCATGACCAGCAGAACCCAAGGGTTCTGCATGGCGCTAGCGAATTGTTTATTATTTTTTGCCATTTCCCACCTCTACGTTCAAATCTTTTAGAATATCCAATGCCTGATTTTGACCATTATTTAACTCTAGTTTTCGAAGTTGCCATGCCGTCTGCTTTTTCATTATCCGGCGGGTAATCATTAGTGTTATCAAAATAATAACTCCAAAACCGCCCCATCCAAACAATACGTCTTTCGATTTATCAGAATAGCTACTCATGAATATTACCACTATGGCAATAAGAAGACCGGTTATCCTGTCAATCACTATATTTCTCTTGTAAATCACTAGTCGTTCACCAGTTAAAAACTTACCCCATCTACCGTAAACTGCCATTATTATCCTTTTAGTTCTCGTTCGGCTTGTTTCATGCTGAGGTTGAGGCGGCCTTTTTCGTCAATTGCCATTAGTTTAACATTAACATAATCGCCGACTGAAACTACGTCACTAGGCTTATTAACGCGTTCGTCACTCATTTCAGAAACATGCACCATGCCGTCGCGGCCTGGTAAAATTTGCACAAAGCAACCAAAATCTAGAACACTAACAACTGGTACGTGCTTATAAATAGTTCCAACTTCTGGATCCTGTGTAATGTCACGAATCATTTGTTTAGCTGCTTCAATAGAAGCGCCGTCTGGACTAGAAATCATGACTAGACCGTCTTCTTTGATGTCAATTTCGGCACCGGTTTCGGCAATAATCTTGTTGATCATTTCTCCGCCTTTACCAATAACTTCACGAATCTTGTCAGGGTTAATCTGAATAGTTTCTACACGTGGAGCGTATGGGCTAAGTTCGGCGCGTGGTCGATCAAGTGTAGTTAGCATGTGTGCCAATATATGCGCACGGCCTTCTATTGCCTGTTGTAATGTTTTTGCTAAAACTTCTGTTGGTAGTCCATGGACTTTCATATCCATCTGCATTGCAGTAATACCTTTTTTAGTTCCAGTAACTTTAAAGTCCATATCGCCAGCAAAATCTTCGGCGTCTTGGATGTCTGTTAATATAACCACTTTATCGCCGTCTACAATTAATCCCATTGCAATACCGCTAACAGGTGCTTTTAGCGGTACACCAGCATCCATAAGACTAAGTACGCTGCTACATGTAGCAGCCATACTAGTAGAACCGTGTTGGCTCATAATTTCGGTAACAGTACGAATAGTGTATGGAAACTCTGTTTCTGATGGAATAACTGGTAGTAGTGCCCGTTCTGCTAGCGCACTGTGACCGATTTCGCGGCGTCCAGGTGATCCCAATCGCTTAACTTCTCCTACTGTCCATCCTGGGGCGTTAAAATGGTGCATGTAGCGTTTTTCGCCCTGGAATTCCATAGTGTCAATCATTTGTGCGTAGCTAAGTGGTGCCAAAGTAGTAATGTTCATAGCCTGCGTAATACCGCGGGTAAACAAACTACTACCGTGAGCACGAGGCAAAAAGCTAACTTCGCTAGAAAGTGGACGAACTTCGGTTAGTTTTCGGCCATCAGGACGAACGCCTTCTTCAAGTATTCCAGTTCTTACATCTTTGTTGACAGCTGATGCATAAGCATCGTGATAATCGTTGCTTACTTTAGCAAATTCTTCTTCGCCTAGTTCTTCTGTAAAATGAGCCTTCATTCCTTCTAATAGTTCATGAAGAGCTGCATGACGATCTTCGTACGCTCCACGAACTTTTTTACCCATTTTACCCTTAAGCCAAGCGTTAACGCTGGTTTGAATATCTTCGCTAGGAAGTGAAAGTGCATAATCCAATGGCTTTACACCAAGTTTTTTAACAAGTTCTCGTTGTAAGTCTAATGCGGGCTGAAAAGCCTTTTGTGCAAGTTCTAAAGCTTCTACTACAAGCTCTTCAGACACTTCGTTTGCGCCAGCTTCTACCATCATTACGGCGTTATCTTTGCCAGCTACAAATAAGTCTAAATCACCTGCTGCTAATTGATCACGGCTAGGAAAAGCGACTAACTTACCATCTTCGGTACCAATTCGTAGGCCGGCCACAGGACCGTCATAAGGAGCACCGGCAATCATAAATGCAGCGCTTACTGCAATCATAGCAATCGCATCAGGACGGAATGTTGGGTCCATGCTTAATACTGTTGCGATACCTTGTACTTCGTGTCTAAAACCTTTTGGCCATAGCGGTCTAATTGGGCGGTCAATAAGACGGCCTATTAAAATAGCTTCTTCGCTTGGTCGACCTTCGCGCTTAATAAATCTGCTGCCACTTATTTTGCCAGCTGCATAAAAGCGTTCTTCATATTCGATACTAAGAGGAAAATAATCAAAACCCTTTAATGGAGTCTTGCCTATCATTGCAGTACCTAAAATTACTGTTTCGCCGTATCGTACGATTACGCTTGCGCTGGTTCTAAAACCAACTCTGTGTACTTCTAAACTAAGTTCTCGGCCACAAAAGTCAGTTTTTACGCTGACAATGTCTTTTCCTAATGGATTGATTGTTGGCATGAAGTAAGTTCCTTTCTTTTTTTAGTAAGGATTGGTGCTAGAAATAAGAAACAAATTTCAAATATACACTTTATTATTTAGTGATATATCTGTTGTTGTTTCTTACACCCAGAGGCCCGTCCTTTATTTACTTCATTCCGCGCCCGATATGTTCGGACAATAGTAGAAATAAACTAAGTTACTTAACCGTTAATTAACGGCGAAGACCAAGCTTTTTGATAAGTGCTAAGTAGCTAGCTGCGTCGTTTGCTGCGATATATTTTAATAGTTTTTTGCGTCGACCAACCATTTGCATCAATCCACGGCGTGTTGCGTGATCTTTTTTGTTAACCTTTAAGTGTTCGGTTAATTCGATGATGCGTGAAGTTAGAACAGCTACTTGTACTTCGGGTGCTCCGACGTCAGTTTTGCTTGCTCCGTAAATGCTAGTAATCTCTGCTTTTTTCTCTGTTGAAATCATATCTTAGTTCTTACTTTATCATATCCGTATCTGTTATGCAACAAGATTTACTAAAAACTTGTTACTCCGCTAATGGCTTTGTATCTGTTAATATGTTTTTTAAGATTAGCTCAAAGTCCATATTGGTCATTTTTACAGAGTTAATTAGCAAAAAATCACCTACTTTTGTACGTCGTAGATCGCTTAAATACGCTCCAACTTGCAATTTATTTCCGGCGTCCCTCGCTAGGCTTCTGATATAAGTGCCGCTGCCGACGTGAGCAACAAATTTAATAACTGGATAATTGTAATCGATTTCGCTTATCTGTTTAATTACAACTTTTCGTGGTTCTAATTTTACCGTTTCGCCTTTTCGGGCTGCCGAATAAGATCTGACTCCGCCAACTTTAATAGCACTAAACTGTGGCGGAATTTGTTCAATTTCGCCCACAAAACTCATAAGCGCCTCTTTTACTTCGTTAAGTGTAGGAATAGTCGTGCTTACCTGAGTTAAAGTGCCTTCGGCGTCGTCTGTTGTACTGTTAAACCCAAGGTTCATAGTACATTCGTAAATCTTATCTTTTACAGTTAGTTCGGGTACTTTTTTAGTGTATTTGCCAATCGCTAAAACAAGTAAACCAGTAGCAAGTGGATCAAGTGTACCAGTATGACCTACCTTCACTTTGCGTGAAGGAGTCGCTTGTCTTTTGTCGCTAGTCGCCGGTGCTTCTGACTGAAGACTAGTAACTAATGACTGCTGACTGCGTAGCACGCCACGAACCTTTGCAACCACGTCAAAACTTGTCCAGCCCTTTGGTTTGTCTACTAACAATAATCCATCCATAATCTATAGATTACAGTCTTTAGCTTTAAAATTACAATTGCTGTGGATTTGAATCTATTTGCGGTGTAGGCCCGCTAGGGTTCATGTAGCTGTGATTGTTGGCAGTTGGCGAAAAGTACTGAGGCATCATTGGCGGCGGTACTGGAGGCGGCGACATAGGGTCTACGGGTGCAACAACCTGCGTTGGCGTAATTATGTTAGATTGTTGCAGCACATCAGCTACTGCGGCCATAGGTTGAGGCAATGCGACAGCTGGCGGCGCCGGAATTGGCATATCTGGAACAATTACTTCTGGCATCATTGGAGCGTCAGCAACAATGTTTGGCGTTTCGAACGCACCTTCGTCAGCACCAACATGAGGACTATGAACGTCTTGTTCTAGTTGAGCCAGTGTATCCGATGCTTCTGTCGCACCTGCACTGCTAAGTTCTGGCAATGCATATTCTGGCATTGGCGGAAATGCCGGTTCTGGAGTCGGCATAATTAACTCTGGCTGAACCACAGGTTCTACGACCGGACTTTGCACCGATTCAGCTTGTACTACTGGCTCTCTAGGTTGCGGTACAGTTGGGGCTGGAGCAAAAGCAGCTAAAGGATCATACTTTTCTTGGTTTATTGGTTCTATTACTTTGTGTCCGTCGCCAGAAATGTAACTATTTTCGTTAGTTGGTTCTGGTGGATTATTTGCTTCAGACTCGAGTTTTTGCTGCAGTTCCTTGTTTTTTAATGCTTCGGCTTCGGCGGCAAGACGTATTTCTTCTTGAAGTTTTAGATTGCCCTGATCATCGATGTGAATATCGTTTTCTTCTATATCCTGAGCACCATCATCGTGCGATATTTCTATTTCTCCGTCTGGTTTAGGAATGTCTTCTATTACAGCTGGTGTTTCTAGTTCGCCAGGTTGATTCAATTGAGCATCAGAATCAGTAGGCAAAACAGGTTCTGGAACTACTTCTACTGGTTTAAGTTTTTCGGCAATTAATTGCTGATTTGCACCTGCAGCCATAAGCTGAGCACTCATTGTCATAACCTTAGGACTGGTTTTATTATTACTAAAACGATCTGTCTCAGAAACTATACCGGTTAAAAAGGCTGTAGACATTTGGCTATCTAACAAGCCACTCTGAAAGGATTCAGACACACTAACCAGCATCTCAGAAAGACTACTTGCAGATGCGTCGTTCCAATTAATTCCGCCAATTTCGCTAGTGACTTCCCCAGCAGATACGCCAATAATTATTGCGTCGTGCAAAATTCTACCGTGCGCAACTATCGCAGTATCAATATCGTCTTTATTTGTAACGCCTAAAGCTACAACTACATCAACATTAAAATCACCCTGGCTAAATTCTAAATCTTTATCAGAAATACTTGTTCTGTAAGGAGTAATAAAAATTCGTACTACTTCGTCCTCTACTTTATACCTAAGCTTGTCGGCTTTTGATTTGTCTAAAGCGATTATAAAATCTCTAAGGCTGTCTGTGTTTTGTTCGAATGTTTTTTGAGGTTGCAAAAATTGAATAGTAGAAGGCACTTCACCACTAAATACTGCAGTAGCGTGCTTACCTAACTTATTTAATAACAGGGTAAAACCTATACATGCCGACAGTTGATCTACTGTGGGATTTTTACTTACTGTAACTAAAATATTAGTCGCTTCTTTAATGCGTTCGACTGCTAATTGCTTTGGGTTTGGTTCCATATTTGTTTGCCTGTGCTTTTTGTTTTTTTGTTAGCTCACTTCGAACATACCATAAGCGCATACTTATGGCAAGAACGAATTTTACAAAAAACGTAAAATAAGTTACTGTTATATGTGACAATAAAAAACATAAGCAAGAAGGTAAAAACTACAATGCCAATCATTAAATCAGCTAAAAAGCGAGTACGAACCGCTAAAAAAGCTACAGTGCGTAATTCTAAGACTAAAAAAGGTTTACGTGGAGCTTTAAAAGCTTTTCACGGAAAAATAACTGGCAGCACACATTCTAGTGCACAAAGCGCAATAGACAAGGCTGTTAAAAAAGGCGTAATGAGCAAAAACAAAGCTTCTCGCCGTAAGAGTCAATTAGCTAAAAAAGCTAAAGCTGCTGGTCACAAGCCAGCTGCAGCAGTCAAAAAAGCTGCTCCAGTTAAAAAGGCAGCTCCTGCTAAAAAAGCTGCTCCAGTTAAAAAAGTAGTTGCAAAAAAACCAGCTGCTAAAAAAGCTGCTCCAGTTAAAAAAGTAGTTGCAAAAAAACCAGCTGCTAAAAAAGCAGTAGCCAAGAAAAAATAGTTATTTAAATAGCTAACCAAACGGTCACAATTGTGGCCGTTTTTTTATTACTAAATACTAAGAAAAAGTATGAAGTTTTTTAAAATATCGTCAGGATCAACACTTACAGTTTTTATTGCATGTTCAGATTCTGCTAACTTAGTGACGTAAGATTTTAGTTCAGAATAAGTACGCATGCTTGCTAAGCTTAAACTTTTTTTAGCGACATACGGGCTAATACCCGATTCTGCGGCAATCTGATCAGAACTTTTTTGACCCGCCGTTTTAATAAGTAGCAAAATATGAAGTTGCCAAACAAATAATGCCTCTATTGCAAGCGGTTCAATTGCCTGAGCACGTTGATCGTCGTATAAATAAAATGCTCTGGCTACGTTGCCGCTAAATGCAGCTTCTATTAGATCAAAAATACTACTTAAAGGAGCTTGCTCGGTTAAAAGATCAATTGTCGTACGTGTTACCGCTACGTCATATAAAAGTAGTTTATTTAGTTCGCTAGACAGTAGTTGTTGTCCCGCCCCAACTCTAGAAACTAAGTAATTAGCATCACTAATAGCTATACTGCCGCCCCTTGCCTTTGCTTCAAGGGTTAACCAATTAGGCGCATTTTTAGCGTCAATTTCTATAAATTCTTTAAGGTCGGTCAATTTTTTTAAAGTTTTAAAAAATACACTACGCTTATCTATTTTTGGTTCTACAATAATTAATTCTGTGACGTCAGACAATGATTCAAATATCTTTTCTAAAGATTCGTTTGCTGTTTTATTTGCAGCTAAACCTTCCATGATTATCATTCGCTTAGGACTTAAAAATGGCAGAGCCGACAACACATCTAATATTTTGCCAGTTTCCCATTCGGATACATCAATTGTTTCTAGTGCCAAATCACCATATTCAGCAATAAATTTATTACGTTCAAGCAACAAAGCCTGACGTAACAAAAAACTATTTTGACCTACTAAACTTTTAATCATTAACTACTATTGTACCGTGACAAGGGTTAATAAAATAT
>Ga0194035_1000598_pt1 | contig 20324 bp, 19 predicted proteins | sample JunL2320m_MetaG_FD_148680 | JGI IMG/M metagenome (GOLD analysis project Ga0194035, IMG submission 148680) | Anoxic zone freshwater microbial communities from boreal shield lake in IISD Experimental Lakes Area, Ontario, Canada - Jun2016-L239-20m | ecosystem: Environmental > Aquatic > Freshwater >...
ACCGTTTTCTGACTCGCACCGAGATCCGGAACTTAGCCAAGGAACTCGACTTCCGACCGCGAAAAGCGCTGGGCCAGAACTTCGTCCACGACGCCAATACGCTGCGTCGTATCGTGTCGGCCTCAGGCGTTACCAAGGGCGACCACATTCTTGAAGTTGGTCCCGGGCTCGGATCGCTGACCCTGGCACTGCTTGATCGAGGCGCGAACGTCACCGCCATCGAGATCGACTCGGTGCTCGCTGATCGGCTGCCCAAGACGATTGCTGATCACTCGCACAGCGAAATCCACCGCCTGACGGTGCTGAACCGCGACATCCTCGGGATCCGGCGGGCTGACCTCACGGACCAGCCCACCGCCCTGGTGGCGAACCTCCCGTACAACATCGCTGTGCCCGCACTGCTGCATCTGCTGGCCGAATTCCCGACGATTCGCACCACCATGGTGATGGTCCAATCCGAGGTCGCCGAGCGCCTTGGCGCCGAGCCCGGAGGCAAGGACTACGGCGTGCCTAGCGTCAAGGCCCGATTCTTCGGCAATGTCCGCCGGTACGGCACGGTCTCGCCGACCGTCTTCTGGCCCATCCCGAGGGTGTACTCCGGTTTGGTGCGCATCGACCGCTACGAGACGTCGCCATGGCCCGCCGACGAGGCGTTCCGCGAGCAGGTCTTCGAACTGGTCGATATCGCTTTCGCCCAGCGGCGCAAGACGCTGCGCAACGCATTTCTGGAATGGGCCGGCTCCGGCAACGCCTCTGCTGAGCGACTGCTGGCGGCCAGCATCGACCCGGCCCGCCGAGGCGAGACACTGGCCGTGGCCGACTTCGTGCGACTCCTCCAGCGATCCGGCACGGCCGTTGCCTCGGAGGGCTCAACCGAAGGGGCGGCGCGGTCGGCCGACGTGCACTGACCGGCGCGATACCCTCATGTGGTGCCCAACACTGGCAGCATCGCTGCGCAATGGGTGCCGACCGGGTCGGTGACGGTGCGGGTTCCCGGGAAAGTCAACCTCTACCTGGGCGTCGGTGACCGCCGTGCGGATGGCTATCACGACCTGACGACCGTATTCCACGCTGTCTCCCTATCCGACGAAATCACTGTGCGAGATGCCGATCTGCTTTCGCTGCGACTCGTCGGAGAGGGCGCTGATGAGGTGCCCACCGACGCCGGCAACCTGGCGTGGCAGGCCGCCGAGTTGATGGCTGAGCATGTCGGGCGGGCACCCGATGTGGAGATCACCATCGCGAAGTCGATCCCGGTGGCCGGCGGAATGGCCGGTGGTAGCGCCGACGCCGCCGCCGTATTGGTAGGGATCAATGCATTGTGGGAGTTGGGTGTGCCGCGCCGCGACCTACATGCGATGGCAGCGCGACTCGGCAGCGATGTGCCCTTCTCGTTGCACGGCGGGACGGCGCTGGGTACCGGCCGAGGCGAGGAACTGACAACTGTGCTGTCCCGCAATACCTTTCACTGGGTTCTTGCCTTCGGTGTCGGCGGGCTCTCGACCGCCTCGGTCTATTCTGAGATCGACCGCTTACGCGAGGCGGGTGAGCCGTCGCGGCTGACGGATCCCGAGCCGCTGCTGACTGCGCTATCCGCCGGCGACCCATACGGGCTTGCGCCCCTGCTGGGCAACGACCTGCAACCCGCGGCTCTGAGCCTGGACCCGAACCTGCGGCGCACGCTGCGTGCGGGTACCGAGGCCGGCGCCTTGGCTGGAATCGTGTCTGGTTCCGGTCCGACATGCGCGTTTCTGTGCGCTTCGGCCGAGGCATCCGTCGACGTCAGCGCCGAGCTGGCCGGCGCGGGGGTATGCCGAACGGTTCGGGTCGCCAGTGGGCCTGTGCACGGGGCCCGTGTGGTTCCTGCGGCCAACGACTGAGGGCTGGCCAGCGACGAAGATGCGCCACGGGTCGCCATCAGGCGGAGGGGCTTGGCGTGATCTTAAGAAATGGTTAAGATAGAAGGCAGCATCACCGATTCGAGACCGAAAAGCTCCACACATCTACGGGCGCGCCGCAGACGCGATCGCTCGCGTCGGGCGGAGCATAACTGTCCGGGATGCTGCGCCGTTGGCGACGGCAAGCCGGATACCGAGGAGGTCGCGTGAGCCGTTTCACGGACAAGATGTTCCACAGCGCCATGACCAGCACCAAGGGCATGGTCACCGGCGAGCCTCAGGAATCGGTCCGGCACACCTGGCGGGAAGTGTACGAACGTGCCCGCTGCATCGCCGGCGGCCTGGCCGCTGCCGGTGTAGGCCGGGGTGATGCGGTCGGCGTGCTTGCCGGCGCACCGGTGGAGATCGCACCGACCGCCCAGGCGCTGTGGATGCGCGGAGCCAGCCTGACCATGCTGCACCAGCCCACCCCACGCACCGACCTTCAGCACTGGGCGAAGGACACCGCCAACGTTATCGACATGATCGATGCCAAAGCCGTCGTGATCTCCGAGCCGTTCCTGGTGGCCGCCCCGATCCTCAAGGAGCGCGGCGTGAAGGTCCTCACAGTCGAGGAGCTGCTGGCCGCCGAGCCCATCGATCCGCTCGAGACCGGCGAGGACGATGTCGCGCTGATGCAGCTGACGTCCGGGTCGACCGGCTCGCCGAAGGCTGTGGTGATCACCCACCGAAACATTCATTCCAACGCCGAAGCAATGTTCGTTGGTGCCGGGTATGACGCCGATACCGATGTCATGGTGAGCTGGCTGCCCTGCTTCCATGACATGGGCATGGTGGGCTTCCTGACCGTCCCGATGTACTTCGGCGCCGAACTGGTCAAGGTCACCCCGCTGGACTTCCTTCGGGACACGCTGCTGTGGGCCAAGCTCATCGACAAGTACAAGGGCACCATGACCGCGGCGCCCAACTTCGCCTATGCACTGTTCGCCAAGCGACTGCGCCGGCAGGCTAAGCCGGGCGAGTTCGATCTGTCGACGTTGCGATTCGCACTGTCGGGCGCCGAACCTGTCGACCCCTCCGACGTTGAGGATCTGCTCGAGGCGGGCAAGCCGTTCGGGTTGCGACCGGAGGCGATCCTTCCGGCCTATGGCATGGCCGAGACGACACTGGCCGTGTCGTTCTCGGAGTGCGGAGCCGGACTGGTGGTCGACGAGGTCGACGCCGATCTGCTGGCCGCACTGCGACGTGCCGTCCCGGCCACCAAGGGCAACACCCGCAGGTTGGCCTCGCTGGGTCCACTGCTGCAGGATCTCGAGGCTCGCATCGTCGATGAGGGGGGTAACTCACTGCCTCCGCGCGGCGTCGGGGTCATCGAACTGCGCGGCGAGGCCCTGACGTCTGGCTACGTCACGATGGGTGGATTCGTCGCGGCACAGGATGAGGACGGCTGGTTGGACACCGGCGACCTCGGGTACCTGACCGAGAATGGTCACGTGGTGGTGTGCGGCAGAGTCAAGGACGTGATCATCATGGCCGGCCGCAACGTCTATCCCACCGACATCGAACGCGCCGCGGGAACCGTCGAGGGCGTTCGGCCGGGTTGCGCGGTCGCGGTGCGACTGGAGGCCGGCCATTCGCGGGAGACCTTTGCGGTCGCGGTCGAATCCAACGAATGGGAGGATCCCGCCGAGGTGCGCCGTATCGAGCAGCAGGTCGCTCATGCGGTTGTCGGCGAGGTGGGCGTCCGACCGCGCAATGTGGTGGTGCTCGGGCCGGGCACTATCCCGAAGACCCCATCAGGAAAACTGCGCCGCGCAAACTCGGTGGCACTGGTCACCTGAACACGCCGCGGAAATTCCGGTCTCCCGAGCTAAACTCCGGCACCTTTAGTATGCTCTCCTCAGTCTATTCAGGAGAGGAACGGTATGGCCAAGCGTTTGGTTATGGCGATCGTTACAGCGGGCGTTCTCGCCGGAGGGGTTTCGGCGGGTATCGCCTACGCGGGCGGTCCGGACGGCACCGTTCAGGAAGATATCTCGGTGGCTGTCGGCACCGGCACATTTGAGGACTTTCAGGATGGCGTGGGAGGTCTGAACGAGGAAGTCGGTTTCACCGCGACCGGCCCCACCAACGACGCTGCCTCGGCGGCGGTGATCGCCGAGTGTCAGGCCGCCGGTGGTGTTGAATGCTCCGCCGACGAGGTCACCAACGACAATCTTTGCATCGTATCTGTCGGTTCGGATCTCACCGATGTCGTGGCCGGAGGTGCCGGTCCGACCATCGAAGCGGCCACCCAGGACGCTCTCAGCAAGGCGGCGGCGAACGGCACGCCCGAGAGTGATGACGCCGTGGTCATCGTATCGGCGTGCCCCTGATGACCGAACGAACTTCTGGTAACCCGAGAGGCGAAGGACAGATGACAGGTCGAGGCAAGACGGCACTGCTGATGGCGTGTTTGGCAGTGGTGTCGGGGGTTTCAGCTCCTTCCGCCAGCGCCCGACCGTCCTGCCAGAGCTCGGACTTCATGACGGTCTGCCAGACCAACGGCAGCGTGTCGATCAAGTCAAGGCCAGGTACGGTGGCACCCCCCGCCAACATGCCGCACATCCCATGGCTCGGCGCTGCTGGTCGTCGCCGCTGACGCGGATCGCTTTTTCACACACGGTTGATCCCAACGGATCAGCGTTTGTGTCATCACCAGGTGTGCACCTGATTCTGTCCGTTTTCCAGGCCCGCCTCGATGAGCAACTCGGTGGCGTCGGCGGCCAGCTCGCAGATGGTCGCCACCTCGGCGCGTTCCGCCGCGGTGAACGGCTCCAGCACGAATGCCGCCGGATCTTTGCGCCCGGGTGGGCGCCCGACCCCGATCCGCACCCGCTGAAACCCCTTGCTGCACAGCGCATTCGCGACTGATCGAAGTCCGTTGTGACCACCCTCGCCGCCGCCCAGTTTGAGCCGGATGTTTCCGAAGTCGATATCGAGGTCATCGTGGATGACGATCACGTCGGCGGGTGACACCGAGTAGAACTGGGCCAGCGGGCCGACGTGGCGGCCGGACTCGTTCATGTAGGTCCGCGGTTTGGCCAGGACGACGGAACGACCTCCCAGCCGGCCGGTGACGATCTCGGCACCGGAGCGCTTGTGCACCTTGAACGGTGCACCGAGGCGTGCGGCCAGCAGATCGGCGACCATGAACCCGACGTTGTGCCTCGTCTTGGCGTACTGCGGTCCGGGGTTGCCCAGGCCGACAACCAACTGGGGGCCCCTCCCGCTTGCGGGGGATGGCTCGGCCATATTCGTGACTGGGCCCGGGCTACTCAGACTCGGCCGACTCGCCCTCGGCGGCACCCTCGGCGGTGGATTCGGCCTCGACGGCCTGCTCCTCCGCCGACTCGCCGCCACCCTCGGACTCCAGGTCCTCGGCCGTCGGCGCCGCCACGATGTTGACCACTAGCATGTCGGGATCGCTGACCAGGGTGACACCGCTGGGCAGTTCGACCTGTCCGGCAAGGATCTGGGTACCTTCCTCGACGCCCTCCACCGACACAGTCAAGCCTTCGGGGATCGACAGCGCCTCTGCCTCGATCTCGATCGTGGAGGCGTCCTGGGTAACCAAGGTGCCAGAGGCGGCTTCACCCTCGATGTTCACGGCGACCTCGACGGTAACCTTCTCGCCGCGACGGATCACGATTAGGTCGACGTGCTCGATGTTGCGGCGCACCGGGTGCACCGACAGTGCCTTGGTCAGGGCGAGTTGTTCGGTGCCGTTGATATCGAGGCTCAGTACCGCGTTGGTGCCGGAGTGGCGAAGCACCGCCGCGTAGTCGCGGGCGTTGAGTTCGAGGTGTTGCGGATCGGCGCCGTGGCCGTAAAGAACCGCGGGGACCTTGCCCTCGCGCCGCGCCTGGCGGGATGCGCCCTTGCCGGTGCGGGTACGCACTGCGACGTTCAGCTTGTTGGTGGTGGCGCCTTTAGCCATGTTGCTCCTGCCTTCGGGATATATCGCACAGCGAAGGCGGGCATGAAACGAAATTCGCTTCGGCCTCGCCGATAACGGTGGTCGGACCACCCTCGCCGTGACGCGTCCCCAGGCTAGCCGATGGAGCCTCTACAGGGGAAATTCGATGCGGGTGAGCTGCTCGGACAGGGTCCATAGGGCGCTGGCGGTCTTGGCGTCGCGGGCCAGCGGACTGCGGCCCACCGCAGCGACAGGGCCACGGGCGCCGAACTTCGGCCCGATGAAACTATCCGGCGGCAGATCTGCGGAGGACGCATACAACGTCGGTGCCGCCCCGAATTCGGCGCTGGTAGCCACCAGCCGGTTACCGGCGTTCCATAACGACGTTCCGAACCTATCTTCGGTGTTGCCCTGCAGGTTCGTCGCCGAGTAGCCGGGGTGGGCGGCGTGTGCCTTCACCGGCGAACCGGCCGCGGTCAGTCGTCGTTGCAGTTCGCTTGTGAACAGCAGGTTCGCTAGTTTGGATTGAGCGTAGGCCAACCAGGCCGAGTACGGCCGAGCCTTCCAATTGAGGTCCTTGAGGCTGATCCGGCCAGCCAGGTGCGTCGCCGAGGAGACCGTCACGACGCGGTCGCTGATCTTGGGCAGCAGCAGGTTGGTCAGTGCGAAGTGGCCGAGATGGTTGGTGCCGATCTGGCTTTCGAATCCGTCCCTGGTGACCGCGTACGGAACGGCCATGATGCCGGCGTTGTTGATGAGCACGTCGACCACGGCGACGGTGTCGGCGAAATCCCGAACTGAAGCAAGGTCGGAAAGGTCGAGGCGACGCACCTGGATGTCACCGGTCATTCCGGCCGCGGCGGCATAGCCCTTGTCGAGGTTCCGGCAGGCCAGAATGACCCGCGCCCCGACGCGGGCGAGTTCCGCCGCGGTGACGAGTCCGAGGCCGCTGTTGGCGCCAGTGACGATCGCGGTTCGGCCGGCGAATGACGGAAGATCGGCTGCGGTCCAACTCATGGCGGCCACTGTAGTTCGGGCCGACCGGAGTCCGGCGTGACAGATCGAACTACTTGACGGTCAGGTTGAAACCATCGATGATCTGCCCGACGTCGGGTGCCTGGGCCGCCGCCTGCTCGGCCAACGTCGTCACGGTCAACTGGACCAGGTAGCGCTGAAACCTCGGCGCGGGCGTCACCGGGATGACGACGCGGTTGTAGCTGTGCAACCGGTCTTGGCCGAGGTCGTAGCTGCCCTCGATCATCGACGAGGGAAATCCTTTGAAATCGGCGTTCGACGAGTTGAGCTTGGTGAAGTTCCGGGACAGTTCGGCGTCGGCGTCGGCATGTTTCAGCGCGGCTTGAACATCGAAGTCGCCGTCGAGTTTGAACACCATGAGCAGCGCGGTCGGGTAGGTGTTGTTCTTGGCGATAGCCTCGGTGCCGGGGGAGAAGCTGGGGTTGGCGTATTTGGTCCACCCGGGCGGCCGGGGCAGTGTGACGGTGAGATCGGTGAGCTTATCGAGCGGCACCTGCTGGCCGGTCACCCCGGCACTAGCCAGATATTGAGCAATCGGCGTCGGTGTGGCGGCGGTGCTCTCGGTGCTCTCAGTACTCTTCGCACTGGTGGTCACGATCGACGAGTAATCGGCCGTGCGGGCACCGCAACCCACCACTGACGCGGCGAGAACTACCGCGGTAAAACCGAGACCTCTTAGGGCACTGGCGATCATCGCAAGCGACTCTACGCGTCTCCGTCGAAAAGGCCTGTGACCGAACCATTTTCGAACACCGCATGGATTGTGCTGGCCAGCAGTGGGGCAATTGACAGCACGGTCAGCTGAGGGAAACGCTTGGCCTCATCGATCGGCAGGGTATTGGTGACGATCACCTCACGTGCGCCACTTTCGGCGAGTCGCTCGGCGGCCGGGTCGGATAACACACCGTGGGTGGCGGCGATGATGACGTCTCTGGCCCCGTCGTCGCGTAACAACTTGACTGCACCGGCGATGGTGCCGCCGGTGTCTATCATGTCGTCAGTCAATACACAGGTCTTGCCCTCCACCTCACCGACGACCCGGTTGGACACCACCTGGTTGGGCACCCGCGGATCGCGAGTCTTGTGGATGAACGCCAGCGGTGTGCCGCCCAAAGCGTCAGCCCACTTCTCGGCTACGCGTACCCGGCCGGAATCCGGTGAGACCACAACGATGTTCTCGGTTGCATAGTTGTCCGTGATGTAGCCGGTCAGCAGATTCTGTGCGCGCATGTGATCCACCGGGCCGTCAAAGAATCCCTGGATCTGGTCGGTGTGCAGATCCACGGTGACGATGCGGTCGGCTCCGGCGGTTTTGAGTAAGTCGGCGACCAGTCGAGCCGAGATCGGCTCGCGGCCGCGGTGCTTCTTGTCTTGGCGGGCATAGGGGTAGAAGGGAACGATCGCGGTGATCCGCTTGGCGCTACCGCGCTTGAGCGCATCGATCATGATGAGCTGTTCCATCAGCCACTTGTTCAGCGGTGCGGGGTGGGACTGCAGGACGAAGGCGTCGCAGCCGCGAACCGACTCGTCGAACCGGACGAAGATCTCGCCGTTGGCGAAATCACGCGCGGTTTGCGCGGTCACATGGACATCGAGTTCCTTGGCGACCTGCTCGGCCAGCTCCGGGTGCGCCCTGCCCGAGAAGAGCATCAGATTCTTGCGGTTGTCGGTCCAGTCCGTGCCCACTGTGCCCTGCCCTTGCCCGTAGGGATCCACTACGACAGTCATCGTACGTAGCGACGGGGCCGGCGTGGTGCCGGGGCGCGCGGTTTGTGGACTTAGGCCCGGTCCGGATCGGCCGGTTGCGCCTGCGCTTCAGCCCCCGCGCGGGCGGGGGCCTTCGCTTCCGCTGCGGCCCGCGCGGAGTCGCTGTCGGGCCGGTTGTGCAGCACCCAGTCTTCGATGACGCGCTGTTGGCCGGCAGAGACCGCCAGTGCACCGGGCGGAACATCCTCACGCAACACGGTGCCGGCTCCGGTGTAGGCGCCGTCTCCGACGGTGACCGGCGCGACGAACATGGTGTCGCTGCCGGTGCGGACATAGGAGCCCACGGTGGTGCGCCGCTTGGTCTCGCCGTCGTAGTTGACGAACACGCTGGAGGCGCCGATATTGCTGTGGTCGCCGATATCGGCGTCACCGACATAGGTTAGGTGCGGAACCTTGGTGCCGACTCCGATCACAGAGTTCTTGGCCTCGACGAAAGCGCCGAGCTTCGCTTGCGCGCCCAGGAGGGTACCCGGGCGCAGGTAGGTGAACGGCCCGACGTCGGCACCGTCGCCTATCACCGCTCCGGTGCCGTGGGTGCGAACCACCGAGGCACCGTCGCCGACATGGACGTCGGTCAGTGTGGTGTCCGGGCCGATGTGGGACCGGGTCCCGACCCGGGTGGCGCCGAGAAGTTGGGTGCCGGGCGCAATGACAGTGTCGCGCCCGATCTGGACGTCAACGTCGATCCAGGTGGTGGCCGGGTCGACGACGGTGACACCGGCCCGCTGGTGCGCAGCGACGATTCGCCGGTTGAGCTCCCGGCCGATTTCGCTCAGCTGTACCCGGTCATTGACCCCGGCCACCAGGGCTGCGTCATCGACGTGCTTGGCATGCACCACCTGCCCGTCGGCGCGCACGATTGCGATGACGTCGGTGAGATAGAGCTCTTGCTGGGCGTTGTTGGAGGACAGCCGATTCAGCGCCGATCGCAGTGCGGCGATATCGAAGGCGTAGACGCCGGCGTTGATCTCCCGGATAGCCCGCTGCTGCGGGGTCGCGTCGGTCTCCTCAACGATCGCGATAACCCCGCCGTCCTGCGTCCGCAGGATCCGGCCGTAGCCGGTCGCATCGGGCACCGTCGTGGTCAGCACCGTCACCGCCGCCGATTCACCACGGTGCACGGCGATTAACTCGGCAAGGGTGTCGGCATCGAGCAGCGGGATATCGCCAGAGGTAATCACGACCACGCCGTCGAAGTCCTCCGGCAGAGCGGCCAGCCCGCACAACGCTGCGTGCCCGGTACCCAACTGTTGTTCCTGGACGGCCACCTCCACCGTCCGGCCGAGCTGTTCGGCCAACTCGCCGACGGCCGCGGTAATGCGCTCGCGATCCTTGCCCAGCACCACCACGAGATGGTGCGGGGCGACTTTGGCGACGGCGTGCAGGGCGTGCGACAGCATGCTGCGTCCGCCGAGGGTGTGCAGAACCTTCGGGGTGTCCGAGCGCATCCGGGTACCGGCTCCGGCCGCGAGCACCAGAATTGACGACTCACTCTTCGTTGCCATGTGAGCCTCCTGAGTGTGCGGTGTCGTACGCGACACGCGGATCGCGCCATACGAAACCGCACAGTCGCGGGAAAAACGTTCCCTCGCTCCGTCGCCAGGACTCGAACCTGAACTATCTGAACCAAAATCAGAGGTGCTGCCGATTACACCACGACGGATTGCCCGTAGGAGACTTTAACGCAGGGGAGATACCCTGGTAGCCGTGGTCGGACCTGAAAAGGAGCCGCGCGTTGCGCGTGCCCGTATGACCGGCAGCGAGCGTCGCCACCAACTCATCGACATCGCCCGATCATTGTTTGCCGAACGCGGGTATGAGGGTACCTCGGTCGAGGAGATCGCCCAGCGCGCCGGGGTGTCGAAGCCGGTTGTCTATGAGCACTTCGGCGGTAAGGAGGGGCTCTACGCCGTGGTAGTCGACCGGGAGATGTCGGCTCTGCTGGACCGCATCACCTCATCGCTGACCAACAATCGCTCCAGGATCCGGCTCGAACGGGTAGCGCTGGCGCTGCTGACTTATATCGAGGAGCGCACTGACGGGTTCCGGATCATGATTCGCGACTCCCCTGCGTCGATCAGTTCAGGTACCTATTCCAGTCTGCTCAACGACGCGGTCAGCCAGGTGTCGTCGATCCTGGCCGGCGACTTCGCCCGTCGTGGCCTGGATCCGGAGTTGGCCCCGCTCTACGCCCAGGCACTCGTGGGGTCGGTGTCGATGACCGCGCAGTGGTGGCTCGACGCCCGGGAGCCGCGCAAGGAGGTCGTCGCCGCCCACCTGGTGAACCTGATGTGGAACGGGCTCCGCCATCTCGAGGCCGACCCCCGGCTGCAGGACGAGTAGCCGGTAGCGAATCGCTTCCCGCCGCCGTACAGGCCCGCGCCGCCGTTGCCTAGGATGAGATCACCATGACCGCACCGGGGCATCCGCATGTCCAAATCCCGCTGGCGGTTCTGGTCGACACGGTCTTAGAGGCACCTCGATTTGTCGAATTGACCGGTTTGGCCGCCCGACGCCCAGATGAATTGGCAGTGGTGGGCCCGGCGAGTGCCCAGCTGTTCGTGGCCTGCGCGCTGGCGCGAACTGGCCCATTGCTGGTGGTGACCGCGACCGGCCGCGAGGCCGACGACCTCAACGCGGAACTGCGTGGGGTGTTCGGGGACGCGGCAGCACTGTTCCCGTCCTGGGAGACGCTCCCGCACGAGCGGCTCTCACCGGGAGTGGACACCGTCGGCGCGCGGATGCTGCTACTGCGCCGACTGGCACGCCCGGACGATCCCGACCTGGGACCGCCGCTGGCTGTCGTGGTGACGACGGTGCGCTCGCTGCTGCAGCCGATGGCCGCCGGCCTGGCGGAGATAGAGCCGGTGACCCTGCGGGTGGGAGCCGAACTCAACTTCGACGACTTGGCCGCGCGCCTGGTCGAACTCGCCTACACGCGGGTCGACATGGTCGGCCGGCGCGGGGAGTTCGCGGTGCGCGGCGGCATTCTCGATATCTTCGCGCCCACCGCCGAACACCCGGTCCGGGTGGAGTTCTGGGGCGATGAGATCACCCAGATGCGGATGTTCTCAGTCGCCGATCAGCGTTCGATTCCTGAGATCGAGGTCGGCGCGGTGGTCGCCGTAGCCTGCCGCGAACTGCTGTTGACTGCCGAAGTACGTTCCCGCGCAGCAGAATTGGCAGCCGAAGCGCCATCAGACGATGATCACATCATCGGCCGGGTCGGTGACATGCTCGCCAAGCTCGCCGAAGGAATCCCGGTTGACGGCATGGAGGCCCTGGCGCCGGTGCTGCACCCGGAGCGACTAGGACTGCTCGTCGACCATCTGCCGACCGGCACGCCACTGCTGGTGTGCGATCCGGAGAAGATCCGCACCCGCGCCGCCGATCTGATCAAGACCGGGCAGGAATTCCTCGAAGCATCCTGGTCGGTGGCTGCAATCGGTGGCGACGCCCCGATCGATATCGAAGCGCTCGGCGGCTCCGGTTTTCGTGACCTCGACGAGGTACGCGGCTATGCCGCCGCCAGCGACCATCGGTGGTGGACGATCAGCCAACTCGGCGAGCCGGATGCGATCGATCTCGAGGTCCGCGCCGCCCCGTCGGCGCGCGGTCAGCAGAGCAGTGCCGACGAGATCTTCGCGATGATGCGCGCGCACGTGCTCACCGGCGGTCGCGCCGCCGTCGTCGCGCCGGGTATCGGCACCGCACACCGGGTGGTCGAGCAACTCGGCGAACGCGACACCCCCGCTGCGATGCTCGAAGCGGGTGCATCGCTGCGTTCCGGTGTGGTGAATGTACTCAAGGGGCCGTTGCACACCGGAATCATCGTGCCCGGGGCAGAACTCGTGGTGATCACCGAGACCGACCTCACCGGAAACCGGGCCACCGGCCCCGAAGGTAAGCGGTTGGCGGCCAAACGCCGCAACACCGTGGATCCGCTCGCGTTGACCGCCGGCGATCTGGTGGTGCACGATCAGCACGGCATCGGCCGGTTCGTCGAGATGGTCGAGCGCACCATCGGCGGGGCCCGGCGTGAGTACCTCGTGCTGGAGTACGCCTCCGGCAAGCGCGGACAGCAGGCGGACCGGTTGTTCGTCCCGATGGATTCCCTCGATCAGCTTTCCCGCTATGTCGGCGGCGAGCAGCCGACCCTCAGCAGGCTCGGCGGTAGTGACTGGGCCAACACGAAAACCAAGGCGCGCAAGGCGGTTCGTGAGATCGCCGGTGAACTCGTCTCGCTCTACGCCAAGCGTCAGGCCGCGCCGGGGCATGCGTTCGCCCCGGACACCCCGTGGCAGGCCGAGATGGAGGACGCGTTCGGATTCACCGAGACCGTCGATCAGTTGACCGCGATTACCGAGGTCAAAGCCGATATGGAGAAGCCGGTTCCGATGGACCGTGTGGTCTGCGGTGACGTCGGCTACGGCAAGACCGAGATCGCGGTGCGGGCAGCGTTCAAAGCGGTGCAGGACGGCAAGCAGGTCGCCGTACTGGTTCCGACCACGTTGCTGGCCGATCAACACCTGCAGACCTTCACCGAGCGGATGGCCGGGTTCCCGGTGACCGTCAAAGGTCTCTCGCGATTCACCGACTCGAGCGAGTCCCGCAAGGTGCTCGACGGGATGGCTGACGGCAGCGTCGACATGGTCATCGGCACCCACCGACTGCTCCAAACCGGGGTGCGGTGGAAGGACCTCGGACTGGTGGTGGTCGATGAGGAGCAGCGCTTCGGCGTCGAGCACAAGGAACACATCAAGAGCCTGCGCACCCACGTTGATGTGCTGACCATGAGCGCCACCCCGATCCCGCGAACACTGGAGATGAGCCTGGCCGGCATCCGGGAGATGTCGACCATCCTCACCCCGCCCGAGGAGCGGTACCCGGTGCTGACCTATGTCGGTCCAGACGACGACAAACAGGTCGCCGCCGCTCTGCGCCGCGAACTGCTGCGCGACGGGCAGGCGTTTTACGTTCACAACCGGGTCAGCTCCATCGACGCCGCGGCGGCGCGGGTTCGGGCACTGGTGCCCGAGGCCCGGGTGGTCGTCGCGCACGGACAGATGCCTGAGGAACAGTTGGAGAAGACGGTTCAGGGGTTCTGGAACCGCGACTACGACATCCTGGTCTGCACCACGATCATCGAGACCGGCCTGGACATCTCCAATGCCAACACCCTCATCGTGGAGCGGGCCGAGGCGCTCGGTCTCTCGCAGCTCCACCAGCTGCGCGGACGGGTGGGCCGCAGCCGGGAGCGCGGCTACGCCTACTTTCTATACCCGCGCGAGACGCCGCTCACCGAGACCGCCTACGACCGGCTGGCCACCATCGCCCAGAACAACGAACTGGGCGCCGGTATGGCAGTGGCGTTGAAGGACTTGGAGATTCGTGGGGCCGGGAATGTTCTTGGCGCGGAACAATCCGGGCATGTCGCCGGAGTCGGATTCGATCTGTACGTGCGGTTGGTCGGCGAGGCGGTGGAGGCCTACCGTGCTGCCGCTGACGGCAAGACGGTGATGACGCCTGAGGAAACCAAAGACGTTCGTATCGATCTCCCCGTCGATGCGCATCTGCCGCCTGACTACATCAGCAGTGACCGGCTGCGACTGGAGGCCTACCGTCGGCTCGCCGGCGCCGACGAGGCAGCCGTCGCGGCGGTGGTGGAGGAACTTACCGATCGTTACGGAGCTCTTCCTGAGCCGGCCCAGCGGCTGGTGGCCGTGGCGCGATTGCGTCTGCTGTGTCGGCACTACGGCGTCACCGAAGTTTCTGCCACCGGATCCGGTTCGGCGACAACGCTGCGCATCGCACCGCTGCCGCTGCCCGACTCCGCGCAGGTGCGACTCAAACGGCTCTACCCGGCCGCCGGTTATCGGGCGACGACTTCGACGGTTCAGGTGCCTATCCCGAGGGCCGGGGCAGCGATCGGTTCGCCACGCATCCGGGACCTCGAGTTGCTGCAGATGGTGGCCGACCTGCTACTCGCACTTGATGGCCGCGCGGCCGGGGACGTTGACCTAACGACGTTCACGCCGGTGACACAGGGGAGCAGCTGATGACCGTCATCCTGGTCGACCCGCGCCGCCCTACTCTGGTTCCGATCGAGGCCGTCGGACTCCTCGGCGGTGATGTCCAATACACCGAGGAGATGGCGATCATCGGGCCGATGCTGTCGGCCCGGCCGGCGCTGGTGGGTGCGCGGGCGTCGGTGCTGCTGTCGTCAGACCCCGAACACCCGGAAGTCACGGCCCGAATTGCGGCGGGGGAGCAGGTGGTCGCCGCTCCGGCGCCCAGACCCGGTGAGCGGCTCGTCGACGCGGTCGAAATCATGGACACGCTGCGCACATCCGGGCCCTGGGAGAGCGAGCAGACCCACGCCTCCCTGCGACGCTACCTGCTTGAGGAAACCTATGAGCTATTCGACGCGGTACACGGCGGTAATGCCAATGAGGTGCGCGACGAACTCGGAGATGTGTTGCTGCAGGTACTTTTTCACGCCCGCATCGCCGAGGAGGCGCCGCGCGATCCGTTCACCATCGATGACGTCTCCGATGCCCTGGTGCGCAAACTGATCAATCGGGTACCTACGGTGCTGGCCGGAGAACCGATCACGCTCGAGGACCAGTTGGCGCAGTGGGAGCAGCGCAAGGCGTTGGAACGAGCGAGCGACGTCGACCGCTCGTGTGTCGACGGCATTCCGACCGGACAACCTGCGCTTGCTCTGGCGCAGAAGGTGATTGCTCGTGCGACGGCGAACGGGCTGCCGACCGAACTGATCCCGGAGGCCATGATGTCAGTGGTGATCGATGCCGATCGCGACGCCGAGAACGAGTTGCGGACCGCGGTGCTGCAGTTCATGGATGCCATCCGTGCGGCCGAGCGCGCTATCGCGCAGGCTCGTGGCCGCGCCGATAAGGGTTCGGTCAGCGCCGATGAATGGCGCCTGCACTGGCCTTAGGCATCGGTGTCGGCCGCCACATGCGACCTGCCGCAGGGCTTGTAGCGGGGAACGAACACCATTCCGTGGGACGATAGCGGTGTCGTAAGCGCTACCTGGGAGCATTGAGTTGTCGTCATCACGCTGGCTGCCGAGCGCCGTCGTCGTGGCGGCTGCGGCGATGCTGCTCGCGTCGAGTTGTTCCTGGCAGATCGGCACGCCGATTCCCGAAGGGGTGCCGCCACCGGCCGGTGATCCGGTTCCCGCGATCGACACCCATGCTGCCGGCCGCGCGGCCGATCAGTTGCGTGGATGGGCTGAGCAACGGGCCCCGGCGCTGGGCATACCGATTAACGCACTGGCGGCATACGCCTACGCCACGCGCGTCGCGCAGGTGGAGAACCCCGACTGTCACCTGGCCTGGACCACACTGGCCGGTATCGGAATGGTCGAAAGCCAACACGGCACCTACCGGGGCGCGGTGATTTCACCGAACGGTGATGTCAGCCCTCCCATCCGCGGCGTACATCTCGACGGCACCAACGGAAACCTCGCGATCGTCGAGAGCGAGGCCTCTGCAGAGGGCGTCCCGGCGTATGCCCGGGCGATGGGCCCCATGCAGTTCATTCCGGAAACCTGGCGGCTGTATGGCGTGGATGCCAACAATGACGGCGCAACCAGCCCGGACAACTTCGACGATGCCGCGTTGTCGGCCGCCGGCTACCTGTGCTTCCGCGGAACTGACCTGGGCACACCCCGCGGCTGGATGAACGCGCTGCGGGCCTACAACCACTCCGACCTCTACGCGCGCACGGTGCGGGACTGGGCCACCGCCTATGCCGACGGTCATCCGCTCTAGAAGACCGGCCCGAACCATCTAGGCTGTGCCTGATAGCAGTCGAAGGCCCAGACCAGCAAGGAGAAGCCCGTGCCTATCATCGAGCAGATCGCCGCTCGCGAAATCCTCGACTCGCGCGGTAACCCGACCATCGAGGTCGAGGTGGCCCTGATCGACGGCAGCTTCGCGCGTGCCGCGGTGCCGTCCGGCGCGTCGACGGGCGAGCACGAGGCCGTCGAGTTACGCGACGGCGGCACCCGCTATGGCGGCAAGGGTGTCCTGAAGGCGGTCGAGGCCGTGCTCGACGAGATCGCGCCCGCCGTCATCGGGCTGTCCGCCGACGATCAGCGGCTTGTCGACCAGACGCTGCTCGATCTCGACGGAACCCCGGACAAGTCCCGATTGGGCGCCAACGCGATCTTGGGCGTCTCCCTGGCGGTGGCCAAAGCCGCTGCGGACTCAGCCGCGCTACCGCTGTTTCGCTATCTCGGCGGCCCGAACGCCCACATCCTGCCGGTGCCGATGTTCAACATCCTCAACGGCGGTGCGCATGCCGACACCGGTGTCGACGTCCAGGAGTTCATGGTGGCGCCGATCGGTGCACCGAATTTCAAGGAGGCGCTGCGCTGGGGTGCCGAGGTGTACCACGCGCTCAAGGCGGTGCTCAAGAAGCAGGGTCTGTCCACCGGCCTGGGCGATGAGGGCGGGTTCGCGCCTGACGTCGCCGGCACCAAGGCCGCACTGGACCTAATCTGCTCGGCGATTGAGTCCGCCGGCTACAAGCCGGGGAAAGATATCGGGCTTGCTCTCGACGTCGCTGCTAATGGATTCTGCACCGGGTCCACCTACAACTTCGAGAAGCAGACCCGGACGGCTGAGCAGATGGGCGAGTTCTACCGCGATCTACTCGATTCCTATCCGCTGGTATCAATCGAGGATCCGCTCGACGAGAACGATTGGGACGGCTGGATCAACCTGACCACGGCGCTCGGCGACCGGGTTCAGATCGTCGGTGATGACCTGTTCGTCACCAATCCCGAACGAATCGAAGAAGGCATCGAGCGCGGCGCTGCCAACGCATTGCTGGTGAAGGTCAACCAGATCGGCACGCTCACTGAGACTCTCGATGCCGTCGCACTGGCCCACGGCAACGGCTTCCGCACCATGATGAGTCACCGCAGTGGTGAGACTGAGGACACCTTCATCGCCGACCTTGTGGTCGCGATCGGCAGCGGGCAGATCAAGACCGGCGCACCCGCTCGCAGTGAGCGCGTCGCCAAGTACAACCAGTTGCTGCGCATCGAGGAGGCGCTCGGCGATGCCGCTCGCTACGCGGGCGACTTGGCCTTCCCGCGCTTCGCCGGGTCCGAATAGACAACAGAAACCGCGGAAAAGACTGTGGCAGAAGCTAAACGGCCTGACTCGAAACGGCGCGCACCGGCTTCCCGGCCGAGTGCGTCGGGCCGCGGTCGTTCGCGTCCCGCACGCGCCGGTGCCCGCGGTTCCCGTTCGGCTGGCCTGCGGGCTCAGGCGGAGTCGGTCGGCCATGGGCTGACCGCGCCGATCCGCAGGGTCATCGCGGCAACGATCGAGCAGCAGAGCGAGCAGCGACTCGGGTTCACCGCCCGCAGGGCTGCCATCCTCGCGGCGATGGTGTGCGTCCTGACTTTGACCATCGCCGGTCCGGTGCGCACCTACTTCGCACAGCGCACCGAAATGAAGCAGCTGGCTGCCAGTGAGTCCGCACTTCGCGAACAGATCGCCGATTTGGAAGGCCAGAAGTCCAAACTCGCCGACCCGGCGTACGTCGCGGCTCAGGCCCGCGAGCGGTTGGGATTCGTGATGCCCGGCGACATCCCCTACCAGGTTCAGCTTCCGTTCTCGGCGGCGATTGCATCCGACGCCGGGCCCCAGGCAGGCACGGCCCATAACGGCGATCCCTGGTACACCTCGCTGTGGCACACCATCGCTGACGCACCGCACGGTCCGCCGACCGCCCCGCCGCCGGGTGAACCCGAGTCGCTGCCGCCGGGACCGCCACCGCCGGCCCCTGTGCCTGGTGGTTGACCAGGTTGATCTCGACGCAGTGGCGCGCCAACTCGGGCGCGCGCCGCGCGGCCTGCTGGAGATCTCCTACCGATGCCCTAATGGGGAGCCGGGTGTGGTCAAGACGGCGCCGCGGCTGTCCGACGGCACCCCGTTTCCGACGCTTTACTACCTGACTCACCCGGTACTGACTGCAGCGGCAAGCCGACTTGAATCCGAGGGCGTGATGCGCACGATGACGGCCGCACTGCACGACGATCCCGAGTTGGCCGACGCCTACCGGCGGGCTCATGAGTCCTACCTCTGCGAGCGCGACGCGATCGCGCCACTCGGCACCACCTTTTCCGGTGGCGGCATGCCCGACCGGGTGAAGTGTCTGCACGTCGTGATGGCCCACGCGCTGGCCAAGGGTCGCGGGGTCAACCCGTTCGGCGATCAGGCCCTGGCGATGCTGGCCGACGAGCCGGTGATGACCGGGATCCTGGTAACAGAGGAGTGGATGTGAACCCTGCGTCGAGAGCCGTGGCCGCCATTGACTGCGGAACCAATTCCATCCGGTTGCTCATTGCTGATCGGGTGGACGGTCGACTGCGGGATCTGCATCGCGAGATGCGGATCGTCCGACTCGGCGAAGGGGTCGATGCCACGGGCCGGTTCAGCACCGGGGCGTTGGCTCGGACCGAGGCGGCACTGGTCGACTATGCGGCACTGCTGCGCAACCATGGGGTGCGCAAGCTGCGGATGGTGGCGACGTCAGCGACCCGGGACGCGGCCAATCGCGATGAGTTCTTCGCGATGACTGCTGCCATCCTGGGCACGGTTGTCCCCGGTGCGATCGCTGAGGTGATCACCGGATCACAAGAGGCTGAGCTATCCTTCAACGGTGCCGTCGGCGAATTAGACTCTGCCGCAGCACCATTCGTCGTCGTTGATCTGGGTGGTGGATCCACCGAAGTGGTGCTCGGTGACAGCCGTGGCGTGCAGGCCAGCTATTCGGCTGATATCGGTTGCGTGCGGATGACTGAGCGTTGCTTGCATTCTGATCCGCCGACGACTTCCGAGGTGGCCACCGCCCGCGACGTGGTTCGCGACCGCCTTGCCGAGGCACTGCGCGTCGTCCCGGTGGAACAGGCCAAGACCTGGGTGGGGGTGGCGGGCACGTTCACCACGATCGCAGCACTGGCTCAGGGGATGGACACCTACGACTCTGAGGCCATCCATCTTTCTCGGATCCGCTTCAGCGACATGCTGGCGGTGTGCGACGACCTGATCGGCATGACCCGCGCACAGCGCGCAGTGCTGGGGCCGATGCACGAGGGCCGCGTAGACGTCATCGGCGGCGGGGCGATTGTCGTTCAGGAACTGGCCGCCGCATTGGGCGAGCGGGCCGGGATCGACGAAATCGTCGTCAGCGAGCACGACATTCTCGACGGGATCGCGCTGTCGATTCCGTCGAAGTGAGTCAGGGAATGCTTAGAGCTTGACCTTGCAACCGCTGCCGATATTGCGGCAGTGCGTGCCGTTCTTGCAGACGTTGCAACGGCAGGTGCAGCCGCCGACGCGCTTGGTCTCAGGAATACCCATCACAGATCATCTCCTTCGGTGACCCGATCGGTGGGCCGACTTCCACCATAGTTGCCGTCGGCGGTCGATGTCAGGCGACATGAAACATCGTGACGACGTCCTCGCCATTCAGCTTTTTTCCGGCGTCCACGTGGCCTGCAGGCTGTTGATTCCGTTGATGAAGTTCGCGACCTGGAAATCCGGCTCCGGGGCCGAAATATCCGGGATCCGGGTGTAAACCTCGGTCAACAGTGATTTCAGCATTGTCCGGGCCAGTGT
>Ga0194035_1000599_pt1 | contig 20269 bp, 19 predicted proteins | sample JunL2320m_MetaG_FD_148680 | JGI IMG/M metagenome (GOLD analysis project Ga0194035, IMG submission 148680) | Anoxic zone freshwater microbial communities from boreal shield lake in IISD Experimental Lakes Area, Ontario, Canada - Jun2016-L239-20m | ecosystem: Environmental > Aquatic > Freshwater >...
GAGGTGCCATCGGCCGCCGCAGCGGTGATGGCTGCGGTAATTGCTGGGTGCCCGTGACCCACGATGACAGCGCCGTAGCTCTGCACGAGATCGATGTAGCGCGTGCCCTCGACATCGAACACGTATGGACCTTGGGCGCGAGCAACCACGTACGGGGATCCGCCTACGGACTTGAACGCACGGATTGATGAGTTGACCCCACCAGGAATCGCAGCGCACGAACGATCGAAGAGTTCGCGGTTTGATGGAATGCCACTGCCGGTGCACACGGTGGGAATGCATCCGGCGGCTTCGCATTTCGAGGCATCGCAATAGGGGATCATGATGGCAACCCGCTCGCTGTATTGGTACCCATGGTGCGCTCGGCGAACCATCGGGTGAAGTAGGTGAGGATCACGTCGGCGCCGGCACGCTTGATAGCGGTGAGTTGCTCGAGTGCCACGGTGTCGTGGTCGATCCAACCATTGGCTGCGGCCGCCTTGATCATCGCGTATTCGCCACTGACGTGATACGCCGCGACGGGCAAGTTGGTGATGGCTCGCACGGCAACGATGACATCGAGATACGACAGTGCGGGCTTGACCATCACCATGTCGGCGCCCTGCGCGATGTCGGCCTCAACTTCGGTGAGGGCCTCGCGGGCGTTGCGCCAATCTTGTTGGTAACCCTTGCGATCGCCGCCGCCAATGATCTGCACGTCTACTGCGTCGCGGAACGGGCCGTAGAGGCCGCTCGCATATTTGGCCGAGTAGGCCAAGATGGAAACGTCGGTGTGCCCTGCAGCGTCGAGCGCGCTACGAATAGCGGCCACCTGTCCGTCCATCATGCCGCTGGGCGCAACGACGTGGGCGCCAGCGTTGGCTTGGGCCACGGCGGCCTTTGCGTAAATCTCGAGCGTGAGGTCGTTGTCGACATTGCCATGTGCGTCGAGGACTCCGCAGTGACCATGATCGGTGTACTCGTCGACGCACAGGTCGGCCATCAGCACAACAGAATCGGCGAACTCGCCGCGCAGTTGTCGCAGAGCCACTTGCACGATGCCTTGCGGATCGAAGGCACCTGAGCCGACGGCATCTTTATGAGCTGGAACGCCAAACAGAATGACGGCCTTCACGCCGAGAGCTACAAGATCGCGGACCTCGGTGCACAGGCTCTCGACCGTGTGCTGCATAACGCCAGGCAACGACACAATTGGTAGCGGTGCTGCAATGCCTTCGCGAACGAAGAGCGGGGCAACAAGATCATTGACCGACAGACGGGTCTCTGCAACGAGTTCACGAAGCGCCGAAGTGCGACGGAGGCGGCGAGGCCGAGCGATGGGGAAGTGTGCAACCACGTGAGCCATCGTAGGGGTTCACGGTCGAACGGCACGCCCTAGATCGGTGAGGCTGAGTTCGGTGTGCGAGTCGATGATCTGGTGCGCAGCCGAGAGATCGTGCCCAGCGCTGAGCGCAACCGGACAGGCGATTGTGTACAGCCCCGCAGCGCGGGCCGAGGCGGTGCCAGTGGCACTGTCTTCGAATGCAATCGAGCGAACCGGAACCGCATCGACAGCTGCGCATGCCTCGAGGTATGGGTGCGGGTGCGGCTTGGGATGCGAAGCAATGTCGATGGTGATGATCGCGCTGAAAAAGTCGCGCAACCCAAGGTCGCCTAAGCGAGCTTCGGCCCACGCCGACGTGGAGTTTGAGGCAACGGCCAATGGAACGCCAGCGGCGGACGCTTGCTTGATCAACGCCTCGATGCCGGGCCGCGCGCTGAGGGTGCTGAGCAGTTGGGTACGCACTTGTTCGTAGTGCTCTCGGGCGACCGAGGCGTTCACGGGGCGACCGGTCAACGCTTCGAGCTCGTAATGCCAATTGGCGGCAGAGCTGGTGCCGATGACTTGTTCGAACCGGGTGATGGTGTAATCGGCGCCATGACTGGCCCATACCTGCCGTATCGATTCGTACTCAATGGACTCGGTGTCGACAATGGTGCCGTCGAGATCGAAAACTAGAGCGTCGGGAAGATCGATGGGACCCACGGGGCACGACGCTACCGGCTAACGTCGACGAACAATGGCGGCTCAAGCTCAGTTCTCAGTGTCCGATCTCGAGGTGCAACCCGGCGACATCGAGACGTTGCAACTCACAGTCACCAATCTCGGTAATCGCACCGAGACGTTCACGCTTATTCCGGCTGGACTCGTGGCTGGTTGGGTTCGTTTGTCGCCACCGGTTGTCACGCTGTTCGGCGGTTCGTCAGAGATCGTCACGGTCACCCTGCGTCCGCCGCGGCTGCCCTCTACAGCGGCGGGGCCAACGCCGCTCACCGTGCGAATCATCCCGCAGACCGAGCCCGATGACGCCACCGTTGTCGAGAGCACCGTGCAGATTGCTGCCTTCCACGATCGTCGCGTGTTGGCGTTGCAGCCGGTGCAGCGCGGCCATCGTCGGGCCACCTTCGATTTCTTGGTCGAGAACCATGGCAATGTGCAAGCCAGCTGTCGGCTGCATCTCATCGACACCTCGCAACGACTCGACGGCGATTTCGACCCGCCCGCAGTGGGCGTCGAGCCCGGCGCGAAGAGTGTTGCGCGGTTGCGACTCAAGGCAGTGCATCGTCATTGGCGATCGCAGGCACGTGCCCTTCCCTTTTCGGTCGAGGCCGATCAACAGGGTTTTGAGACCGCAGTGGCAGAGGCCACCTTTGTGCAGACCGCCGTTGTGCCCGAGACCATCGAACGAAATCTTGCGGGCGTCGCTGCCGTAGTCGTGCTTGCGGCGTTGGCGTGGTTTGTGTTGGCCAAGCCGGCCATCGAAAACGTTGCTCAAGACGCAGTCGGTTCGGGTGGCTCGTCGGCAACTGTCACCACGAACCCCGGCGACGCAACCGATTCGTCGTTGCCTACCGATGGCTCGGTACCCATCGACAACAATCCGGCGGCAGTCAATGGCGAAGCGTTCAGCCAGCGACTGGTCCTCAGAGTTGCCCCAAGCGATTCGGACTCGGCCGAATACGTGGTGCCCAGCGGCAAACTGCTGCGTATCACCGACGTGATGCTGCAGAACCCAAACCTTGATTCGGGCGCTGCCACATTGTCACGAGACGATGTCGTGTTGATCCCGTGGCGCCTCGAGAACTCCACGGGCAACGAGAGCGTGGCGTTGGTGAGTCCGTTGGTGTTTCAATCGGGCGAGAAAGTCGTCTTCACGTTTGCCTGCAGCGGTGTAGGCGACCCTACGGTTGGTGCGTGCGTGCCGGCGGTGTTGCTCAGCGGCACCTTGGTGAAGAGCTAACCGAGCGAGCTAGGGCCTCGGCCAAGCAGCTGAGCCCGGTGCCATCGTGGTGGGTCGGTCGATGGTGACCGTGGTGGCGGCTAACGGGCCACCCAAGACTTGAGCGACCAACGTGCGTGGGCCCGGATGTTCGTTCTTGAGCACGAGCATGTTGGCGACGAATGATCCGGTGATGTCAGTGATTGCGATTGTTGGCCGGCCGCTGCCATCGCTCCAGCCAATGAGCACTCCGGCGTTTGCTGGGAAGCCGCGGCCATCGATGCCGAGCTTGCGCCCCGGGGCAACCCGAGTTGCGGTGGTGATGACCGATGGGTTGTAGACACCCTCGCCGCTGAGGAAGATGCTGGTGTATTGGCCCGCTGCGATACCCACGTTGAGGGTGGCCGTGCGCCGACCGCCTGCAGTTGGGTTGAACGAGACCTCGATGGGGCAGCCCGTTGGCCCGATGACCTGTGCCTTGCAGCCGTTCACACCGATGGTGAAATCGTCGGGGTTCTGTCCGGTGATCTTGACCATTCGCACCGTGGCCGCAGCGATGTGGACGCTGATGATGTTCGTGGACGACACGGCTGTGTATTGGCCCACCACAGTTGGCGCAAAATCGAGACCAGCCGGTGCGGCTTCGAGCGCTGGCTCGCCGCCTGCCCCGGTGAGCGGGGTGGAAATCGACAAAGCGCCGAAGCCCGCCTCGGCAACTGTGAGCGTGCCCGTGCGTGACCCTGTGGCCGACGGCGTGAGCATCACGTTGACCGAGCAGCTCTTGCCCGCAGGCACAGCGGACCGATCGAGGCACGAACCGCCAGAGACGGCGAAGTCGGTGTTGTCGCTCGTAATGGCATCGGGCACGAATGCGCCCGGGCCATCATTGACGACGTTCACGTACCACTCGGGGCCGGGTACACCCACGGTGACCGTGCCGAGATCGGCGTGTGCCATCGACAAGGTGGGAGCGAACGAGACAGCGACAACGTGTCGACCGACGATGGCTGGGTTGGCGAGCAGTTGGTTGGCGACGATGGTGTCGGCCACGAGCACGCGTCCGTTCGCCGACAGGCGTGCGTTGGCATGAGCCCCTGCGGCTGGCGACGGGCCGTCGAATGCGCGGTGCAGCTTGAACGTGCCCAAGTCGGCCACGATGAGGTCGCCATCGTTGAGATCGCCGCCACCTGGGGTGCGCACAGCGAGCAGGTTCGTTGCCTGCGTGGAGAAGGCAATCGTGTTTCCGTCGCCCGACATCGTGGGCCAGTTCGACTCACCGTTGGCGGCGATGATCGGCTGGTCTGGCGCCGCCGGAACGCGGCTGACCAGTGAGATTGATGTGCCGGCCGTTGTCTCAGTGACGCTGGGCGTGGTTGGCGTTGCCGGGGTGATCACCGTGGAGTCGGTCTCATCGAACACGAAGTTGTTGTTGGCATCGCGGTCTACTGCGTAGATCTGCGTCGAGCAGGCCTTGCCGCAAGCATCGAGGCTTGGCGAGCTCACGAGGTTGGTGGCCTTTGAGGCGAACGACACCAGTCGTCCGTCGGCCGACACTGTTGGATTGCTGGCGCTTGCGTTCGCAGGTCCGGTAGGTCCGTGAGAAATGAGCGCAACTGCGGTGAAGGGGTCGGCGTTGGTGCGGTCCCAGGCGAAGATTTGGCTGACGGCGGAGGGAGAGCCGACTGCGGGATTGACCCACTCGGGTACGGCCTCGTTTGACGTAGCGTCAGAACTGAAAACCACGAAGCGGCCATCGCCCGACAGGGCCGGGTTTCTCTGGCCGAGATAGATGGCGCTGTTGCCCGAACTCTCGGCGGGCAATCCTGCTGCTTGGGTCGAGTGCCCAGGCTGCTCGGCGAGGGTAGACAGATCGACAACCTCGATGGCCGACGGGCGATGCAATGGATCGTCGCGACCCGACAGCGACTTGAACGGACGTGCGTAGGCAACGATGGAGCCGCTACTTGAAACTGCCGCTGGCTGTGTGGGGTCAACGTCGCCGCGGGCCTGTCCTTGACCATCGCTGAACGAAACGGACGACACAAGCTGCCAATCGTTCGGTTTGCCGCCGCACTGGCTGAGCGTTGCGCGGTAGACGTCCCATCGCTTGCCGGTGTCATCGTCGCGGAACAGATCGAATGCCATCTCGGTGGTGACCACCACAGCACAACCATCGGCGCTGATGACTGGGGCGACGCTATTGCCAATGCGGACGCCGTTTTTGAGATTGGTGAGCTGGGTCAACGCCCCGGTGGTGCGGTCGCTGAGCCACACGCTGCTGGTCCTGCCATCGGCAACTGCTGGCGCCGATGCGAACACAACGAAGCGACCATCGCCTGACACAGAAGGGTTGGTGGCAACTGCCGGAGAGATCAACGAGACCGACGCAGTGGTGAGCACCACTCGTGCTGAAGCGGTGTCGGGCATGACAAATGCAGCGACGGTTGCAACTGCAAGTGCCGCCACTGCTCCACCCAGGCCCCAGGCCCGCGCTGTCTGTCGAACTGTCTTCACGTGTCTGTGTGCCTTGTCGCGTTTGTTGTCCGTGCGGATCACCCGTTGGACATCGGGGGAAGGCTAACTGAGTCCGAGAAAATAGACCCTCAGGCAGTCGACCAATCCGTCAAGAGAATGATCGGCTGCAACAGCGGTCACCTTGAGGCCTAATTGGTGCGCTACCTGCGCTGTTGCTGGTCCGATGGCGAACACCGGCGGTGAAATTTCGGAGCCGAAGACATCGACCCAAGCGCTCACTGCGGAGCCACTGGCAAACAACACGGCGTCGGCCCCGAGCGCCGTCGATTGCTCATCGGGCGTGGGGATGCGTGGCTGAGTGCGATATGCGGGTACGACCGTGAGGTCCCAGCCCTTTGCGACCAAGCCGAGGGCCAAGGCCGGGCGTGCTTGCTCTGCTTGGGCCAAGAGCACGGTGCCATTGCCGTCGGGGAACTCGGCGAGGAGCCCCTCGGCGATCTGACGTCGCGGCACGAGATCGGCCGGTACCGAGAGCGCGGCGGCGGTGGCCGTGCCGACAGCAGCAACGAGTGGCCGATGTTCGCCGAGTTGCTGCAGAGCCTCGGCTACGCGAACAGCTCCGTTTGGTGAGCTGAGCACCAGCCAGTCGAACGTGCCCAGCGTGTCGAGGGCGGCGCGTAACGCGGCGCCGCCGTCGGAGGGCTCAGCGATGTCGATGAGTGACAACGCAATTGGTTCGGCCCCGAGGGCACGCAGCCGTTGCGCCAACGGCTCGATCTGATCGGCCGCTCGAGTCATGACGACTCGACGGTGAGCCAACGGCAGTTCGGTCAACGCTGGATCTCGGCGTGCATTGCTCGAGCGGTTTCGATGGCCGTCGCTGCCCAGTCGTGACCGAGCCGAATGGTTGATTGCAGCGAACGATGATTGTCGTTGGCCAAGAACGCAGTGAGATGGCCGTCGCGGACATGTGCCCCAATGGGTAGCGAACAGCCTGAGCCCAACTCGGCCAGAAAGGAGCGTTCGGCGCTCACGGCTTGCCGGCTTGGCGCGTGATCAATAGCGGCCAAAGCGGCGATGGTGCCGGTGTCGTCGGACCTGCACTCGACAGCCACACATCCTTGGCCGACGGCGGGCACCATCGTGTCGGCATCGATGATCTGCGCGATGCGGTCGGTGAGACCAAGAATCTCAAGCGCCGCAACGGCCATCACGATGGCGCCGTTGTCGGGCACCTTCGATAAGCGAGTGCTGATGTTGCCGCGCAACTCAACGAAATGCAGATCGGGGCGGATTGCGTAGAGCTGTGCTCGGCGGCGCACCGAGCCGGTGGCCACGGTGGCCCCAAGTCGTAAACCGTCGAGCGTGCTGCCAACCAACGCGTCGCGAGCATCGCGTCGCTCGGTGAACGCGCCAATCACAAGCGTGGCGCCTGTGTCGGAAACAGCCGGCTGAGACGGAAGGTCTTTGGCGCTGTGCACGGCGATGTCTGCGTGACCATCGAACACGGCCCGCTGCACCTCTTTCACGAACACGCCTTGACCGCCAATGGTGTGCAGGGGAACGTCTTGGCGTTGATCGCCGAGGGTGTCGATGAACACCAACTCGGTTCGGCAGCCAGGGTTTGCGGCCTCGAGCGATGCGGCAATCACCTCGGCTTGTGTGCGCGCCTGCGCGCTGGATCGAGTTGCGATGCGCAGCGTGAAATCGGACATGGCCCGAGATCAGCTCAGGTCGAACAGGTCGCGCACCGCAGAGGCGTTGCGCTCGCCGCTGGGGGTGCCCACGTCTTCTTTGAGACGAACGCTGGGGGCATGCAACAGCTTGGCAATGATGCCCTTCGTGACGGCCTCGACGGCTGCGCGTTGTGCAGGCTCGAGTGCGGCGAGGCGCGATGAGTAACGATCGAGTTCGGCGAGTCGGATTGACTCGGCGTGTTCGTGCAGCTGGGCCACGAGCGGCGCCGCTTGACGAGCAGTGACATCGATGGTGAAGCGCTCTACTTCTTCGCTCACGATGAGGCGTACGAGGTCGGCCTCAACGGCACGCTTTTCGATGCCCTTTGCAGCCCAGTCGCGCAGGTTGTCGAGGTCGAGCAACGTGACGCCGTCGAGCAAGGCCGCAGCGCTATCGACATCGCGTGGCACTGCAATATCGACGATGAGCAATTCGGTGTTGATGCCAACACGGGCGTTGCGCACCGTGTCGCTATCGATGATGACCGAGCCAGCGCCAGTACAGGTGAGCAGTACGTCGACCTGAGCAATGCTTTGAGTGAGCTCGTTGAAGGGAACGACGCGTCCGTTGACGCGAGCAGCAAGTTGTTCGGCGCGAGCCTCGGTGCGGTTGGTGACTGTGATGTCGCTGGCGCCTGCGGAAACGAGAGCGGCCGCAATGCCTTCGCCCATTTCGCCGGCACCGACCACGAGCACGCGGCGACCCTGCAGGGTGCCCAATCGTTCGGTGGCCATCTCGACAGCAGCATGGCTGACGCTTGTTGTGGAGCGACTGATGCCGGTGTCGGTGCGTGCCCGCTTGCCGGTTTCGAGTGCGTGGCGGAACAACAAGTTGAGGGTTGCCTTGGCGCCGCCTTCGGCTTGGGCAAGCTCCCAGGCGTTGCGCACTTGACCGAGGATTTCGGTCTCGCCGAGCACCGCAGAATCGAGGCCACTGGCCACTTCGAACAGGTGCGTAACGGCGGCATCGTCGTGCTGGCTGTAGAGGTGCGGGTGTAGTTCGTCGGGCGACAAACCACCGAGTTCGCACAAGAAGTCGCGGATGTCTGAGTACGCGCCGTGGAAGCGTTCGGCAACGGCGTAGACCTCGGTGCGGTTGCAGGTGCTGAGCACCACAGCCTCACGAATGTTGACCCGACTGGTGAGGCCGGCAATGGCCTTGGGAAGCGATTCGACGGTAACGGACACGCGCTCAAGCAGGGCCAGTGGCCCCGTACGGTGATTCACGCCAATAACCACGATGGACACGTGTTCGGCAACCTTTCCTGCTTGTGGTGAAACCCTACGCGCTTGCTCCGCGACCAGAGTCACTCGACCCGATGGCTTGCAGACCAACGCCCATGCGGCGCTGCTCGTAGTAACTCAAAATCTGTAGTTCGACGGCTAGATCGACCTTGCGCACGTTAATACCGTTGGGCACGGCAAGCACAACAGGGGCGAAGTTCAGGATGCTTGTCACACCTGCCCGGGTGAGGCGATCGGCTGCATCTTGGGCGGCCGACGGCGGGGTTGCGACCACACCGATGTTCACGTGGCGGGTCTGAACGATCTGATCGAGGTCGTCGATGTGGCGCACGCGGACGCCGGCGATGACGCTGCCAACCTTCGAGGGATCGATATCGACAACGCCGGCCACGGGAAAACCGCGCTGGCCAAAGCCGCCGTAGCCAGCAAGTGCTTGACCAAGGTTGCCGGCGCCGACGATGACAACAGGCCAATCGTGGGTGAGGCCGAGCTCTCGGCGAATTTGATACACCAAGAAGGCGACCTCGTAGCCGACGCCGCGGGTGCCGTAACTTCCGAGATACGAGAGGTCTTTGCGGACCTTGGCAGCGTTGACGCCGGCAAGTTCGGCCAGGCCGTCGCTGCTGATGCTCTCGATTTCTTCGTTTGCTTGCTCGATCAAGATGCGCAGATACACCGGCAGCCGGGCCACGGTGGCCTCGGGGATGCGGCGGCGAGGACGTTCTACTGGCATGCGAAGTACACGCTAGGCACTCGTGCACGCGTTCACAAAGTCCGCCACGGGTGTCGACCCACTATCGTGTCGCCGTGACCACCAACGCCGCGCTCGCAGCTGCCGCAACTCTGGTTGCGTTGGCCTTTGCTCTCAGCACGCTCGATCGCTGGCTCCGACGCTCTCGCCTGCACGAACTGGCGTGGACCGTTTCTCTGGCGATGTTTGCCGTTGGCGCATTGTCGCTGTGGTGGGCCGAATCTCACGGCTGGGGCACCGCCACATTTCGGTTGTTCTTCCTCACGGGGGCCGTGCTCAACGTGCCGTGGTTGGCGCTCGGCACCGTGTATCTGTTGGTCGGGCCCGCATGGGGAAACCGCGTTCGTACCTGGCTCATCGCGCTCTCGGGCGTTGCCACCGGCGTGGTGCTCACGGCTCCAACTCGGGCAGCGGTCTCTGGGCGCGATCTGCCTCAGGGCAGCGAGATCTTTGGTGTTGCGCCGCGCGTGTTCGCTGCCGTGGGCTCAGGCGTCTCGGCGTTGGTCATCATCGTCGGTGCGCTGTGGTCGGCCTGGCGAGTCATGCGCGGCCGTCCACCGGTTGTTGCCACAGGTGCGCGCCGCACGGTGTCACAGCCCAAGCGTTTGGCGTTGGGCAATGTGCTGATTGCGGCGGGCACGTTGGTGCTGTCGGCCAGCGGCACGGTTGCAGGGCGGCTCGGCAAAGACCGAGCGTTTGCGGTCACCCTCTTGTTGGGCGTTTGCATTCTGTTCGCCGGATTCTTGGTGGCCAGCGGTGGCGCAAGCCGACGCGTGGCCCTTGCCGAATCAAATCAGCGAGCGGCGTAGCAACTTTCCGCTGATGTTGCGCGGGAGCTCGTCGACAAAGAGCACCTTGGTGGGGCACTTGTAGCGAGCAAGCTCACCGTTGCAGTAGGCAATGAGTTCGTCTTCGTCGAGGTGCACGCCGCGTTCGGGAACGATGAATGCCTTCACGGCTTCGCCGGTGTGCGGATGTGCCACGCCGATGACTCCAACTTGGGCGACCCCGGTGTGGGCCAGCAACACTTCTTCGACTTCGGCGGGGAACACGTTGAACCCACTGACGATGATGAGGTCTTTGGCGCGATCGACGAGATACACGAAGCCGTCGCTGTCGGTAGTGCCAATATCGCCGGTGCGCAGCCAACCATCGGTGGTGAGCACTTTGGCGGTGCTTTCGGGATCGCCGAGGTAACCCTGAAACACGTTGGGGCCGGAGACCCAGATCTCGCCGGTGTCGCCATCGAGAGCGTCTTCGCCGAACTCGTCGACGATGCGCATGTGGACGCCATCGATGATCTTGCCCACTGAGCCGGGCCGGCGGGCGCCGCCGCCCGATGAGGTGACGATGGGAGATGCCTCGGTGAGGCCGTAGCCCTCGGCCAGTTTCACGCCGAAGCGCTCGTCGAGACGGCGCATGGCGTCTTCGGGCATCTTGGCTGCGCCGGTGAGCGCCGTGCGTACCGTTGCAAATGCGTCGGCAGGCGCATCGACCATCGAGAAGTCGACCCACATTGGTGGTGCGCCAGGCACAACGGTGACCTTGCGGTCGCGGATTGTCTCGAGTGCAGTGGTGGGATCGAAACGCTGCACCAGCACGGCGGTAGCACCAACGGCCAGTGAGATGCCGAGCACGACGTTGAGGCCCATGATGTGGAACATCGGGAGCACCGCGTAGACAATGTCGGCGGCATGGATTGAGTCGTCGGTGCCGATGACTTGCGTGATGTTCGACAACAGGTTGCCGTGGCTCAGCATGGCGGCGCGTGGCGCGCCTGCGGTGCCGCTGGTGAACATGAGCACCGCAAGGTGATTGTCGGCGACCTCGACCACGGGCAACGGTGCCGAGCCGATGAGGTCGGTGAGCGTTGCGGCATCGTCGATGTCGTGGCCCTCGGTGGCGATGACCCGTTGCACCAACGGCACATCGGCTCGGTCGATGCTGCGCCACGCGTTGACGGCTGCGGGGCCGATGATGACCGTGGAGGCGCCAACCGTGACGAGTTCGCGGGTGAGCTCGGGGGCTGGGCTCGATGGGTTGAGTGGCACGGCAACTGCACCAAGACCCACGATGGCGAGATACGAGACCACGAAGAAGCGGCTGTTGCCAACGATGAGTGCGACGCGGTCGCCTTGCTGCACGCCAAGCTCGGTGAGTCCGCCGCGCAGACCAGCAACCTGATCGACAAGCGTGCCGTAGGTGGTGGCGCGGTTACGACTGATGATCGCAACTTGTTCGGGCGGATGCCCATTGATGATGTTTGCCAGATTCACAGGCTTGTACCCCCGGCCGTGGATGTTAGCGCTCGGCGAAGGAGTGCTAGAGCCGAAGCAACGACAACGTGCCGGCGACGAGAATCACCAAGAGCAGTAGGCCAAGAGCGAGCGTGGTAGCTGGGCGCATGCGGCAACGCTAACGGTTGATTCGCAGGTTCACCGGGATTGACAGCGCGGGGGCGGCGGTGGGGTCGTTGTCGCCCACGGGCTCGAGCACCACTTGATCGGATGGCCCAATGCCGAGCTCGACTGCGGCCGAGCGGCGATCGAAGCACAGCGCCAACATGCCGTACGAGTCGGTGACAAGACCAACAGCACCGGTGCCGAGTTCGGCGAAGTTGGCTGACATCGCCGCAACCCGCGTGGTTGGTGCGCCGTTGAGTTCGCCGACGGTGACCTTGATGCGATCGCCGAGGTGGGCAACTTCGGCGGGGCCGACGTTGAGTTGGCAGTTGCCGAAACGATCGACCCACAGAACCTCGGTGACCAATGCGAGCCCTTCGTTGCGCGGCAGCGGGATGACGCCCGGAATGAGCAACTCAGCATCGATGGGATCGCCGAGTTCGTACAGGTCGACACCGTTGCAGAGGTGCGCAGCGGCAGGGGCGAAGATGTCTCTGCCAGCAAACGTGGCGCCGGGTGCCACCAATTGGTAGGCCTCGTTCGAGAGCACCACGGCACGACCTGCGCCCCCCGCCATCGCAACGGCTGGCGCCAGCAGACCGTTATTGGGTCCGATGAGCACGCCTTCACCGTCGCCAACTTCGACGGCGATGGCCAACCGGTTGGTGCCAACGCCAGGATCCACAACCGCCAGCACAATGCCCGACGGCACGTACGAAATGGCGCGGGCGAGGGTGAGCGACCCAGCGCGCACATCGAACGGGGGGACCTCGTGGGTGATGTCGATGACGGTGACGTGGTTCGCGAGATCGCGCACGACGCTCTTGACGACTCCGACGAACTCATCGACCGTGCCGTAGTCGGTAAGGAATGAGATGGTGTCGTAGCGGCGGGCCATGCGAGCGAGGTTACCGCTCAGCGGATGTGAGGCTGCGGGTGAACCGAGAAACGACTTGGGTTGGTGTCAACCCCCCGACGACACCATCCCAAGTCGGCGCTTCCCAGTAGGGCGCGACTCTCGCTTGCTTGCGCAATGAAGGTCTTGAGAACCTCTGAACGAGACAGTACTCCCAAGATGTCACGTGAGAAAAGGGTCACACCAAAGAAAAGACAAAAACTTTATGTACACCGTTTTGGGCAAAATACCTGTACACGGTTCTGCTCGGTCAGTTTGGGGTGCCACGGATTGCTGCGCATTGTGGTGGTGAACAACAACGAGTTGTGGGTTATTGCGCTGGGCGACCGAGTTCGCGACTGCGCTCGGTGGCGGCAACAACGGCCGATTGCATCGCTGCGCGGACCGCGAGATCTTCGAGCACTTTGAGACCCGCTGCCGTAGTTCCGCCCGGCGATGTGACCATCGCGCGCAACTGCGCCGGGTTGCCGCGCTGGCTGAGCATGGCCGCTGAGCCAAGGAACAGTTGGCTCACCAACGCCTCTGAAGCAGCGCGTGAGAGCCCGTTCAATACTCCTGCGTCGATCAGTGCCTCGGCGATGAGGAACAAGAAGGCCGGACCGCTGCCGACGAGGCCGGTAATGGCATCGAGCTGATACTCGGGAACGACCTCGACGGTGCCGACCGCAGTGAGGATGCTTGTTGCCCATTCGATATCGGCGGTGTTGGCGCCAGAGCCACCGGCCATGCCGGCCGCCCCGAGTCCCACCAGTGCTGGCGTGTTGGGCATCGAGCGAATGACGGCCACGCCTGCACCCGCTGCCGCCTCAAGCGTTGCGAGTGACACGCCAGCGGCGATGGACAGCAAGCGCGATGCGCCGGCGGCTGTGGCGGCTGTAGCGGCCGCTGGTGCGTCGGGTGGTTTCACGGCGATGACGGCAGCGTCGCAAGCTGGTACGGCGTCGACAACGGTGACGCCAGGAAACTGTTGAGACAAGCGCTCGCAAGCTGGTACGGCGTCGACAACGGTGACGCCAGGAAACTGTTGAGACAAGCGCTCGCGTTGTTCGGCGAGTACTTCGACGATGGCGAGATCGGCGGGATTGATCCAGCCCGACGAAATCAGGCCGCCGACGAGAGCGATGCCCATGTTGCCGCCACCGATAACTGCGAGTGCGTGTGTCTTCATGGCGCACAACCTATTCGTTCGCCACTCACAGATCGGCGAGCATTGATTGGTTGCCTGCGACACAGTTGCCGGCGTGGGCTCCACAATCGTCTTCCCCGATCATGCCCACGCCGGCGTTCGACTCTGTGCTTCGAGTTGAACGCCGGGGAAAACCATTACCCGTTTGGGTTACGAGACAGCGCCGCTGGCGCGTAACGCGGCGATGGCCGTGGCATCGCAACCGAGCTCGCCGAGCAACTCGTCGGTGTGCTGACCAAGCGTTGGGGCGCCGCCGCTGAGCGCTGCGGGGGTGCCGCTGAACTGTGCTGGGTGCCTTGGCTGACGCAGCCGTCCGGCGGTTGGGTGCACCGAATCTTCGAGCAGACCAATCGCTTGCACATGGGCATCGCTCGACAAAGCAGCGGGCGACAGCACCACGCCGGCGGGAACATTGTGAGTTTCGAAACGAGCCATGACTTCGGCGGTGGTCATCGTTGCGGCTGCTGCACGAACGCGCAGCATGATCTCGTTCACCAACGCAACGTTGCTGCGTCGAGCCACGATGCCAGCGACGCGCGGATCGTCGTAGCCATCGACATCGAGTGCGCGACACATGCCCGCAAAGTCGGCATCAGAGGTGGGGGTGCAGATGCCCCAACCATCGGCGAACCGAAACGGCTTGAACGCGCCGGTGAAGCTCGAGGGCATGCTCGAGTCTGAGTCGAGCATCACTTCGTTGCCCGCAGCATCGGCCCACAAGAACGACACCACCGAGTCGAGCATCGAGAGCTCTACGTGTTGGCCGTGGTCGCCGCGCTCGCGAGCAAACAGCGCCGCGGTGATTGCCTGCACGGCATACATCGCCGTGATCTTGTCGGCGGCAACTTGTTGCAAGAAGCGTGGCTCGCCGGTCTCGATGTCGGCCTGGCTGGCACCCAACCCGCCGTAGGCCTGAATCACGGTGTCGTAGGCGCCCTTGGTGGCATAGGGGCCCGTGGGCCCGAAGCCAGAGAGCGATACGTAGATCAGGTCGGTGCGATCGCCGCGGACTGCGTCGTAACCAAGGCCGAGTTTGTCCATCACGCCGGGACGAAAGTTTTGGATGACGACATCGGCTTGGTCGATGAGCTTGCGAGCGATGTCGCGACCTTGCTCGCTGTTGAGGTCGAGCGCGATCGAGCGCTTGCCGCGGTTACAGGTCTGGAACAGCGCTGACATGCCGCCTACCGAGACACCGATCCAGCGGGCGATGTCGCCGAAGCCTGGTCGCTCGACCTTGACGACCGACGCGCCCTGATCGCTGAGCAACGCGGCCGCATATGGGCCGGTGAGCGCGATGGAGAAGTCGACAATTCGAATGCCGCGCATTGGTCCCGTAGAGGGAGCGGTGGCGGACGGGGTGGTGATCATTCGACGAACTCCTGTTGTGAGCGTGGACGGCCACCAGGACCGCTGTAGGCGAGGCCGTAGCCCGGGGCTCGACGGGCCTCCCCCGATGCTGCGAGCGATACTGCCACCTGGGCTGCAGATGCCGACATCGATGAGCGCAGGCCTGACCATGCATCGATGAGGGCATCTTCGGCTGCGTAGTCGAACGGATCAGTGAGCACGGTTTCTGCGATGCCACCGGGCTCGGGTTGGTTCGCGGTTAGCCAACGTGCTGTGAGGCCAACGGCTGTGCGGGCGGGCACGACATCGGCGTAACCGAGATCGTTCACGATTCGCCCAAGGTCGAGCACGCGATGGGTGTTGGCCGGTTGGGTCAGCATCGGCAATGCCGGAGTAGCAAACTCGAATGGCATCGAGACAATTTCGATTTCGTGATCGAGTTCGGCGCAAATCAGTTCGATGACTTGGCGCACAGTGAGCACCTCGGTGTCGCCAACATTGAAGATCTTTCCGGCGGCTGCATCGGGTTTATCGATCGCCAGCAGCAGAGCCTCAGCGAGGTTCTCGGTGTAGCCGTGGTGATGCAACGTGAGGCCGTCGTCGGCCACGATGATGCGTCGCCGACCATCGAGTACCCGGCGAACTACGCACGTGAGGCCGTCGTCGGCCACGATGATGCGTCGCCGACCATCGAGCACCCGGCGAACTACGCACCACTCGCGCGGTGCAAGTTGGTGCGGGCCATACACGTATGGGTAGCGCACATGAGCGGCATCGGGATGCGCTTCGAACACCGCTCGTTCGGTGCGCACAATTCGGAAACCCTTTTCGTCTTCTTCGGGAAGAGCGACCGTCGCACCGTTTTCGGCCGTTGGTACGGGCAGCCCGCGAGGCTCGAACGACCACGGGTTCATCCACCCGCGATAGGCCGGAACTCCGCCGACCGACAAGAAGCGTCCGGTGCGTCCGACCATCAGTTCGGCGATGCGGCGCAGCCTGCCGTACATCACGATGGTCGCATCGAAGGTGTGCCCCTCGAGCGCCGCGCCGAGCGATGCAATGTCGTAGGGGTCGGCATGAATGTGCGCGACTTCGGTGGGCGTCTCGTCGTGCTCGTGAATGCCGCGATGAAGAATCGAAGGTGTGTCCCTCGAGCGACGCGCCGAGCGATGCAATGTCGTAGGGGTCGGCATGAATGTGCGCGACTTCGGTGGGTGTTTCGTCGTGCTCGTGAATGCCGCGATGAAGAATCGTGACGTGATGGCCGCGGGCTACGAGGCCACGAACGAGCGGGAGCCCTGTGGGTCCGGTACCGCCAATGACCAGTACTCGTTCGACCATGGCCGTGACAGTAGTACGGCGCTTACGCGAATCGGCTGGCGAACCCAATGCGTAGCAAGCCTTGGAAGCATTGCTCGGCGGTGGCATACAGCGAGCCGATCACGCGGTCGAGTTCGGCTTCGCTGAGGGCCACCAGCGGAAGATCGCCGCGAAGAAACACAGCATCTTCGACTCCGATTGCGAAGTGCACGCCGATGAGTCGTTCGTTGCGTCGCAGCAGGTTTTCGAACACGGCTTCGATGTTTTCTTCTGGTGCGGGCATCACGTATGCCTCGTAGCGAAGCGTGCGCTGGCCCAGCGTGAGCCACACAGTGGTGAACTCTTTTTCTTCACCGCGCATGCGCACATACCAGCGGGTGTCGTCGCCGTCGCCACGGTCGATGGCCACAATGGCTGGGTTCACGACAGCGAAGCCTGCGAGCCATTCGTCGATGCGACGCTCGATGACAACGAGCGAGGAATTGTCGTAGAGGTTAGTCATGATCCGAGCCTACGAACAGGCCACGAGTTCGCGGACGGCAAGGTCTGCGTAGACCCGGCGTAGGCGGGCGGCAGCGAAGCTCCAGGTGTAGCGACGAGCTCGCTCCGCGGCCCGCACGCTCATTGATGCGGCAAGCGCTGGATCGTTGAGGATCGAGGCGATGCGCTGAGCGAAATGTGATGGGTCGCGGCCGGCCACGAGATAGCCCGTGAGGCCGTCGTCGACCAGCGTGAGCAGACCGCCGACTGCGCTCGCGACAACTGGCGTGCCGCACGCGGCTGCCTCGAGCGCGACGAGCCCGAAGCTCTCACTGCGGCTGGGCACCACCACGACATCGGCGGCCCGATAGTAGGTGGACAAAATGTGGTGCGGCTGTGGCTCGACAAAGCGAACTTGATCGCGCACACCGAGTTGGTCGATGAGCGACATGATGCGAGCTACTTCGCTGCCGCCTTCGAGACCGCTTGCGCCTCCAACAACGAGCAACAGTGCGTCAGACCGGCGAAGTTCGGCAAGTGCGCGCACGGCAACATCGAGACCCTTGAGAGGCTGCAGGCGTCCGACGAACAACAGCAATGGTCCGGCCGGAAGATCGAGCGCGCGTCGTGCGCCGCCCCTATCGCCGGGTGCGAAGAACGCATGCTCGACGCCAGGAGCCACAACCTCAATACGACCCTGCGGATTTCCATAGAGGCGCCGAAACTGGCTCTCTTCTTCGGTGCAACTGACACAGATTGCGTCGGCGCAGTTGATGATCTCGGCTTCGGCGCGCTCGCGCCACGCGGGCTCGGGATCGCCACCTTCGGCCTTGACCCGAGCCAGGGTGTGAAAGGTGCTCACGAACGGCAACTCGAGTTCGTGCTTCACGCGGTGTGCCACGAGGCCGCTGAGCCAATAGTTGGCATGCACGACATCGACACCGGGTCCGTTACGGATGTGCTCGATGACTGCATCGCCGAACTCTTCGACCACATGGGGAAGATCTTCTTTGGCGAGATCCAACGGGCCAGCAGGCAGATGCACCACTCGATGGCCGGGCTCTACTTGAACGACCTCGGGCAGACCGGGCCGCCATGCTCTTGTGTAGGTGGTGCAATCAACGCCGGCTTGGGCCAACGCTGAGACCAACTCGCGCACGTAGACGTTCATTCCGCCACTGTCGCCTGAGCCGGGTTGAGCTAACGGCGACGTGTGAAGAGAGAAGACGGCGACCCTTTGCACAGATCAAAAACCCTACCGAGTTGGTCGTCATTTCGGTCTAACGCGATTGGGCGACGAAGCTCTCGTACACGTTGAGCAGGGCTTGCTTTTGCTCCGGTGTCAACAATTGGTCAGTCCCGATGGCTTCGCGTACGCCGACCACAGTGTTGATGTCGTTTGGCAAGATGCCCGCTCGTACATACAGCGACTCGACAGAGATCTTGAGGGCTTGGGCGATCTGCTGCAGAATTTCGGCCGACGGACGACGAAGGCCGCGCTCGATCTGCGACAGATAGGTGTTGGAGACACTGGCCACATCGGCCAGCCCACGCACCGACATCCGCGCCGTTTCGCGCTGATTGCGGATGAACTCGCCCACGTCGGCGAGTCGGTTACCGAGTTCGTTGCGCAGTGCAGGCCTGGCGTCGGGAGCAGTGCCAGACGATGGTTTCACTCGTCGGCCAACAGGTCGTCGACCTTGGCCTCGCCGTCGCGGTAGCGGCGCACGAGTTCGGCGCTGAGGGCATCGATGGTGCCAAACAATTCGCGGCGTTCGCTCGAACGGGCTTGCTCGAACGCCTGCAGGGCATCGCTGAGCGCAGTGAGCTCGGTGTCGTTGAGCTCGGTGATGTGATGCGCTCCGAGGCTGCTGCACAGCTCGTCGAGTTCGACAGCGATCGGGTGATCGCTGAGGTCGACGGTGGGGCGCGGCGGCCGTGCAGGGCCGCTATTGAGATGGCGACCCAAGATGGCCGGCAGATCGTCGGACACGGTGCGGTCGTTGCCGTTATCGCGTCGCTTCTGCTCGGCCGAAACGAGGTCGAGTCTGGCCTGCACCAAACGACGCACGTAGCTGATGGCGTCTTCGGCGGCCTGCTGCTGCGAACGCAGTTCGCGAAGGTCGGCGAGCGAGAGTGTGGTTGGGTCAACTGATGGGTTATTCATGAAGTCTCCTCAGACCGCTCCACCCGAAACGGGTGGCAGAACAGCCACTTCGTCGCGGGCCGAAATGACAGTATCGGCATCGGCCGATTCTCCGTTTACCCAGATTTTGCAACTGCTGAGCACAGCGCTGAACGCCGGGCCGTAACGATCTTGGGCTGCTGCGAGCAATTCGCCAACCGTGTGCCCGGGCAGGTCGTCGCGGCCGACGCCCGCAGCCTCTCGGGCAGATGCGAAGAGTCGCAGAATGGCCACGCACAGATCGTAGCGGTGGCGCTACCCTCGCCGTGGATGCCTGCACAACGCAATGCCGAACTCTTGCCAACCCGCCTGCTTGTCGCGCGCCATGGCCAAAGCGAATGGAACGCGGTCGGTCGCTGGCAGGGTCAAGCCGATGCGCCGCTCAGCGACGAAGGTATGCGACAAGCCGCCGATGCCGGACTCGTGCTCGGCACCTTCGATTCGGTGTGGGCCAGCGATCTGCAACGAGCGTCGCTCACCGCAAACATCATCGCTGAGATCATTGGTATCGGCCCCGTGCTTGTCGATCAGCGCTTACGCGAGACCGATGTCGGTCCTTGGCAGGGGTTAACCCACGACGAAGTCGAACAGGGTTGGCCCGGCTACTTGGCCGATCATCGTCGGCCCGAAGGGTTCGAGCCCTACGACGACGCGGCCGAGCGGATGATGGCCGCGTTCCGCGACATCGCTCGGGCCAATCCGGGCGGCGAGGTACTGGTCGTCAGCCACGGCGGTGCCATCCGCGCCGTTCGCCGCTTGCTCGGCGCAAGCGATGGTCGCATTCCCAACTTGGGCGCGAGTTGGTTTACGGTTCGCGGCGACAATGTCATCGCTGGTGATTCTGTGTTGCTGATCAATGCAGAACCCACCGGCACAGCCCTGTAGCCGGGCATCTGTTGGCGAAGGGGGTCCGAACGTGAACAACGAGCTACGTCTTTTCGAAGACCACGAGTACACCGAGAC
>Ga0194035_1000600_pt1 | contig 20261 bp, 17 predicted proteins | sample JunL2320m_MetaG_FD_148680 | JGI IMG/M metagenome (GOLD analysis project Ga0194035, IMG submission 148680) | Anoxic zone freshwater microbial communities from boreal shield lake in IISD Experimental Lakes Area, Ontario, Canada - Jun2016-L239-20m | ecosystem: Environmental > Aquatic > Freshwater >...
ACATAACGCACTGAATGCAACCGCTGCCCTCGTGACCGGCATTGGACTGGGCTATAGCGCCACGGACTTGCGCGCGGGCCTAGCTGGATTCAGCGGTACTCGTCGTCGCTTTGAGTACAAGGGCAGTGCCGATCGGGTGCGAGTTTTCGACGATTATGCGCACCATCCCACCGAGATCGCGGCCACCTTGCGGGCCATGCGTGAGGTGATCGGTGACAGCCAGCTTGTGGTCGCATTTCAGGCCCATCATTACTACCGAACTGCGATGTTCGTAAAGGAATTTGGGCAGGCTCTCGGGCTAGCCGATCAGGTGGTTGTGCTCGAAGTGTTTGCTCCGGGTGAGGAAGCGATTCCCGGCGCTTCGGGGGTGGCTATGGCGTCCAACGTTCCGCTCCCCGCGGAGCAGGTTGTGTTTGAGCCGTCCTGGAGCCGAGTGGCTCAGCACCTAGCAGATCGTGCGAATCCCGGTGATGTTGTGATGACGTTGGGCGCCGGTGATATCGCGATGATTGGCACGGAAGTTCTCGATCTGTTGCGTCTTCGCGAGGCGGCGTCGTTGTGACCGTCATTGACAAGGCAGAACGATTCACCGAGGCGCCGCCGTCCACGGCATGGCGTAAATGGGTGATTCTGTCGGGCGTAGTGGCCGCTGTCGTAGCCGGCTTCTATGTTGTCTACTTCTCGTCGTTTCTGACTGTCCACGAGGAACGAGTTCTAGGGGCTGTTCATGTGAGTGCTGATGCGGTGCGCCAAGCCGCAGCTGTTGCACCGGGGACTCAACTAGCGCGGGTTGATGTGCCCGGCATTACTCAGCGGGTTGGTGCGCTGCCGTGGGTTCAATCCGTTGAGGTTCGGCGCGGCTGGCCGAACGTGTTGGTGATCGTGGTGGGGGAGCGAACCCCGATCGCAGTGGTGCCTGCTGCAAAGGCGTTCGCCTTTATTGATGCGACAGCGACGACCTTTGATTCGATGGCAAAGGTGCCGGCTGGCATGCCGATCCTGATCGCTCGGGATAACAATCGGGTCAAGGCTGGAGTCGCGGTGATTGCTGCCCTACCGCCCGAGTTCCGTCGGCAGGTGGCTCGAGCCACTGCCACGTCACGTGACAACGTGATCTTGAAGCTCGCCAATCAGTCGTATGTGCAATGGGGAAGTGCCCAGGACAGTGACCGCAAGTACACCGTGCTGTCTGCTCTGCTGCACCTCAATGCGCGGTTTTACGACGTCAGTGCTCCAGACCTTCCGACCACGCGGGGAACGGCTCCGGCGCTCACCACGACGAACGGCTAGCAGGTTGGCACGTCGGTGTGGGCAAGATGGACAGCGACGATGAAGCCTGTTGTTTCGCGCTTGATCTCTACTAGCGGGTTGCACAATTGCGGTGATTACCTCTAGGGTCCTCGCGACAACAGGATGACATAACTCTATTCCTCAAGTAGAGGCTTAGGGTTGTCGGACAGGGTCAAAACCCCTGAAATGAAAGGCGATAGCCATGGCGGCTCCGCAGAATTATTTGGCAGTGATCAAGGTCGTCGGCATCGGCGGTGGTGGCGTCAACGCTGTCAACCGCATGATTGAGGTTGGCCTCAAGGGTGTTGAGTTCATCGCGGTGAACACCGACGCGCAGGCACTCTTGATGAGTGACGCTGACGTCAAGCTCGACATTGGTCGTGAACGGACTCGTGGGCTTGGTGCCGGCGCGGATCCTGAGGTTGGCCGGCTGGCCGCTGAGGACCACCGCGAGGACATCGCCGAGGTTCTCAAGGGCGCAGACATGGTCTTCGTTACTGCCGGCGAAGGCGGTGGCACCGGTACGGGTGGCGCACCTGTGGTAGCGAGCATTGCCCGCGAACTAGGTGCGTTGACCATCGGCGTCGTCACGCGACCATTCGGTTTCGAGGGTAAGCGTCGCGGGAATCAGGCCGACAACGGAGTAGATGCGCTGCGTGCTGAAGTCGACACGCTCATCGTCATTCCGAATGATCGACTCCTGTCACTTTCTGATCGCACCATCTCTATGTTGGACGCATTCCGGCAGGCAGATCAGGTGCTCCTTCAGGGTGTTAGCGGAATCACCGACCTGATCACCACGCCAGGCCTGATCAACCTCGACTTTGCCGATGTGAAGAGCGTGATGTCAGGGGCGGGAAGTGCCCTGATGGGAATCGGCTCGGCACGTGGTGATGATCGAGCTGTGGCAGCGGCCCAGGGCGCAATATCTAGCCCGCTGCTAGAGGCGAGCATCGATGGTGCACACGGAGTCCTGCTGTCGGTGTCAGGTGGCAGCGACTTGGGTCTATTTGAGATCAACGAGGCAGCGAAGCTTGTTGCTGATTCGGCTCACCCCGATGCAAACATCATCTTCGGAGCTGTCATCGATGACACTCTCGGCGATGAGGTACGTGTGACGGTCATTGCCGCAGGATTCGACGGTGGTGCACCGCCGGCCCGTCGCGCAACCGCCCGGCCAATCACCCGTAGCGATGTTGACTCAACGCCGCTCGCTGTTGATGCAGCACGAGCCACCGCAGACCCTGGTGCTCCGGCAACCATTCCATCGTCTGGGCCGTCCATCGTCGAGGAAGAACTCAAGCGCGAACCACGCCGAGTCGTCTTCGACGACAACATGGACGACGATCTCGACGTGCCCGATTTCTTGAAGTGATCTAACGAGAGTCCCCTACCGGCAGTGATCCTGCGGGTAGGGGACTCGTCTTTTTTACGGGGATTGCCCTACCTCGTGTGTTGCACGCAGGTCAGGCATGATTGGACTGCCATGGCCATTGCTGAAGGAAGTTTCGGTGCCAACATTCGTTGGGCCTTCACCGACCGTTCGAATGGTGACAGTGTTGCGCCTTTCGATTCGCTCAATCTCGCCGAGCACGTGGGCGATGATCCGGACGCTGTTCGTCGCAATCGTGCCAAGGTCGGCGAGCTCATTGGTGTCGACGTAGACGCAGTTGTAGCGATGGCACCCGTGCACGGAAACGCCGTCGGCATCGTGACACCATCAAGCCTGTCTCCGATCCCGAATGTCGACGCCATGGTTTCAACGGCAGTTGATCGAGCACTTCTCGTCGTTGGGGCTGACTGTTCGCCAGTGGTTCTCGGTGATGGCATCGCTGGTGTGATCGCTGTTGCGCATTCGGGCTGGCGGGGAATTGAGGCCAATGTCGTAGCTAACACTGTCGAAGCGATGTGCGATCTCGGCGCGAGTATCGATCAGATCTCAGCGATCGTCGGGCCAAGTGTCTGCGGCCATTGCTATGAGGTGGATCGTGAGCGATTCGAGATGACGATTCGACGTGCATCGGATGCGGGGGTGGTTCGCGATGACGGCACTCTCGGGCTGGACATACGTCGCGGGGTAATCCAGCAACTTCGTGAAGTCGGGGTGCGCACGTCATCATGGGGTGGTTGCACATTCGAAGATCAGAACCTGTTCTCCTATAGACGCGACCAAACTACGGGCCGGCATGGAGCCATGATCGCGATTACGAACCGAACGATTTCCGATCTAGCTACCTCATGAGACGGGGATGACATGACTGATGTGAGCCCCGCAACTACCGAGGGCGGAGAGTGGGATCGACGGGATGAGCTTGTAGCGAATCTTGCTGATGTTCGGGCTCGCATTGCATCGGCTGAGCAGCTGGCCGGTCGCGACCCTGGCTCGGTAAACCTAGTCGTCGTGACTAAGACCTGGCCCGCCGAAGACGTCGCGTTGCTTGCGTCGCTAGGGATCGTCGACGTTGCAGAAAATCGTCATCAAGAAGCAGTGGTGAAGTCGTCCGAGCTGAGCCAGCTAGATCTGCGTTGGCATTTCATTGGGCAATTGCAACGGAACAAATGCAAGGCCGTCGCACTCTACGCGGACGTGGTCGAATCGATTGACCGTATGGAACTAGTCAGCGCACTGGACCGGGGAGCGGTCGAGGCTGGGCGAAAGATCGACGCATTGATTCAGGTTGATCTACAGGAGCCTCCAGAACCGCATCGAGGCGGTGCCGCACCAGTCGATATCGACGCACTGGCAGATGAAATCCTGTCATCGGCGTCACTTCGGCTCACTGGCCTGATGGCGGTGGCCCCGTTGGGAGCTGATGCCAGGCTCGCCTTCGATCGTCTTTACACTTTGTACTCCAGCCTCAAGGACCGATGCCCTGAGGTGCTCGTCATGTCCGCGGGCATGTCGCAGGACCTAGAACAGGCGGTTTGTGCAGGAACGACACACATTCGAATAGGCACCGCGGTACTCGGACGACGCCCTCTCGTCGGGTAACGTATCGACTAAGCGAGGACTAAAGGGAGTGCGATATGAGCACCATGCGCAAGATGGCTGTGTATCTCGGACTGGTCGAGGACGAGGCCGATTATCTTGACGATGTTGAGTATGACGAGCAGCGCACGAGTTACGCGCAGCCGCGTTCAGCATCGTCGTCGACGACGGCTGTTCGTGAGCCGCGTCCGGAGCAGCGAGCCACCACTTCATCGTCCGTTCGCACACTTGACCCTCGTTCCGGCGAGCCGCGTTCAAGTAGCGTCGACACTCGTTCCTACAGCAGCAACACCTCTGTGGCACGCGAGTTTGTGTTTGACAATGAGGTCGACGCGATGGGCACCGGTGATGCCTACCGCATCACCACCCTGCACCCGCGTTCCTACAACGACGCCCGCCGTATTGGTGAAGAGTTCAGGGAGAATGTCCCGGTCATCATGAATCTCACCGAGATGGATGACATCGACGCAAAGCGCATCGTCGACTTCGCCGCCGGTCTAGTTTTCGGACTGCGTGGAACCATTGAGCGCGTTACGAACAAGGTCTTCCTGCTTTCGCCGGCTAACGTCGACGTCGCGGCCGAGGCCCGTAAACTCGCACAAGATGGTTTCTTCAACCAAAGCTAATCTCGACCACGCTGTGACCTCGTCGGACATTGGATGACCTCGTGACTCTCGGTACGTCCATTGTTGGAAGCACGCTTGGGACGATCCTGACCATCTACTTGGTCATCTTGATTGCCCGGCTTGTCCTTGACTATGTAGTGATCTTTGCCCGCGACTGGCGCCCAAAGGGTGCTGTTCTCGTTGTCGTCGAAGCCATTTACACCGTCACCGATCCGCCGATCAAGGCGCTACGCAAGGTAATTCCGCCTTTGCGAATCGGGAACATCTCTTTCGATCTCGCGTTTTTGATCGTGTTGATCGGTGTTCAGGTCTTGATCAACGTAGTTTCGCGCTTCTAGGCCTAGAATGATGTTCGGGTGGGGGCGTCCAGCCAGGTCGCGGTCCGGGTGCTAAGAGCGAGTCGGCACTGGTTGTTCATCGGCAGTTAGGTTTCTGGTCGATGAACTCCACAACGATCTCGTTGCGTGGATGTTTGCCGGTAGTGTTATTCAAAGTACATGTCAATCGAACAACAGCGACAAGGTGTGATTCTGATGGCCTTGACCCCAGAGGACGTACGTAACAAGCAGTTCTCGACCGCCAAGCGTAAGAGTGGTTACGAAATGGACGAGGTGGATGCTTTCCTCGACCAGGTCGAACTCGAACTCGGTGCACTTCAGCGTGAAAATGCCGAGCTGCGCGGCCGTCTAGCTGCCGCAGAGCAGGGTGCAGCGCGAGTTGTTGCTGCACCTGTGCAAGCACCGCCGCCGCCGCCCGTCGCGGCCCCAGTCGTGCAGGTGGCGCCAGCTGCTCCTGTGCAGAACATCAATGAGCAAGCAGTTGCCATGTTGGCACTTGCCCAGCGCACCGCTGAGGAACACTCGATGCGCGCGAAGATCGAGGCCGATGATCTCGTCAATTCGGCTCGGGTCAAGGTCGTCGAACTTGAGCGTCAAGGCCAGATCGACCGCACAGCACTTGAGCGTCGCGTTGAGGAATTGCGCGCATTCGAGCGCGAGTACCGCACGCGGTTGCGTCAGCACTATGAAACGGCCTTGCGTGATCTCGATGGTCGATCCGAAGCTCCAGCGGCAGCCCCAGTCTCACCATCGGCACCACATGCACCTGCCCCTGCGCAGGCAGCAGCTCCTCAGGTCGCGCCTCCTGCCCCAGCTCCGGTGAACCCACCGCGTGTTGGTCCGCCGGCTGCTCCGACCTTGACACCACCACCGCCGGCCGCGCCGAACCCGTTCACCCCGCCCCCGGGCTACAACCCGCCGGCACAGGGTTAATCACCTCGACCGTCCATTAAGAAGGCCGCTCAACCACAAGGTTGAGCGGCCTTCTTACCTAAACACTCTCGTTAGGTCTTGCGTCGCACCGTAATGACGAGTCCGAACTCGTCATCGGTCACGGTGGTGTCTGTGTCGAGAGAGGTAGGTACTGAACCAGATTCGAATGAAGTTGCCAGCACCTCGCTGGCGATCATCTGGCCATGTTCGGTGAGTGATTCGGCTAGATCTTCATCGGTGGCAGTCCACCAACAGCTGATTCGATCGGACACCTCAAAACCCGAACTCTTGCGGGCATCTTGGATCAAACGAACCATCTCCCGCGCCAGGCCAGCGCGACGTAGTTCGGGGGTTACGTTGAGGTCTAAGGCGATGGTTTCACCAGAATCGCTGGCCACCGCCCACCCACTTCGTGGAGTTTCAGTGATGATGACTTCTTCGTCACTCACACTCACCGATTCACCATCAACCACAACGGTGGCTGAACCATCTCGCAACGCGACCACCAGCTCTGAAGCGTCGGCCGCAGCAATGGCGTCGGCAACAGTGGGGGTGTTCTTTCCGAACCGCTTACCGAGGGCTCGGTAGTTTGCCTTGACGTTCACGTCGACGAGATCGGCCTGTGTGCCGCTTAGTGAGAGAAGCTCTCCGCAGTTAAGTTCGTCAGATACTTCGGCACGAAGTTCAGGTGGCAATCGATCCCAGCCTTGGGCAGCCACAAGTGCTCGCCCGAGTGGCTGGCGGGTCTTAACCCCAGAGGTGGCCCGGGCTGCCCGGCCAAGTTCGACGAGTCGTCGTACCAACGCCATGTTCTCTGTGAGTTCGTCACTGATGAGTGTCTCGTCGACGCTCGGCCACGAGGCTAAATGCACTGATTTAGCAAGGTATGGATCCGTTGATGCGAAAAGGTCCTGCCACACCTGCTCGGTGATGAACGGAGTGAACGGAGCCATCACCAAGGTGACGATCGATAGACACTCGTGCAGAGTCGACAGAGCTGACACGTCGCCGGCCCAGAAACGACGACGTGAGCGACGTACATACCAATTCGACAGGTCATCGATGTAGGCGGAAAGAATTTTTCCGGCGCGCTGGGTGTCGTACGCCTCGAGTGCCTCGTCAACATCACGGGCGAGCCGATGAGCTTGCGATAACGCCCACTGGTCGAGCACGGGGCGATCAGCGAATGCAGGAGCCTCCACAGCGCCTGGTTCGAAATCAGATTCACGTGCGTAGAGCGCCTGGAAACTCACGACATTCCAGTACGTGAGCAGAGTTTTGCGCACGACCTCTTGGATGGTGCTATGCCCGACGCGACGTGCCTGCCAGGGCGAACCACCAGCAAGCATGAACCAGCGAACTGCATCGGCGCCGTGATCGTCCATCAGCGGAATTGGCTCCAGGACATTGCCTAGGTGCTTGCTCATCTTGCGGCCTTCTTCGTCCAAGATGTGCCCGAGGCACAGCACCGTCTTGTACGAGGATGCATCGAAGACAAGAGTGCCAACGGCCATGAGTGTGTAGAACCAGCCGCGGGTTTGATCGATCGCTTCGCAGATGAAGTCCGCTGGGTAGCGGTTAGCGAATTCCTCTTGACCCTGATGCGGATATCCGAACTGGGCGAAGGGCATTGCGCCGCTGTCGTACCAAGCGTCAATCACTTCTGGCACGCGTGTCGCGGTCAGTCCGCACTCAGGACAATCGAAGGTGACCTCATCGACGAACGGACGGTGCGGATCGAGGTCGGATAGATCTGCTCCGACGCGCGCACCCAGATCGGCTCGTGATTCGATGCAGGTGATGTGCCCTTCATCGCAACGCCACAGCGGCAGGGGAGTACCCCAGTATCGACTTCGCGACAACGCCCAATCGATATTGTTGTTGAGCCAGTCACCGTAACGTCCCCGCTTAATGGTGTTGGGATGCCAATTGGTGGCCTCGTTTTCGCGCAGCAGGGCGTCCTTGATTTCCGTTGTGCGGATGTACCACGACGGCTGTGCGTAATAGACCAGCGGCGTGTGGCATCGCCAGCAGTGCGGATACGAGTGCTCGTAAGGCAAGTGACGGTAGAGCAGACCGCGCTCACCGAGATCGTTGACGATGACCTCATCGGCCTTCTTAAAGAACAATCCGCCGACGAGGGGAACGTCGGTCTCGAAAGTGCCATCGGGTCGAAGTGGATTAACAACGGGCAAGCCGTAGCGACGGCATAGCGCTAAGTCCTCCGCGCCGAATGCTGGTGCCTCGTGAACGATCCCCGAACCATCCTCGGTCGTGACGAAATCTGCTGCGAGCACTGTGTGTACGGGCGCGTCGGTCTCGGGGAATTCAACTCCGTCGAATGGGCGCACGTATGAGGTGCCGACCAGGGTGGCGCCGATGAATGTTTCTAAGACTTGCGAATCCTCGCCGACAACCTGCTCGCGTAGAGCGTCCGCGACGATGACGATTTCACCGTTAGCCGCTCGTACGACGGCGTACGTCACCTCAGGGTTCACCGCACAGGCGGTGTTGGAGATCAGCGTCCACGGCGTAGTTGTCCAGACGACCATCGCAATGCCGGGGTATCGATCAGCGAGGTCACCAGACGCTAGCGGAAAGCGCACATACACCGATGGGTCGACGACGGTTTCGTAACCCTGAGCAAGCTCGTGGTCTGAAAGACCCGTTCCACAGCGCGGACAGTAAGGAGTAACTCGGTGGTCTTGAACGAGTAGACCCTTCTTGAAGATCTGTGCCAGTGACCACCACACACTTTCGACGTACGCCGGGTCCATGGTCCAGTAGGCGTCGTTCATGTCGACCCAGTAGCCCATGCGCTCTGTCAGGGCCGCGAACTCGTCAACATGGCGCAGCACTGAATCCCGGCACTTTTGGTTGAACTCGGCAATTCCGTAAGCCTCGATGTCCTTCTTGCCCGAGAAACCGAGTTCTTTTTCAACGGCTAGCTCGACTGGAAGTCCATGGCAATCCCAACCAGCTTTGCGCGGGACGTGATAGCCCTTCATCGTCCGATAGCGCGGGAATACGTCCTTGAATACGCGGGCTTCGACGTGATGGGTTCCCGGCTTACCGTTGGCGGTTGGCGGACCCTCGTTGAACACCCACATCGGCCGGCCCTCGGTGGCGGCCAGGGAGGTGGCGAACACATCATTCTCGCGCCAGAAGTCGAGGATCTGGTAATCCATCGAACGTAGATCCAACTGTGGTGGAACAGGGCGGTACATCTTGCCTCCGTCGTCTCAGGTGCACGTGTAAAGCAGCACGTTGACGAAGGGACGAGCAACCGATCCTTTGACGGTCGGAAACCCGCGGTACCACCCTCCTTGGACGAACATATGTTCATCCCACTCGCGTACCTCAGACGACCAGGTCTACCCCGGAGTGACTCCGGATCTTCTGGCAGCTGCTGGGGTGATAGCGACTCTGCGCATCTCCTCCGGGCTTACACCGTCCCCGGATCGCTTACGGCTGCTTGCAGAGCAGTGTGTCCCCGTCATTGCCTCATCTGACGTGATACATAGCCTAGCGCCCCGTCGGAAGGTTCTAGAAATCTACGAATCAGCTGTCGTTTTCATCAAGGCAGGGGGATTGTTCGCGACGTTTGACCGACATTGCAGTTCAAAACACGCGCGGATTACACCCCATTTAGGTACAACTGAATGTTTTCGCCCGTAAATGCGGCGCGCCGGTTTGATCATTAGCCAGGTGACTCTTAGCATTCGACCACTCCCATGGAGATCCCACGGGGGCGTAGTTTGGTGATATGTCCGGATTTCTAGACGATGTGCGGCCGTAGATCTGAACCTAGTTACTGTGTCGGGCACACGGCACGTGGTGAAATGTCAGGAGTTGTCATGGCCGCCCAAAAGAAGGCCACCGCGGCGAAGGTTACTGCGCCGGCCAAGAAAACCACGCCTGCGAAGAAGGCAGCCCCGGCTAAGGCCGCCGCGTCGACAAAGGCCGCGCCGGCGAAGAAGGCTGCGCCCGCCAAGAAGGCCGCGCCCGCCAAGAAGGCCGCGCCCGCCAAGAAGGCCGCGCCCGCCAAGAAGGCCGCGCCCGCCAAGGCTGCTGCACCGGCGAAAAAGGCCGCGCCCGCCAAGAAGGCTGCGGCCCCCGCGGCCCCGGTCGCCGTCTCACCAGTTGTGGTTAAGCCGGTTGCAGCTAAGCCAGTTGCCAAGCGCCCTGCGGTTCGCGAAGACGAATCTCCTTGGACAGCCAAAGAGCTCGCAGAGGTCAAGAAAGAACTCGATTTGGAGATCGCACGTCTCATCGGGCAGATCAGTGAGGCCGAAGAAGGTATCGCCGATCTCCTTCGCGACTCCGGCGACGGAGCCGGTGACGATCAGGCCGACGCAGGCACCAAGACGTTCGAGCGTGAACACGAAATGTCGCTGGCGAACAATGCCCGCGATCTGCTTTTCCAAAATGAGCAGGCGCTAGCAAAACTCACCGATGGGACGTACGGCAGCTGTGAGCATTGCGGTAATCCGATTGGCAAACTTCGTCTCCAAGCATTCCCGCGCGCCACGCTGTGCGTGAGTTGTAAGCAGTTGGAAGAGCGTCGCTAACCTCGGCAGGGTCTTGATCGTCCATGGCGATGCATGATTCCGCTGCTCGACCACGTACGCTGCCTTCTTGTGAGTGAACAGAGCACGCGCGTGCGCAATGGGCGACTGACCACCGTTACTTTTGGTGTGGCTGCGTGTGTGGTCATGCTTGATCAATTCACCAAGTATCTTGCTGTCACTCATCTTCAGGGCCAGCCACCCGTCGAGGTACTAGGTACATGGCTCCAGCTCACGTTCCTGCGCAATCCGGGTGCTGCATTTAGTGTCGGCACGAGCTACACGTTCGTGTTCACCGCAATCGCGGTGGCCGTGGCCGTCGTCATCATTAGGACCTCTCGCAATCTTGGAAATCTCTGGTGGGCTATCGCGCTCGGTGGACTGCTTGGCGGCGCCATTGGAAACCTGCTCGATCGCCTTTTCCGCGAGCCTGGTTTCCTTCGCGGCTACGTGATCGACTGGATCGCGTTCCCAAATTTTCCGGTCTTCAATATCGCTGATTCAGCAATCGTGTGCTCGAGTGCGCTCATGGTTCTACTCGCGGTTCGAGGCATCAATCTCGATGGATCTCAAGGTGAGTAAACATGCCCGAACAACGACAGATTGAAGTACCCGAGGGGCTCGAAGGGGAACGGGTCGACGCCGCCCTTGGCCGACTTCTCGGATTATCGAGGACGAAGGCTGCTGATCTGGCCGAGTCTGGATATGTGCACCTCAATGGTGTGCGAGTTGGTAAGTCAGACCGGGTAACAGCCATGGCGGTTCTCGACATTGAACTTCCCGACGCTCCCGTACCTGAGATCGTCGCGCCCAAGAGCGTCGACGGGTTGCGCGTTGTGTACGACGATGACGACTTCATCGTGGTGGATAAGCCGGTGGGAGTGGCCGCACATCCATCACCGGGATGGACTGGCCCCACCGTGATTGGCGGCCTTCTTGCCGAGGGCTATCGCATATCGACATCAGGTGCCGCGGAGCGCGCTGGCATCGTGCATCGCCTCGATGTCGGTACGACGGGGTTGATGGTCGTCGCCAAGAGTGAGCGGGCGTATACCTCTCTTAAGCGGCAGTTCAAGGAGCGCACCGTCGAGAAGATTTATCACACCCTGGTGCAGGGGTTGATGGATCCACTTCGCGGCACTGTCGATGCGCCCATCGATCGTCACCCGTCGTCTGACTTCAAGTTTGCGGTTGTCAGCGGTGGTAAGCCTTCGGTGACGCACTACGAGACGTTGGAAGCCTTTCGACATGCATCCCTGCTTGAGATACATCTTGAGACCGGTCGCACCCATCAGATTCGCGTGCATATGACCGCGATGCGTCACCCGTGTGTTGGTGACCTGATGTACGGGGCCGATCCAGTTTTGGCCGAGCGTCTTGGGTTGGGTCGTCAATGGCTACACGCGATGCGATTGGGTTTCGAGCATCCAAGCTCTGGTCAATTCGTTACGTTCACATCGGCGTATCCAGAGGATCTTCAGCGGGCACTAGATCGAGTCTCGGCTTCCTAGCCGAGTGTCGTTGTTCGTCACCCCCGAGGTGGTGGCGTCGGACGCTACCGCTTGAATGTCGGTATGACATCACAGCCTGTTCTTGCATCTGGTGAATTCACAATCGGTACCGGTACGAACGCGTTCTCCGTTCATCGCATGGGCTTTGGTGCCATGCAGATCACCGGCCCCGGAATCTGGGGGCCGCCGGCTGATCACGATGGCGCGATTGCGGTTCTGCGTCGGGCAGTGGAATTGGGTGTGGACTTCATCGACACTGCTGATTCGTATGGGCCTTATGTCTCTGAGGATCTGATCCGCGAAGCCCTCCACCCTTACTCACATGTGCGCATCGCCACCAAGGCTGGGCTCACCCGCCACGCGCCGGGTGAGTGGCGTCCGGTTGGTCGTCCCGATTACTTGCGTCAGTGTGCGGAGATGTCGCTACGTCGGCTGCACGTCGAGACGATCGATCTCTACCAGCTCCACCGCATCGATCCGCAGGTCTCACTCGAGGATCAGCTCGGCGTTTTCGTCGAATTGCTCGAGGCGGGCAAGATCTTGCAGTTTGGCTTGTCTGAGGTGTCGGTCGACGAACTCGAAGCTGCTCGCAAGATTCTTCCCGTTGCCACCGTGCAGAATCTCTACAATGTCGCCAATCGTCAGAGCGAAGCTCTGCTCAATCACTGTACCGAGCAGGGCATCGGTTTCATTCCGTGGTTCCCGATCGCAACAGGGCAGTTGACGGCTCCTGACGGCCCCTTGTCAGCCATCGCCGAGCGCACCGGACACGGTCCGGCCACCTTGGCGCTGGCATGGCTCCTGCGCCGCTCGCCGGTCATGCTGCCGATCCCTGGAACCAAGACCGTCAGTCACCTTGAAGAGAACTGTTCGGCCGCAGAGGTTGTCCTCGACGACGCGACGTATGCGGAGTTAGACGCCCTAGTTAGTTCCTAAGGGCCCCATTGCCTGACGACACGCCGGTGGGTGACCGACTCGATAAACGCGCCGGTTCCAGATGTCGGTGCGGACGGTTAGGGTGGGGTATCGACGATCGACTTCCCCCGATTGTCGAGGTGCAGGTTGGCGAGGTTTTGATCGCTGCCTGCTTGTGATGATCATGGTCATCGATGTACTCATGAGTGTGAAGGGGAGGGCCGCGTAAGTGTCGAGTGACTCGTTCGTGCACCTGCACGTGCACACTGAGTACTCCATGCTTGATGGGGCAGCCCGCGTCGGCGATCTGGTCGGTGAAGCGGCCCGGATGGAGATGCCCGCCATCGCCATGAGCGATCACGGCAATCTTTACGGGGCATACGACTTCTACAAGCAGAGTAAAGCTGCTGGCATCAAGCCGATCATTGGTATCGAGGGTTACTACGCGCCGCAGGGTCGGTTCGAGCGCTCACCCTTCGACTTCGGTGGCGGTTACGACGAAGGCGTTGGCGAGGATGGCGAAACCTCAGCCAAGGGTCGCCAGCCGTATACCCACATGACGATGTGGGCTGAGACAACAGAAGGCCTTCACAACCTGTTCCGCCTGTCGAGTCTGGCCAGTCTCGAGGGCTACTACCGCAAGCCGCGCATGGACCGCGATCTGCTGCAGACGTACGGCAAGGGAATCATTGGCACCACCGGCTGCCCATCTGGTGAAGTGAATCGCTGGCTTCAGGCCGGTCAGTACGACAAGGCCTTGGCTGCGGCGGCGGATTACCGCGAGATCCTCGGCGCGGACAATTACTTCTGCGAGTTAATGGATCACGGCCTTGGTATCGAGCGTCGCCATCGCGATGAGTTGCTGCGGATCGCTCGCACCCTTGATATTCCGCTTGTCGCGACAAACGATCTGCATTACGTCTATCCGCAAGATGCTGAATCCCATGATGTGTTGCTCTGTATCGGCACGCGCACAACGATGGACGATCCCAAGCGGTTCCGCTTCGACGCCCGTGACTTCTACCTCAAGACGGCCGCCGAGATGCGCGGGGTGTGGTCTGAGCTTCCTGAGGCGTGCGACAACACCTTGCTGATTGCCGAACGATGCGATGTGTCGTTCAACGAGGGTGCCAATCTCATGCCGCGATTCCCCGTCCCCGATGGCGAATCAGAGCAGTCATGGCTCATCAAAGAGGTTGAGCGTGGCCTGGCCAATCGTTTCCCCGACGGCGTGCCCGATCAACATCGAGCCCAGGCCGCCTACGAGGTTGACGTCATCATTCAGATGGGATTCCCGGGCTACTTCCTAGTCACTGCCGATCTCGTTCGCTACGCGAAAGAAACCGGTATCCGGGTGGGCCCGGGCCGTGGATCAGCAGCCGGTGCACTGATCGCCTACGCACTTGGGATCACCGAGCTTGACCCGATTCGCCATGGTCTGCTGTTCGAGCGGTTCCTGAATCCCGAACGTATTTCGATGCCTGATATCGACATGGACTTCGACGAACGTCGTCGCTCAGACATGATTCGATACGCCACGGAGAAGTACGGCGAAGAGCGGGTCGCGCAGATCATTACGTACGGCTCGATCAAGGCTAAGGCTGCTATCAAAGACTCGGCTCGCGCACTTGGCTACCCATTTGCCGTCGGTGATCGCATCACCAAGGCGCTGCCACCGGCTGTCATGGGTAAAGACATTCCGCTATCGGGAATCTTCGATTCAAAGAATCCCCGCTACAGCGAGGCCGCTGAATTCCGTGCCCTCTATGAAGAAGATGCCGATGTTCGTAAGGTCGTCGACACAGCCAAGGGCCTCGAGGGCCTCAAGCGTCAGCCCGGTGTTCACGCCGCTGGCGTCATCTTGTGTTCCGAGCCGCTCCTAGACGTCATCCCGATCTGGCGACGTGAGCAAGATGGGGCGGTTATCACCCAGTTCGATATGGGTGCCTGTGAAAGTCTTGGCCTGCTCAAGATGGACTTCTTGGGCCTTCGCAACCTCACGGTGCTCGACGATTGCTTGGCACACATCGTTGCGAACCGCAGTGAGACGATCGTTCTGGAAACCCTCGAGCTTGAAGATGGCCCCACGTATGAGTTGCTCTCGAGTGGAGACACCCTCGGTGTGTTCCAGCTCGACGGTGGCCCGATGCGAGCGCTGCTTCGCTCAATGGCCCCTGACAACTTCGAAGATATTTCCGCGGTTCTGGCCCTCTACCGTCCTGGACCGATGGGTGCGAATGCACACAACGATTACGCCGATCGTAAGAATGGCCGCAAACCCGTTGTGCCGATTCATCCTGAGCTAGCTGAGCCGCTGCAAGAGATTCTTGGCGATACCTATGGCCTCATCGTGTACCAAGAACAGGTCATGGCGATTGCTCAAAAGCTCGCCGGCTACTCGCTTGGTGCCGCAGACCTACTTCGTCGGGCGATGGGTAAAAAGAAGAAGGAGATCCTCGACAAGGAGTTCGTGCCGTTCTCAGATGGCATGCGCGCCAACGGCTATTCCGATGCGGCGATCTCCACACTGTGGGAAATCCTCGTCCCGTTCTCCGACTACGCCTTCAATAAGGCGCACACCGCTGGCTATGGATTGGTGTCGTTCTGGACGGCGTATCTCAAGGCGAATTATCCGTCGGAGTACATGGCCGCACTGCTCACGAGCGTTAAGGACGATAAAGACAAGCTCGCGATCTACTTGAACGAGTGCCGTCGTATGGGCATCAAGGTTTTGCCACCTGACGTCAACGAATCTGACTTTGACTTCACCCCGCGCGGCACCGACATTCGCTTCGGACTGTCGGCAGTTCGAAACGTTGGCGGGAACGTTGTCGATTCACTGATTGGCGCACGTTCGGCCAAGGGTCGCTTCGGTGGTTTCGACGACTTCCTGGAAAAGGTTCCAGCGAGTGTGGTCAATAAGCGCACAGTTGAGTCGCTGATCAAGTCGGGTGCCTTCGACTCACTCGGTGACACCCGTAAGGGCCTGCTCCTCGTTCATGAGGCACGGATCGATTCCATCATCGACGTGAAACGCAATGAGGCTATTGGTCAGGATTCGCTGTTCGGAGGTGAGGACGAAGACACCGCCGTGGCCTTGTGGTCACCACCACCAATTCCGCCAGGTGAGTGGGATAAGTCAACTCTGCTTGGTTATGAGCGCGAGATGATCGGGTTGTATGTGTCCGATCATCCGCTCAATGGCGTCGAGCATGTTTTATCAGCGTCGACAGATCTCCCGATCTCGGCATTGCACGGCGATGACAATGTGGACGGCCGGATTCTGACGGTCGGGGGCTTGGTCACCTCCGTCCAACGTAAAGTCACCAAGCAGGGCAATGTGTGGGCAATTGCCACTCTTGAAGACCTTGAGGCATCAATTGAAGTCATGATTTTCCCTGCCTCCTATCAGCAGGTTGGGGCTCAGGTCGTGCCCGACTCCGTGCTTTTAGTTAAAGGTCGGGTCAATCAATCCGAAGATGAGGCTCCGAAGATCATCGCGATGGAGGTCAGTGTCCCTGATCTATCGGGTGGTCACACCGGGCCAGTTGTCGTCACGATTCCGGCCGCTCGATGCATTCCGCCGGTGATTGAACGTTTCAAAGAAGTTCTAGGAAATCACCCCGGTGTCACCGAAGTTCGGCTATCGATGTTGAGCAACGATCGCACGACGGTTGTTCGTCTCGACGATCGTCTACGAGTCACCCCATCTCCGTCGCTATATGCCGATCTCAAGGCGTTACTGGGGCCGTCCTGTCTTCAGTAGGCGTCAGCGCGAGCTAGTCACGGGCGATCGGAGCGAACGTGGCTCTGGTAATCGACTGCAAGTCCAGCGGGCTCAGCCCGAGATCGAAGCCACGCCGCCCGCCGGACACATAGACCGTCTCGATCGTTTCTGCGGAGTTATCGATCACGGTTTTGAGCGCCCGCTTTTGACCTATGGGGCTAATGCCCCCCACCACATAGCCGGTGCTTCGTTCTGCGATCGCAGGATCAGCCATTGAAGCACGCTTGCGGCCCACACTGGCAGCGAGTGCTTTGAGATCAAGTTTGCGATGGACAGGCACGATTCCGACCACAAGCTTGCCATCGATGTCGGCCAGTAACGTCTTGAAGACCTGCTCAACAGCGAGGCCAAGGGCGTTGGCTGCTTCGAGACCGAATGAGGCCGCAGAGGGATCGTGTTCGTAGGAGTGGGTGGTGAAGGCGATGCCCGCCTTCGTCAGCGCAACAGTCGCTGGGGTTCCGCTCGATCCTGATTGCTTTGCCACACCGAAATCATGGCGCATCGTGACTAATTGAGTTGGATGGGCACGCGAGTGATCTCGGTTGCTGGCAGAGAGGGAAACTCCGGGAAGATTGTCAGTTCACGTGTCAGCAATCGAATCTCATGCTGCAGTCGATCGCTGGTTGATTCAGTTTCGAGTAGCTTCTGCCGTTCAGTCACATCGATCACCAGTGCAGCTGCAATCACATAACTGCAGACGCGAGGATCGTCATGCAAGTCTGCGGGTCCATCCATATCGCTTGAGCCGGAGAGCATTGCTCGATACTCGCGAAATCGACGGTGCGCTAGCTCGGCGAGTCGATGAACATCCCCCTGCCCGTCCGGTTCGTCAAGCCATTCGATCTCGGCTGTCGCGTAAGGAGAACCGGTATCGGCGTCACCAGTGATCCGAAAACGTGCGTCACCATGGGTGACGATATCGGCGCGGCCATCAGGGTAGGGCTCTACCGATTGCACCTGCGCGAAGGTACCCACCTCATAGAGAGATCGCACGGCGTCTGCGCCAACCTCGTGCCCCTCGCGGATCGCCGCCACGCCGAAGCCGCGTTGACCCTCGGGCTTAGTAGAAAGGTCAGCAATCAACTGCCGGTAGCGTGGCTCAAAAATATGCAGGGGCATAACGAGCCCAGGGACGAGCACTGTTCGTAGCGGAAAAAGAGCGATGATCTCTCGATCCCCAGCCCGCTTTTGCTCGTCCATAACCCAAGACTGTCCCATTGTGCGCTGATACGCATCTCACCCGAACGCGATTGCGGTTATCGGGGGATTCGGTGCCTGCCGGTAGGCTGGGTACGTTGCGGTATCCGATTGCGGTTACCAGCCAGTGGCCAGCATCAAGGAGCAGGACGCGCGTGTTTGTTGTAATGCTCGTTTTGGGCGGGATCATGATCGGTGGCGTTGTGTCCTTCGCACGTCAGCGCAACTGGCTGTTCGTGATGGCCTGTGCAATGGTCGCCTTCTTCTGCATTGTCTGGGCTTGGAAATTGGCTACACCGTGAGCCCCAACGTCGTGGTTTTGGATTACGGATCAGGCAATGTTCGCTCGGCAGAGCGTGCCCTTATCCGCGCCGGTGCGAGCGTCACTGTCACCTCCGACACGGCACTTTCGGAGAATGCTGACGGATTAGTTGTCCCCGGTGTTGGAGCCTTCGAAGCATGCATGCGCGGGATCAACGCGGTTCAGGGTGGACGCACGATTGGTAGGCGTCTTGCTGGTGGGCGACCTGTGCTTGGAATCTGCGTGGGAATGCAGGTGCTCTTTGAGCGTGGCCGTGAACACGGTACCGATGCTGAAGGCTTGGGCGAATGGCCCGGAGTGGTTGATGCACTTGAAGCGCCCGTGTTGCCGCACATGGGCTGGAACACCGTTGATACCGCGAAGGGGTCCGTCCTTTTCGCGGGTGTGGAGAGCGAACGCTTCTACTTCGTTCATTCATATGCGGTGAAGCGCTGGGAACTGTATACCCACGGACGAACCACACCACCGATGGTTACGTGGGCCGAGCATGGCGAGCCCTTCATCGCCGCCGTCGAAAATGGCCCGCTGTCGGCAGTGCAGTTTCACCCAGAAAAGTCTGGTGATGCGGGCGCGGAGCTCTTGCGAAACTGGGTCGTAACGCTATGACGCGCGTCATCGGCGGTGGACATGAGTAAGGAGCGGGCCAAGCGACGCGAAGAACGCGAAGCTGCTCGGGCCAAAGAACAAGAAAAGCGCGCAGCTTACCGGCAGCGGGCGGCTCGTCGAGCGGCCGCCGTCGGCGCAGTCACCGCGCCCGCGGCGCGCACCGGGTCCACGTGGTCGAGATGGTGGCGGCGCACATTTCCACCCGCCGATCCCTTTCGTGGACGTCGTCAGCGGCAATGGGCGATCGTCATCGCCATCTTCCTGATCGTTCAGGTGCTGACCTGGTGGATCTTGCCTGGCAGCTGGGGGATTCGGATGGGTGTGCTGGGCTTATCGATACTGCTGACCCCAGTCTTGCGGGTTCTGCTGTTCGATCGCGGCTAGGGTTGCGTCATGAACAATGTTGCCAGTGGTTTTCTCGACTCCAGTTTGCGTGGTCCTGATGTCCTAGAACTGCTTCCCGCAGTGGACGTCAGCGATGGTCAAGCGGTTCGTCTTGTGCAGGGTAAGGCGGGCACCGAGACCTCGTACGGCTCACCGTTGGAGGCTGCCCTCGCCTGGCAAGAACAGGGCGCCGATTGGATCCATCTCGTCGACCTTGACGCAGCGCTTGGTCGCGGGAGTAATCGCGAGCTCATCAATGAGGTGATTGGGCGACTCGACGTCAAGGTCGAGTTGTCTGGTGGAATCCGCGACGACGAATCGCTGCTCGCCGCACTGGCCACAGATTGCCTGCGCGTGAACATCGGTACGGCCGCGCTGGAATCGCCTGACTGGGTTGCGCGGATCATTGCCGAACATGGTGATCGGATTGCTGTTGGGCTCGATGTTCGTGGGCGCACGCTTGCGGCTCGCGGCTGGACGCAGGAGGGTGGCGATCTCTACGAGGTGATGGCCCGCCTTGACGCCGAAGGTTGCGCGCGATACGTCGTCACCGATGTTGATCGCGACGGCACATTGCATGGTCCGAACCTCGAGCTACTCAAGTCGGTTTGCGGTGCCACCGATCGTCCGGTTGTTGCCAGCGGCGGTGTCGGTTCACTGGGGGATCTGCACTCGCTGAACGAACTTGTGCCGCTGGGTGTCGAAGGCGCGATTATTGGTAAGGCCCTTTACGCTGGGGAATTCACATTGGCGGAAGCTCTCGTTGCAGTCGAGGCTCGTCACAACAATCTTGGA
>Ga0194035_1000601_pt1 | contig 20214 bp, 18 predicted proteins | sample JunL2320m_MetaG_FD_148680 | JGI IMG/M metagenome (GOLD analysis project Ga0194035, IMG submission 148680) | Anoxic zone freshwater microbial communities from boreal shield lake in IISD Experimental Lakes Area, Ontario, Canada - Jun2016-L239-20m | ecosystem: Environmental > Aquatic > Freshwater >...
CAAATCAGCCCAGGTCAAAGACCTGGACTGATAAGACTTGTGATGGTGCGATTAGCCGCGAACGACCTTGCCTGCTTTGAGGCATGAGGTGCACACATTTTGACGCTTAGGGGTCTTGCCCACCAGCGTGCGAACCCGCTGAATATTTGGATTCCAGCGACGTTTGGTGCGCCGATGTGAGTGGGAAATCGAATGCCCGAAGCCTGGGCCCTTGCCGCAGACGTCGCAGTTGGCAGCCACAGTGCACTCCTTCTAGATATTGCTTAGCCGAGGTCGCGCCGAAGCGGATTACTCGTCCAAGCCTGGTGTTGGATGCTGCTAGTCGTACTCGCAGCCGGCTTAGGCTACCGGAAGGCAGGTGGTCAACCCAAATCAGGGCAGAGGGGGAAGTTGAGGTGGTGGCTGATGAGCGTCACTGACACTACCCAATCCTTGGACCGTGTTCTGGGCGGGAAGTCTGCTGGGGCCTTAAAAAAGGCTTTCGGCCTCACAACCGTGGGGGAATTGCTGCGGCATTACCCACGCAGATACGTAGCCCGTGGCGAACTCACCGATATGGGAACCCTCGTCGATGGGGACGCCGTCACAATTTTGGCTGAAGTGGTCAGCGTGACCTCTCGGCCCATGCAACAGCGCCGGGGCAACTTGGTTGAAGTGGTTATTTCAGATGGAACCGACCGGCTCTCACTGACCTTCTTTAATCAGCGTTGGCGCGAGGGCATGTTCCGAGCTGGTCGGCGCGGACTTTTTGCTGGGGAAGTTTCTTCGTACCGAGGTAAGCGGCAGTTAGCTCATCCAACCTTTGAATTTTTTGCAGAGGATGTTGATGAAGATCCTGAACAGATCGCAATGTTTGCTGGTGCTTTCATTCCGGTCTATCCGGCAACGGCTTCAGTTTCATCGCTGCAGATCGCGCGAGCCATGGGAGTAGTCCTAGACACGCTTGGGGAGCTGCCTGAATCTTTGCCTGCAGAACTGCGAAAAGCCATGGGGCTCATTGACGTGAAGTCGGCGCTGTTAGCAGTTCACCGGCCAACTTCTCAGGACGATATTGACCAAGCACGTCAACGATTGAAGTTTGAAGAAGCCTTTCTGCTGCAGACTTTGCTTGCCCAACGCCGCGCAGAGATAGCGCATCTGCCCGCGCGAGCTCGGGTGGAGCGCGATGGTCCGCTCGTTCGTGAACTTGAATCGAACCTGCCGTTCACGTTAACGGCAGGTCAGATTGCCGTTGGTGCCGAAATTGCTAATGACCTTGCTGGCGATCACCCTATGCATCGTTTACTCCAAGGCGATGTTGGCAGTGGCAAAACTCTTGTTGCATTGAAAGCGATGTTGAGTGTTGTTGACTCCGGTGGGCAAGCAGCGTTGCTCGCACCAACAGAGGTACTGGCGGCGCAACATTTTCGTTCAATCACAGAGTTACTAGGTTCAATGGCGCAGGGCGGGATGTTGGGAGGACACGATCGGGGCACGCAGGTTGCTTTAGTCACAGGCTCGATGAAGGTTGCCCAGCGTCGCAAAGATTTGTTGAAAATAATTTCTGGAGATGCCGGAATTATTGTTGGTACACACGCGCTTTTGACGGACACTGTTCAGTTTCGCGACCTTGGTTTAATCGTGGTCGATGAGCAGCATCGGTTTGGTGTTGAACAGCGAGCAGCACTTGCTGCGAAAGCTATCGATGGCACTCGGCCACACGTGTTAGTCATGACGGCCACCCCAATTCCTCGCACAGTTGCCATGACGGTGTTTGGAGATTTGGATATTTCCACACTTGAAGGTCTTCCTGAAGGTCGCGCCGGTGTGACTACCCACGTTGTGCCAATGAAAGAGAAGCCAGCCCATGTTGATCGAGCATGGGAGCGAGTTCGTGAAGAAGTTGTAGGAGGGCATCGAGTGTTCGTTGTGTGTCCGCGAATCGGAGACGATGAAGGGGACGAAGACTTACTCGAATTAGAAATCGACGACGACACAGAGACAAAACGTCAGGTGACTTCGGTCTTAGACACTGCGGAGTACTTGGCTAATGGCCCATTGGCAGGACTGCGCGTTGGAATTCTGCACGGTCGAATGTCGTCAGATGACAAAGATGCCGCGATGTCGGCATTCGCGAGTGCTGATGCTGAACCGGGCATAGACGTACTTGTATCAACAACTGTTATTGAGGTCGGAGTCGATGTCCCGAATGCAACTGCCATGGTGGTGCTAGACGCAGATCGTTTCGGTATCTCACAATTGCACCAACTTCGAGGGCGAGTGGGACGCGGAAAATTCCCGGGACTGTGCTTGCTTTTAACTCAGGCAGACGCTGGGTCACCAGCTCGTCAACGGCTCGACGCCGTGGCTTCAACAACCGATGGATTTGAGTTAGCTCGCCTTGATCTTGCGCAACGACGCGAAGGCGATGTCCTTGGTGCTTCGCAATCGGGCCGGCGCTCTTCGCTCAAACTCTTGCAAGTGGTGTCTGATGTTGAAGTGATCCAAGAAGCGCGCGCGGCGGCGAATATGTTGATTTCAGATGATCCCAATCTTGATGCATACCCAGATCTTCGGTCAGCTCTTGCTGAACTGGTTGCGCAAGATCAAGCAGAATTTATCGAGAAGGCATGACGCGAATCATCGCCGGGCAGGCAAAAGGTCGACGACTCTTGGTGCCGGCCAAAGGAACCCGTCCAACCTCTGATCGGGTTCGTGAATCCCTTTTCAACACCTTGACGAGTGAGTTACTTGCCGACGATCGACCTTGGAGCACCCTGTCGGTTTTGGATTTATATGCAGGCAGTGGAGCGCTAGGTATTGAAGCGGCGAGTAGAGGGGCGCAGCCGGTTTTGCTTGTGGAAAAAGCCCGGCTGGCGGCGGAAGTTATTCGAAAAAATATTGATCTCGTGGGGCTTCCCGGTCTGCAACTACTTTCGGCGGGCGTGGCAGAGCTCTTGAGCCGAACACCGAGTGTCGCGTTCACGCTGGTATTCGCCGATCCGCCCTATGACGTCCCGGCAGGTTCACTTCGCGAACTTTTGAATTCTCTGGTTGAAACCGGCTGGGTTGCACCACTAGCCCGGGTAGTGGTTGAGCGACCAACCTCGGATCCAGAAGCGCCTTTGCCCGAAACTTGGATCGACTTTTCACAACGCAGGTATGGGGACACAACTCTTTGGTACGGTCGCGCCACCAACACGACAGGAGAATAAGCGGTGCGTAGAGCAGTTTGCCCAGGATCTTTTGATCCGGTGACCAACGGGCATCTCGATGTTTTTGCCCGGGCAGCGAAACTTGCTGATGAGGTTGTCATCGTGGTGGCGATTAATAACAACAAGTCCGGCACGTTCACCATTGACGAGCGCATGGAAATGTTGCGTGAAGTGGTGGCTCCTTACCCAAATATTCGCGTTGATTCCTTTATGGGTCTGCTCGTTGATTACTGCAAAGACCATGACGTCCAGGCGATCATTAAGGGTCTGCGTGCGGTGACTGACTTCGACTATGAGCTGCAAATGGCCCAAATGAACTATCGGCTGACCGGAATCGAGACCCTGTTTGTCTCGACTAACCCGATCTATAGCTATTTATCATCGAGCCTGATCAAGGAAGTGGCCAACTTCGGTGGAGATATCGACGGTTTGCTCCCGGGTTCAGTCCAAGATCGCCTCTTGGCGCGCATTGCCGAGAACAAGAAATAACCAGACTTTTCGCTCGTTCGTGAGACCGTAGGGGCCGAACGCATCAGGATTGATGCTGTGAGGGCAACTGTTGCGCGCACTGGTAGGGAGTGGTCATGGATCTGCAAGACCGGTTAGAGGAACTGGCCGTCGTCATTGAAGATGCCAAGGCCATGCCGCTTTCGGCTTCCTGCATCGTCAATCGTCAGCAGATCCTGGATCTCATCCAAGAGGTACGACAGCTCCTGCCAGAGTCGGTCTACCGCGCCGACGAGTTGCTTGCTGACCGTGAAGCAGTGGTTCAAGACGGTCGCCGCGAGGCTGACCGCATTTTGGAACGCGCTCGTGGGGAGGCTGATCGCATGGTCGCTGAGCACGAGGTCTATCTGGCCGCCGTGGCTGAGGCTGAGGCGATCCGCTCAGCGGTCGATGATGAAACCACCACAATGCGCAGCGAAACAGACGATTACATCGATGCCAAGCTCGCCACCTTTGAGATCACTTTGCAAAAGACCCTGCAGACCGTAGACCGCGGCCGTGAGCGCCTGCGTAGCCAGATGTATCAAGAATTGGCACCCACAGGTGAACTTGAGCCTGACTTTGGCGGCGGCTTCTACGACGACCAGCAGTAGGTCGCCTACCTTTCCCGGCTTTGGGGAACCTAGCTCTACCCGGTACTCTTGTCTGTCAGCCTCTAGCGAGGTCCTGATTGCCTGCGGCAACGTTGCCACTGGTTGATCCAAAAGGGGAGTTTTGACCAGCCTCGATCCAAGTAACGCACTCGTGCTTGACACGGATGCGCTCGGCCTGCCACGTAGGCCTGGTTCGATGGTCGAAGTTTCCCGGACGGCGCCAGCACCAGGCGATTTGGGCGTAGCCATGGCCAGAGTTATTCCAGATTCACCGATAGAGATGGAACTTCGTCTTGAAGCGGTGATGGAGGGTGTTTTGGTCAGCGGGGAAGTGGATCTGGAAATCAGCGCGGAATGTGCGCGCTGCCTAGAGCCACTGACCTGGGAGGAAACGGTCGATATCAGCGAGCTATTCGCCTATCCCGCCACGGATTCCCGGGGCGTGGTTGTCGAGGAGCCCGACGATGACGAAGATCCGTTGCCGATGCTTGATGGCGATTTAATCGACCTTGAGCCAACGCTGCGAGACTCTGTGGTGACAGCGATGCCAATGGCACCGTTGTGTTCCCCAGATTGCGCCGGTCTGTGTTCCGAATGTGGAATTCGACTCGACGATAATCCAGGGCACGAACACCAAGCCGTTGATCCACGGTGGTCAGCACTTGCTGGTCTCGTAGACACACAAGAGGACTAGGCGACCGCCTGCTCCTCGTAATAACGCAACAACCGAAAGAGGAAAGACCGTGCCAGTACCAAAGCGGAAGACTTCGCGATCCAACACCCGTCATCGTCGTTCACAGTGGAAAGCCATTGTGCCTAATTTGGTGACGTGCACGAACTGCAGTGCAAAGCGCCTTGCGCACACTGCATGCCCAACATGTGGCACGTACGCCAAGCGTCGCGTCCTGGACGTCTAATACTCACATGACAACAGTTGCCCTAGATCTCCTTGGCGGAGATGGGGCGCCTGGCGTGGTCGCAGACGCAGCGGCGGCACTGCTTGCGAATTCGGCGAATACCGGCCTCAGACTTGTCATAGTTGGACCAGTCGATGTCGCGCGCGATCAATTAGTCGCGCGAGGTGTGGATTTAGATCGGGTCACGTTATTGCCTGCAACCAGCGGTGTCAGCATGGATGCTGCACCACTTGAAGTTGTGCGAACCGATGCCCAACGCGAGAACGCCGAGACCACGGTTGTCGTTGCAGCCCGCGCCGTGCGCGATGGACTAGCCGATGCTTGGGTGTCTGTGGGTCATACCGGAGCATCAGTGGCTTCTGCAGTCTTGACTCTGGGACGTATTCAAGGAATGTCGCGCCCAGCTCTTGCCGTTGTGGTTCCAGCCCTCGCCTCTCCCGTAGTCCTGCTTGATGTTGGTGCGACCACCACTGGCTCAGTTGGAACTCTCGAACAATTTGCCCTAGCTGGTCACGCCTTCGCACGAGCAGTTGGTGTCAGTAATCCGGCTATTGGGCTCCTGACTATCGGTTCTGAATCTGGCAAAGGTGACGAGCTGCGCGTTGAAGCAGACGCACACCTTCAAGAGGTTCTCACCGCTCGGGGCTTGGATTATGCAGGCCCTGTCGAAGGTTTCGATGTCACTCGTGGCAGCAGAGCACAAGTCATCGTTACTGATGGATTCACCGGAAACGTCGTTTTGAAAAGCATCGAAGGTGCAGCAGCTTGGGCTGCACACCAAATCGGATTGGCCTATGGCGATCCTGGGCCAGCGCGCGGTGTTGTTCGCGCCGCGGCCGCCGGCTCTTTCGCTGGAGGGCTCCTTCTTGGAGTTGATGGCGTCACTGTGGTTGGACACGGAGCCGGAACAGCTGCGCAGGTTATTGGTTGTGTTGGTCTTGCTCAGCGCGCGGTGGAACAAAACTTGATTGGCAATATCAGTGCGGCTCTGGCGGACCTTCAATGATGGCAGCGGTGACATCGGCCTATAGCCGCGTTCTTGGCCATGAAGTTTCGATGCGTGAAGACACACCCGTGAGCGCATTTGGCCCGTGGCTGGATATCGCTGTATTGGTTGCAGTCGCATTGAAAGAGTCAACAGGTATTGCATTATCGGACACACAGCTTAATTCCGCTCGTATCGCAGGCGACTTAGTTGCTGGCCTTGAAGCGAATTCACTATGACCGAAAAACTTACGGATGTGCGTTTGTTACAGCTAGCACAGCTTCGCGAGGAACTCGGAGTTCTCGTCAGTGACGAACTTTTGCACTTAGCGTTGATCCATCGCTCTTATGCGTACGAACAAGGTGGGATTCCACATAACGAGCGGTTGGAATTTCTAGGCGATTCAGTGCTTGGCATTGTGGTTACGGATGACTTGTACCGACGGTTCCCAGATTCAGCCGAGGGCCAGCTCGCGAAAATTCGAGCTGCTGTTGTAAATGCGCGCGCGCTTGCACAAGTTGCGCGAGCACTTGGCTTGGGCGATTACATCTTGCTAGGGCGCGGAGAAATCACTACGGGTGGAAACGATAAGTCCTCGATATTGGCTGACTGTATGGAAGCTGTGATCGGGGCTGTGTATCTCACTGGAGGCTTATCTGGAGCGGGTGACTTCGTACACCGCGTTTTTGATCCGATGATTTCAGCCTCTGCAGATCTTGGTGCGGGCCTTGATTGGAAGACATCTCTGCAAGAAGCCGCAGCTGCGTCAGACCTCGGAATTCCGCAGTACCTCGTTGAAGATTCTGGACCAGACCACGAGAAAGAATTTGCTGCCCGCGTTGTTGTCGGAGGTCATGTGCTCGGTACAGGTGTCGGGCGCTCAAAGAAACTTGCTGAGCAGCAGGCTGCAGAAACGGCCTACCTCGCATTAACTGAAAATGCCTGAACTTCCTGAGGTTGAAATTGTTCGGCGGGGGATTAGTGAGTGGTCAACCAACCGGATCATCTCCCTCGTTGAAGTCTTGCACCCACGAGCTATTCGTCGCCAGATTGATGACCTTGCAGGTGTTCTCGTAGGTCAAGAATTTCGTTGTGCCTCTCGGCGAGGAAAATATTTATGGCTTCCCTTTGCCAAGGAAGAGTCCTGTTTAATCGTGCATTTAGGGATGAGTGGACAACTGCTCGTGCAGCCCCCGAAAGCTGAGCGCGAAAAGCACCTTCGGGTCCTGATTGCTTTTGCCGACGGTGGAAACGATCTACGTTTTGTGGACCAGCGCACATTCGGATTGGTCCAAACCAACACGTTGGTCACTGATGGCTCTGGGGGCATGATCCCGGCACAGGTCGCCCATATCGCGCGAGATCCGATGGATCCGCTCTTTGACGATGACGTCTGGCGTAGCCAGCTCAAACGCAAAGACACCGAGATCAAGCGGGCGCTCCTGGATCAGACCCTGGTGTCAGGAATCGGCAACATCTACGCAGATGAGGCGCTGTGGCGCGCCGAGATTCACGGCAATACCCGGGCTTCCTCACTCACCGGGCCGCAAGCTCGCGATCTTTTAGGCCAGACCCGAGAGGTCATGACCCAGGCGCTGGCTGCTGGCGGAACCAGCTTTGATTCCCTGTACGTCAATGTGAACGGGAATTCGGGATATTTCAGTCGGTCGCTAAACGCATATGGGCAAGAAGGGGAGCCGTGCCCCCGCTGCGGCTCCATGATTCGGCGTGAAAAGTTCATGAATCGCTCAAGCTTTTCCTGCCCGAGGTGTCAGCGGTGGCAACCCCGCGTTGGGCGATAGACTCCTGACACTGTCAAAGGCGCACTTCCCCCGCCCCAGCGACCCGGAGAATTGTGCATCTCAAGAGTATGACGTTGAAGGGCTTCAAGTCCTTCGCATCTTCCACAACCATGCACTTTGAGCCTGGCGTCACCTGTGTGGTGGGTCCAAACGGTTCAGGGAAGTCCAATGTTGTTGATGCTCTGGCCTGGGTCATGGGAGAGCAAGGCGCCAAGAGCCTGCGCGGCGGAAAAATGGAAGACGTCATCTTCTCTGGCACCGCAGGACGCGCCCCACTTGGTCGCGCAGAAGTGTCGCTCACAATCGACAACTCCGATGGTGCGCTACCCATTGATTACACGGAAGTAACTATTTCTCGCACACTGTTTCGTAACGGTGGTTCTGAATACGCAATGAACGGTCAACCATGTCGACTCTTGGATGTGCAAGAGCTCCTCAGCGACTCAGGCATTGGTCGCGAAATGCATGTGATCGTTGGTCAGGGCCAGCTCGACACGATCTTGCAGGCAACACCAGAAGATCGACGCGGTTTCATTGAAGAAGCGGCTGGGGTGCTCAAGCATCGTCGTCGCAAAGAAAAAGCGCTGCGCAAATTAGATTCCATGGAAGCCAACCTGACTCGCTTGAATGACCTCACCACAGAACTTCGACGGCAGCTCAAACCACTTGGACGCCAAGCTGAAGTCGCGCGACGCGCAGTTGTTATTCAGACCGATGCTCGTGATGCTCGCCTGCGTTTGATGGCGGATGATCTTGTGCAGATGCGCATTGCATTCGCAGCTGAAGTCGCGGATGAGTCAGCACTTCGAAGCCGTCAAGATGTAGTGGAAACCGCGCTGAATGGCCTCCGAGAAAAAGAAACCTCCACTGAGGCAGAAGCGCTAGTAGAAGCTCCGCTCCTTGAAGCCGCTCAGGAAACTTGGTTCTCGCTCAGCGGACTTCGCGAACGATTCGTTGGTCTTGTTCAGTTAAGTGCCGAACGGGTGCGCAATCTGCAGCCCGAGTCAGCTGAAGAAAACCCTGGCCGCGATCCCGAACAGCTCGATGCTGAAGCCCGAACCTTGCGCGCTCAAGAATTTGAATTGAGCCGGGAAGTCGCAGCATCCAGAGACGGACTCGCTGGGGCAAGCACCGCGCGTCAACTAGCCGAAGAAGCATTTACGGCTGAAGAACGACGTGTCTCATCAGTTGAGAAAGACGCGGCCCAACGTCGTGAAGCGTTGGTGAGACTCACCGGACAAGTGCACGCGGCTCAGTCGCGTCTAGAGGCTCGCACTCATGAACTTGAGCGACTTCGTGAGTCGATTCGTGAGGCAACTGCACGCAGCGATCAGGCGCAATCAGAATTCCAGGCAATCGAAGTCAAGGTTGCTGGTCTTGACGAAGGCGAAGTCGGACTCGATGAGCGCCATGAACGAGCAGAAGCAACCTTGATTGCTGCCGACGCTGAAGTTGAACGTCTGCGCGGGATTGAAGCAACGAGTGAGCGTGAGCGCGCTGCACTCGCGGCACGTCTCGAAGCGCTGTCAATGTCGCTGACTCGCAAAGATGCAGGTGGTGCATTGGTAGCTGCCGCTGACCGCGTCCCTGGTTTCGTTGGTCCATTGGCGAAGCAACTCCACATTGAACACGGTGCGCAAGCAGCAGTTGCGGCAGTACTTGGCGATCTAGCCGATGCAATTGTTGTGCGCGGCGTACAGGCTGCAGTGAGTTCGCTCGTGTTGCTCAAGGAGCAAGATGCAGGCCGCGCAGCACTTGTTGTAGCCACGGAAGGTTTTGACCATCACCTCGGCACTCGAGGTACAGCACCGACCGGCATTTGGCTTCGCGATCAAGTTCGGTGTGACGACAGTCTCCGCTCAGTGGTAGATCGACTACTAGACGGTGCCGTGCTCGTGACCGATGTTGATGAAGCTGCAAAGGCATCGCAATCTCACCCTGAACTCACCTTCGTTACCCCATTGGGTGATGTTTTCACTCGCGATGTTGTGCATGGTGGCTCGCAGAGCACCTTGAGTTTGCTGGAAGTTCAGGCTGCATACGATGAAACGGAATCGGCGTTACAACTAGCTGTGCACACCGCGGAGCGTGCTCGTTTTGACATGGTTGCCGCCAAGCAAGCGCAGGCGCAAGCAGTCTCGCTCGTTGAGCAGGCACTCTCTGGCCTGCACGAGTCAGATGCTCGAATGGCAGCTGTTGCTGAACAGCTTGGACAACTTGGTCAAGTTGCGCGTGCAGCAACAGCAGAAGCTGCGCGCCTCACGCAGACGTTGTTGGCAGCTGAAGTTGCACACACAACAGATGTTGCAGATCACGAGCGATTGAACGAACGACTTTCGACCTCACAAGCCGAGCCAGAGATTGAGCTAGGCGAGGATCTGCGCGTAGGTTTATCTGAGTTGGCAAGAGTTTCTCGTCAGGCAGAAGTCGATGCTCGTCTAGCGCTTCGCACAGGTGAAGAGCGTGTGGCTGCAGTTGGAATCCGTGCAGAACAACTTGAACGCGGCGCAAATGCTGAACGTGAGGCTCGGGTTGCAGCGATTGCTCGACGCGAAAAACGCGCACGTGACTTAACTGCTGCTCAGGCGGTTCTCAGCGGTGCCAAAGCAGCGCTTTCGCGCATTGAAGCATCTGTGGCACAGGCCAGCACTGATCGCGCGAATGCTGAAAAGCAGCGTAAGTCACGCGATGAAACCCTCGTGACGGTGCGAGCCAGAATCCGTGAGCTCACTGCTGAGCTCGATCTACTAAAAGATAGTGTCCACCGCGATGAAGTAGCTCGTGCTGAGCAGAGAATGCGCATTGAGCAAGTTGTCGATCGTGCGATGGAAGAATTCGGCATTGAGCCTGAAGTTTTGGTCGGTGAATATGGCCCTGATCAACTCGTGCCACGAAGTTTGATTGTTGCAGGCGATGAAGTGCCAGAAGACGCACCTGCCCCTGAGGCATACCCCTTTGTTCGTGTTGAACAAGAAAAGCGCTTGAAAGAAGCAGAGCGTGGGCTGGCACTCCTGGGCAAGGTCAATCCGCTCGCTTTGGAAGAGTTCAACGCGATGGAAGAGCGTCACCGCTTCTTGTCTGAACAACTCGAGGATCTACGTCGCACGCGCGATGACCTCCTAGACATCATCAAGGAAGTAGACGCCAGGGTTGAGCAGGTCTTCACGGAGGCTTATGCAGAGATCGAGCGAGAGTTCTCAGGTGTCTTTAGTCGCTTGTTCCCAGGTGGCGAAGGCCGTTTGATTCTCACTGATCCAAGCAACATGTTGACCACTGGTGTCGATGTGGAAGCGTGCCCTCCTGGCAAGAAGGTTAAGCGGCTTTCACTGCTCTCCGGCGGCGAGCGTTCACTTACGGCGGTGGCTTTCCTAGTTGCTCTCTTCAAAGCGCGGCCAAGTCCGTTCTACGTACTCGACGAAGTCGAAGCAGCTCTTGACGATGTGAACTTGGGCCGCTTGATCGACATCATCGAAGAGTTGCGCGATAGCTCACAGCTCATCGTTATCACTCACCAAAAGCGCACGATGGAAATTGCTGATGCGCTTTATGGTGTTTCGATGCGAGGTGACGGCGTAACTCAGGTCATCGGCCAACGTTTGCGTGAGGCTGCAACTGCATCATGAGCGCGCAAGTCTGGATTGCCGTTGCAGTCGTTGCCGTCATCCTCGCAGTCATCGCGATAGTTGTTGTACGTCGTCCAAGAAGAGGTGCCGAAAAATTCAATGACAGTCCAATCGCGGGGAGTAATCGCACACCGATTTCAGCTGATGAAGCAGCACCACCAGAATCCTCAGTCCCAGAACTTGCCGATGAATTAATTATCCCGGAGTTTTCTGCTAGCACCGCTGAGGATCGACTAAGTGCGGCGCCCGCCAGCGAAGATCTAGATTTCGGTTTTGAAATTCCAGATTCTGCCGTTGGGCGCATGCATCGGCTTCGAGCTCGTCTTTCTCGTTCAAATAACGCAATAGGTAAGGGTCTATTGGGATTACTCAGTCGAGATAATCTTGATGAAGAAACGTGGGAAGAGATCGAAGAAACGTTGTTGACCGCAGATCTTGGGGTTGGTCCGACGATGGAGCTCCTTGAGCAACTGCGCTCAGCTGTTCGGGTTGAAGGTAATGCCGATCAGGATCGCCTTACTCAGTTGCTCCGCGAGGGTTTACTCGCACTCGTTGATCCAACGTTGGATCGCTCGCTTGTCACCAAGATTGATGGTCGGCCAGCAGTTGTTCTCGTGGTCGGGGTCAATGGCACGGGGAAGACAACAACCACAGGCAAATTGGCTCGGCTGCTCATTGCTGAAGGCCAGACTGTGCTGCTCGGAGCTGCTGACACCTTCCGTGCGGCCGCCGCGGAGCAATTGCAAACCTGGGGCGATCGAGTTGGGGCTCCAGTGGTTCGAAGCGCTCAAGGCGCTGATCCTGCAGCTGTCGCATTTGACGCGGTAGCCACGGCGATAGCAGCAGATTTAGACACAGCTGTTATCGATACGGCAGGGCGCTTGCACACAAAAACCGGACTGATGGACGAGTTAGGCAAGGTTCAACGAGTCATAGAGAAACAGTCACCCGTTGATGAGGTACTTTTAGTTCTTGACGCAACGACAGGTCAAAATGGTTTAGTTCAGGCGCGTGTCTTTGCTGAGGTCGTCAATGTCACAGGTGTTGTGCTGACGAAATTAGATGGCACGGCTCGGGGCGGAATCGTAATCGCGGTGCAGCGCGAACTCGGGGTACCGGTAAAACTGGTGGGTCTAGGCGAGGGTCCAGATGATCTAGTGCTGTTTGATCCAATTGAGTTTGTGGAGGCGATTATCAATGGTTGAGGAGTCGGTTGAAGTAACCCGACCATCGGGTCGAGAGAGGCTTCTGCTGGCGACCGAAGCTTGTTTGAGCGCGGGGGTGGAAATTCGCGTCGCTGACATCTGTAAGTCGGCAGATGTGAGTGCTGCCTTGATCTACAAATATTTTGTTGACCGCGATGACCTCATCGCAGAGGCGTACGCTCGCATCTTTAAGGGTCTGGTTGCTGCAGATTTATTGGCCATCGCACATTTCCCTACTGACCTCGAAGAATTGCGCATTGCTATTCGAGGTCAGGCAGATCAAATTTTCAGCGCTGAGCGAGACGTGCTGCGCTGGGCCCGTTTAGAAGCGCTCGCACATGCCCGAATGAACCCAGGGATCACGAGTCGAATCGAAGCCTCGCGTCACGAGTTAGTTTCGGGGCTTGCCGATGCTGTCATGAAATTCGATGGCGTGAAAATGGACAGGGAAGAAGCTGAAACGCTCGCCGTTATTTCGTTGGGCATCATTCTTGGCGCTACCGCCATGTCACCCGAGAAGATGGACGATGATCAGCGCTCAAAGATCGCTGACATGTGGGCCGCGATGGTCTATTCGACTCTCAAGAATGCGCAGTCCTAGTCAGAACTGGAAGAATCGTTAACACAGTCGTTACTTAATGGGCTGTTTTGTCACAGCACGGTAATCAACGGCGTCACCGAGGGAAATCTCTTTCCGACAACCTGTCTCCTGTCGACATACGCGACTGGCCACAGAGTGGTTTGAAGGGAGACTGAAAATGGAATCGGCGTTAGATACAGGCAACACAGCATGGCTGCTGACCTCAACGGCTCTGGTGTTGTTAATGATCCCAGGCCTCGCATTCTTTTACGGGGGAATGGTCCGGCAGAAGTCAGTATTGAACATGCTCATGATGGTGATGGGGGCCTTATTCGTTGTTGGCGTGCTTTGGACCTTCTTTGGCTATGGGATGGCCTTTGGCACTGATGCGGCTGGGGTTTCAGACAACAGTTGGATCGGCAACATCTCAGAGAACATCGGGTTGGCGAACTTGATTACTGACAACCCGGAGGCAAGTTATCCGGCAATGGCTTTCGTTGCCTTCCAAGCAATGTTTGCGTGCATCACGGTCGGGCTGATTGCTGGCGCGATTGCTGATCGTGCTCGCTTTGGTGCATGGATGGTTTTTGCTGGAATTTGGGCAACGGTCGTGTACTTCCCAGTTGCGCACTGGGTGTGGGCGTCAAGTGGCTGGATCTTCAAGCTCGGAGTCATTGACTTTGCGGGTGGTACGGCGGTGCACATCAATGCTGGTGCAGCCGCTCTTGCCCTTGCAATCGTGCTTGGTCGCCGAGTTGGCTGGCCGAAGCAACCGATGAAGCCGCACAACCTCACTCTTGTCATGATCGGCGCAGCTTTGCTCTGGTTCGGCTGGTTTGGATTTAACGCAGGTTCGGCTCTGGCTGCAAATAACACTTCAGCAGTCGTTTTCTACAACACCTTCATTGCAACTTGCGCTGCAGCTCTTGCATGGTTGCTCGTTGAGAAGTTGCGCGATGGACATGCAACATCGCTGGGTGCAGCTTCCGGTGTAGTAGCCGGGCTAGTGGCAATCACGCCCTCATGCTCTGCTGTAACGCCTATCGGAGCGATCATCATTGGTGCTATCGCAGGTGTGCTGTGCGCCCTTGCCGTTGGCTTGAAGTACCTCTTCAAGTTCGATGATTCACTCGACGTTGTCGGCGTACACCTTGTTGGCGGAATTGTTGGCACGTTGTTGATTGGATTCCTTGCAACAGACGCAGCTCCGGCAGCAGTCAATGGGCTGTTCTATGGCGGCGGAATGGAACAATTCGGTAAGCAAGCAGTCGGTGCATTCGCGGTTCTTGGATATTCCTTGGTCGCAGCACTTATTATTGGTTACGCAATCAAATTCACCATGGGTTTCCGGATAACCGACGAGCAGGAAATCACTGGAATCGACCTTGCAGAACATGCTGAGTCTGCATACGAATTCGGTGACAGCGGCGGTGGCGGTGTCTTTGCGGGCATGGGCCATGGACACTCAGCGGCACGGGCAGGGGAGAACTAGTCATGAAGTTAATCACCGCAATCATCAAGCCGTTCAAGCTTGAAGACGTGAAAAACGCACTTGAGGCAGCTGGGATCCACGGACTCACAGTCTCTGAAGCTTCCGGCTTTGGCCGGCAGCGAGGCCACACAGAGGTCTACCGCGGTGCTGAATACACCGTAGATCTCGTGCCAAAGGTTCGCATCGAAGTCGTTGTAGATGACGTTGATGCAGACCGAGTCGTCGACGCGATCGTCGGCGCTGCGCAAACTGGACGTATCGGCGATGGCAAGGTCTGGGTTTCCTCAGTCGAGACTGTTGTGCGCGTACGTACCGGCGAACGCGGCCCGGACGCTCTGTAATTCACTAGGGAAAATGATGCGCGCAGATGCTGAAGTCATCAGCGCACGAAATTCCATCGTGCGTCGTCCAGGGCCGTTTGGTTCTGGACGACGCACTGAATTAACTGAAGTCACTGATGCATGGCTCAAGGAAGTATTTCAGGCCTCCCATCCGCTTGCCGATGGCATCTGTTTAGTCGCTGTTGGCGGCCATGGTCGTTCGCAATTGTCTCCGGGAAGCGACCTTGATCTCGTACTCCTTCATCGCATCGACCCACGCAGAGCAGCGGTCATTGCTCAAGAACTTTGGTATCCAATTTGGGATGCCGGCCTATCCTTAGATCACAGTGTGCGAACAGTTGCAGAAGCGCGACGGCTAGCAAGTGAGGACATCAAGGTCATCCTTGGACTTCTTGACATGCGCGTCATTGCTGGAGACGCCACAATTGGCGATCAACTCCGCAAGGCAATTTATGCCGATTGGCGCGCAACCGCTCCAAAGCGCATGCCTGAACTCAGAACTCTTGTTGATCAAAGAAAAGATCGATTTGGTGAGTTAGCAACAATGCTGGAACCGGATATCAAAGAAGCCTATGGTGGCTTGCGGGAAGCAACGGTTCTTCGTGCGATTGCAGCATCTTGGATCACTGACCTCACTCACACTCAATGGCAAACCAGTGTCGAGTTTCTACTCAATGTTCGTGATGCACTTCACCAAGTAAGCAATCGAGACAGCGATCTTTTGCTTTTACAGGAACAGGATGCCGTTGCAGCAGCAATGGGCATCAGTGACGCAGATGAATTGCTGCGTCAGGTCTATCTCGCTGCCCGAGCTATTGCCTATTCCTCAGATTCAACGTGGCACCGCGTTGAGCGATTAACCCTGCGCGGCTCGAAATTTGGTGGCAGGGCAGTGAAGAAAGGCAGCCTAGAGCGGGTTCCACTTGCTGAAGGGGTCGCGATTCAAGCAGGCGAAGCTGTGTTAGCTATCGAAGCCCACCCCGAGCAAGATCCGGTGTTACTACTTCGCACGGCAGCAGCGGCAGCCCAGGCTGGAATTCGGTTGGCGCCACACACTGTGAGTCGTTTGGCTGCGGAAAGTGCGCCGTTGCCCTCACCCTGGAATCAAGAGGCGCGTGATTGCTTCCTATCGCTCTTGGGTGCTGGTTCGGCAACCTTGCCGGTTTGGGAAGCCTTAGATCAACTGGACTTGATCTCGAAATTGGTTCCTGGATGGGAAGTCGTCCGATCTGCCCCACAACGAAATGCTTTGCATAAGTACACCGTGGATCGGCATTTAGTTGAATGCGTCATTCAGGCAAGCGCGCTCACCCGCAAAGTTGATCGACCCGACCTCTTGTTGCTTGCCGCGCTTTTCCATGATTTTGGTAAGGCCAGAACGGGAGACCACAGTGAGGTCGGTGCGGCACTCGTGGGTGAGGTGCTAGGCCATATGGGCTATTCAGCGGCAGACATCGGCGTTGTCACGTTAGTAGTTCGACATCACCTGCTGTTAGCGGACACTGCGACGAGGCGTGATCTTGATGATCCAGCTACGGTCGCTTACGTCGCAGAGAGAATTCCCGATCCAGCGATTCTCGACCTTTTAGCAGCGCTCACTGAAGCGGATGCGATTGCAACCGGCTCGGCAATGTGGAGTACTTGGCGCCAGAATTTAATCAAAGAACTCGTGAAACGCACCCACGAGACGATTGCCGGTCGACCGCTACCCGAGCAACCAACGCTTACCGACGAGCAACTTATCGCGATCGATCAACCAGGCATTTGGGTTGTGATGAATGAGGTCTCTGATGGTCACGAACTCACATTGGTTGCTCCGGACCGAATTGGCTTGCTGGCCACTGTGGCTGGAGTCCTAGCTGTTCACCGATTGCAGGTTCGCTCAGCTCGGGTCATGACTGTTGGGGACCGCGCTGTCCAAGTCTGGAATGTGCATCCGATGTTTGGTGATCTACCGCGCATCGAAATCCTCAGCGATGAAATCCGCCGTGCGATTGAGGGCACATTGGATATTGGCGAAAAGCTTAGAAAGAGAGACGAGGCCTACCGGCCAACGGCGCTGGCTGCGGCTCCACTGATTGAAATAATCGAGAATGCCTCCGAGCGCACAACGGTGCTTGAAGTTCGTGCTCACGATGCCCCGGGACTGCTCTATCGAGTCACTCGGGCCATCGCAGCATCGGATGCAGCCATTACCGGAGCGAAGGTTGCGACTTTGGGATCTGATGCGGTTGACGTCTTTTTCCTAGTAGATCGCGAAGGCAATCCCCTCAGTGAGCAACATTCTGCGGCAGTGAAGGTGACTGTTTTGGGTGAATTGCTTGAGGAGATAGCCTGAGCACTGTGTTTGGCAACCTTTCCGACCGGCTCTCTGCGACCTTCAAGGGTCTTCGAGGAAAAGGTCGACTTTCAGAAGCTGATGTTGATGCCACCGTTAGCGAGATTCGAATCGCGCTACTCGAGGCGGATGTTGCCTTGCCCGTGGTTCGGGAGTTTTGCGCCGCAGTAAAAGCTCGAGCTCTCGAAGTCTCGTCTGCTGGCGGTTTGAACCCTGCACAGCAAGTCGTCAAGATCGTTCACGAAGAGCTCGTGGCCATTCTCGGTGGCGAAACTCGAACAATCCGATTTGCGAAGAACCCGCCAACGGTCATTTTGCTCGCAGGCCTTCAAGGCGCAGGCAAGACAACACTTGCTGGAAAGCTTGCGGTTCAACTCAAGCGCGAAGGTCACACTCCACTTTTAGTGGCAGCAGATCTACAGCGTCCCAATGCAGTAGACCAACTTCAAGTCATCGGCGAACGTGCAGGAGTTCCTGTATTTGCACCGGAGCCGGGCAGTGGAGTCGGCGATCCAGTCAAAGTAACCAAAGATGCGCGGGTGTTCGCTGCCCAAAAATTGCATGACGTTGTCATCGTCGACACAGCAGGGCGTTTGGCAATTGATGCAGAGCTGATGGAACAACTGCGTCAGGTAAAGCAAGCAGCGCAACCCGATGAAGTCTTGTTCGTTGTTGACGCGATGATCGGTCAAGATGCCGTTCGTGTTGCTCAGGAATTCATGAGCAGCGTAGGTTTTGATGGAGTAGTCCTCACCAAACTTGATGGCGATGCTCGTGGCGGTGCGGCTCTTTCGGTGAAGAACGTCACCGGCGCCCCAATCATGTTCGCCTCCACTGGCGAGAAACTCGAAGACTTCGAGGTCTTCCACCCCGAGCGCATGGCAAGTCGCATCCTGGACATGGGTGACGTGCTCACCTTGATCGAGCAAGCTGAGCGAGCCTTTGATTCAGAACAGTCCGAGCGCATGGCTGCCAAGGTCGCCAAGGGAGAGAGTTTTTCCCTCGATGACTTTTTGGAACAAATGCAGGCTGTGAAAAAGATGGGGTCGTTGGGCAAGGTCCTAGGCATGCTTCCGGGGATGGGCGAGATGAAGGCCCAACTCGATCAGATTGACGATAAAGATCTTGACCGGGTGGCAGCGATCATCCAATCCATGACACCAGCCGAACGCCAGGACCCAAAACTGCTCAACGGTTCACGTCGGGCACGCATTGCCAAGGGTTCAGGCACTGCCGTCCAAGAAGTCAACTCGCTGATGGAGAGATTCACCCAAGCTCAGATCATGATGAAGCAGATGGGCAAGGGCGGCATGCCAGTTATGCCCGGTATGCCAGGATTTGGCATGGGCGGGGGCAAGAAATCAAAGGGCAAGATGCCAAAGCAGCAAAAGATGGCTAAAGGGGCTCAAGGGCGTAGTGGCAACCCAGCAAAGCGGATAGTTGGGAATCAACAACAAGGGGCAACCCAAGAGGTAGCACCGCCAAATCTGGGATCTTTGCCACCTGATCTGAAGAAAATGCTGGGTCAATAGCCCTCAAAGGTGGCCGTGGTCACCGCGCCCGCATTGGTCTGGCAGAATGAGCGGGCACTTGCTGCGCCGAAGGACCCTCTCAACCCAAGGCACAGCAGTCCGCAAGGTCGAAGTTTCACTGACGTGTCCCCACGCAGAGGTGAGCTCGGACCGCCTTACATAACAGGAGATAAGCCCGCCGTGGCCGTAAAGATCAAGTTGAAGCGCTTGGGCAAGACCCACGCACCGCAGTACCGCATTGTTGTTGCCGACTCACGCACCGCTCGTAACGGTCGCGCCATTGAAGAGATCGGCATCTACCAGCCGTTGCAGGATCCCAGCATCATCTCGGTGAAGTCAGACCGCGTGTTGTACTGGCTCGGCGTTGGTGCACTTCCAACTCCAGCAGTTGAAGCGATCCTGAAGATCACTGGTGATTGGCAAAAGTTCAAGGGCCTGCCAGGCACCGAAGGCACATTGCGTGTTGCACCTCCAAAGGTGAACAAAATCGCTGTGTTTGAGGCTGCAGTTGCGGAAGCTGCCAATGAGCCAAAGATCGTCAAGAAGCCGAAGCTTGAAACTCCAGTCGAGGTTGTTGCTGAAGTTGCTGCCGCAGAGGTTGTTGCTGAAGTTGCTGCCGCCGAAGTTATCGCAGAAGAAATTGCTGAAGAGGTTGCAACCGAATCAGCAGTTACTGAAGTGGTTTCTGAAGATGCACCAGCAGATGTGACTCCCGCCTGATGCTCGAAGAGGCCTTAGGTCACCTCGTGCGTGGCATCGTTGACCATCCTGAAGATGTCACCGTGTCAGAGAAAGCCCAACGTCGCGGAACCACGTTGAATGTCAGCGTGAATCCAGAAGACATGGGACGCGTCATTGGTCGCGGCGGTCGTACCGCAACGGCACTGCGCAATGTCTTGGCTGCTCTTAACGGTGGTCGCGGCGTGCGTATTGACTTTCTCGACGTAGTTGAGCGCTAACTGACCATGCGCGTTGTTGTCGGACGCATTGGCAAGCCACACGGAATTCGCGGTCAAGTCACCGTTGAATCGCGTACTGACGAGCCAGATCTTCGTTTCGCGCCAGGCACAGAATTTGTTATCGATGGACCGCTACAACTATTAAC
>Ga0194035_1000602_pt1 | contig 20213 bp, 17 predicted proteins | sample JunL2320m_MetaG_FD_148680 | JGI IMG/M metagenome (GOLD analysis project Ga0194035, IMG submission 148680) | Anoxic zone freshwater microbial communities from boreal shield lake in IISD Experimental Lakes Area, Ontario, Canada - Jun2016-L239-20m | ecosystem: Environmental > Aquatic > Freshwater >...
CTAACATTTGGAAAGAGTTATTGATAATATTATTAATACTGACGGCAGTCCACAAACTGCTAGCCAAAATCATAAAAAATGCAATCAAAGCCATCAAGGAATAAAGCTTTGGAGCTTGGATCAACACACTTCTCTAATTATTAGCCGCCATGACTAGATACAAACTTGTCTAATTGAAGCTTTTCAAGTGGTAAGTAGTCATTTTTATAATCCACTGCTATTGGATCTGAAATCCCTAGATTCTCTAAGAGTCCCAATGAACTAGGATCAGTTTTCATTGAAATGAATGTTTCTTTAATAACCCTTTGCTGACTTAGTGGGACGCGAGGATTAGCAACAAAAGGATGTGCCATAAATAATGGTGTTGTATGCATAACCTTAAGTTGGGCTTTTATTTCTGGAGATTCTCTTTCGAAGGTATTATTAATGCCACCACCTGCAACTACATCACCGGCGATCACTGATCGATAAACATTTTGATGAGACGTTACATATATTGGCTCAAATGTAATGTTAGCCGTTGTCAAAGTGGAGCGCACGAGTAAAGACGCTCCAAAGGAGTTTGGTGAAGGGAAGGCAATTTTTGAGCTATTTAGCGAATTCAAATTATTTAGATTACTGTCAGCCCTAACTATAATAATACCGCCTAATTTATTCTTTCCATCTGCAACCAAGGGGGTATATTTTTTTGCTCGATATGCCATGACTGCATGGTATGGATTTACAAATGCAAAATCTGGTTTACCACTAAGCAATTCCTTTTCAAATAGCGGAATAGTAGCGGGAATTATTAATTCAAAGCACTGCTTAGATTGAAGGCCCAACTTTTCCAAAAAAGGAGCCCAGTTAGAATAGGTCTTTGATACTGTTAACTGAGGAACAATATAAACAGAGCGTGATTTGCCGGCTGCCTGATCACCTAAGCATGAGCCAAATGCAGAAAATGGAAATACAAGTATCAGAAATAAATAGATGGAGCATCTAAGAGTCTTTAATTTCTTTGAAATCATCAGATTAGAGGTCGCGATATTCATTAGCAATTGATTTGAAGATCTCACTTTCTAAAACAAAGGCTTCGATAATCGCTGGATCAAAGGATTTCCCAGTGTTTTCTATAATTTCCTGTAGCGCATCTTCATGAGTCCAGGCCTCCTTATATGGGCGGACTGACACCAGAGCATCGTAGGTATCTACGATAGACATAATTCGAGCAGCTAAAGGGATTGACTTGCCAGAGAGCATGGCCGGATATCCGGTACCATCCCATTTTTCATGGTGACATCCTGCCATATCGGAAGCAATTTCAAACACTCTATTTTCATAAACACTCTTACTTTTGGATGAAATCAAAATATTTGATCCTATTTGCGTATGAGTTTTCATAATTTGCCATTCATCATGACTAAGTTTGCTTTTTTTGTTCAGAATAGAATCAGGAATTGCAATCTTACCAACATCATGCAATGGTGCAGCTCGACATAAATTTTCGATAGTGAGCTTATTCAGCTCCTCCGAATAATATCCCATCGCGATTAATCGAGTAGCTAATGTAAATATATATTTTTGAGTCCTTAATAGATGAGATCCTGTTTCGCTATTGTGTGCAGAAGCTAAAGATATAAGTAACTCTATAGTCTCATCTTGATTTGTAAAAATTTGGTTTTGCAATCTTAAAACTTCTTCTGATTCATGCAAAAATCGATCTGTGCATATTTCATTAGGAAGAATGCTAAATTGAACTGCATTACCGCCAGATCGTTTGGCAGCATACATTGAAGAATCAGCCTGAGCAATAATGCCCTCCCAATCACTCATACTATCGTCAAAGATCTTGATACCTATGCTAACAGTTGGATTAATGATCGAAAAATATTTTTCCATCCGATCCGTCCAATGAGGAATGGAATACGGCTTTGCTATAGAAGATCTAATATTTTCACCAAGTTTATGCATCTCCTGATAAGTTTCCTCAATTGGCTTATTTAACTCACTTAGTAAAACGACAAACTCATCTCCGGCGTATCTAGCGATCGTATCGGACTTACGCAAACACCCTTTTATTCGCTTTGCGAGTTCAACTAACAACCCATCACCTCCTAGATGCCCAAACTTATCATTAATAAATTTAAATTGATCAATATCAATAAAAAATAATGCTCCGTAGGTATTACTTCGCTGTCCAATTAACAAGGCTTGCTGTAGACGATCAATAAATAAACGTCGATTTGGCAAATTAGTCAAAGAATCGATGAGCGATGCGGCTTCAATTCGCTCTCGATCCATATGAGTATCCGTAATGTCCCAATTGGTACCAACCATACGGGTAGCTTGCCCGGAGGAGTTTTTAATTACTAACGCATGGGCTCGGATATGGTGCACTGAAGTGTCAGGCCAGATCACCCTAAACTCAGTATTCAATGCTCCGCTTTTGATTGCTTCAATTACTTTCGAATCTGCCATTTGACGATCATCTGGATGCACAACAAGGCGCCAGGAATCGTACTCACTATGACAGTCTCGACTATTAATGCCGTAAAGCGAATACATACCCTGGTCCCAATTTAAAACATCATTGACGATATCCCAGTCCCAAACTCCAATACCTCCAGCCTTTGTTGCCAATTCCAATGAATTTTTAGCTTCTAAGATAGAGTTTTCATTTATTTTTATTGGCGTTATGTTTCGTTGAATTGATGCAAAGCGAACAGTTTCATTCACATTACGCCTTAAGGGAAAAATATTGAGTTCTTGCCAAAACTCATCGCCATTTTTCTTGTAGTTCAGTATTTCAGCACGAATTGATTGTTTCGCTTTTATTGCAATATTAATTTTGTCAATAATGGCCTTGTTTGTCTTTGGCCCATGAAGAATGCGGGGGGTTTTTCCAATTACCTCTTTTTTAACATATCCTGTTTCCCTCACAAAAGCATCGTTCACATAAATTATTTTGGGGCTAAAGTTATCGTTGGACTGACTCTCACTAATAATAATAATATTGTCAGTAGTTTCAATAATATGCATTGCAATATCTTGGAATTCGTTGCTTTCAATCAATTGGAGAATTTGCTCCATCAACGCTCCATAAATTGTCGTAGTGGTTAGGTGAACAGCCGAATCCTAATATGCAATTTAAATTAAGTCGACCAAAAAACTGCTAAACAATGCTAAAAAATGTAATCCTGGTTTATTCGCCGTTTTCTCCCCAATGATCCAGAACAATATGAAATCATGGTCTAGCCAAAGATTTGCTACGAAAAAACTTACTTTAGAGAATTTTTAGGGCTTAATTACACTCAAAAGGTGTATTTCCTAAAAATAAATCCCCATAATTCGTGGATCGGATATAAAACAACAATACAAATGACATAATTGGTCTGGAGAAAAAATGGTAATCAATTTAAAAGAAATCGAAAGAAAAATACTCTCGCTTGAGACTGAGGTGGGCGATCTTAGACAAGGGTATTTAATTATTAATAGGCGCTATAGCCAAGCACTAACTGCACTTAAAGAGCTTACCGCTCATGCTGCTGAGGCTGCTAAGCGGGCTGCCAATGGAGCGATTAAAGCGGCGGCGGCGGCAAAAAATGCTTCTACTGCTGCCACAGAAGCCGCAGCTTTTTTAGTTGTAGCAGCGGCAGATGCTGCAGCCGATTCTGCGGCAGCAGCAGCAGAATCTGCTGTTGAGTCTGCTGCTGCTGCTGCCGCAGCAAGTGCAGCTGCTGCAAGAGCTGTTGCAGAACAGGCAGAGGAATCTTCCTTAACTGCATCTGCAGAAGCTGCCGAGGCTACTAAAATTGCTACCGAAGCTGCAGCAGAAGCCGTAAGAATGTCGACTTTAGCCAATGATGCAGCAAGAACGGCCCGATCAAAAAGCTAATGCGTAAGTTAAATTACCCACTCTAATAAATATTTAATGTAATTTAATTATTGTGATCAATTCAAAGCAAGGCCTACGAGATGAATTTTCAAAAGTACTCATCAATTGTTTATTAATTCGCTATCAAGAACTTCCATCAGCCGCTTTTGTGGCCAAAGAATTTAATTTACGTACTCGCTTATCCGAAGCTATTACCCAAGAATCTGCTCGAAGATGGTTACGTGGCCTGGCTATACCAGAGCTCGATAAATTATTAGTTTTAAGATGCTGGTTAAATATAGACTTAAATGCTCTAGGCAAGCCTAAAGTCGATACCGCTCACCAAGCTACTATGCCACTAAGTGAAATATTACAGACTAGGCAAGAAGAATATCTACGTGCCACTGAATCAATTAATAGAAGTCTGCAAGAACTTACTAGCGAATTTGATAGACTAAAAAAAACGCTAGCTAACCAAAACTAGTTGATTCCCATAGTAGCTAATGGCAGTACCTTTTATAAATATAAGTAATGCCATCTCAATATTTCTTAAGCCGTAACCAAACCTAAAGCTAATTGTGAATCCAAGTCAAAACCTGCATAGTCACTTGGCATCACTAGCATTTGGTGAAAGGTCAGCACAGATTGATCACTCGGTCTACGATATGCGTGAACGACTGAAGTTTGTTGTAACTGGGCTTATGGAATATGAGTCGCTAATTGATGATAATCTTTTTCGTCATCATTCATCAATGCTCACAATCAATGAAATGAAAATTGCAGCAACGGCTAGTACTCCAGTTCGCTCAACAGTAGGCCAAACCAAAAAATGTACCTTAATTGTCCCCTTTTCGGGGCGAGGCGACCTTATTGCCAATGGCAATAAGCTTCAATGGCAAGCAAGTAAAAGTGCCGTTTTTTTACCAAATTGTGGGGGTAGCTCGCAAAGTACGACCAGATCAGTCCTGATGATAGATCTAGACCCTATCAAACTTGAGTCAATTGCGATCAATATGCTGGGCATTAGCCCTCGTTCAACATGCCTTTTGAACTTAGAGCTACCGCGTGAAATTAATCTTCAAGTTGGCAGAATATCCTTCGTGGCTATATTTCGGGAAATAGCAAACCTACTAGGCCAATATTCTTTACAACCTGAACTTCTTAATCATTCTGGAATGGAAGATAGCTTATATAGAAATATTGCCATGATGTTAGAGCCGAAACTATTCCTAGATGTATCTTCCTCAACCCCCTCGCGAGCATATGCCAGACGTTTACTTGATCGAGTTTGTCAGTACATTCAGGCTAACTTACGAGAGCCTATTAATTTGACAGATTTAGAACGAGTTAGCTGTATGTCTAGACGTAAATTACACTACAGCTTCCTACGACGCTATAACTGTACCCCAATGCAGTGGGTAAGAACGGAACGCTTGACACTGATCCATAGCAAACTGAATTGCGCTATCCCTGGAAATACAACGTCTAAAATTGCATTGGAGTATGGGTTTACAAAACCCACTACATTTGCAAATTACTATCTCAAGCAATTTGGAGAGCTACCTTCCGCCACAATTGCTCGAGCTTTAGCCCGCTGAAATACTCTTAGGTAGTTTTGCATTTTTGAGAGTGATGTTGCACTTTTGAGGTCGCATTAGCCCGTACTTCTCATCAAAATTAGAAATATGAATACCAGTTTGAGCCGAATCCCTTTGGTTTGAATTGAATTCCAATCTTTATTTGGTGGAGAATACTTCTCGCTTGATGCAAAGTAAAAAATTAAAGAATCTCTTGCCGACCCTAGCCTTTGGGGGGCGCTCGGCAAAAATAGACGATTCCACCATTGAAATGCTTAACCGTATTCTGCCTATTGTTCCAGGCCTGAAAGAATATGAATCGATAGCGAAACAAGGGCCTTTTCAACATCAATCTTCATTTTTAAATATCAATGGGATGAAGATGATCGCAACAGCGAGTACCCCTATTAGAGAAAAGCTTGATAACAATGAGAGCACCACTCTAATCATTCCTTTTTCTGGTCAAGGTGAGCTACTGATAGACGGTCGTACTATTCGCTGGGAGGCCGGAGTTAATGCCTTACTGCTCCCAAAATGTATGGGGAGTGGTGAAAGCTCATTGCGATCACTGTTAATCATAGACATTGATCCTCAAAAATTAGATCTTATCTCATCAGGCATGCTTGGTATTGAGCCAAATTCTCGAAATACCCTAGATTTAATTGGTCCTCAAAATCTCAAATTACAGCTTGGTAGGCTATCTTTTGAGGCTATTTTTAAGCAGCTAGCAAATTTACTAGATCAATTTTCATTGCAACCTGAATTGTTGAATAAAACTGAGCTAGATGAAAATATATATCGAAATCTTGCCGTAATGCTGCAGCCCGAATTATTTTTAGATCAAACCTCGTTAACCCCAAATAGAAAATACGGTAGACGCTTACTCGATCGCGTATGTGATTACATCGAGACACACCTCGGACAGCCCATTAGCATTACGACCTTAGAGAGGGTAAGTAATATGTCCGCGAGAAACCTCCACTATGGGTTTTTAAAGCGCTATAACACCACGCCTATGAGGTGGGTTCGGGCAGAAAGACTGGCCATGGCTCATGGTCACCTCACATCTGCAAGGCCAGGTGACACCGTAACATCTATTGCCCTCGCCTGTGGATTCAGTAAACCAGCCGCATTCGCTGACTACTATCAAAAACAATACGGGGAGCTTCCTTCCATTACGCTAGCTCGTGCTCTTGCCCGGTAAATGCATCAGAGTATAAAAATCGATCAGGTCAATAAGTAAATGTAGCTATAGATTTGCAGTTATTTAAATTAATTTTGCGTTTTCTGGATGACTCATGCGTTTTAAAGGTCGCTTAGAAACATCAAGATTAAGAAACTCAAGTCATCTGGAAAAAATCCCAGCCAACTTGGAGAAAATTATGATTACCACTAAAAAAATTGATTATCGAATTCAACGTCAATCAGCTAGACAGTGGCGTAGCCTGCTAGCTGCAACAGCACATGGCTTATGTAAGCAATTTGAACTCAAAAATCCTAGGGATCTAATGCGTACTATTGGTATTCAGTTTGGAACCCAAACCTCGCTGCCAGCTTGCGAAACATTGGGCGATCTGCAGGCGGCAATGTGTTCTGTTTGGAAAGATATGGACTGGGGCTGGGTTGAGCTTGAAGAGAATGATGGTGTTTTAAGCATTATTCATCATGGCTCAACCAATGGTGATCTGCTCAATACCGCGTATGGAATGGAAACCCCATTGTGGGTAACTGCATTTCTAGAGGGCACCTATCAAAAGTGGTTATCTGGTATGGGAGCAGGTGATACCTTAAGCGTTCGCCAGACTTCTACTACGGATGAATTCGGCAGTACAGAGTTTCAATTAAGCATTTAACTTTTAAAGAGTCACTCGAATCATTGCTGCCAAGCAAGAAAGCATACCTATGAAGCAAATGAATGATGTTGAAATTTTATATGATGCGATAAACGAAAATCCAGAGACTTATCAGGAAATTGTTCAGCATCAAGAGGTTATGAAATCGCTTGAGCGCTGGCCATTAATAGCGGTAATTAACCAGATAACTCCGCTAGAAGTCCCCGTTCCTAGGGAAGCAGTGTTGATTTCTAGTCCAGCAAAGATGATTCGACCCGCACCTAAAGTCGCTGTATCGGAGACGATTTTTATTGCGGAGGCATTGGTCGAGAAACCCAGCATTGAAATTCCAGGTAAGAACAATGAAATAGACGATGAGGCCCTGTCTATCGAAAGTGTCAAAACATCCGCCAAGGTGTTTGCTGATGAAACTCTCTATACGCCAGCAATCGAAGCTAATGAAAAGATCAGTAAGCCTACATTTAATTCCCGTAACAACAATAGAGCCGCTTCTGAAAATATCAGCTCATTGTTTGAAAGGTTAAAGCGCTCATGAAAATTATTTCTGTGGTGTCTGGTAAAGGGGGGGTTGGTAAAACAACGATTTGCGCCAACCTATGTGCAGCTTTAAGAAATGAAGGTCATGAAGTTTTAGCGGTTGATTTTGATCCCCAGAATTCATTGCGCTTCCATTTTGGAGTTAATCCATCAGATGAAGGTGGTATCGTATCTAGCGGACATCAGTCTAATAGGTGGAAAGAAGCAATTATTAAAACAAATGAGGGTTGTTCTGTACTTCCATTTGGAAAAATCACTGAGTCTGAACGCAGTAACTTTGAGCAGGCTATCGCAACTCAAGCTAATCTCTTAAAAGAACAACTACAAAGTTTGGGGCTCTCAAGAGAAGCCTATGTAGTGATTGATACTTCGGGACAATTACCCTTTTTAAAGCAAGCGCTTAGCGTAGCTAATCTCACAATCGTAGTCAATATTGCCGATGCTGCAAGTTACACAACAATCCCCATGATTAATGGTGCGATAAGACAATATTGCGAAGGCCGCTCTGACTTTGTCGGATCTCTTTACATCCTTAACCAAATCGATCGTTCACGTCAACTTAATGGGGATATCGCTGACATCGTCACAATGCAGGTTAGCGCTGAAAATATTGCGCTGATTCATCAAGACCAATCTGTTCAAGAAGCTTTGGCCTGCAGAACAAATGTTCTTGCTTACGATCCCAATTGCCGTGCAACCCAAGATTTCAAAGATGCTAGCTCACAAATATCAGAATTCATGTCTGGCATTTTCCACTCATCATCAAAAAGGAATTCATTTTGAGATTTTCAATGAATTCCAACCCCAATGCAAACATGTTAGGCGGCAATATCTTAGGGCGGAGTAATTGGCTGCTTAATATATTGTTGGGGCTAACGGCAGTACTAGCAACTTACCTAGTGGTTACTGCCTCCCTGACCGAAACAGAGCAGTTCATTTTTGGCTTGCTCGCCTTTGTATCTATCCTTGTTATTAGCAATCAATCATGGGGTCATACGCGTATTGTTGTGATGATCGTGATTTCGATCATGATCACATCTCGCTATATGTATTGGCGAATAACTAGCACCACTGATTTCGACACCCCTTTGGATGTTTTTTTTGGATGGGGCCTTGTTCTTGCTGAGATTTATACGTATTTCGCTTTGCTTCTAGGCTACCTTCAGACAATCATGCCTTTAAAGCGCCACTCAGTGGCGATGTCGCTTGATCAAAAGGATTGGCCAATTATTGATGTCATGATTCCAACCTACAACGAGAGCTTGTCGGTTGTGAGGACCACTATTTTGGCGGCAAAATCAATGGATTGGCCTGCTGATAAGTTACGAGTGCACTTATTGGATGACGGTCGCCGAGAGGAATTTCGGGATTACTGCAATAAAGTAGATGTAAATTACCTTACGCGCGATAACAACCGACACAACAAAGCAGGAAACTTAAATGCTGCATTACAAGTCACTAATGGTGACTATGTTCTTATTTTTGATTGTGACCATATTCCCACCCGCTCGTTTTTACAAATTTCAATGGGATGGTTTTCTAAAGATCCCAAGCTTGCACTTGTTCAAACCCCTCACTATCTATATTCACCCGACCCATTTGAAAAGAATTTAAAGATTCATAACAAAGTCCCTAATGAGGGTATGCTTTTTTATGGTTTAGTACAGGATGGAAATGACCTTTGGAACGCATCCTTTTTTTGCGGTTCCTGCGCCATTCTGGAGCGCAAAGCACTGATGGAAGTTGGCGGTATTGCGATTGAAACAGTAACTGAGGATGCGCATACGGCATTAAAACTCAGTAGAAAAGGATATAACCTAGCTTACCTTGCTATCCCTCAAGCCGCAGGACTAGCAACTGAAAGTTTTTCTGGTCACATTATTCAAAGAAGGCGCTGGGCACGTGGTATGGCTCAAATCTTTAGAATTGATAACCCCCTTTTAGGGCGTGGTTTGGGCATCTTCCAGCGCCTTTGCTACACCAATGCCATGTTGCATTTCTTTTATGGATTACCACGCTTAGTATTTTTAACGGCTCCTTTGGCATACCTCATATTTGGCGCAGAAATATTTAGTGCAAGCGTGTTCGCAGTCATTATTTATGCAATTCCGAGTATTTTCATTGCCAACATTACCAACTCTCAAATTCAAGGTCGCTTTAGGCACTCCTTTTGGAACGAGGTTTATGAAACAGCTTTGTCTTGGTACATTATGTTCCCTGTTTTGCTGGCGATGATCAATCCTAAGTATGGCGCATTCAATGCTACGGCGAAGGGCGGAGTTGTCAAAGAGGAGTACGTTGACTGGAAGGCATCGACCCCCATCATCATTCTATTGATTCTAAATTGCCTTGGAATTGCAGCTGGAATCATTAGACTAACAGCCGGCGATGTCAGCGATCTCATAGTTGCAACAATAGCAATCAATTTAGTATGGGCTGTGTTTAATCTGATCGTGATTAGCGCAGCGGTCAATACCGCCTTAGAGGCCAGGCAGATTCGAAAAGATACGCGCCTAAACAGAAGGTTGCCGGCAACGATCAATCTTCCTAATGGCAAGACCATTGTTTGTGAAACCGTTGAGTTCTCGCAAAATGGGCTTGAGCTGGAGACATCGCTACCACTAGATCTTCCCAAAGATTCAACAATTATGGTGTCCATATTTAGGGGAGATAAAGAAGTAGTGCTCCCTTGCACCGTGAAAAGAAGCGGAAACTCGATTGGAGTACTGATAGATGCATTAACTACAGAACAACAAAACGATTTTGTACAGACGACATTTTCTCGTGCAGATAATTGGATCAATGTGTGGAAATATGAATCTAAAGATTCACTCTTGCGCTCTTTCGGGGAAGTAATGAGATATGGAATTTTGAATTTAGCACCTCTATTTATGCATGCATTTCATGATTTACTTTTATCAATGCGCAGAAGAAACCAGCGCAAGCCATTCACGAAGAGCTGAAATTTTCTATGTCCAAAAAATTGAATCAATTTTGTAGGCTCTTATTTTCAGCTGATGTATTCGAGAAGAGTCTCGACACTTATAGATTTGCATCCCATGAAGGCATTTTTTTTAATGGTCTGGTATCAGAAAGGCTTTCTAGATCCCTTGCCTATACAACTCATTGGGTAGGCACTATATCTAGTCAAAATAATTCCCTAGCGATACATACATGGTCAAATCGCACCAAATTTAAGGCTTAGTGAAAGAACCCATGCAAAATAAAAAATTAGGGTCACAAAACCTCCCACTCAAGAAACGCATTCCAGTTTTGATGCTTGTTGCTGCATTGATAAGCTCTACATTACCAGTAAATGTCTCTTTTGCAAGTCCAGCATTCTCTGGAAAAGCATCCAAAGATATCGCTCCTAATACTGCTGCGCAAATTGGCATTACTACTTTGAATTTAAAGCAACTTGGGGCTAGAAATACCATCCAGTTGCGAGGTCAAGATGGACGAAGTTTTATTGATTTCAATGTTCCCAATAACGAAGTAGTTTCGAAAGCAACATTGACGATTGCCTATAAATATTCTCCTGATTTATTACCCGAGCAATCTCAAATTAATATTTACCTCAATGGGGAACCTTTAAGCACTATTGAGATATCCAAAGGTCAAGGCAATCAAGAGTTAGAGACTGAAATTACTATACCCCCAGAATTATTTTCCGTAACTAACCGCTTTACTTTTCAGTTGGTTGGACACTACGCTTCAGACTGTGAAGACCCAAATAGTCCGAAATTATGGGCCAATATCAGCAATCAAAGCACGCTTAAAGTAATTTCTTTACCCTTAAACCTGCCAAATGAGCTTGCTAATTTTCCAATACCATTTTCGAGCAAAAATGATTCAAAGAATCTAGTTTTGCCTTTCATTTTTATGGCAAAACCAGATAGCACTTCGTTAGAGGCGGGCGGCATTCTCTCTTCATGGTTTGGTTCAATATCAAGCAAATCTGGACCCCAATTTCCAGTATCGCTTAGCGATATCCCTAGAGCTGGCAATGCTGTAATTTTTGCAGATTCTCTTACTTCAATCCCTGGAATATCTTTGCCCAGCATTACCGGCCCCATGGTTTTTATTACCAACAATCCAAAAGACCAGTATGGGAAATTGCTTTTTGTCATGGGAAGAGACAGCAATGAGCTAAAAACAGCAAGTATTGCCCTAGCTCTTGGGAATCAAAATTTAAGCGGGCAAAGCGCTTCATTAAACCCAATTGATAAACAAATTGCTAGAAAGCCTTTTGATGCTCCAAATTGGCTGAGCTCTAAAGGCCCCATTAAATTTAGTGAAATCAATGGCTCTGATAGATCAGAGTCGAAATCAGCTACTGAAAATGAGACAAATCCAAGCTTTAACCTCCTAAATATTCAGATGCCCCCTGCTTTATTTAGCGCTAATGGAAAAGGAATTCTCCTTAATTTAGATTACAGCTACACAAACCAATTTGATAGTCGCGGTTCAAGCTTGAGCGTTAACTATCAAAATCAAGCTGTTAAGTCCATAACCCTCCCAATGCAAAATGAATGGATTCATAAGCTCGGTACTAGTAGTGAATTTTTAGGCAAATTATTAGACTCATCAAAACACAATAGTCTCATCACTAAAGATTCAACCATTCACATACCTTTATCTGCCGTATATCCCAGCCCGTATTTAGTATCAAAGCTAATCAGTGAGGGAGGCAGCATAGAGCCTATTTTGCAAATGGACTTCAATATAAAAAAGGCAGAAGCGAAAAAAGGTGATTGCAATCAAGTAGAAAATACTAGCTCTATAAATGCGAATATCAATTCTAATTCAACTATTGATATCTCAGGAATGCAACATTTCATTCAAATGCCAAATCTAGCGGCATTTAGTAATAGTGGATTCCCTTTTTCTCGTTTGGCAGATCTTTCTGAAACTGCCGTTGTCCTGCCAGACAACCCCAATACATACGATTACTCCGCCTATCTTGCCGTACTAGGGCGTATTGGTAGATTAACTGGCTACCCAGTCACTTTGGTAACGGTTGCCAGCGTTGGTCAAATTGGTTCCGTTAAAGATAAAGATCTTTTAGTTATCACCTCAGGAAATGAAAGTCAGCCACTCCTCAAGCAGTGGGAAAGCGCCATTCTAAGTAGTAATCACAGCATTTTCAAAATACCAAATAACTGGAATGATGTTAAAGGCTGGTTTGGTGGTAATGAAAAGTTTGATATTTATCAGAATGCCTTTATCACAGGATTTAAATCACCATTACACAGCAACCATAATGTTGTTTTAATTTCTAGCCTTAACCCTGAAAAATTAACAGACCTTACAGCTTCTTTGGATGGATCGATGGGTCCTATTTTTGGAAGTTTGATGCGCCTAAATGAACATCAAATGGAGCTTGTCTCTGATCAGCACAACTACCATTCTGGCACCCTACCTTGGACGGTTTATCTTCCTTGGCTCATATCCGAATATCTTGTTTTATTCATCTTACTAAGTGCGATCGCTGTAGCAATACTGTCACTATTAATTTATGTTGCACTAAACGCCAGACGAAGAAAGCGACTGCAATGGTGACATCTCGATTTAGAAAAGCTTTTCTAACTGCTTCTCTTAAGGAAAAACGTAATCTTTGGATTGTTAAAAAAGTCTTATCTATTAGCTTATTGGTGCTTGGTGTGCTCCAGAGTCCTGTTACCTATGCCGCCCAAAATTGTGAGTCTATTTCGTGGCCTCTGTGGAATGATTTTAAAACGAATTACATCAAACCTGATGGGCGAGTTGTTGCTGGGAGCTCCCCTCAATTTCAGAGTTTTTCTGAAGGCCAGGCTTATGCAATGGTGTTCGCTTTAATTGCCAATGACTCCAAAACGTTCGATCAATTGTGGCGTTGGAGCATAGCGAACTTATTCAACAACAATGTTGACTCTAAACTGCCCGCTTGGACATGGGGCAGGACAGAGGACGGCACTTGGAAAGTGCTTGACGAGAACTCTGCATCAGATGCAGATATTTGGTATGCCTATGCATTGTTGGAGGCCGGGCGACTTTGGCAGCGTAAAGACTATGCAGCAGATGCAAACAAAATATTAGCTATTGTTGAGAGCCAATCCATCATTTCACTTCCAGGTCTTGGCAAGATGCTTTTACCAGGCCCATTAGGTTTCACCCTTTCCCCTGATCAGTGGCAACTTAACCCAAGTTATTTGCCGATCCCAGTTTTGCGAAGACTGGCCTTAAATAATAAGAAGGGGCCATGGTCTGAAATTGCAATCAATACAGGCAAAATGATTTCAGCTTCAAGTCCAAAAGGATTTGTACCTGATTGGATTAATTATCAAGCTCAATCAGCTGATACTGGAAAATTTATTGTTGATGCCACCAAGGGTGAAATTGGAAGCTACGACGCTATTAGGGTGTATTTATGGGCAGGAATGACTCCTGCAAAAGACCCGCTTACAAAATCAATCATGAATTCCCTTGTTGGAATGAATAATATGATTCAAATTAGTGGCAACCCACCTGAGAAGGTAAATACCTTAACGGGAAGTAGCTCAGGTGACGCTCCCCTTGGATTCTCAGCCGCTGTAGCTCCCTTTCTTAAAGCCAGTAATAAAAATGCTTTATTGAAATCCCAAACAGAGCGAGCACAGCTCTTACGGTATTTAAGCCCCCCAGCCCCCTACTACGACTATGTATTAAGTTTATTTGGTATGGGGTGGATTGAGAATCACTATCGATTTTCTGATAACGGTCAAATTATTTTAAATTGGAATCCAGCATGTACCCCAAAAATAAGTTAGCTCTACTAGCATTAGCCACGCTTTTCCCCCTTTTTGGAATGGCACAAGGTCAAGACGAAGCTACTAAGGTACTCGTCGAAAGCGCTCGTTACTGGCAAGCTAAAGAAAATTATGCGCGGGCGGCTACTGTTTGGAGCAGGGTATTACTGAGCAACCCAAATGAAGTCGAGGCTCTGTATGGGGTTGCCCTGGGTCAACTCGCAAAAAATAATATTACTGGAGTCAATGAATCACTTGATAAATTGAAAAAGCTAGACCCTAATGGTCGCTTTACGGCCCTTTTAGAGCAAGATATTTACTTAAGCTCCAAGGCTAATGTTCAACTTCGGGAAAAAGCTAGGCTTCTTGGGGAAGAAGGAAAAATAGATGAAAGCGTCGCTCAATATAACCTTCTCTTGAATGGAAGAGTACCTCAGGGTAATCTTGCCCTCGAATACTACATGCGCTTAGGCTATACCGATAATGGCTGGTCAAATGCAATAGCAGGTTTAGAGCGAATCTCAAAACAATCCCCAAATAATGTTGAAATCAAGTTGCAATTAGCAAAATTAATGGTTTTGAAAGAGAACTCTCGTCTTGATGGATTGGTGCAGCTCTCCAAATTATCAAAAGATCCTTCTGTAGGGTCTGAGGCCAACGAATGGTGGAGGACGGGATTAATTTGGTATAAGGTGCCAAGATCAAATGCGTTCCCTATTTTTGAGGCTTATTTAAAGGCTTATCCAGACGATGCTGAAGTTCGGGCGCTTTTGAATGCAGGCATCAAGGAACGATCATCTAATGTAGCCGCAACTCAAAATAATAAGGGCTTAGAGGGCGGCGACGATAGTAGTTTGCGAGCTTCAGATGCATTTGAGCTTGCTAAAAAATCTCTTTCAAATGGGGATGATATTGGCGCACGTGCTGCTCTAGATAAATCACTCAAATTAGATCCTGATAATCCATGGGCTAGACTTGCTCTTGCACGTCTTTATATGAAGTCTGGGCAAGAAAGAGCCGCAAAAGATTTAATGTATACCATGCCATATCGCAACTCCAATGATCAGGCAAGTATTCTATTTACATCGGCTATCTTTTCTACTGATTTACAGAACTGGAAGCAGGCTCAAGTATTTTTAAACAGAATTCCAAGTAAAGATCGCACAAAAGATATACAGGATTTACTAAGTACCTTGAAGGTACGTGAGCAAATTGATAATGCAATTACCCTCTCAAAGCAAGGAGATAAAGCAGCTGGATTAGTGCTCCTAAATCAAATAGAGCCTGTTGCTTTAAACAATCCAGCTTTGTTAACTTTGCTTGCAAATGCCTACGTTGAATTAAATGAGCCTAATCGAAGTCTTAGGCTAATACGCCAGGCTGTTGCCAAAAATAGCCCACCTAAAACTGATGATCTTTTAGCCTATGTGGCAATTTTACTTAGGACCAAAGAGGATGCTGAGGCTGCTACTGTCCTAGCTACCTTACAACAACGTAAATTAACTGTAGCGGAACGCTCAAGCTTTAATGACCTCTTGTTTACGTATTCCCTCCAACAGGCTGATCAGCTTCGAGTTCAAGGTAACCTGGTTGCGGCTGAAGATAGGCTCGCACCCTTGCTTATTCAACGTCCAAATGATCCATCAGTAATCGGATCATTAGCAGCGGTATATCAATCTTCAGATCAGAATAAAAAAGCTCTGGACTTATATCAACAGTTAATTCAAAAAAATCCATCTAATGTAGATATTCAGTTAAGTGCCGCTCGCTTAGCCTTACAAATGAATAATTCTGAATATGCTAACGCTCGTTTACAAAAAGTTCTTACACTTGCCCCAAAGGATCCAGATGTTATTGCAACGGTAGCTCGTATTTACCGTGACGAAGGGAAAACCCAAGAGGCAGAAGCTCTTTTTGAGCGCTCTCTTTCTTTGATGTCTGCATCAGAAAATAACTCTCTTACGATAAATCAAAATCGGCAGCTGGTCACCAAGCAATTTTCGGCTAACCTAGTCCCAACTATTAAAGATTCAACTGTGCCACTTCCAGCTTCAAGTGTAACCGTGGCATCAAAAAATTCATCAAATAGTGAAACTGTTTTTTATCAAGGTTCTATAACGTCGGAATCCCAGCGCTTAGTAATGGCAGACCTAAATGAAATTAAACAAGAACGTAGTGCAACGGCTACATTGGGTACGCAGATTCGCAGTCGAAATGGAAATGCAGGAACAAGTAAATTAACAGATATTGAGACACCACTTGAAATCCGCATTCCCGCAAGTGATGGTAAGGCGATTGTGCAAGTAACCCCTGTTTCACTCAATGCAGGCTCGGTTAATGCGAGTTCCTTTAGTTCTACCCCTTTTGGTACTAACAACATCACTTCGCAATCTCAAACAGCTTCAGGTGTGGGTCTAGCTGTTGGCTATGTAACAAAAGGGGTTGCCGTAGATGTAGGCACAACTCCAATAGGCTTTACATATAGCAATCTAACAGGCGGCATTAAATTAGACGGGCCAGTAGATGACGCAAAAACGCTATCTTATTTGGTGAATGTATCAAGTCGGCCAGTAACAGATAGCCTCTTATCTTTTGCTGGTACCAAAGTAAATGGTTCTGGTAATCAATGGGGCGGAGTGATGGCCAGCGGTGGTCGATTTGGATTAACAAAAGATTTAGGTGGTTACGGATTTTATGGTTCTGCTGGGTTTTATGCAGTTAACGGTCACAATGTTGCATCTAATAACCGTAGAGACTTTTCTGCAGGTAGTTACACAAATATCTATAAACGACCAGATGCTGAGCTAACTGTTGGTCTGAACTTAAGCAACCTTAGTTATCAACAAAACTTATATAACTTTACCTATGGTCAAGGAGGCTACTTTAGTCCACAACAATATAATGCTGCAACAATTCCAATTATATGGTCGGCTACATCTGAGAAGCTAAGCTATCAACTTCGAGCTGCGGTTGGCTATCAAAGCTACTCCCAAGACTCGTCAAATTACTTCCCAACTAATGGAGCATTGCAAGCTGCGAGTGGCAATCTCAATTATGCAAGTCAAACATCGAGTGGTGCAGCTTATAACTTAGCCGCTGGAAGCGAGTATCAAGTTACTCCCAAATTATTTTTAGGTGGAACTGCGCAAACAGACAACACTGCTACCGGAACATACCGTCAATGGGGTGCCGGAATTTACTTGCGCTATAGCTTTGAATCTATCAATGGACTAATGCCACTGCCTCTGAAATCATATGCATCCCCTTATGGTCTGTAACTCACTTATTTACTTGTGTTAAAAAAATTATGTCTAATGCCTTGCTTGTAGGACTAACAGTGTTAATCATCGGTGACAGTCATTTAGCTTCACCCGGCTACCTTATCGATACTCTGCAGGACAGCCTGATTCAACAGGGCGCTAATGTGCACACCATTGGAATTTGTGGCTCCAATCCCGGGGACTGGCTTGCCCCCTCACCAGCTGGTAAATGCGGGGGAGCCAGTCGAGTAGGTAAAGCTCCAGTTGTTCTCATGGGTCAAAACGCCAGTACAACGGGCATTAAGACTTTAATAGAAAAAGATAAGCCAAATTTAGTTTTAGTCGTAATGGGCGATACGATGGCCAATTACACGCAAAATTTTTCAAAGGCCTGGGCATGGCAACAAGTCACCTCCCTCACGCAAGAAATTTCCTCTACTAAAACTGCGTGCGCATGGGTAGGACCAGCGTGGGGTACTGAAAATGGTAAGTATGGAAAAACATTTGCGCGAGTAGAGATGGTTTCATCTTTTCTATCTTCGAATGTGGGACCCTGCACTTACATTGATTCACTATCGATGTCAAAGCCTGGAGTTTGGGCGACAAAAGATGGTCAACACTTCACCGATCTTGGTTATAAAGCTTGGGGTAGTGCAATTACTAACTCCGTTCTTAATCTGCCTACTGTCAAGAATAGAAAGAATTGATTTAACTCTAACTGCGACCGCCCAGCTATTTAAGTACTACGAGTTAAAAAATGAATATGTTGTATTTAATCCCCCTTTTTTAGAGATATCTATATGAGTACCGCCTCCCTAGTTGGACTAACCATGCTTGTTATTGGAGAGAGCCATATGTCTCTTTCATCGTATTTGATCAATCCGCTTCATGATGACTTAACTAAACAGGGAGCCAAAGTCTTTTCTGTTGGTGCCTGTGGTGCGAGCGCAGGTGATTGGCTGATAAAAAAAACGGTACCTTGTGGTGCTGAACGTGCAGGGAACGAAAAAGGTGTATTTATTCGTGGAGAAACAACTACTACCCCTATTGCTGAATTAATTGCCAAAGACAAACCGGATGTTGTGGTTGTCATCATTGGCGATACGATGGCCTCATATGGCAAAGCCTTTCCTCAGGCCTGGGCATGGGAAAATGTGACTAGGTTGACTAAAGAAATTGCAAGTACAAAAACCGCTTGCATCTGGGTTGGTCCGCCATGGGGGAGTGAAGTCGGAAGACAAAGTAATAAATTCGCCAAGCCTGATAACCGAGTGCAATTTATGTCTAATTTCTTAGCTAAAAATGTTGCACCATGCACCTACATTGACTCAACGAAGTTTTCACAACCAAAACAATGGTCGACACTTGATGGTCAGCACTTTACGACTGCAGGCTATGATTCTTGGGCTGCAGCAATTACCCAGTCTATTGTTAACTTACCCAGTATTAAGCAGGCTAAAAAATGAAACTATCTAAGATTTTCACTTCGATTATTACAATTATTGCTTCGAACTTCAGTTACACAACTTATGCAGCTGATATTCCCTTATATCCAACCGGTCCAAGCCAAGACTCTGCCTTTGTCAGGTTTATTAATGGAACGGATACAAATTTCAGTGTTGTGGCAGTAGAAACTAAATCAAAGATTGCACTGAACGTAAATGAACCGTCTAGCAAATACTATCCTGTAAGCTCTAAAGCAAAAATTACCGGTGAATTTAGCAATGGAAAAGTATCAAGCCCCATTTCTTTAACTGTAAAGCCAGGTGAGTTCGCAACAGTAGTAGCCTTAGCGAACGGCAGCAATATAAAGCAGGTGATCGTCAAGGAGCAGCCAGATGATTTTAATGCTCTTAAATCGTCTTTGGCCTTGTATAACTTAAGCTCTGCAGGCTGCGCATCTGCAGGTTTGTTGGTGGTCGATCGAGCTATTTCCTTGTTTGAGAAGGTTAAGGACGGGACTTTACAGCGTAGACTGATTAATCCGGTCAGTCTCTCAGTGCAGCTAACCTGCAATGCTAAACCAGTGGGCAAAATTCTCGATCTTGGACTCCTACAGGCAGGACAGCGCTACAGTGTTTTTGCCGTACCCGCATCTGATAGCCCCCGAATTTTCTTTGCAGTAGATACTATTGCCCGTTAATTTATTTGCTGAAAGCTAACTGAATTGGTCTTCGCTTCTCTAGAGTTTCTCACCCTTTTTCTACCTATCTTCTTTATGCTGTATGGATTGGGAGGGGCGTCACGTCGTAATAGTATTTTGCTTGTCTGCAGCTGGATTTTTTATGGTTGGTGGAGCCCTATTTATCTAGTGTTATTTATGTTCTTAGCAGTAATGGGTTGGGTTGGTGGTTTAGCTATTG
>Ga0194035_1000605_pt1 | contig 20152 bp, 16 predicted proteins | sample JunL2320m_MetaG_FD_148680 | JGI IMG/M metagenome (GOLD analysis project Ga0194035, IMG submission 148680) | Anoxic zone freshwater microbial communities from boreal shield lake in IISD Experimental Lakes Area, Ontario, Canada - Jun2016-L239-20m | ecosystem: Environmental > Aquatic > Freshwater >...
GTTAGCGAATAAACCACTTACTGGTGTTCATGTTGTAACCAAGCATGCGCACACACACGTCACCACCGAGTCCACCATTGGCCCATTGCGCCCATGAAGGATTCCAACCCGTACCAGCAATGCCAGACCAGTTGACCGACGCATCAGAAACGAACGCCGCACAACCCGTACTTGGACGTGCCACTGCCTGCATCTTGTCCGGCACCGCAGGAACCACTGCACTTCCTGATGCGGGTTGATCAAGAGTAACCACTGACACCGTGTTGTTACCGTAGTTGGTGACATAGGCCAGGGTTCCCGCTGAATTCACCGCCACACCAGACGGGCTACTGAAACCCGTAATCGTGGATGTGATCGTGCTCGTACTCAGATTCACCACTGACACCGTGTTGTTACCGTAGTTGGTGACATAGGCCAACGTTCCCGCCGGATTCACTGCGACACCAAACGGGACGTTAAAACCCGAGAGAGAGCCAGTGACAGTATTTGTATTCAGATTGATCACTGACACCGTGTTGTTGCCGAGGTTGGTGACGTAGGCCAGCGTGCCCGCGGGATTTACCGCGACACCAGCCGGGGTATTGAAACCCGAGAGAGAGCCAGTGACAGTATTTGTATTCAGATTGATCACTGACACCGTGTTGTTGCCGTAGTTGGCGACATAGGCCAGCGTGCTCGTGGGATTTACCGCCACACCAAACGGGTAATTGAAACCCGTGAGAGAGGCAGTGACAGCATTCGTATTCAGATTGATCACTGACACCGTGTTGTTGCCGTAGTTGGTGACATAGGCCAGCGTGCTCGTGGGATTTACCGCAACACCAACCGGGCTAGTGAAACCCGTGATGGTTGACGTGACTGTATTGGTACTCAGGTTGATCACCGAAACCGTGTTGGCGCTGTAGTTGGTGACATAGGCCAGCGTGCTCGTGGGATTTACCGCAACACCCGTAGGGTCAATGACACCCGTAATAGTGCCAGTGATGGAATCCGCACGCGCCGCAGGAGCCACCACACCCAAAAGCCCCGTAGTCAACAACAACACCGACAATGCGGCAAGGAACGTTCCACTGCGAACCGACTTAAGAACCAACACCACGAACTTCCAACCACTGGGGGCTTCACTCAGCGAGGGAGTTCTCACCGAGCGCGAAACGAGGTGCATGTGCACGCTCGAGCGCTGCGACGCGGGAACGGTAAAGACCAGTCCATTCTATCTGTCCCAGCAAGACCGGACTTGGTGAATGTTTGAGTTCAGTTTCTCTGATGACTAGCTGGGCCTGGAGCGGGAGTACGTCGTGGGTCGCTACTTTTCAAAGATTGGTGTACCAAGTGGTGTACCTATTCGGAATCTTAAGAATATTGAGGTATTTTCCTCACAAAAGTGCGCCCGGAGGGACTCGAACCCCCAACCGACTGGGTAGAAACCAGTAACTCTATCCGTTGAGCTACGGGCGCCAATGTTGCTTACTGTCTCGCTGCTCTTGCAGCGATGTCTGCTGCGGACGCAATTATGGCAAGGTCATCATCAGTGTGTGCAGCCGACACAAACCAAGCCTCATACGCGGATGGTGGTAGCCATACACCGTTATCGAGCATGGCATGGAAGAAGCGTCCAAAAGCCGCGGTGTCTTGGGTTTTTGCATCGTCGTAATTGTGAACTGGACGGTCAGTGAAGAAGAAACTGAACATGTTCCCAGCACGCTGAGGTTGGTGCACAATCCCGTGCTTTGTGAGTGCGTCACTGACGATCGCGAATACTTGATCAGCCATTGCATCAAGGTGCATGTAAACGTCAGGTGTGCAATTGCGAAGAGTGGCTAGGCCAGCAGTGGTCGCTACCGGATTTCCACTGAGAGTTCCTGCTTGATACACAGGCCCAGCAGGGGCGAGAAGATCCATGATGTCTGCGTTGCCAGCAACTGCCGCAAGTGGCATGCCGCCACCAATCACTTTGCCGTAAGTGAACAGATCTGGCACCCAGTTTTCTCTGGTGCCTTCGATGCCCCACCATCCATCTTTAGAGACTCGAAAGCCTGTCATGACTTCGTCGACGATGAAGATCGATCCGTGCTGCTTGCAAAGCTCACTGATCTTCTTGTTAAACCCAGGAGGTGGTGGAACCACGCCCATGTTTGCCGGGATTGCTTCAGTGATAACCGCAGCAATTTCATGACCGCGTTCAGCGAAAACTGTTTCTAAGGCTGCTACGTCACCATATGGCAAAGTCACCGTGTCTTTCGCAGCGCCTTCGGTAACGCCGGGGGAGTCAGGAAGTCCAAGGGTTGCAACACCTGATCCTGCCGCAACCAGCATTGAATCTGCATGGCCGTGGTAGCAACCAGCAAACTTCACGATCACATTTCGTTTGCTTTTCGCGCGAGCGATGCGTAGCGCAGTCATGACTGCTTCTGTGCCCGAGTTTGTGAAGCGCACTTTTTCGACTGCGCTCACGCGACTGACGATGGCTTCAGCTAGTTCAACTTCTGGAGGGCAGGGTGCACCAAAAGAAAATGAGTTCTTTGCAACATGCTCAACCTCAGCGATGACGTCAGGATGGGCGTGACCAAGAATTGCTGGACCCCAAGCGCCTACGAGGTCGACGTATTCCTTGCCGTCTACGTCTGTGATCCGTGATCCCAGTGCTTTGGCCACGTAGGGAGGCGTACCGCCCACCGACCGAAATGCTCGAACAGGTGAGCTGACTCCGCCTGGAATGACAGCTTGTGCGCGTTCGAACCAGCGTTCAGACTTATTCACAGTGTTATCGATTCAACAGGTGGGCAACTTCAGTTGCCCAGTAGGTGGCGATGATGTCGGCGCCGGCGCGCTTAACCGAAGTAAGGGTTTCCAAGATTGCACGTTCGCGATCCAGCATGCCAGCCGCAGCCGCAGCTTCGATCATTGATGATTCACCGGAAACAACGTATGCGGCAACGGGAACATCAACTTCAGCGCTCACTCGAGCAATAACGTCAAGGTATGGAAGCCCAGGCTTGACCATCACGATGTCGGCGCCTTCAGCAACGTCTAGCCGCACTTCACGGATTGCTTCGTTCACATTGCCTGGATCTTGCTGGTAAGACTTGCGGTCACCCTCAAGAGTTGATTCCACGGCATCGCGGAATGGTCCATAAAAAGCTGAAGCATATTTAGCCGCGTAAGCAAGCAGTACGGTGTCGATTTTTCCTTGCGCATCCAGAGCTTTTCGCACAGCCCCGACCTGGCCATCCATCATTCCACTCAAACCAAGAATGTCTGCGCCGGCGTCAGCAAGCGTTAATGCCATGCGTTGGTATTGCGCCAATGTCGCATCGTTGTCGACGTTGCCATTGGCATCAAGCACACCGCAATGACCATGCGTAGTGAATTCATCAAGACATAGGTCGGCAATAATCGGAAGTGAATCACCGGTTTCTTCTTTTGCCCAGCGGATAGCGTCAGCCAAGATGCTGTCGTGCGCGCATGCTGCATCCCCGTTGGCATCTTTATGCGAAGGAACTCCGAAGATCATGACTGATCCGACACCAGCCGAGGCCGCTTCATTCACAGCAGCCTTGAGCGAACTCTGCGCATGTTGAAAAACACCAGGCATCGAGCCGATTGCAATGGGCTGGCTTGCACCTTCACGAACAAACACAGGCAGGATTAGATTGCCTGAATTCAGATGAACCTGCCGCACAAGGCGCCGCATGCCATCGGTTTGCCTCAGGCGACGAGGGCGCTCGTGAATGTCCATGATGAGAACGAGCCTAGACCCCTGGGATCGTGGGTAACTGCGCTCGGGGGTTCGGGCAGCAGGTACCTGAACACAGCCCAGCTGGCTTTGTGCGCGTGGTGCCATCATGAAGGGCGTCTTCCACTAAATCCGCTAACGCCACGATGAAGTCCTCGTCGGTGCCCGGAGTCGGAACACGGATATACATGAAGTTGGCTTCTTCGGCTGTAGCCATGGCTTCAGTGTCAAGATCCCAGAGCACTTCCATGTGATCGCTGATGAAGCCGATAGGCACCACGACCACCGCCGTCGTTTTGCCTTCGACGGCAAGTTGTCGAATCGCGTCATTGATATCCGGTTCAAGCCAAGGGTCGGATGGACGACCGCTGCGTGATTGGAACACCAATTGAAACGGCGGCTTGAGCAATGAGCTGATATTCACCATTTTCATGATGTCGTTCATTACTTCAAGATGCTGACGCACATATTCGCCCGGGGCCTCGTGCGGTTCTGGCCCAGAAGCCAGGGCAGAGTCTGTTGGAATTGAATGCGTAGTAAACAGCACTTGAATCGCATCGATCGCATGATTTTCAGTAAGCAAGAACTGCAAAGAGTCCAGCAGCACTTCGACACTGCGAGTGCGAAACCCAAGACGATTGCTATAGGGGTGTGCCATCGAGATATTCATGTCCTGGGTGGTTATTTTACCCAAAGCAGTTGCAATATTCTCGCGGTATTGACGGCAACCACTATATGAAGAGTAGGCGCTTGTGCTGATTGCAAGAACGTTTTTACGTTCGTCGGCCTGCATATCTTCAATCGCATCGGTGAAGTAAGGCTTCCAGTTTCGGTTACCCCAGTAGATCGGTAGGTTCACGCCTCGATTTTTGAGTTCATGTCGTAGTTCATCGATTAATGCAATGTTTTGTTGGTTGATTGGGCTGACGCCACCAAAACGAAAGTAGTGCTGACCAACAACTTCGAGACGTTCCCTTGGAATATTGCGTCCTGCTGTGACATTTTCCAAGAAAGGAATGACATCGTCGGGACCTTCGGGTCCGCCGAATGAAGCTAAGAGAATCGCGTCGTAGGTCATTTCAGGCTGGCAACCCACGTAGCAGCATCAACGCGACGACCAGTGAAGAATGGAATTTCTTCTCGCACATGCAGGCGGGCCTTGGCTGCACGCAAGGTTCGCATCATATCGACGATCTCATCAAGGTCATCTGATTCAAGTGCTAGCAGCCATTCATAATCGCCAAGGGAAAATGCCGCGACGGTGTTTGACAAGATGCCGCTGTAGTCGCGCCCCATCATTCCGTGTTCAAACAACATTTCACGACGCTCGTCATCAGGAAGCAAGTACCACTCGTATGACCGAACGAATGGGTAAACCGAAACCCAATCCTTTGGTTCTTTGCCAAGCATGAACGACGGAACATGCGACTTATTAAATTCAGCTGGGCGATGCATGCCCATGCCAGACCAAGTCATCTCAAGGGATTGACCAAGTTCACTTTGACGAAGTTCGCGGAGGGCTTGCTGAATCATGTCTGCAGTTGGCGCATGCAGCCAGGTCATGACATCGGCATCTGCGCGCAACCCGGAAACGTCGTAAAGCCCACGCACGGTGATGTCGCGATCGGCCCAACTCGCAAGGAGGTCATTAAATTCGCCCAGCGATGACTCATCCGGGCCGAAGATGCGTTTAAACGTAGTCCAGCAGGTGTAACGAATGGTCTCGTTTGCCTCGCGCGCAGTGAGTTTTGGCTCAGCGGCAACCTTGGCGTCAGAAGCAGTCATGGCTTTAGTTTCTCACCTAGGAGATAGCGGCGTGCGCTTGGCTGACTGTGCCAGCAAGTCCATTGCCAGCAAGGCCTGCAATAGCAAGGGAAAGGCCCTCTGTAGTAGCGGCTGCGGCCTTGAGCTCAGCGACATTTGCCCGATGGCCCACCCGAGGATGGAGCAGTGAACCTGTCCAACGCGCAAGGTGAGTTTCATCAAAGGCCGGCATCGAAACGCCCAGGAGGAGTTCTAGATCTGCATGCGCGATCCTTGCCATATCGTCGAGGTTTTCATTGATCACGCCATCTCGCCCATAGGAAAGACGAACCACATGTCGGCTAGGGCCAAAGGCGGTCCGAACCCATTCCCATTTCGCGGACGCGTGGGTGATGGCCTTAGCGTGAACCTTTGGTGTGCTGGGCGCGATTAATGCGCCAGAGCCAAGTGGATCTTCATCCAAAAGATTTGAACTGATCAGTGCAGCAAAGACCACAACATCGCCGACATGCAGCCTTGATAACGGCTGGTGAATCATTGGCACAGATGTGAGCACCCGTGCGGCATTCTTTGCGTCAAGGGCGACAATGACGTGATCTCCAACAAACTTCTGAGTGGCTGTCGTGACTTCCCAACCACTTTGGTTTCGGCCGACATCAATCACTGGAGAGTTCAACAGGAGATCAACATTTTGTGCTTCTTGAAGTTCTTGCACTAACGCATCAACTAAATTCGACGTGCCGCCGACCAAACCATTAACCGCCGCACCTGGAACGCCAGAGGATGAACGAATCGCAGCCGCAGCCTTTGACAGTCCGCCGTGTTTCGTTGTTGCAGCAGTGATGCCCGGCATGATTGCTTCAGCTTCTGCAAGATCTGGGTGGAGCGCATGCACGCCACCCACAACAGGCGTCGCGATGTAGTCAGTGATCTGATCGCCGAGGCGTTGGCGAATCAGTGCACCCAGTGTGATCTGGGGATCCCAGCTGCCAGGCACAGGAAGTTCGTCGAGTTGTGCAGCTTTGGTTGCTTCCTCGATGCCGATGATGGCAACGACATCGTCGGCCAACGGATTTGTTGGGATGCCGAGCACCGCGTGCGGCATAGGAAAGATTCCTTGCGGCACGATCAATCGTGAATCTGAACGACGCGGTGCAACAACTCGATCCCCAAGCCCTAATGCTTTGATCAGATCAAGAGTTTCTGGCCGCGCAATAGCAAAGGCCTCTGCTCCAACATCGACGGTGACGCCACCGAGTTGTTGACCTTGAATTGCTCCACCGAATCGATCGCTTGCTTCGACTACACAAACTGATTTGCCTTGCTGAGCAGCCTTTCGTGCAGCAACCAGCCCGCTGATTCCGCCACCAACGATGACGACATCAAAACGAACAGGCATGAACTCAGCCTTCCTCATGCACAAGAGCAACCATGCGAGTCAATACATCTGGATCGGTGTCTGGCGGTACTCCGTGGCCTAAATTCACAACGTGACCGGGAACTGAAAGTCCGCGCTTCAACACATCGCGCACATTTGCTGCCAATGCATCCCAAGGCCCGCTGAGCAATTCAGGATCAATGTTGCCTTGTAAGGGAGTAGTGCCGCCCAACATTTCATTTGCGACATCAAGCGGGGTGAATTGATCGACGCCAACAACGGTTGCACCAACATCGCGCATAGCCACCAGCAGATGCCCGGTTTTGGTGCCGAAGTGCACGCGAGGTACGGGCAGGTCATCAACCATGCTCATGACACTTGCTGAATGTGGTGCAACGAAGGTGAGGTACTCATCCAAAGTGAGTGCGCCAGCCCAAGAATCAAAAAGCTGTAGTGCGCTAGCGCCAGCGAATGCCTGTGCTCGTAAGAACGTGCCAGTGACCTGAGATACCCAGGTGAGCAAGGCGTGCCAGGTGTGCGGATCGTCACGCATCAGCGCCTTGGTGTGTAGATATTCCCGAGATGGGCGACCTTCGACGAGATAAGAAGCCAAAGTAAAAGGTGCACCGGCAAAGCCAATGAGTGGCGTGGTGTTCAACTCTGCGGTAATGATCCCGATGGCTTCGGTGATCGGGGCCAAAGCACTGGGGTCAAGGGCTGGCAGGTTGCGCACCTGATCGGCTGTGCGAATTGCTTCACCCATAACCGGGCCAACGCCAGCCACGATGTCAACGTCGATCCCGGCCAATTTGAGTGGAATAACAATGTCGCTGAAGAAAATCGCAGCGTCTACCTTGTGGCGACGAACGGGCTGCAACGTGATTTCCGCTGCCATATCCGGGCGCAGGCAGGAATCGAGCATGGCCGTTCCCTCACGAAGGGAGCGATATTCAGGGAGCGAACGACCGGCTTGGCGCATCATCCAGATCGGACGGGTGGCTGGGCGGCCACCGCGGTAAGCCGTGATGAGGGGTGAGGCCGCTGTTTTGCCAGAAATGAGTGGGTGCTGCGGAGGCAGAACGTCCGGTGCTGTCATGGCTTCAACTTAGTAGAGATGGGCATCTCCTGCCTTAGGGACCGGTGGTGAACCAGATAGTCATAGAATCTACCTATGGTCATGGTGATGCTCGGTGCGAACCACCATGACGTGACCCTTGATGAGGTGAGCCGGTTAGCGCTAGCCAGCGAGGGCTTGGCCTCAAAGCTCACGTTCGCCAGCCCGGATATCAACGGCGCGGTCGTCCTTTCAACCTGCAACCGCTTTGAAATCTACCTCGATCTCGAGCGTTTTCATGATGCCGTTGATCTCACCACCACATCAATTGCCGTTGCTGCAGGGCTCGATCAAGCATTCGTCGTCGACGCTATGCGCGTTGTGGTTGGCACAGCAGTTGGGCAGCATCTTTTCTCTGTTGCATCAGGCCTTGAGTCGATGGTCGTCGGAGAAGATGAAATTGCGGGCCAAGTTCGGCAAGCTCTTGCAACTGCACAAGCAGATGGCACCACTTCGCCAACTCTTGAACGATTAATGCAACGGGCTCTTGCCACGTCCAAGGCTGTAACAAGTTCAACAGGACTTGGCGCGGCTGGGCGTTCAATTGTCAGTGTCGGTTTAGACATTGCCGAACAGCGTCATGGAGCTCTTGCAGGTCGTCGAGCACTTGTGTTGGGCACAGGTGCTTATGCGCGGGTGGTCACGTCCGCTTTACAAAAGCTTGGATGCTCCGACATTCATGTCTACTCATCATCCGGTCGAGCCAGTCAGTTCGCGTTGAATCGCGAAATCACCGCAGTTGAGTCCGATGAGTTAGTGAAAGCTCTAGCGAATGCCGACATCATCGCTGCTTGCAGCGGTTCGGCGGAATTCCTTATTGATCGTGCACTGATGGAAACTGCGCAAAAACTTCGCGCATCCGACAGGCTTCCCGTTGTGCCAATCATTGACTTGGCACTTTCGCCAGACGTTGCACCTGATGTTTTCGACTTCTCTGGCGCGGATGTTATTAATCTAGAAGTCATTCGCGAGTTTGCTCCACGTGAGCATTCATCAGCGATCCTTGAAGCCCAAGACATTGTGCTGACCGCTGTTTCAGAGTTTGAATTGACCGAATCAGGAAGAACCGCTGACCACGCAGTTGTCGCAATGCGAGCGCATGTGATGGGCATCATCAATGAAGAACTCGAGCGCATCCGCGGGCGAGTTGATGCCGAAACTGCAGAAGAAGTCGCCAAGGCATTGCATCGCGTCTCAAATTCGATTTTGCACACACCTTCGGTCCGAGCACAAGAACTTGCACGCACAGGTGAGTTCGCTGACTACCAAAAAGCTATTCACACGCTCTTTGGTATTGAACTCGATGCCCGCGCCTAACAAGATTCGACTTGGCACTCGCGCGAGCCTGCTTGCTCGAACGCAATCGGCGTCAGTTGGCGATGCACTCTCAGAGGTCAGTGGCCGTGAGTGGGAAGAAATCCTCATACGCACGCCGGGGGATGACACCTCTGCTTCGCTGAACCAACCAGGTAACCCTGGGCTTTTTGTATCTACTCTTCGTAAAGCTTTGCTTGCTGGCGAAGTCGACATGATCGTGCATTCATTTAAAGACTTACCCAGCGCTCCCGAGCCTGGAATCTCGCTGGCTGCTGTTCCGTTGCGTGAGGATCCGCGCGATGTGTTGGTCAGTCATAACGGGTTAACCCTGGCAACATTGCCGCATGGGGCAAAGATCGGAACGAGTTCACCACGGCGCACCGCGATGTTGTTAGCTCTTCGCCCTGATCTGCAGATTCAACCGGTTCGAGGAAATATCGACACGCGAATGCGCAAAGCACTTGAAGGAGATCTTGATGCTGTGGTTCTTGCTTATGCGGGCATTTCGAGGATTGGTCGCACGTCTGTAATTTCTGAAATTCTTGATCCACTGGAGATTGTGCCGGCGCCAGCGCAAGGCGCACTCGCTATTGAATGCCGTACTGGCGATGAAATCTTGGATTTAATCGCTCAACTGCAAGATCCAGCCTCGCGGATCACTACGGCTGCGGAACGTGAAGTCCTCGTTGGTATTAATGCTGAATGCTCGACAGCAATCGGTGCTTACGCGACCTTTGACGGTAGTGAGCTAGTGCTAACCGCAGAACTTTTTGATCGGGAAGAAAGATCACGCGTACACCTTCGCGAAACTTTGCAGGTTGGCGATGTCAGGCGTGCGCGTGCGATGGGGCTTCGAGCAGCAGCAGATCTTTTGCGTCCGAGCGAATTTAAGCCTGTGCTATTGGTGAGAGCTAGTGATAACGAGGCCGATGCTGCAGCCTTGAAATCGTTGGGCATCGCGTCTATTTCTGATTCATATTTGCACATGACGCAGTCAGAATCACCTGATGATGGCGCAAGGTTGCTAGAAGCAATGCGCTCGGGCGTCGATTGGTTTGTCGTAACGTCACAAATGGCTATTCCGAGTTGGGGAAACCTTGTTGGCCGCGAAGAACTTCAAGCAGCTCTCGTTTCCGCAAAAAAAGCAGGAATGAAGATCGCAGTAGTCGGCGCAAAGACAGCAGAAACAGTGCGAAGCCTGGGCGTTGAGGTTGATCTGATTCCGCGTGAGCAATCGGCTGCAGGACTTATTGCGGAAATGCCAAAACCGGTTGGCTCGGTGGTCTTCCCGCACGGCAGCATCGCGATGCGGGCGTTGCCAGATGGACTAGTTGCACGTGGGGCCAGAGTTCATGAAGGTGTGGTGTACGAAACGACTGTGGTAAATCATGAACCAGTATCAACTTTGCTGTTACAGGAAGACCACATAGGAGCACTCATTCTGCGCTCACCTAGTGCGGCGAGAGCAGTTCATCAAAAGTTTGGTTCAGCACCGTCGGTTCCCGTTGTAGTTTCTGGGCCAACCACAGCTGCAGCGGCACGGGAACTGGGCTTCGCGGTTGTTGGCATTTCCGAAAGCCCAGCAGCTGAAGATATGGCTGCGGAGATTCACCAACATTTAACTGCGTAATTTCTTCACTTTTCGTATCTCTTACGTGAGTTATCCACTGATTAGCTCGCAGTCAGTTGCTATCCACAGATAATTCTGTGGCATTTTCATCACCTACCTCACTGCCGCATTGTTGCGGGATCGAGAACACACTCGATTCGCACTTGGGAGGTTCCATGCACGACATCACACTTACCGTGGTTGGCAACGTGGTCAGCGACGTGTCAATGCGTTTTAGCTCAGCTGGTGATCCAGTGGCTTCTTTTCGGATAGCTTGCACGCCGCGTCGCTTTGATCGCACAACCGATCGCTGGGTCGATAGCGACACTCACTATTTTGGAGTCAGTTGCTGGAGAGATATGGCGCATAACGTTGTTCAATCAATTACTAAAGGCATGCCAATCGTGGTTCATGGGCGGCTTCGCACCCGCGAAGTCGAGCGAGCATGCGGAGATGCCAGTCACAAGATTCACTATCAAGACATCGAAGCACGCTCCGTGGGCCCAGATCTGGCTCGCGGCGTTGCTTCCTTCAATCGGGTAAAGCGGCAGGCAGTAGTGGAGAGCGAAGAACGACTCATCGCTGACCTGCAGGGCGCAGCCTTGGCTCTTGCCGAGCTGGATGGCATCCCGGAAGGTATCGATCCAGAGACGGGCGAGATGTCGCAGGATTACGCCCGAATCGCGGCAGATCAGATGGAATCCGTCCCCGTCGGAGCCTGATCAATCTGCCCTGAACTCGGCCATAGCCGCGGGCCATTAGGCTCACCGGTTATGGCCGAGTTCATTTATACCCTCAGCAAGGCACGCAAAGCACATGGCGACAAGGTCGTTCTTGACGATGTGACCCTCTCTTTCTTACCCGGCGCCAAGATTGGCGTCGTTGGACCCAACGGTGCAGGTAAGTCCAGCCTCCTAAAGATCATGGCTGGCATGGATGACGTTTCCAATGGCGATGCCAAACTCCATGAGGGCTTCACCGTGGGTTTCCTGCAGCAGGAACCAAAGTTGGATGAGACCAAGACAGTGCTGGAGAACGTGCAAGACGGAGTCTCTGAGACCAAAGCCATGGTCGACCGCTTCAACGCTATCTCTGTAGAGATGGCTAACCCTGACGCTGACTTTGACACCCTGCTCGCTGAAATGGGTGTGCTGCAAGAAGCCATCGATCACAAGAATGCCTGGGACCTTGACGCTCAACTCGAGCAAGCCATGGACGCCCTTCGCTGCCCAGCACCTGATTCTGAAATTGGGGTGCTTTCCGGTGGCGAGAAGCGTCGGGTTGCCTTGTGTCAGTTGCTCCTTCGCCAGCCAGACCTCTTGCTGCTTGACGAACCAACCAACCACCTCGATGCCGAGAGTGTGAACTGGCTCGAACAGCATCTTGAAAAATATCCAGGCACGGTTATAGCGATCACGCACGATAGGTACTTCCTAGACAACGTTGCTGAATGGATTCTGGAGCTGGACCGCGGTCGCGCCTATCCATATGAAGGCAACTACTCCACATATTTGGAAACCAAGTCAACTCGCCTCAAGGTGGAGGGTGCCAAAGACGTCAAACTGCAAAAGCGACTGACAGATGAATTGTCGTGGGTGCGCTCCAACGCTAAGGCGCGTCAAACCAAGAGCCGTGCTCGCCTTGATCGCTACGAAGAGATGGCTGCAGAAGCCGATAAGGCCCGCAAGTTAGATATGGAAGAAATCCAGATTCCACCCGGCCCGCGTTTGGGTTCGGTTGTTGTTGAAGCAAAGAACCTGACCAAGGCTTTCGGCGATCGTATTTTGATCGATGATCTTTCTTTCACCCTACCTCGCAACGGTATTGTCGGCGTGATTGGTCCCAACGGTGTTGGTAAGACCACCTTGTTCAAGATGATTGTTGCTGCGGCAACCGGCGGCACAGAGCCTGATGATTTGCCAACAACGGGTGAGCTAAAAATCGGTGAGACCGTCAAGCTTTCTTATGTTGACCAGAACCGTGCCGGTTTAGATCCCGACAAGAACGTCTGGGAGGTTGTCTCTGATGGAATGGACTGGATCAAAGTCGGTAACGTTGAAATGCCTTCGCGCGCGTATGTCTCGGTCTTTGGTTTTAAGGGGCCAGATCAACAAAAAGCATCCAAGGTTCTCTCGGGTGGTGAACGAAACCGACTGAACTTGGCAATGACTTTGAAAATGGGCGGAAACCTGCTGCTGCTCGACGAACCAACCAACGACCTCGACGTTGAAACTCTGGGATCTTTGGAGAACGCACTCCTCGAATTCCCTGGATGTGCGGTTATTACCTCGCATGATCGCTGGTTCCTAGACCGCATCGCTACGCACATTCTCGCGTATGAAGGTGACTCACAATGGTTTTGGTATGAGGGCAATTTTGAGAGTTACGAGAAGAACAAGATTGAACGACTTGGGCTTGAAGCAGCTCGTCCGCATCGTGCGACCTACCGCAAACTCACGAGAGGTTAAGCATGACTGTTGTACGAATGATGATGCAGCGACGTATTGCTGATCTTGATGGTCAAGGCCATGTCAATAATGTGAAGTACAGCGAATACATTCAAGAAGCACGAGTGAATTTGAAAAACGTACTCTTAGGCGAGCTTGCGCCTTCCTTTTCTCAGGTTGTTGCAAAGATGGAAATCAATTACAAGGTTTCCCTCTTGCACGGTTACGAGCCAGTGCCGATTGACGCCTGGATCTCAAGAATTGGCAATAAGTCTTATGATATTTCGTATGTGTTGTACGACGAGCAGGGCCGCGTTTCTCTCACCGCAATCGGCACGATGGTTGCAACGAGTGGCGGCAATTCACACCCGATTCCCGAAGACGTACGAGCAGTTCTGGAATCCCATATGGTAGTGCCCACGGTTTAGCGCAGTACTTTGCGAGTTGAGTGAGCGTTTTAGCTTTCGAACGGTGACGGACGATCGTCATAAATGTTCTGCATACCAAATGCCGAACTTGCAAAATATTGCCAGAGTTCATCACCAAGTTCTTGGGTGAGGTCTTGTTCTTCCATCGATGCGTGCATCAACACCAGCCAACGATCACGTGCCACCGAATCAACCGGGAAAGGCGCATGGCGCATCCGAAGCCTTGGGTGCCCTCTTAGGTCGCCATAGGTGCCAGGGCCACCCCAATATTGTTCAAGAAACCAGCGGAGTCGATCTTCTGCTGGCCCGAGATCTTCTTCTGGATACATCGGACGAAGGATGGGATCCGTGGCAATTCGTTGGTAGAACGAGTGCACTAATGCCTGAAAAAATTCAGCGCCACCAAATTGTTCGTACAGGCTTAGCTCAGTGGTCACGAAGGAATTGTTTCGGATAGCTCGGTGAAGGCTTGCGCCTGCTCCACAATCCCGCGAGCCATTGGTGGGAAGACGAACGCGTGGAAGGGGGCAACCATCCACCAGTAGGTATGGCCGGCAAGCCCGCGTGGCCAAAAAACTGCGCGTTGGCGAAGGATTGATCCGCCATCTGGGCCCGGCTCAACGCGAAACTCCAGCCACGCCTTACCCGGCATCTTCATTTCGGCTTTGAGGCGAAAAACTTCTGGGTAAGTGCGTTCTTCAACACGCCAAAAATCCAACGGCTCGCCGACATGGATCCCGTTGGGGTCGCGCCTACCGCGTCGCAACCCAACACCACCGATCAACTTGTCGAAAGCTCCGCGCACCCACCAAAGCAGATTCGCGGCGTACCAACCGTTATCTCCACCAATACGTTCTACTGCTCTCCAAAGATCCTGCGGTGATGACGTCGATTCAACAACTCGAATGTCGTTGTAAAGGGTGCCGCCCGACCACGAAGGATCAGTAGGCAGAGGTTCACTAGCTGCGCCACTCATACTTGCACCACTCCAGCGTGTAGTGACTTGCATGTCGCGAATTCGAATAAGAGCTCGTTCAACCGCGTCGGCAAAAGTGAGAAGCCCGCCATCTGGATCAGGTATGTATTGCTTGATGTCATCGTTGTTACACACTGATGGGTGTCTAAGTGAACGCACCAATGGCCGAGCAATTGAACGGGGCACCGGAGTCACCAAGTTAACCCAGTGACTCGATAACTGTGGCGACAACATGTTGATGGGCAGGATGATTCGCCGGCGTAGTCCAGCCACCTTTGCGTAGGTCTGCATCATGCCTTGGTAGGTAAGCACATCAGGTCCACCGATATCAAAGGAGCGGCTTACTTCGCGCGGAAGGTCAGCACATTCAGTGAGGTACCGCAACACATCACGAATTGCAATCGGTTGCGTCTTCATCCGCACCCAGCGGGGGGCAATCATTGCGGGCAAACGTTCAGTGAGGTACCGCAACATCTCGAAAGAAGCTGATCCAGATCCGATGATGACTGCTGCCCGTAGTTCGATTGTTGGGACCCCACTTGCGCGCAGTGCCTGGCCAACATGCACACGCGAACGCATGTGAGGTGACATGGATTCTTCAGTGAGCTCGGGGGCAAGACCACCCAAGTAAATAATTTTGCCTACGTGTTGTTGCGCGGCGGCATGAGAAAAAGTTTCGGCCATCGCAAATTCAGCTTCTTCAAGGTGGCGGCCCTGTTGCAAGGAATGAAGTAAGTAGTAGGCAACGTCTACATCGCTTAATGCTCGATTAACCGCAACAGTGTCGGTCGCATCTCCGACAACGATCTCAACTTCACTGCTCCAGGGAATATCTCGAAGTTTTTCAGGAGAGCGGACTAAGACGCGAACGTCATAGCCTTTTGCTAACAATTCTGGAATCAAGCGTCCGCCGACGTATCCAGTAGCGCCGGTCACTAGGCATCGTGTCATGAGGAAAGACTAAACCCGATTGCCCTTCCACATTCACACCCACCCGGGTAATTACTGTGCATCCATCCCAGTCCACTTGGCCATAAATGCCAGAGTCTCGGCAGACTCCTCGATCGACTTACTCATCGACCGCGCCCCGTGTCCAACATTGCTTTCCGTTCGAAGCAAAATGGGGCGAGATCCGCTGCTTGCGTGCTGCAAGGCTGCTGCCATTTTCCGCCCGTGCATCGGATCTGTGCGGGTGTCATTGTCGAATACGGCGATCATCGTTGCCGGGTAATCGGTTCCTTCTTTCACACAGTGGTACGGCGAGTAATTGATCAACCAGTTGAACTGTTCAGGATCAGCTGGGTCGCCATATTCAACTGTCCACGTCGGCCCAAGCTCGGACGAGACATAACGAACCATGTCAAGAAGGGGTGCTACGCAGACAACAGCGTTAAAGAGTTGTGGTTGCTGAGTAATTGCGGCGCCAACAAGTAGGCCACCGTTTGAACCGCCATAAATTGCGAGTCGCTCGGGTGTGGTCCAGCCCTGCTCGGCAAGGTATTTAGCTGCGGCGTGAAAGTCTTCATAAACATTTTGCTTTTTCTCGAGCATGCCATCGCGATGCCAGTCTTCGCCCTCTTCACCGCCACCACGTAGGCAGGCAACAGCCCAAACTCCGCCTGCTTCAACCCAGGCCAGAGTTGCAGCTGAGTAGCCAGGCGTCATGGAAATGCCGAATCCGCCATATCCATAAAGCACCGTTGGCCGAGGTTGGTCTGGCTTGGCCGTCGGCGAAATGATGAACATCCGCACTTGCGTTCCATCACTTGATGTGTAGGTAACAAGGCTGGAATGAACTGCAGGAACTTCAACAGCCCCGGGAGGCGCGGCAAAAAGACTGACCTCGCGAGTTCGAGCGTCGTATTGATACACATGCGGCACCGTGACGTGATCTGTGTAGACAAACCAGATAACCGGTCCGCCATCGATGTGTTCGATTGGACCACTTGTCGTGCCAGCGCCCGGAAGAGGGACTTCTTCAATGAAGCTTCCATCGTCGGCGCGATGGATGGCGAGTTCACCAACTCCATGGCGAGTTTTTGCCACCATGAGCAATGGGAATTCAAGTTCATCGCCGTCAAGGATTGCGAAAGAGTCAAAAACCGCATCAGGATCTTGGGCGATGAAATCAGTCCACTGTGAAAGGTCGTTGGGATCTGCGATCGCTAAGCGCGCCCGAGGGGCATCGAGATCAGTGGTTACAAAGATGCGGCCATCTCGCGCAAAAGACAACGAGGTTTGTGCATCGACATCACCTTGAACCAAAGTGAACGCTGGGCGCTCTGGACTGCAGGCGTGTAAATCCGCGATCCACAGATCATTTCGAGGCTCTGTGCCTTCAGCTGCTGACACCTCAAGCCAGCGGCCATCAAGACTCACGTGCACGCCGTAGTAATTCGTCATGTTCATGCCAGCGCCGAACACGAGAATGTCTTCGTTGCTGCCTACATAGTGCAGATAGACGCGGCGGTGAAAGTTTTGCTCTGACTCTGGAAGAAGTTCAGGAGCTATGCGGCGCACGTAATAAAAAGCTTCGCCACCGACGAGCCAAGCGATAGGCGAGAAGCGACAGCGATCAAGCGGACCATCGATGATTTCTCCCGTGGCGACATCCATCACGTAGAGCACTGATTCTTCAGTTCCACCCTCAGAGATTTGGTACGTAAGACGGTCACCTTCCTTTGAAGGTTGCCAGGCATCAAGAGTGGTCAGCCCATTTGGATCGAGCACCATGGGATCGATAAGTACGCGCTCAATCCCGTTCTCGGTCACCAATAACGATGCAAATTGCTCACCGGGGCTTCGTCGCATGAAAAAGGTGCGTTCGCCGCGGTAATAAGGCGGCGAAATCGTGCCGGCGCCCAAGAGTTGCTGCATCCGCGCTGCGAAGCCATCGCGCGATTGCCACGTAGCACGCTCGGCGCTCATGAGCTGGCCTTGTTCGGCCACCCAGGAAGTGGTCTCCGGGCTGTTGGCCGTTTCTAGCCAGCGATACGGGTCAGGTACGACTGTGCCGTGGTAGTTATCGGCTACGTCTGATCGGGCTGTGCTTGGGTATTGAGGAGTCGTCACTGGCTCACCATAGAGTGAACCCGTGGCTTCCTTGCATGACCTCACTGCACTCGAGCAGGCGCGCGCGATTGCCCGGCGTGAAGTTTCATCCGTAGAACTGGCAAATCACTATCTTGAACGTGCAGATCAGCTTGATTCCACCGTTGGCGCATTTGCGTTGCGCACTCCACAGGAGGCTCGAATCCAGGCGGCGCAGGCCGATGCTCAGCTGGATCGAGTTGACCTTTCACCACTTCACGGTGTGGTAATTCCCCCGAAGGATCTTGAAGCCTGGGCTGGCGTGCAGTGCCGGCTGGGATCCGCAGCCTTTCACTTCATCCCTGAATTTGATGACCATGTGGTAACGCGAATGAAAGAAGCCGCTTTCATTTTCACTGGCAAAACCAACACTCCTGAATTTGGGCTTCCTTCCTACACTGAGCCCGACGTGGCGCCACCGGCTCGAACGCCTTTTGATTTATCTCGTACTGCTGGTGGTTCAAGCGGTGGAGCGGCCACTGCGGTTGCTTCCGGATTAGTTGCCGCGGCGGTCGGCTCTGATGGTGGCGGCTCGATTCGAATTCCAGCGAGTTGCTGCGGACTGGTCGGGCTAAAGCCCAGCCGTGGGCGAATTTCAAATGGGCCAAACGGCGAAGGCGTCGGTGAGCTGAGTGTTCATGGCCCAATCGCTCGGACCGTCAGTGATGCTGCCGCAATTCTGGATGTTCTGAGCAAGCCCTTTGTGGGCGATCTATTTATTGCGCCGCGGCTTGCCCGTGGAAGCTCTTTCTTACAGGCAGCGTCAACGCCACCTGAACGGTTACGCATTGGTCGATTTGCAACGCCAATAATTGTGGATGTTCCGCTTGATTCTGAAGTTTTGCAAGCCTACGAGTCTGCCTCGGCGCTGCTTGAATCCTTAGGACACGAAGTCATTGACATCCCGGTGCCTTTTCCGGAGGATATTTTTTCATATTTTGAGATCTTGTGGAGTTCACTGACTGCCGCTGCGCAATTGGAAGACGACCAGTTTGAAAAACTACGCCCACTGACTCAATGGTTGTTTAAGAAAGGCCAAGAAGTGTCTGGTACGCAACTTGCGCACACGATCTCTGGACTTCGCACTATTTCACATGAATCCCTTCAAAAGATGAGCGCTTACGACGTGATTTTGACGCCGACTCTGGCTCAGTTACCACCGCTTATTGGTGCCATGCGCGATGACGAAGATCCGGCGGCAGATTTCGCCGCACAATGTGCTTTCACGCCTTTCACTTCGCCATTCAACATGACAGGTCAACCGGCGATCTCGCTGCCACTTCATTGGACTGATGCGGGCATACCGGTCGGAGTGCAACTCGTAGGACGGCTTTTTGACGAGTACACCCTGATTGCTTTGGCTGCTCAACTGGAGACAGCCGAGCCTTGGCTTCATCGACATCCACAAATCTGGTGAGATACACGCATCTTTGAACCAAAACTCAATCCAACATTTGACTAGTCCCGGTCGCGAGCTTGAGCTCGGATAGAGCGTTCCACTCCGTCTCGACCTTCGCTTACTAACCGACGGCCAGCAGGACCCAGATCCGCAGCTTCGTCACTTGCAAGAAGTGCGTCAGTGAGACGCAAAGTTTCGGCATCCGCGAGTAAGAACGGATACAAACCAACGGTGAGTTCCTGAGCGATTTCGTGGGTGCGATCGCGCCAGATTCGTGGGATCTCCGCAAAGTATTTTTCACGGAAGGTCGTCAAAATGTCGCGCTGTTCGGGCTGAATGAACCCGCCCAACGTGGCACCGATCAGTGCATTTGGCAGGTCGGTTCGCTCGAAGAGATCAGTCCATGCAATTTGCTTTGCACCATGTGATGGCCGAGAAGCAAAGGCATGAGCGGCATATCTGCGGCCGGTAGCTGTGTCGTCAGACTTGAGTTCGTTTTCTACCGCCTCGTCACTGATCTTGCCGGTTGTGACTAACCGATCCAGCATGAACCAGCGCAGGTCAGTATCTACCGCAAGTCCTGGCCAGATGATTGAACCATCGAGCAACCCGGTAACGGTTGCCAGATCTGCATCAGATCGTGCCGCCCCGATGAACGCGCGGGTGAATGCGAGTTGATGGTCGCTGCCAGATGCTGCCGACTGCGCAAGTTTGCTCGTTGCAGCAGCCAAACGATCGTTGTAGATTTCACGATGATTTTCTGCTGCGTATTGATCAATTGCACTCTTGAGTTGGCGCAGCACGCCTTGAACAACACCGATATCAGATTCAGTTGCAGTGCCACTCAAGACAAGAGTCAGATAATCACCTGTTGATACTTCGGCATCGCGGGTC
>Ga0194035_1000608_pt1 | contig 20109 bp, 16 predicted proteins | sample JunL2320m_MetaG_FD_148680 | JGI IMG/M metagenome (GOLD analysis project Ga0194035, IMG submission 148680) | Anoxic zone freshwater microbial communities from boreal shield lake in IISD Experimental Lakes Area, Ontario, Canada - Jun2016-L239-20m | ecosystem: Environmental > Aquatic > Freshwater >...
GAGGGGTAAGGGGGCGGAGAAGTGGCATTGTATATTTCAGCCAATACTCCGGTTAATCCGATTCCTCCGGGAACTGAGTCGAGCTCGGTGATGACCATGCCGTCCTGGGTGGGGATGATGTCCGGTCTGATGACTGCGGGAATCTGGTCACGAAACCGTTTCATGCGGCTGTAGGTGATGAGCCCCTCCGGCTTCCCTTGGTCCAGGTATCCTGCGATCCAGGCTGGCTGGAGGCCTCGTACACTGTCGAGATAGAGGCGGTTCAGGGCCTGATAAAAGGAAAGGAGCTGCGGTCCGAGTCGATGGAAAAAATCTAACTGATCTTTTGTGAGCAGGAACGGTGTGACCGCAATGCGCCAAGTCGTTGTGGCGGTGACGATTTCGGAAGCCGAAGCCTGTCCGGGCAAAGATGGAAAGAGACCAGCTTGGCTCAGCTGGTCGCGGATGAGTGCGCAGCGGTGAAGAAGGTCGGAGGTAGCCAAGTCAGACAGAGGCAGTATCCCTGTGAATGAGCGCTCCTCATGCGAGGACAAAGAACTGTAACACGGGCTTTGGGACCATACAAGGGGCGAAGAGGGCGGCAAGGGAAGGACAGCGTCGCTCGCCGGATTGGCATCAGAGATGAGCTCCGGTCAAAAAATGACATCCCCTTGGGCGTCTCTGTCGAATGGTGCTAGTATGGGCCGCACATTGATTGGATCCCTATTATGTCCGCAAATTCTGAAGAGTTGGTGGGTGCGTTTGTAACACCACCGATCGCGCTGCCACAACTTGTGCCGAGCCGCACCTGTCTCCAGTGCGATGTCTGTTGCCGGTTTCCTGACCCCGATAGCGCCCTGCGTCCGTACTTTACCGAGAACGAAATCACCCTGGCTCTGGCCGGGGGCATTGAGGGCACGGTCTTTCCCAACCGGCTGGGGTCGCAGGTGATTCTGGTTCCCGATCCTCACGGCGAGGGGTATCTCTGCCCGGTATTCGATGCCGCAACTTCAAGGTGTCGTATCTACGAGCAACGTCCGTTCGATTGTCAGCTCTATCCGCTGGCATTGATGTGGAATGAGCTGCATGATCAGGCATTGTTGGGGTGGGATACGAAATGTCCCTTCATGCGAGAGGAGATTCCAGCGGAAATTCAGCGTCATGCCGATCGGGTGATGGCCTTGCTCGATCAACCGGGTGTCCGTGACCACGTCGTTGCGCATCCTCGCCTCATCGGACAGTTTCAAGAGGAGGTGGTCGTGCTTGCGCTTCTTTCACGCCTCACTGATGCCGTGGTGAGGCAGTGGGGGACTGCGCCGCTGCATCGGTTCACACTGGACGATATTCCGCGCATGACGACGGCGTTAGACCGGTCTGGGTGGCGCCACGCTCAGTCGCTCGCAGCCTATTCGCCGGTCTATCACTACATGTGGAATGGATTACTGGCCTATTGGTGGATGGACCTTGAGGGCGCCTTTTGCCTCTTTGCCCAATCGCCGGATGGCTGGTTCATGCCTCTGCCTCCGATCGGAGCCGGCTCGATCGACCAGCCTCTGTGTGAGGCGATGGGGCTGCTGCGTCGCTGGAACAGTGATTCGCCGGTCAGCCGAGTTGAGAATGTGCCTTCCCAGTTAGTTTCGGAGTTCGAGCGACTGGGCTATCGGCTGATGTCCAAGGAACCCGACTATCTGTATTGCGCGACAGATCTTGAGGCTTTGGCGGGCGACCGGTATCGATCTCAACGAGCGCTGTGCAATCGATTTGAGCGTGAGCAGCCTTTTGAGGTGAGTACCTATCAGGTTGGCGATCGTCAGGACTGTCGTGCCCTTCTCGCAAACTGGTCACGGCAGAAGCGAGCGGAAGGGCTTGAGTCATTCGGTGCAATGCTGTTGGCCGATGCGGCGCCGGCTCACGAAGTCATCTGGTCCCAGGCATCGGCTCTTCGACTCACAGGAAAGGTCGTGAAAATTCACGGTCGGCTCTGCGCGTATACCTTTGGCTATTGGTTGACGAGCACGACATTCTGTGTCCTCTTAGAGGTGACCGACCGGACTGTTCCGGGTCTGGCGCAGTATCTATTTCGGGAGACCTGTCGGATGGCTGTGGCGGAAGGGGCCGAATACATCAATGCAATGGATGACGCAGGCCTACCAGGATTGCGCGCTTCGAAACAGGCCTATCATCCCGTCATGCTGATTCCCAACTTTGCCGCTTTTCCGGCCTGTGCCTCATGAAGACCTCCATGGCCGTAACATTCTTCGATCTTCGCCGTTATCGGTGGCTGCCCTATCTCCTGATCGCCATTACCGTATGTGCGCTCTTTGCCGGTATCGTTTTGACCCGGTTCGTCGAAGATCGCTTCGTGGAAGCAACGGGAAAAGAACTCACGCTGGCCGCGTCGGAAGTGGCCGAGAAGATCGACCGGATGTTGTTCGAGCGCCAGGGCGACGTTCTCATGATGGCCCGAGCCTTTTCGGCGCAAGCTACCGATCCGACATATCTCTCCGAGTTTCTGAGATGGATGAAGACGGAATATTCCCCAGTCTATCTGTCGATCGCGGTTACGGATAGTCAGGGTATGGTTGTGGCGGCGACGGAGTCCTCGCTGGTAGGGCGCGACGATAGCCGCAGGGGCTCGTTTATTGCCGCGCGTGCGACGCGGCGACTCGATATTGCCGACGTCGGGGTCCAGGAGGCGGAGAGTGGCGTCGCTACGATCGCGTTTACGGCCCCGATTTTCGATCAGCAAGGCGCGTTTGTAGGTGTCGTGACTTCGCGGGTGGCGGTTCCATTCTTGGAGGAAGTGATAACCAGGACCATTCGCTTCCTTGAAGCAGGACAAAAAGCAGGCGTGCGAGTTGCCTACCAAATGCTGACGAAGCAGGGCAGGGTATTTGCCGATTCGGACCGGTCCAGCAAGGGGGGCGCCAATCTGAAAGAACTCAGTTCCCCTTCAATGTTACTGAGCGAGGCCGGTGTGCCGGGGTACATCGAAGAAGAGCATGTGCACCGGCATGTCCAGGTGGTTACCGGCTACGCGCAGACCAAGGGTTTTAGAGAATCTGCGGGGCTGGCCTGGTCGGTCCTGCTGCGCATGGATCGGCAGGATATCCTGGCGCCTATTCATGCGTTCTTATGGAAAGTGTGGATTGTAGGCGGGGTGGTTTGGGTTCCCCTGCTGGGGTTGTTGCTCTGGGCGACGGCGCGATTGCGCGCAGAACATCGGCAGGCGCAACAGGAAAATGCCTGGGCGAAAGCCGCTGAAACCGCGTTGCTCCAGAGTCAGGAACGAAACCGAGCCATCGTTGATACCGCGCTTGATGGGGTGATCAGCATCGATTCGACGGGGATGGTGACTGATTGGAATGCACAGGCCACGGCAATTTTCGGATGGTCCCGCGAGGAAGCCCTGGGGCGGGCCCTTTCCGAAACCATCATTCCTGAGCAGGATTGTCGAGCGCATGAACATGGCCTCCGTGAATTTTTCCGAACAGGGGCCGGTGCGATCTTGAACCGCCGGATTGAAGTTGTCGCCCGACACAAGGACGGGCGTGAATTTCCCGTTGAACTTGCAGTGTCACCGGCAAAAATCGGGGATGCGTACATCTTCAGTGCCTTTATCAGGGACATCACAGACCGCCGGCGGGCTGAACAGCGTGTCGTAGCTCAGTATGCGGTGACCCGCGTCCTCTCCGAGGCGACGACGATGGAAGAGGCGGTGCCGAAAATCATTCAGGCAATTGGGGAGAGCTTAGAATGGGATCTGGGCCTGTTTTGGCGGGTTGATAAGGCAACGGGAACGTTGCACTGTTGCGATCAGTGGAAGGCGTCATCCCTGCAGGACGAGCCGTTTATCCTGGATAGCCTGCAGCGTGTGTTTTCGCGCGGCGAGGATTTGCCCGGACGTATTTGGGCCAGCGGAAAATCGGTCTGGATAGTGGACCTCAAAGCGGATACTGATTTTTCTCGCGGAGAACAGGCTCAACAGGCTGGGTTTCATGTGGCCTTTGGATTGCCTTTTCTCATCGGGACCGAGATAGGGGGCGTCATCGAGTTCTTCAGTCTTCCGGTAAGGCAGCCCGATGACGAGTTGTTGAAGATGGCGGATGACATCGGTCTCAAGATCGGCCAGTTTGGCGAGCGGGCTCGCACGGAAGCGGTGTTGCACGAAACCGAGGCGCAATTGCAACAAGCGCAGAAGATGGAGGCAGTGGGGCGATTGGCCGGCGGTATGGCGCACGACTTCAATAATCTCCTCACGGTGATTCGAGGGTACAGCGAGTTGTTCCTGGGCCGCTTGGGGCCTACCGATGCCATGAGAAAGGATATGGAAGAGGTGAAGAAGGCGGCAGATCGGGCCTCCGGGCTGACGCGTCAATTGCTTGCGTTCAGCCGCCGTCAGTTCATCGCAGCAAAAGTCCTTGATCTCAACGCCCTTGTTGCCAATATGGACGGTATGTTGCGGCGTCTCATCGGTGAAGATATCGTCGAATTCAATACCGATCTCGATGCTTCGACCGGCGCCATCAAGGCGGACCCCGGACAGATCGAGCAGGTCATCATGAACCTGGTCGTCAACGCGCGGGATGCGATGCCCACGGGCGGGCGACTGACGATTGAAACACGGAATGTGACGATTGGGGAAGAAGTAAGCCTGGGTGGCGTGGGGGTGGTGCCGGGATCATATGTATTGCTGGCGGTTCGCGATAGTGGCCAAGGAATGGACGCTGAAACCCAGTCGCATCTGTTCGAGCCGTTCTTTACGACAAAGGAAAAAGGAAAAGGGACGGGACTGGGACTCTCGACCGTCTATGGCATCGTCAAGCAGAGCGGAGGAAGCATCTTCGTGGAAAGCGCTCCCGGTCTCGGCACGACGTTCAGGATCTACCTCCCACGGGTTGAACAAGAGGCGCCAGGGACGGTGGCAGGTGTTGAAGTAATCGATCCGGCACGTGGCCACGAAACGATTCTCTTGGTTGAGGACGAGCCGGCAGTCCGCGGTCTCGTGCACGAGACATTACATCTCCAGGGTTATACGGTGCTGGAGGCGCGTCATGGCATTGAGGCCCTACTTACCAGCGCAAGATATGGGGGTCCTATTCATCTGTTATTGACAGATGTTGTCATGCCACAGATGAGCGGGCCTGAAGTTGCGGAGAAGATCTTGACCATTCGACCAGAGATCAAAGTGCTCTACATATCGGGATATCCGGACCATCCGGTGTTTGAACAGGGCGGCGTGAGTCTCCAGGTCGGGTTCCTGCAAAAGCCCTTCTCACCCCCTGCGCTGGCGCAAAAAGTGCGCGAAGTGTTGGACAGTGTGAAAGCCGCGTAGACTGGTTGATTTGGTTCATCTGGTTAATTTCGTTCAACCAAACAAACGAGATAAACCAAACAAACCAAATGAACGAGTCAGGCTTGCGGACTGTTTCAGCATCCTGCCAACTGCTTGATCTTCAGGCTCGGTTCCGTTTATCGTGGCTGCACCGAACCAGATTATCCAAATAGACCAGAGAGACAGAACGATGCAGCAAGGACGCGAACTCGACATCGGGCACTATCGAATTACGCAGGAACCGTTCTACGAGGAGGTTCGTGGCGAGATCGGGTTGTTCACAATTGCGGCAAACAGCAAGATGCCGGTTATGCTCAAGGGGCCGACCGGCTGCGGGAAGACCCGATTTGTCCAGCATATGGCCTACAGGCTTGGCCGTCCGTTGATCACGGTGGCCTGTCACGAGGATCTTACTGCCTCAGATCTCGTGGGGCGTTATCTGCTCAAGGGCCAAGAGACGGTCTGGGTCGATGGGCCGCTGACGCTCGGCGTGAAGCATGGCGCGATTGTCTATCTAGATGAAATCGTCGAGGCACGGAAAGATACGACGGTCATCATCCATCCCCTGAGCGACGATCGCCGCTTCCTGCCGATCGAAAAGAAAGGCCAGATTCTTGAAGCGGCCGACGACTTCCTCCTGGTGATTTCCTATAATCCCGGGTACCAGAGCGTGCTCAAGGACTTGAAACAAAGCACGAAGCAGCGTTTCATGGCGATTGAGTTTGACTATCCGGCGCCTGACGTCGAAACCGCCGTGGTTGAACGGGAGGCAGGGGTCAGCCGTGATCTTGCGGCAAGCCTAGTCAAACTCGGCGGGAAGGTGCGGAACCTCAAGAACCACGGTTTGGAAGAAGGGGTCAGTACCAGATTGTTGATCTATGCTGGGACACTCATTCGGCAGGGCGTAGCCACCGACCGAGCCTGCGATGTCGCGATTGCCCGCCCGATCACCGACGATCCCGATATGCAGCGCAGCATCCTGGAATTGGTAAAAGCCATCTTCTGATTCTCCTCCTCTGGGTCCCATCACGGATGAACTCGCTGATCGTGCAGGACACCAAAGATGGAGCGATTCTCACCGTTCACATCCAACCGAAAGCTTCGGCCACAGAGTGCGTGGGCATTCACGGCGATGCGTTGAAGATTCGTGTGGCCGCTCCACCGGTCGATGGCGCAGCCAATGATGAATTGATCCGGTTTCTGGCGCAGACATTGTCTCTCCCTCTTGCCGCTGTGCACATTGAATCCGGGGCCAGCGGACGGCATAAGCGTGTGCGTCTACGGGGAGTGATGGCAGATCGCGTCATCGCCCGACTCATGCAGAAAGGACCGGACAGAATGAAACGCTCTATCGCATACCTTGTCTGTGGAATGTTCCTCCTCAGCGCTTGTTCCAGCGCCCGTCCTGTTCTGTATCCCAATGAACATATGCAATCGGTGGGGAAAGAGGCAGCGGGGCAGGATATCGAAGACTGTAAAAAGTTAGCCGAATCGGCAGGGGCTGAGGAAGGCAGAGGGAAGGCCGGTCGTGTCGCAACCGGCACCGTCGTGGGTGGCGGAGTCGGCGCAGCAGCTGGGGCGGTCGGCGGAGCCATCTCAGGCTCAGTAGGCCGCGGTTCCATGATCGGAGCCGCGAGCGGTGCAGTGTGGGGATTGTTGACCGGCTTGTACCACGCGTTTGCTGGCCCATCGCAACCGAATCAAGCCTACACGAACTTCGTGAATCGGTGTCTGCAAGAGAAGGGGTATGAGGTGACGGGATGGCAGTAAGAATGGGACGGGACGGAGGGGGAACCTCTGTGCTCGTGGAACGCGCACGCTCAGAAGGTGCTCGTTCGACGTGCGCACTTGAGGTTACCCCCTTCCATCCCGCCACGAGTCGGGGGGAGGAGTGGGAGAGTGAGAATAGGGGAAGCAGTGGCAGGACCATGGGGCAGTCGCTGTGCTCGCGGAACAGAGGAGGGGATGGAGCCCGATGATCTTCTGTGCTCGCGCAACGCACGGCCTCAGAAGGCCCTCGTTGGACGCGCGCAGTGGAAGATCAATCAGGCCCCATCCCTAGAGAGAAACGAGCAAGCTTGGAAGGAACATGTGTATCGTTCGATGCGCGCAGCAGAAGCTGGTTCGCCTAATCCGTTTCCGTCATGTGGTGTGAGTAGGAATGGGGAAGCAAGAATGGGCATGCAGTGGAGCCTGGCCCCATTATCCTCGCATTGAAGCGAGTACCATCCCGGTGGGAAAAAGGAGGGTGAGGGATTGAGGAAGGTTCAGGCTGTCGTTATTGCTGGTTTAGTTTTCAGTCTTGCGGCCTGTGCGGGGTCGGGGCCGTTGTTGAAGTCGAATGCGAAGCTCCAGCTGCAGGGGCGGGAGACGGCGAAGCTTGAAGTGATCATTTGTCAACAGAAAGCCGAGGCGGCTGGGTTGAAGCCAGGCACCGGCGGTCGAAGTGGCAACATGGCGACAGGAGCCGGGCTGGGTTTGCTTAGTGGCGCCGCGGTAGGGGCATCAAGCGGACTCATCGGTGGAGTGCCAGGCGTGATGATCGGGGCGGCAGTCGGAGGCGCACTCGGAGTCATCATCGGTTCAGTGGGTGGCGCCTACAAGCCGCTCGATCCGGATCCTGCTTATGCCGATGCAGTGGTGAAGTGTTTGAGTGAGAAGGGGTATGAGGTGACAGGGTGGCAGTAGGGGCCGGCTGGGACGGAGGGGGGGACCTCTGTGCTCGCGGAACAAAGGAGGGGATGGAGCCTGATGATCTTCTTTGCTCGCGCAACGCGCGGCCTGAGAAGGCCCTCGTTGGACGCGCACAGTGGTAGATCAATCAGCCCCCATCCCTGAAGAGAAACGAGCAAGCTTGGAAGGAGCATGTATATCGTTCGACGTGCGCAGTCGAGGGCTACTCCTCCCTGCCAGCCCGCCACGAGTTGGGGAAATGGGGAAGAAGGTAACTGAAAAGATTTGCTGGGGTGGCAGTGAAGGGGCGGGCTCGCAGTCAGGGCATCCCTTTGCTCCCGGAACGCGCACGATGAAACAGTGCTCGTTCGACGGCCGCAGTCGGGATTGCCCTGGCTGTGAGACCTGAGAGGGGCGATAGGATAAGAAATGTTCGGCTACAAAAAAGATGATCTATGACTGACACCCTTACAAGGCAGAAACGGTCGGAAGTCATGGCCGCAATCAGTTCATTCGGCAATCGGGCTACTGAGTTGCGTCTTGCAAGTATACTGCGGGGAAGTGGTATTACCGGGTGGAGACGGCATCAAGCACTCCCTGGGAGGCCCGATTTCGCATTCCGTCGTGAGCGGCTCGCTGTATTTGTAGACGGGTGATTCTGGCACGGTTGCCCTTGGCACTGCCGAATGCCAAAATCTCGACAGAGCTACTGGAAACCCAAGATCGCGCGAAATAAGTCGAGAGATAAAGCGGTTCAAAGCCTTCTCGCTACAGCGGGCTGGCTAGTCCATAGGATATGGGAACACTCTCTTAAGGAACCAAGCAGCGTTGCCGCAAGACTCATGCTAGATTTGAAGAGCGCCACCAAACGGAATAGAAGGGCATCTTGAATACAAGCGATTTTGAGCAACTACTTGATGAACTGTGCGCCCGCCTGACTTTCGAGTGCGCGAAAGGCCAGCCTTTCAGTGTCTCGAAGTCCTTCGAAAATCGTGTTCGCGAAGTAATCCGAACGCTGCTGGACCATTTTAAGATACCCGTTGACTTCACTCCGCACCCCTACGGTTTCCCCGACATTGTTCTTGGCAAATTTGGAGTAGAGGTAAAGTTCACCACAAACGACACCTGGCGATCTATCGCGAACAGCGTCTTTGAGAGTTTTAGGAACAAAGACGTGAAGCATATTTACGTTGTCTTTGGGAAGATGGGCGGGTGCCCAGAAGTGCGATGGGGCCGGTACGAGGAATGCGTGATGCATGTAAGAACATCTCATGTTCCCCGGTTTGAGGTTGATATTGACGCCAAGGAGTCTTTGTTCAAGAAGTTTGGTATCAGCTACGACCAGTTCTCAGCCCTCTCTGAAGAAGGGCGTATGAAGTATGTCCGCGATTACGCCCGTGATCGTCTTAAGCCGGGCGAACGTCTTTGGTGGCTAGAGGGAAAATCCGACCAAGGCCATTCCCTGCCGATGCAGGTTCAACTCTTTGCGAACCTCAGCAACGAAGAAAAACTCAAGAGGCGCGCCGAAGCTTCATTGCTCTGCCCGCAGATCGTCGGGTCTGGGAGAAACAGAACCAAGTATATCGACCCGATCATGTTCTTGCTCACCTATCACGGAATTTTAGCAACAAGAGATGTGTTTTCGGCCGGCAGTGCCGCAGGGCCCGCGCGAGGTGGGATTTACGTCCAACGAGCTTTGCAGAGGATTCAGCCCCAGATGATCGAAGCCGCAAAGTACTTGGAAGCCTCACTCTTCAAGGAGTATTGGGGGCGAAATGTTCCCCCGAGGAAACGAATACGCGAGTGGTTACAGATGGCGGATGTCTACGCGAAAGTTGCTAATCCACCCTGGGAACCATCGGCCGTTCTGTTCCTAGACCTGCCTTAAACTCGATAGAACTGAATTTGCCACATGCCAGGCAAGTACTGGGGGCACAGCATTCCCGACTTGGCGCTCTGTCTCCCTAAGGCCAGACATAAACAAGAACTTATCTGGAAACGATTGAATTCTCGCTGCCTCCCTCATGGAAATTCGGCGCGGGAGTCGATAATGATACTGAATGTTCCCATGGCATTCCGCCCGTATCGTGTAGCCAGGGCGATCCTGTATTAGCTTGCGGTTTCCCTGTTCCGGGCTCGTATTCGCAAGACTCCAGATATGGTTGATCCTCGGGTTCTGGGGTATTTCTTCCAAATCACCAATCGCGGCTATTGCAGTCATCCAATTCGCCGCACTGCGTTCAGGTATGGGGGGGATATACGGTTGGACGGAATCGATCGTTCCCACAAATAAGACTCGCTCTCTAGTTTGCGGCACTCCATAATCTGCGGCCTGATAAAGCTGATAATGCAGCTTGTAGCCCAAGCCCTCGAAGTCGCCAACAACTTGCCGCAACCACTCTTCGTGCCGAAGAAGTGCCTTGACATTTTCAGCTACGAACACCTTTGGCTTAAGACGCTTTATTGCTTCCACCATCGCCTTGTAGAGGCCACTCCTGGCCCCATTCACACCAGTGCGCTTTCCATTGACGGAAATGTCCTGACAGGGAAAGCCGCCAATCAAAACATCGGCGCTCTTTGGCATACGGTCTAAAAGATCCCAAACATCTCCTCTGAGTATTTCGTGACCCAAGTTCCAACGATAGGTCTTGCAAGCTTCAGCGTTCAAGTCGTTTGCCCATACCACCTCAAACGGCAGTGAACGATAACGCCTCCCGAAGACCTCAAACCCGCCGGTAAACCCAAGGTCCATGCCCCCACAGCCCGAGAACATTGAGGCAACCGTGTATTTATTCGATGGGAACCTGTAGCCGTTAGAAGATTCTGGTATCGTTTTGTACCGAGCCAACTCCTCTCGAACCTGCAGACTCTTCTTTTGTCGCCCCGGCCTATACCCGCTGGTGCGAAAGTATGAGGGGTGTCTCTGCTCGTCGCAATACGCCGCCGCTGATTTCCTGAACCAATCCTTGAGCGTACTCTCCGACAATGAAAGAGCAGCGTACAAGCGCCGCTTCAGGTCGGGCTCGATATTGACGACGATCTTGCCAGAGTTGCCTTTTTGAATCATGCGCATAAGGTAACCTAGGTCACATAAAGCGCGCAACTACATTCTTTGCTCTTCTTTGGCTGGGCAGTGTCAACAGAATGTTAATTAGTCCACCTCATATCTTGGGAGGCATAAGAAGGGGGACATTCTGAACTCTTTAGACCGCCAGGCCATCGGCTAGCACAAGAAAACCAGAATGCTCCCCTAATTCCCATTGGAAGCAATATATTTAAGTTCGTTTCAGGTTTACTCTAACTCCTTTGACTTGGATTGCCTCACCAAGCGAGAAAGGGATTGCCACCTTTCCAGGGCTCAGCATTACCTCCGCGGGGTTAGCTTTAAAAGACCACAACGCTACATTCGCACTGCTCTGAAGTGGAAGTGTTCCTTCGACGACAATTTCCCTGCTTTGTTTAGGCCCAAGAGTGTGAAAGATTAACGCAATTGATTCCCTTCCTCCAGAGTCTAGGCAATCGAGCATAAAGAGATCGGCAGGCAGCCTTATGTCCGCAGTGTTTCCGTGTAGGCTTGTCGTGGGAGCATCAGGGAATATTTGTATGGACTCGCTAGGAACTCCTGGCGTTGCAATCTCCAGCTTCACGGTTACTTGATGTATAGGTCTATCGCTATGGTTCGTTATCAATAAGGGGGTCTTAACGGACCATTCACCTGAATGTAATCGAATTGAAACCGGGGAAACACTTGCAGTCAAACCAGAGCGTGTAGAGTGGAGGCGTTCCGGTTCTATTACATTCAGAATTTTCTCAATCACTGCATCGATACCATCGGAGGTTTTGGCAGCGACACGATCTGCCAATAGTGGAGACTTCTCCAGCACATCCTTGCGGTCCAGTTCATGCCATAGCGGAAGGATCATTTTATTTCCTGCTGATATTTCCTTGGCAAATAGGCCGTCCAACTCAGCTTGCGGCCAGTTCTTCTTAAAGAAGCTCGGACTCAGGATAACAACACCGTAACGGGAGTCGGCCAGGCCCCGATCAATGCTCCTCCTCAGCGAGTCTCCCAGCTTAAGTGAGAACTCGTCATACCACACACTCAGGCCCGCAGAGGAGAGTCCTTTAGCAACCGGTCTTGCCGCAGAATCTTTGTCCTCAGTTGCATGACAGATGAAAACGTCGTGCATGAAAACCTCTCAGAATCATTCGTTTTTGAACACACAACAGGGTAATTCAAATCACTCGGGAAATCGACCCAGATTCACTTCGACTTCAAAGAGAGGTTTTTGAAGAAGACACCTTCAGCACAGACTGGCTTTGCAGTCGGTCACTACGAGGTTTGTGAGTTTTTCGCCTGCGTCGAGTTCGATGGCCAGCCAGGCTAGGCCCGTGAGTTGTTCGTCTTTGTGGCCTCCCGCTCCGCCCTCGATCAGGCTGACGAGGTAGTAGCGACCGGCGGGAATCTTGGTGAACCAGAAATGTCCGGTGGGGTTGGCTCTGGTTGTGCGGAGATATGGGGCCAATCGCTTTTCTGTCTGGAGCCTGGTCAGCACTTCTTGTGGGCAGTCGGTCGGAGTGCGTGGAGCTGTTGCAGGTTCGGCGGAGGCAGGAGATTCTGTCGCTGAACAGGATGTGACTTTGACATTTTGGTCGAACCAGAAACGCGTGTAGGGCGTAATGGGGATGAGATGGACTGGAGCGCCTGCTTGGGTGATGGCTTTCCCGGAGGGGGATGCAAGGAATGCTTGTCCGGTCAGGGTGCTCCGCCCCTTTTGCTTGTAAGGGAAGAGGTCTTTTTCGTTAAAGACTGGCGGTTGAGGTGTCTTGGCGGAAGACCCATTGCCAGGCGCGGCAGCCTGCACCTGGCTTGACCAGAGGATTCCAAACAGGAGTAGGAGGACTGCGGCGCACTGAAGACGATTGCGCAATGGCATGGCCGTTAGGAAGTGGGTGAGGGCGATCCCGACGTTTCGTCCAAGGGTATCGGTGCTGCAGCGGCCTTGTGCTTGAGTGCCCGGCCTTTGGCTGGCGTAGGATCGGTGACGATGCCGTAGACTTCCCGGCCTTCGTGGCGTTCCGGCAGATATTCAGTGATCGGCAAACCGTCTTCACGCACGAATAACAGACAGTGGCAGTATTTGTAGATCTGCATTTCGTCGCAGGCGCACATCCAGCGGCGGAGCTTGGCCTCTGCGGCTTTATCCTTATAAAAGTTACAGGGGCAGAGGGGTTTGCCCAGCTCGTCCATGTGCATCGCGAGGCCCTTGACCACCGCTTCGGTGACTGCGGGCATGGGATGCATAGCAGTCCCGCTCTTCTCCGCAAAGCCCTTCACATACTTCCACATTTTATCGAGACTCTCTTGCTCGGGCTCGGCCATTCCACAATCCTTTCGATAGGCTAGCTTGCAGGATGCTGAAACAGTCCGCCAGCATGGAGAAGTCTGAGGCTCAGATGAAGAACGCCAGGCCTTCACTCAACCTTGACCTCAGCCTAGATTCCTACTTTCTCGCCCCATGCCCGCGCGTTAGCGCATAGTTTACAAGCGCTGGGGCGTCCTTTACAATCCAGGACTTCCCAACACTGCCCGAAAACCCCGTAGGATTTGGATCGCGAATGGAGAAGTCGGATACTCATAAGCAATTGATCGCCAGGTTGGCTGAGGAGCTGGGACCGGCTACAGGACAGCATCTGGTGGCTTGTCTTGCCGAGTCCACTGCGAAGCCGAATCAGGTGGAAGGCGTTTTACTACTGCTCGATGAATTGACGGAGGTTTCACCGAAGGTTGCTTGTGCCGCAATTGAATCGTTTCCCGGCTTGCAACAGCGGGGTCGGCTCAGCGATGCCGTGGCCTGGCTGGATCTGGGGATTGCGTTGGCCGAATCGTCCGGTGCAATCGGACTGAAATATTTCAAAGAGAGCCCGCTGGTTCTGGGTCTGATCGAGCCACCATCGGCCCGGGCGTTGGTGCTGAAAACGGTTCTGGAGTTAGCCGAGCAGGATGCGAATGTCGCGCTGGAATTTCTCCGTGTCTCACCGGAGGTAGTGACGGTCATCCCGCCGGATCAGCTAGGGGCGTGGTTAGAAATCGGGTTTGAACTGACGCAGGTCGATTTCGTCGTTGCGCTGGAGTACATCCGCCAGATTCCCGCAGTCGCCCGGGTGTTGCCCATCCAAGATGCCAGAGCCTGGGCGACGTTCGGACTAAAGCTCATTTCGCAGAATAGTTTTGGCAGGACAGATTATTTCGGGACCATCGAATTTCTCCGCACCAGCCCGCTCATCCTTGGCGATCTCGAAGACCAGTCGGTGAGGGCCAAAGTCGTCATGGTCGGGTCGTTGCTGGCAGAACGTGACCCTGGGTCTGGCATTGCCTGGTTATCGGAGTCGCCGCGCCTGTTGCGTGCCGTGCCGAATGAGGGGTGGCGGTTAAAACTCTTGCAGTACGGGGCTCTGCTGGCAGAACGTGACGCAGAGACAGCGCTGGCTTATTTACGGCGCGCGCCAGAATTGCTGAGCGTGATCGGCGAATCTGCCGGAGCCACGGCTCGTTTTGAGGCCTGGTTCACAGCCGGGATGGAAGTCTTGGCCTACAGTGTCGAAGGAGCCAGGGCTTATTTTGCGCTGGAGTCGCAGAAGTCGCTGACGTCGGTGGAAGCGGCGTTAAGCGGCGTGCCCCTTCGCCAGGTGGCTCGTACCGTGAAACTCTTCGTGCAAGGACTCTGTGGGACGGATCTGACGATCCAAGCGCTCCCCGATTCGCTGAATCAGGAGACATCTCCGCGGGCCATGGTAAGCCAGGATGGGCGCATCATCTTGCTGCCGGCGCTGCTCCGCCGCTATCCCACGGCTGAGGAGAATACGCGCTTGTATCTGGTGATGGCGGCGCACGAAGCGGGGCATGTAGAGTTTGGGACCTACCGGCTGACGCTTGAGCCCCTTGCAGATCTAGTTGTGGTCGTGCGGCAGAGGTATGGCCGGATGAAACAGATACCGCCGGACAGCTTAGCCTCGCTGTTTCGTCTGTATCCCCATTCGGGACTGATCCAGGACTTGTGGATACTTATAGAGGATGCGCGGGTGGAATTTCTGTTGCAACGGGAATATCCGGGACTTCGGCGAGATCTGCAACAATTCGCTCGGGAGGCCATTACGACTAGGTCGCTGACATATGGGCTGACCGTCAAAGAACTCGTTGTCGATCAACTGCTCCAGTTGTCGACCGCCGCGTCGCAGCCTGTCGCGATTCATGAATCTATCAAGGGCGAGATCGCCATCCTCTGGCCGATGTGCCAGACAATTCTGGCTCCAACGGCGACGGCGGAAGAGGCCGTGCGCGTAGCCCATGATCTATACGTGCGGCTCGAAGAACTGTTGGCGCTGAAGGGGGCGATGATCCAGGCTGATCAGGCTGACGAGAAGTCAGAAGAACTAGGTGTTGGCCCCTCCTCATCCGAACAGACGGGGGAGGGCTATCGCCCTGTTACTAACTGGGTCTATCGTGGGGCGATGAATCCTGAGTTCATTCGTCAGCAGGTCCGGGATGAATCTGCAGTAGACGATCAGAAGCAGTCAGAGGACATCGAACGGATGGCGAGCGCTGCTGGTGGAGCACAGGAATCACCAAGGCTGGGTCAACGGAATCGAGAAGGCACGCGTACGGAAACCGAGAGTGACCGGCTTGCGGGGGGACGGCAGTTGCCTTCCCAAGTGGAGGAACTCCTGGCTTTGAAGGTCGAGCAGCCGGCGCCGAGCGATCATGCCGGGTCGGGCGATCGCGGGGTGCGCTATCCGGAATGGGACCAGGGGATCGAGGACTATCGCCTCAACTGGTGTCGCGTCGTCGAGCGTGATGCGGAAGAGGGGAACGGGGATATCGTGGGCGCCACCTTGAGCGCGCACGGGAGTGAAGTCTCAGCCCTTCGACGATTTTTTGAAAGTCTGCGGCCGCCGGGATTGAGGCGAGTGCCTGGCCAGGCCGAGGGCGACGATCTCGATATAGATGCAGCAGTTCGTATGTGCGCGGAACGGGCGGCGGGGGCAGACCTGTCGGATCGGATTTACGTCAGGCGGGAGAGAAAAGAACGGGATGTCGCGGCCGCGTTTTTGGTCGATGTGAGTGGATCAACCAGCCGTCAGTTGGATAGCGGCCGTCGCGTGATCGATTTGGGGAAAGAGGGGCTGGTGCTTTTGTGTGAAGCGCTTGAAGCGGTCGGAGACCAATATGCGCTTTACGGCTATTCCGGCCAGGGCCGTGGGCAAGTGGATTTTCTGGTGATCAAGGATTTTGACGATCGGTTGGGCGGGAAAGAAGCGCAGCGGTTGGGTGGACTGGTTCCTATGCAGCAAAACCGTGATGGAGCGGCCATTCGACATGCCACTGCCAAATTGTTGGCGCAAGAGGCGCGGACGCGGCTACTCGTCCTCATCAGCGATGGGCGTCCACTCGACGACGGTTATAAAGACGAGTATTCACTGGAAGACACCAAGGTTGCGTTGCGAGAGGCGCGTCAGCGGGGCGTGCATCCGTTTTGTGTCACGATCGATCGGGAGGCTGATGGCTATGTCCGGAGAATGTACGGCGACGTGCAGTTCGCGGTCATCGATCATCTCGAAGCCCTGCCGAAGCGATTGCCGCGAATCTATCAAAGACTAACAACGTAAAAAGTGAAATGTGAAAAGTGGGAAGTGGAAGAAGGGTAACAGAGTAATCCAGAGTCAGACATTTCACGTTTAACGTTTCACATTTCACGCGCGAGAGAAGATGACGAATTCAGCAGAGAGACCAACCGTGCCGCCTTGGCTGCACAAGCTGTTTACGGGACATCAGTATCCGTATGTCCGCCGGCTGGCAAAGTTTGCACAGCCTATCAAGCCGGGGGAGGATCGTCAGGAACCGACGAAGGATCTGATCGAGGCCAAGTTTTGGGAGGTCTATCCCCGTTGTTGGGCCAAGATTCTTCAAGAAGTCAAAGTGGGCATGATCGTGGTCTTCCACGACCTCGGCGAATATCCGGCGGGAGGGTATCAGGAATTGGTCGATGACCCGGACGCATTTCTGGCAAAGACCTATGGCAAGAAGAAGATCAAAGTGAATTTCTATGATGGGGACAATTTCGTCTGTACGATCAACTTTAAAGTCGCAGGCTGGACGGAACACGAACATTCGTGAGGGGTGAGAGGTGAGGCGTAAGGGGAAATTACGTTTCACGTTTCACGTTTCACGTTTCACGAGGAGTCGATGATGGGGAGACCGAAAATTACGGTAGTGGGCGCGGGGAACGTCGGAGGCACGACGGCGCAGCGGCTGGCCGAGAAGGACGAGTATGAAGTGGTGCTTGTCGATATCGTCAAGGGCGTCCCACAAGGCAAGGCCCTCGATATCACACAAGCCGGGCCGGTCTGCGGCTATAGTACCCGCGTGGTGGGCACCAACGGCTATGATGAAACGGCCGGTTCGTCGGTGGCGGTGATTACGTCCGGAATCCCGCGCAAGCCGGGGATGAGCCGTGACGAACTGCTGACCACGAACGCGAAGATCGTAAAATCGGTCGTCTCGGAATTGGTGTCGCGATCGACGAACGTCATTCTGATTCTCGTCACCAACCCGCTGGATGCCATGGTTCATGTGGCGCGTCGTGTGAGCGGATTATCGAAATCGCGGGTTTTGGGTATGGCGGGAGTGCTCGACTCTGCCCGCATGCGGGCCTTCATCGCTGCCGAATTGAGTGTGTCAGGCCAGGATGTAGCTGCGATGGTGCTGGGTGGGCATGGCGATACGATGGTGCCGTTGTTGCGGTACACGACGGTAAAGGGAAAGCCGGTCTCGGAGTTGATGTCGCAGGACCGGCTGGAGGCGATTGTGAAGCGGACGCGCGAGGGGGGCGCCGAAATCGTGGACCTGCTGAAAACGGGCAGCGCGTTCTATGCCCCTTCGGCCTCGGTTGTCGATATGGTCGAAGCAATTATGAAGGACCAGAAGCGGGTGATGCCTTGTGCGGTATTCTGCGAGGGTGAATATGGATTACAGGATGTCGTCGTCGGTGTGCCGGTCAAGTTGGGCCGAGGCGGGGCGGAACAGGTGGTCGAATATGAGTTGACGGTGGAGGAGCGGGCGGGATTAGCGACCTCTGCCAGCGCGGTGCGCGAACTCTGTATAGCAGTCGACCGCCTCATGATGTGAGGAAATGGCCAACGGTCAATGGTTAATGGTCACTGACAGGAACGGCAGACCTCATTCACTCTATTGACCAATGACCAGTGACCTATGACTGACCTGCTGCTTGCTTGACATTCCGAGCAGAGCTACAGTACAGAGAGCGACGTAGTCATACACTGAACGAGGAGATGCGATGAAATTTCTTGAGAGTCCGATGCAGACGATGGGCGTAGGATTTGCGCTCGCGGTGGTGTTAATCATGGGGTATCTCGCTATGACCGGCACGGCGGTCGGTGATGCCGATTGGTTTGGTTTGCTGTTACGCTGGACCCATTTCTTGGCTGGAATCGTCTGGATCGGCTTGTTGTACTTCTTCAACCTGATCAATGCGTCATTCTTGAAGAGCCTGGACGGACCCACCAAGAATATCGTGATTCCCAAGTTGATGCCTGCCGCGCTGAACTGGTTCCGTCATGGCGCGACGGTCACGGTGCTTGCCGGGATCGTGTTGTACCTCTACATGTATCAGAGAGGCGGAACCGGCGCGATTGCGCTGGGAATCGGCGGGTTATTGGGTATCATCATGATGGCCAATGTCCACGCGGTGATTTGGCCGAACCAAAGGCGGATTATTGCGGCGGTGACGGCGGCAGCCCAGGGGACTCCTGCGCCGCCGGAAATGGCCCAGTGGGGCCGGACAGCGCTTCTCGCTTCACGGGTCAACTTTATGTTGTCGATTCCCATGCTACTGTTTATGGGGGCCGGCAGCCACTTCAGATAAGATGGCATACGACTGCCGGTGGGAGGGCCCTCCGGCAGTCAGCTCATCTCTCGTCCAAAGAAAAGAGCATATGGCACATAGCCAAATATGCTCATGGTCTGGAATAAAGAGGAGTGTTTTTGCTGCCAGCTATAGGCCATTAGCTGCACGCTCTTCCCCCCAACGAGATACGTTTTACCTTTCACGTCTTACCTTTTACGGCTCGATGGTCCATATGCCCAGTTTCCTATAGGGCAGTGGCCCTAAGTTGTTGAGATTCAGGCCTATTATCACGGCATTGCCTTGACGAATGCCGGCCAGGCACCTTATAGTATCCTTCCACTTTTTAAGTGAATGGGTATGGAAGGACGCATGACCGCTGCGACTGAACCACGAGTTCTCCAAGCGCTTGATGGCGCTCCCTGGGATATCGAAGCCTACCGGAAGATCGGGGGCTACGAGGCCTGGAAGAAATGCATCAAAGAGCTGAGCGCGAACGATATTGTCAATGAGCTGAAGAAAGCCGGGCTTCGTGGGCGAGGGGGTGCAGGCTTTCCCACTGGCATCAAGTGGGAAAAGGTTCTCAACCATCGGGTGAAGGAACACTATTTTGTCTGTAATGCCGGCGAACATGAGCCAGGGACGTTTAAAGACCGGTACTTGCTCAAGCATGCGCCTCACCAGCTCATCGAGGGTTGTCTCATTGGGGCCTACACGGTGCAGGCGAAGGCCGCATTTATCTATGTGAATCATGAGTATCACGAAGAGCGCGAAAATCTAAAAAAGGCGTTGGCGCAGGCGAAGGCGCAAGGGTTTTTGGGCAAGAATATTCTGGGGAGTGGAGTGGATCTCGATCTGCAAGTTTTTGAAGGCCACGGGAGCTACGTGGCGGGCGAGGAAACCGCGATGCTCGAATCCATGCAGGGGCGCCCGGCGATGCCGAGACAGAAGCCGCCTTTTTACCCGACGGACTTCGGCCTTTACGGGAAGCCGACGTTGGTCAACAATGTCGAAACCTTGTGCAATATTCCGCGGATTCTCCTGAAAGGCGTGGCCTGGTTCACGCAGGTCGGCACAGAAAAGTGTCCTGGCACGATGATGTTTTCCCTGAGCGGTTCCGTGAATCGGCCTGGCGTGTACGAGATGCCGATGGGTATCACGATTCGGGAGCTCGTGGACAAGTGCGGTGGGGGGGTGCCG